>Ga0209337_1000025_pt1 | contig 185652 bp, 199 predicted proteins | sample LinPmetageLP53_FD_184044 | JGI IMG/M metagenome (GOLD analysis project Ga0209337, IMG submission 184044) | Marine viral communities from the Pacific Ocean - LP-53 (SPAdes) (version 2) | ecosystem: Environmental > Aquatic > Marine > Oceanic | place: Pacific Ocean | collected 2010-02-08 | reverse complement strand
TTCTTGCTCCTCTATCGGGGGCGTTTCTGCTTTAGCATCAGAAGTTCTTTCGTACCCAGCTTCCTTGTCTTCATCTTCCGACACTGCCTTTAGAGCTTGTTTAAATTCTCGTACAATCTCCCCTTGCTTAGCTAGAGTTGTTGTACCGTAAAAGTCGTTTCTAAAAGGTTTATATGCACTTTTAAGGGATTCGATCTGCTCCCTGTTTAAATCAAACAAGTTTGGATCGTTTGACACTCCGGCCTTTCGTTGGTCAGGTTCTTCCCCTGTTCCTTCTACGGGTTCGCCTGTGATTTTTTGTGCCAATGCAACAATTGCTTTTGTTGCCTCTTTATTATTTGCGGCTCTATCTCCACCAACAATCGTCAAAGCAGTACTTATGGCGGCCAAAGTAACTGGTGTACTTTCTTCCTTCGCTACTACGGCTACTGCGGCAGCGGCTACTTCTACTTTTTCTTTTGGGCTTGCACTTCCAGCGGCTGCTGCTCTCAATCTGTTAGATATGGACTTTGGGTTACCATCGGGGGCCCATGACGCCAATTTCTCGGCGATAGCTTCACGATATGTCCTAATTTTCTCTTCCCCTTGGCTAAAGATTTTAGGGAACGCTTTTTCAAAAGCATCGTTATCCGTTAATGATTCATCCAAAAAGCCAAGTAATTTTTCTACCTCTTTTAGTTTTTCTACAGGATCTTCAATCTTTCTCAGTTTTGTGGTTAGCCAATTACTCACAGTGTCCTTTGGTGCTTCTTCTAACAAATCTTTGTTAGCCAACTCTTCTGTTATAAGACGACGAACCTCATTTTGAGATATAAGATTCATTTCAATTAATTTTTGTAAAATACGATGATTTAAAATATTATCATTCAGCTTGTTCATTATAATTCCTCTAAATTAGATTTTTAATCTCTCGAATGCCACGGACAACCTTTTAAAGATTGCGCCGGCTGAGCCTTCTTGGGCTTTTCCTAGCAGGCGATTAATAGCGTCTGCAATGGCAGCGGCTTCTTTGGGGTCAATTCCTTTAAACTTTGAAGTGTCCATTGCCAAATTTTTCAATGCTATCTTTAACTTCGATGCTGAATTTGGTAGTTCTTCACCTTGGGAAACCATCGGTTCTTCCTGATCGGGTGTTGCGGGAACTCCCATATCATCTTGCTCATTAAATCTTTGATATTCTTCAGCAATGATTTGTTTGAGTTTTGATTTCGTAATATTCATTTTTATATCTCCTAATAATTTTAAATACTAAATAACTATGCACTTTCAGTCATAAATAGTCTAATCGTCTTAATAGAAGCAACAAATGTTTGTTTTGTATCTGATGTATTGTGAGTTTCATATTTTTTGACATATAAAAATCCCTTGCCCCTCCCTAAATAGAAAAGAACAAGGGATTTAACCTTAAAATTGTTTAATTATATACGCCGTCTGGTTGTATTTTTCCTAACATAAAGTTTAACAAACTCTGTAATTCGGGCTCCTGTGATATGAAAAAGCCCATTGTACTTAAACTAGCTATCTCTTTCATTGTGAAGCCAAGATCCCCAGCTTTCTTTGTTAGCATAATCAGGTCATTAACAACTGCGACCATATCTGGGTTTGGGTTTTCTTGTAATCTCTCTAACAAAAGATCCATCGTTGTAAAATCAAAATTCTTGGCCATTGACCACTCTCCTTTTAAGTTGTGAATTGTATACCAAATCAGAAGACGATTGTATTTTTCCACCACCAACATTCCAAAGCATCTTAATTTCCAATTCCTTACAAATGTTCATTTCTGGGGTGTTTTTCTCAAGACGATCTCCGCCATTGGCAAAATAATCAGGTTTAAACCTTTTTAAAGCATCACAGACTGTTCCATCTTGATCGTCTACATTTGATACGATACCAACACCTTTGATACTTCCTGCAATGTATGCACGTTCTTCAAAGGACATAAATTTATATCCTTTTTTTCTTATTAACCAATCATCCGAATTCAATATTACGATAACTCTACCGTACTCAGCAGCTTCTCGTATCATTTGGACGTGTCCCTTGTGAATAGGATCAAAACCCCCACTCACGATTATAGTTGGTACTTTCATTTTAACTCCTATAAAAATTGTTCCCACTCTTTTACTATTTCAACATTACGATACAGGTCTATCATTTTAACCCTCGGTGCGTATGGCCTTCTCATTAGGGGCATATTGGCCTCCTTTGGCGTTCTATTTTTCTTCTTACTGTTACAGTGCTTACAGCAAGTAACAATATTTTCCCACACTTTAGGACCACCGTTAGATTTAGGGTTAACATGATCCATCGTCAATTCAGAATAATTAAACATATTTAAACAGTATTGACATTGATTCTCATCTCTCCAAAACACGTTCTTACGATTACAGCTTAAACTAAATGGAAATTTTCTAACGTATTTGTTTAACACAATCACTGCTGGGGTTCCGTCTTCGTAGGCCGCAACTTGATTGGCTCTTTCAGTTAGTACCATGTTGAACGCCTTAAAGGAGCCAATGATATCCAAAGGTCGCCATGCAGCGTCCAATTTGAGAGTAAATTTGTTCCAGTTTGATTTATACACATAATGAATTAGTTTTTAGAAAAGAGTTTAGACGCAGGAGATTCAGGCGCAAGCTTTTCAGACATTATATCAGAGAGTTTAAAATTGTCTACAAAAGACTTTAATTCCCCAAACGCTCTCTTATAATCTGGTTCCATTACCACTTCCGTTTTTCCACCATGGCCATGAATTGCATGAACTTCCCCAATGTTATCATAGATTGTAACACTTGGGTGTTCCGATAACCATGAGACAGCTACTTTACCATTATCAAAAATAAATCCTTGGGCTACTCGGCCAGTGCCGCTTATCCCACTTTCATCTTCATCTCGTTTTAAATAAAAAATTTTCATTTGCCTTTTCTCCTTTATAGTATAACATATTAATTAGAGTTTGTCAAACGAAACAGTATTTTTGTAATCTGTATTAGAACTCTATCTGTATTCCATATGTAATACCATCGTTAGTAGGTAAGATAGTTGGGTTGATCGCATACAATTTTTTGTTGTATCTGGTCGTGCCCTGAAAGCACTCTATTAGCGCCCAAGTTCTACCTAGAATTGCCATAGAGAGGTAAATATTAGCCTGCTTCTCGGTCATAGGACTGCCACTGAGTCCATTAGAAATGTCATAGGTGAAATGGTTAAATGAACCAACCGCCAAAAGAGCAGAACCGGTGGCCCCAACCAAATTAGGCGCCAACCCTCTTACACTATTGTCTGCATATATGTTACCGGCCATCGGAATAAAAAGTTCCAAAATAACAGCAATTCTATGATCCTTCTCTTTGGAAAGAGTTTCCTGTGGTGCTGCTTGGGCTGTTATACTCATCAGCAGGCACAATATTAAAAATACTCGTTTTGTCATTTGATCTCCATAAGAAAGCTAGTGAAGGGACTTGAACCCTTAACCCCCGGTTTACAAAACCGGTGCTCTACCAGTTGAGCTACACCAGCATTAAAATACATCCACTAGGATTCGAACCTAGAACGAGGGATTAGAAGTCCCTAGTGATATCCCTTTCACCATGGATGCAAAGTTGAGCTATGGGTGCTTAAGATAATTTCTTCCGCAGAATATTGCAAATCCTACACACATTAGGCCGAATAACCAACTACCATTGGAAAATGAGTGGATTGCAAATAGAGAATTTGCAATGGTGCAGACCAAACTCATATTTTTACTTTTTAAAATTTCATTCATTATTTTCTCCTTTAAGTTTTGGAATGATTTGTTCTCTTATGATTATCCCAGTCTCTATTGTGTCTGAAGTCTTAAATGCGCGACCATTAACTGAAAGTTTCTCATAAATCTCATAATCATTCCCTCCGGGAAAGCATCTGTCGCCAACAAACCAGCATTCGTAATCTGAAAAATGTTTAAGACCATAAGTTTTGTCCCAACCAATAGGGTATATATCGAAAGAGGTCTCTCCCCCTAACTTAACATCAATCTTGTTTGGGCATCTTAAAGAAATTTTGGTTTTTAAATTATCCATCAAACGTTTTCTAAAATTACGTTCTTTATCGAAGGCAACAAACTCTTCTCTTTGTTTCGCTGTTGCATTTCTACCGATAGGACACCAATTTATCATAGATCCACGATAATCAATAAAATGACCTGTTAATGGTATTTGTTCATAACAAACGGAAGCTTGTGACTTTGTAAGAATCCTAAAAAGTTCTTTTAAACAACTATCGCTCAATTCAGCAGCCATATCATTTTCACTTACAAGGGTGAATTCATCTTTAGAATAAACTGGTGGTTTATAATATTTTGTACCATTACAGGGAAGAAGATGCAGTTTGAATCTAATTTCTGAAAACTTTAGAAGTCTTAATAATTGAGACTCAATATATTTCAAATCACTACCAGTAAGAATTCCTATTTCAGTATGTTGAGAAAGTTTTCTAAGTGATAATAATAACTCTGTATCAAAAAGACCTCTAGGTTCAGTTAAAGTACCATCCATATCAAATAATACTATTTTATTATTTATCATATATATATTCCTATTATAATATTAATATTTTATTAATTAATAATTTATATATTATACTAACACTATAATAGAGATTTGTCAAGTATTCTTTACTTCATTTTATTTTCTAACATCCCTTGATCTCTAGCCATTTCACCTTCAAGGTAGTGTTTTACCTTAGCAATATAATCATTTGCTAAGGTGATTTTACTCTCAACCCACTCAGGGAGATTGTCTTGGTCTTGAATCATATGCATTAACTGATCAACATAACCCTTCATATGCATTAATTGAGATCGAGACATACTTCCTTCATCATTATCGTGATAATGGGCCATATCAGGGCAACCACAAGGTTGGTCATCATGAGCAATACCAATCTCAGGAGTTTCCATTGGCATTTCTCCACATTCTTCGTTTAAATTATTTTGCAATTCTTCTTTAATAATCTGTTTAAGTAATTTAGCTGTTAATTTCATTTAAAAATCTCCTTTTTACACTAAATAGGTTCCTCAAACGAATCATACGTCATTTCAGACAAATCGATTTGATATCTATTAACTTCTTTTCTCAAATCTCCTTCCCTCATGCCAAGAAAAGAAGCAGCATCTCTAAATGTTCTGGTAGAAGATAGAGCGAAATGTAGACAGGCCTCTTTCACAATGTACCTAATTGATCGGTAAACAGGGAAATTGTACAGTTTATTATTGATATGAGAAGCGGCAAGCTCGAGTTTCAACCCAAGTATTTCTTCTATGGTCAAATTATGAAGCATACCCTCAAAATCATCAGAGGTTTTTCTCTCTCTTTTCAGTTTCTGTCGTAAAGAATATTTATAGTTCTTACCTTTATATTCTCTTAATTTTTTCTTCCACATTGAGTTGACACCAGTTTAGCAATAGGTTATAATATATTATGCATTTTTCATATTATCATATTCACTTGTTGTTGGTTCTTCAACTGTGCTTTGGAGTTCATCCTCAAATTTATCAAAATAAAGTTTCAAATTTGTTACAAGATAGTCAAGGAAAATTTCCTTGTCTTTCGGGTTTGCAAGTGAGTCATATGCATCAAGAACATATTGAGATATCTTACGAAAAGAAGTGTAAGCCATATTACGACCAGTTTCATCCATATCTTCAAGACCTGAACCGAAGTCCTCTTCAGCAGATGGAACGTCATCGGCTTCAACGGGGATCTTCTTATCTTCGTCACCAACATCAATTTGGATATCGGCCTCTTCTAGATCAGACAAATCTGAGTCTAGGGATTCCTCCCCCTCTGGTGTAGCCCCGTTGACAGGTTCAGATAAAAGAGCACTTGCAGATCCACCTGCATCACCAATACCATAAGAACCTTTTACCATTTCTGGCATGATGGCGTCTTTTACCGCTTTAACAATATGAGCGCGGAAAGAGTCTCGCTGTTTTTTGTCAGTTGTCAGTCGTTTAAAATCTGTCCTTAGAGTCGGAATTGATTTCTTTAGAACATCCTCAAGGGTATTGATTCCTGTAGAACGATTCGGGTGTACATCAGATAAGTCACCTTCTTTGAGCATTTTTCTGATCACTAACCTTAAAGTGTGTTCACTTTTTCGTTGTTCTATCATGTGCTCATGAATCTTTTTTCTTACAACTTGTCTTAAAGCTTTTTCATGATTGTTCATTATTTGCGCTCCTTGCTTCCTGTATGTCCTTGGACACCACCAGTGCTGCTGGCTTCATCTACCTTTTCTTTCTTGTCTTGTTGCGCCTTGGCTATAGGTTCACTTTTATCACCATCACCATCTACATCAGGAAAATCAGGCTTGCTGCTACCTTCTGATTCATCTTCTTTCTTATCTTCGTTATCAGAATCTTCTTTCTTTTTATTTACAAAAGGTTTCAACTGATCGGGAATTTCACCTTCATTTAATTTACTAAGGTCCATTTTAAATCCCCATTTTTCGGTGAGATTTTGACCAAGTTCTTTGTTTTTCCATTCTTTTAATGACATGTTACTATTTCTCCTTTCGTTATAAATAGTTGGTTGTTCTTGTTTTAGGCCATCTTCCCAATCACGAAAACACAAGTTCCCCATCTCGTAGGCTTGCTTTTCCATTTCCCGTAAATGTGGGTTTTTCTGGGCATAGCCGGCCCCTGAATATCCCTCCTGTTCAAGCTCTCCTTTATCGTGTTGCATATGATGAACTAACTCATGGGCTATAGAGCGAAGGATGTCCTTGGGGTGCCTATCTGTAATGAATACATGTATTTCCATGGTGCTAGGGTGATAATACCCTGTTTTTGCTAGGATTTTACCAGCATTAGCATCATCCTGATCGAATACCAGTGTTGGAGGTTTCTTAAATCCAAACCTTTTTTGTGCAAATCTGCAAAGACTATGGACTTCATTTTCAAACTCAATCGGAGAACCTGAGTTATTTTTAATATTATATTTCATCAATGTTTAATTTCTCCCTCATGTCCGGTGAATAGTAGATAAACTCTACCGTGTTACCGTCTGGGTCTTTAGTATAACACCCAACTGTTCCGTCTCTATGCGCCACGATCTCACCACCATCTGGGAAGTCCTTAACACAACCCACTAGAACCCCGAAGTGGGCATCTTTGTAGTGCTTTTTATCTATTAACGCAATAGTAGTATTATTCATTTTCATTCTTTTGTATTTGGGGTCTTCGAATACCAACTCAGCACCACAATTTTTCTCGTACCAATCCTGAGACGCACTCAGATCTGATACTAAAACAGCAATATGATCAACAATTTTCATAATATTAATTAGTTTCCTATTTTTTTAATCTCGTACCTAGGATTTCAATTATATCACCAGACACTGCTGATATAATAATTCCGTATAAAACCTCTCTATTGCCTACGAACTTAATTTTTTTTTTAAAAACACGCCAAATTTCTTTTTCTTCGTAAGTTTCTTATCTATAACTTTCCAATCATTCCAGTGAACAAGGTCCCCTTCTTTAATATCTTTTACAATAGAAGATCCAAATGGGTAGTTGTTTTCAATCATATCTATATTCTATGTATAGCATGTATATTAGCGCTAAACACACAGGTTCAAAACCTATAATTACATAAGCTAACAGAACGCACATTAGCCCAATAATATTAAATATTGCTTTTCCCATTAATTAAATCCTATAAGTTCTATTTCTTTTGGTGGAACTCTACAAATAACACCACTTGCAAAGATAAACGGAGAGTATAAACATAACCTGCCTTGATCATCAGGAGGGACTCCGCTAACAAGGTACCATTCCAAATCTCTATCAACCCACACAAAACTTTTATCTGAGATAGACCAATAGAAACCTTTGCCGCCTCCAAGTATTCTTGCTGGTTCTAACAGAGTGCCATCCTTAGCTTTGGTCCAACCACTCAGTTTAGCAGCCAATTTGATGAAGTTTGCCTCATATTCCTTTGAATAATATGTCTGATCCATCATAAACACCTCTTTATTATAACTAGTGTGGTAATAAACCTATTCTCCGCCGCCACCATCACCCCCGTCACTCCCATCAGAGTGGCCGTGGTGTGGAAAACTCCCCCCATAAGGGAAGAATTTGCCCCTTTTTTGGGACTTTTTGCGGCGTTTTTTACGCTTTTTACGGCGTTTTTCTGTCATATTTTGCACTATTTTGATCCTAATAGAGCGTTTAGGGCCCTTATTCTCCTCTCCGAGAGCCCCAAAACCGGGTGGAGCACTCTTTGATCGGCCCATTTTAGGCTCTGAATGCCCTTTTCCGCCACCAAACCCCTTGTTCCCGCCCAGTCCAATGAGTTTTGACTTCATTTTTCGGTGTTTTGACTTCATTTTGACCTGAAAATGTTCGATTTCGGTCAGTATTCCGTGTTTTTTAGCCATTTCTATCGCTTTCCGCATCACTTGGGTGCCATTTTCGACAAATTTATCAATTTTTTCCAAAGAAACCCACTTAAATTGGCTATTTTCTTGAAATCCTTGCATTTTTAGGTTAACATCGGGCATGGAGGTCTCGAATTTAGACAAAAACATAGTGATTTTGCTATTTTCACCCTTAAAAGTAAAGTCAGACATGCCAATTTCCTTCGAAAACGGCAAAATTAGCCCGGTTTCCTCTGCAACTTCCCGTTCTAACCCCCCTTTGAAGCCTAAATCACCTCTTTTTACCTCGATATCCTTCAAATGGCCACCGGGTATGTCCCATTTTTCACCCTCATCAGTCCTCTTCAGTATCAAAACATTGTTATTCATGTCATACATGATCGCTTTTGCTACAAATTCGGTGTCTGGGTAGAAATCGTAGGGGTTTTTTACCGATATTCCTCCAAAGTTATCTATATGCTCTTGCATATTGTCGTCATAATGGAGCATAGAGCCCAATTTTTTAAGAGTTTTTATCTTTGGGGTATCGTTAGTGTAGTGAATCCTTTCGTCCGTAAAATAGTCGCTTAACGAGAGCTTATCAAGATGTGCCCTAACCGTGTCGTTTGGGAACAATTTTTCTTTTTCTACATCCCTTGCGGTTACGATATGAACATTATCGCCATCATTTATGTGTTTTTTCATCAAATTGACGACTTTATCGTTGTATTCTTCGAAAACATACTGCACTTTGTCACTTGAAAGGTCCATATGGGACATCGCAATAGTATTATCGAAGTCAAACGTGATGGTTTTACTCATTTTCGCTTGTTTCCGGTGAGGTTTCACTATTTATTGGCTCCAAAAGCTTAGTCATGGGGTTCACTTGCACTCCAAAACGCTTTTCGCCCTCTTTTGTTAGCTGTCCAACGTTAATATAATCGAATTCTGGTAGGATCACTGCCTTTTGTATGCAGTTTCTCTTACCGGACTGGTAAAAACAACATATTTGCCCGACAACTTCAGTAAAAAGCACTGGAATTGCTGCTCTTGGAACAATTTTAGCATGAGCGTTGTACGCTCCTATCTCTCCGGCAAGGGTAAAGCCCTTCTTTTTGACGATATGTCCTTCCCAATCGTGCCAAGCCCGGAACATTGTATTAGTTATAAGACCCTCTTCTCCTTTCCACACTGGATGTTCAGCATCAAGAGTAGAAACGTACATCACACCTTCAGCATTGACTCTAGATTTTAGGTCTTTTGCAGAGGTATACACATGCTCAGGGACAAATTTAAACTTTACCCGGCTTTTTAATCGCCCGAAGTGCTTGTCAAGCCACTCAGCAAGGACCATATAGCCTCTTTCGGCCTCAGAGTCATACTTGGAAGCAGTTTTATAGGCTTCGGCAACTAACTTAGAGTATTGCCACCACCCCATTTTACCTTTTTTGAGCATTAACCTTTCATCGATTTGATCTTCATCAAGGTATCTCTTCCAATTTTCAAATAATCTTTTCATTTAGTCATCATCTCCGTGAATTCCTGATATGTAGGGGTCGTATTCTCTATCAAAAAGACCTGCCCCGTCTGACCCTGCGTCTTGAACATCAAACTTTTCTGCTTTTGACATCATTTTATCAAAATTATCGAGTTGAATCTCCATAAGTTTCGCAATATACCCCATTCTATCCGGAGGAATCTGCAAACTGTTATCAGATGCCGGCTTACCGTCTGTTGGCAAATAACAATCATCATTTGGGTCGGGTGTCGACTTATCATAGTCGTATTCATCATTGCTGCCTTTGTACGCGGGCAAGATTTCACCAGTATTTGGGTTGAATGTTTCTTTATCCGGGCCTTTCGGTGTCTTTCGTTTAATATAGTTGAGTCTGTTTTTCAACTTCATCCACACTTTGGCAGCATCTTTGGTTGTGCTAGCGCTGTGGTCGGAAGTAATGCCCCCATCTTGCTCTGCTTTCATGTAATAAGCGGCAACTTCGTACATATGTGAGCCAATACCTCTTCCTTGTCGTTCGGTTCTTACTGCTGACTTGCCTATTTCTTGTGTGGTAGGTATACAAGGTTCGGGGCTACCTGCACCGGGCATCTGCATTGTCCCCAGACTGCCAACAATCATAGGCCAACCATCACGAGACCTCTCGGTATTCCACTCATATAGGTGAATATTATATTCACCATCGGTTTTAGTTACGTGCAACCCAAGAGTCTTAAGATATTCTTCCTTGTTTTCGGTTAGGTAACGCCGCCAGTTTTCCATTAAAAGTTTCATTACTTCACCCTCAATTGGAAATGTTGATTCAAGATTTCTCTGATTCCACTTGAGGACCAACCAAACATATATTGGTCGATAATCATATCTTTGTCAATCAAAACAAACGTAGGGTATCCACCGCATTTGTACCCGGTGTTGATTTCATCGTTTTCAAAGTCTACAATCGACTCTTCACCGGACAGGATTGGGTCTTTTAGATCATATTCTAAGGCCCATGCTTTAAGATCGTTGATAGATGGTTTATTGCCTTGTTTATCTTGGAGTAAAACAGTAACCCAAACAAGATTGTGTGATTTGTATTCTTCAAGTAAGCTGTTCTCGTCCATAGCGGCAACTTTGCAATAGTAGCACCACGCGGTTGAGAAATCAAGTATTATTGTTTGTCCCGTGAAATCCCATAAACTTACTTTTTTGTCTTTTTGATTCAAAAGTGTAAAATTGCATGCATACTCACCGACGTCATACCCACATTCAGTGGGTTCTTCTATTGCTGTTTCTGTTTTAGACTTGGGCGCGACACACGCAAGTAATACAGTTAGTAGAATTGTAAATAAACTCAAAATAGAAATCTCCTTTAGTATATAACACGTTTTGCTTATTTTGTCAAATAATTTTTACTTTTTTATCTTAACAAAAATAAATAGTTACATTATTCATAATAATATGCAACCTCTACCAATGCTCCTCCATCTGGTATTTTATCAAAATAAATGCGGTTTTCGCTAGGAACGAAGCGCCAAAAAATATCCACACCATCAGTGTCTTTCACTTCAACCCCATTAATAAAAATATAAATTCGGTCTTCGTATAGCGGTGTCTTGGATAGATCCCAATATTCATAAGGTGCTGTCTGATTAGAAGCATCCGCAACACCAGCGCTCCAATCTTCATTGCAAATATCTATTATTTGTCCCCCAAAATAATTGGTCGCATCCATATATTCTGTACCCGTATTCAAAGTTGACGAAGAGTTACACAATGAAACAGCAGGATCGAAATTAACTATAGAAGCAATAAAGACACTTTGTCTCACGTTAGAATACCATTGAGTGAATTCGTTTGTCGCACTAAAATATGTTTGACTCTGTTCATTTTCGTCAGAAACAAATACAACAAGTAAAGCAGCATCATGCCGAAGCCAAGTTTGAGCATATGGATTATTCATGATATAGCCGTAAGTTGCATCGAACCCTGCCTCGAATGCTCCGACCACCGACGCACTATACATTGCCTCAGCGTCAGCAGCAGTATCGCCGGGAATTAGTGGGAACTGATTTTCATTTTCCGCCCATCTATAATCAGATGATATGATTGCTAATCTCCAATCAGTGGCTGGTAGTACACTCATCATATCTGCTATACCGTCTAATATCTGGGGCTTATCATTATACATTGAACCGGAAGGATCAATCACCCATAGAATATCAACCCCGTTAACTGACATAGGTTGAGTAAAATTCTCGACCCAAACATCAGCCGCATCATCATCTGTATCCTCGACCAAGACCTCAACTTCTTTAATAACAACAATTGGTATTTCAACCTGCTTCTCAACCTCTACAATAACCTCTCTGTCTTTGTAAACTATTTTTTCTACCTCGTGGGTCAAGGTGCTGTCTCCGAAACAAGAAAGAAAAATTAACATTAAAATATTCATTCATAAACCCTCCTAAAATAACTATGAGTGAAAATGGCTATTCTTACATATCGGGTACTTTTTCTACACATCCTTTAGGGATTGTATATAGTGTATCCAAATCTGCAAAGTAAATATTAAATGAATCTATCTCCTCTATATCGCAATCTATAACTTCAGACGGTATTATTCGAGCCTCAGCAATTATAATGCCAATATGTTTAATACCAACAATTTCTTGTAATTCTTTTTTTATGATTACTAAATCACCAATTCTTAAATCCCTGTCCATGAAATAACTAGTTATTTATGATATGAAACCGGGAGACCTTGTAAAAGTATATACAATAGCTACTACTCATGTGCCATGGGGCACTCATGGCATTCTTGTAAGAAAGAGTGAATATGATGAAGAGTGGTGGGTTGTTTACGTTATGAGTGAAGATAGATTATTTGTATTTCACAAAGAACAACTCCAAACAGCGGAAAACGAAAAAGAAAGATCAGAAAAAATAGATATACATAAAAGCTATTCCCTCGCAGAGGATGACTAATTATTACATGGATGCATACGAAAGCTTCACATTTATAAAAATACTGATAGCAGTTGGCATATTGGGTTCGATTTTTATTGTTGCATTACTTGAGTCTTATTTTGATCTTTGATCTTTGTTTATTCTCATTCATCATCTTCAAGATGCTCTTTAACGCCAATCCGTGTGAGTACCTGACTTGTCCCTCGAATTTATCCATATTTTTCTGTGTGTTTCTGATTATACTTGACATATTTTTGTCCATATAACTGATATATTCCATACCCCCCAAGATATCTTCAAGATCGTCAGTCCATGTTAAAGTCATTTCTATTTTCATTCTAATTCTGGGAACAACAGTTTCCTGATTTTTGTGTTTAAGACCCCCGGAGAGAACATTATCGGAAGGGCCGGTTACAATGAAATTGACAAGTTGTGGTCGTATTATCACTTTCGGTTCCTTTCCTTTGGGTATGTCTAGTGGTAGTCTTACTTGTCTCTTTGCTGCTGCAATTGCTTTTTTGCTGTGGTCTTGCACAGAGTTAATTAGGGATCTACGCATATCTTCAATGTTGCTAGCTATCATCTTGTTATAGGTTCTAAGCTCTCTGGTGTATGGTACATTTTGTGAAGTAGGAAATTTATTTGGCCTTGGGAGTATTGGAATACGAATTGGCAATTCTACTTCAACCGTGTGAAACACTATTTCATCTTCTTCTTCATTAAGCCATGCCGTGAAATAATTAAAACCATCCTCTATCTCACTAATCCTGTCTTTTATTTTATTAAACTCGTCAATACTTTCAGAAGACAAAAATTTCTTGAAATATTTCATCATTACTTCATCAATATCATTTCTAAAATTATCAATATCTGAATCTTCGTAACTATATTTCAGTTCTCTGATGTGGCTTTCCGCTTCCTCTCTGTCTCTATGATAATTATTCTCGTTACTTAGGTTGAACCCTGTTGTTATATCCACTGATCCGTTGATAACTCGACTTATCGTAAGATCTATTTCAGCATTACCACCATCATAATGATCAAAGCCGCAGGCATCGATTACAGACTCTGTTATATCTTCATACTCATCTTCAAAAAGCTCTTCTATTTTTTCCCATTGTTCATCACTGATGTCATTTAGGAGATCTAGTTCTGTGTCGAACCCGACACTAGCTTCAATATATATCGTTGGTCTGTTTGGGTCATCATTGTATTCATCCACATTGGAATAAAAATTTATATATTCGGTATTATAGTCTCCGTTAGAAATTTCAGAATCCAATTCTTCTAGTTCCTGTAAATTATTCCCAGAGTATTCCGCCTCGTATCTTTCAGATAGATATTGAATAAATTCGGAAAAGTCACAACTAGAATGCTCCCCAGACTCTTCTATTTTTTTAACGTCATACATTTCTAAAAAATCAACAATATATGGTCCGTATTTTTCATCCGGGGTACAGTTTTGTTTTCCTTTGATTTGATAAACAGTGTCTTCAAATTCATTATATGAGATAGTGACATGAGAATCGGAAACCTTTTGCTTTGGACCTTTTGATCTTAAAGAGAACAAAACACCTCGATCATCGGCACCACAGTGTCCCATTCTCTGAGCTTCTAAATCGCAGCTACCTTCTCCCAAGTGATACCAAAACAGATTTTCTTTTTCATACTTTTTTACGATACGGTTTTCATCCTCTTTCTGTTCAAAATAACTTGAAACATAATCTTCCGCTTCACTCAGATTCATATCAGCTATGTCTTTATGGTTGTCGGGGTGCTCATTCAAAAAGGCAACAATCTTATTACCTTCATCATTATCTTGAATATGGTATTGATAATATTGAATTATAATTTCGTCTAATCTTTGATTTATAGCCTTTTCTGATAAATCAAGTTTTCTAAGCATTTTGTTGATTGATTTTCGAAGCCCTTTCAAATTTTTCAAGGTATATCTGTCGTTTCTTCGATCTTGGGGGATTGCTTCAATTCCGAACCTGCGGAAATCGCGCATCCACTCAAGACCAGCCATTGTATCTGTATCTGAAAAACCAAATATTTTCTCTATTTTTGATACCTTCTCGGAGTCTCCGCCTGTATCGATAAGGTCCCGCCATTGAAAAGACTTACCAGCAAGGTCGTAGACACTTCTCAAGACTCTCAAAGGGAGTTCTTTTTCTTTTAAGAGCGAGCCTAGTCTAACTTGTGCTTCACGTTTTTTGACATCGTTTTTGATAAGCGTAACAAGCATAGTCGGTAAACCCATGTCTTCAAGGCGCATAGCTTCTTGGAGCATGTCCTCGCTTATGTTTCGTTTAATTCGTACTTTAATCATTTTCGGTTTCTCCGTTTATTATACCATTCTATTTTTGCTTGTGCGTTATTACTTAGTTTTTTCTTTGGTTTAAGGTTAAGGTTTCTTTTTAATCTTTCTTGAAAAGGCACTGGTGCCTCTGGGCCCCAAGGGTTTTCTGCATCTTCTGGGTTTGCTTGCCATTCATCTGGGTCTGGACTGACTCTCACATAAACATCGTGCTTAGCATTCTTTTTAATCCAGAGTAAGAATGGTTTGAACTTCCCTTGCTGGTCTGAGGTTGTATATTGGCCTTCTTCGTAAATTTCGGTTATTTTAAGTTGATTGATGAGGTCAAGGGTGTGTTTCCACCATTTTTCTGCTGGTGCGCGGTTTCCTTGCCCTTCAACTGAGTTTGGTAAGCTGCCTTTAATCTGTCCAATTCTGTTGTGTTCTTTGAAATATGAAACCATGACCTCAGACTCAATTAAGCCTTCTTTGTCTTTGTACCGTAGAGTCCAGAGAGAACCATGAGCATCAGCAGCACAGTTGGCGTGTCTTTGAGCGGCTTTTTTTAATTCTTTGTCTCTCCACTCGTTATCCTCATCTCCCTCACAACCAGCGGCTCCGATCTCATACCAATAAGAACCGTCAGGGTACTTTATTCGAACTTGGTCTTCGGATTCAAAATTATTAATAGCAGCTTTACAATACCGTATGGCATCTATAAGACTTTTCCCTTTAAGCTCCCGCCAACCTGCTGCTTTTAGGCCAAGAAATTCAAAAATGTCTTTGCTGTCCCTTATAAGCTCCACATACAAGCCCTTGTAAGCCATTAAAAAGTGCCGTTGTAGTTTTATAAGCATTTCATCTTTAACTTCGCCTTCTACACCTTCATCTCTGTTTATAATCTTTTTTAATCTTTTGTGAACGCCGTTCATTATTTTATAAGAAAGCGGGTCTTGCTCGCCAAAATACTTTTTTGTATCGTCTGCAACGGCCTTGATTTTTTCAAGTGAAGATTCGGGGAGTGCTGATTTTGGCTTTCCAACCAAGTAGTTGTATGTCAATTTCATTTCCCGAGCAGAGACCCTTCCAAACGATCTCATGATTAAACTATTTGCTTCGTTATAATAGGTTTGGATTTCCTCTTGGTCGGTGAGTTTGTTGAATTGCTCGTCAATCGGTTTTAAATAATCTACGATAGTCTGAAAGGTTGGAGCATCAGTTTTAAAGTCAATATCAAATGGAAAATCCATGCTGTGCATATCAGGCCCAAAGACGCCTCTTGATCGTACTTGGTATTTCTTAAACCCTTTTGCAATTCTGAATACCGCTGGTTTGGTCATGGTGGCTGGGTTTGGAGTGGTCATCCAAGCTTCCGGCATGGGTCTGTCAATCCACGCTCCCTTTGGAGAATCAGGGTCTGCCATAAACCGCCTCTTTGTTCCCTCCCAAGATTTCGTGCGACCTTCACTACCCAACACAATGAACGATTGCATTTCATGATGTGCTTGCGCCAATGAAATATTCAGATTTTTATCATACTCTAACATTTTAAGAATTGGAAATTGTCTCGCTTGCATGTGACCAGAAGGGAGGGGGTGCATGTGAGGGTTGGTTTTTCCCTTTGCTTTTTCCCAAAAATCAGCGATAACCCCCACTACTTGATTTCTTGCCCAGTTTTCATTAAACTCAGACCACCTTCTTGGGCTCACATAGTCTTTGGGATCGTGCGCTTGCACAAACCAATCCGCGAGAAGGTTTTCCATACCCTTTTCGTCTTGGGGGTGCTTTCCGCCCTTTACCCAAGACATCGTAGAGGCGTCCTCTCTTATCTCTTCGGCAACAGAAACCGGCACACGATCTTCGAGAGCCTCTTCAAGCAATTCAGGTTGCTCGCTCTCCGTCAGTAAAAATTTTTTCCACTTATTAGTATTAAAACTCATTATTACATTATTCCTTTTGCAATAATTAGTCTTTTTTATTGTATTTGTCCTTTACTTTTTGGCTTAAAGGGATACTTTCTCCATCCCCGTCAATACGGACAAAAACCATCTCCGTGGAACATACCATCCTTTGGGTACCATTGTACACACTATGCCTACGTGCCTCTAAACGGATGGTAATGCTTGTATTTCCGACTTTCTTTACTTCCCCGTATATCTTAATGATCTGACCCGGACGGACCGGTTTTTCGAACGTTACGGACGATATATGCTTAGTGACCATTCGGGGGGAATCGCAACATTGGGCGGTATAGGCCGCTCCGGCCTCATCGAGCCACGCGAGCATTCGCCCGCCAAAAAGATTGCCATGATATCCCACTTGACTTGCCTTGCAAAAATATGTTGTTATTAAATCCATGCGTTAAATAGAAACAAAATACCATTTTTCCTTGACAAAATTTTTTAATAGGTTATAATACAAAACAACCGCAGGAGGTTATAACATGGATAATATAAAAGAAACAGTCAAAGAATACGCGAAGAAAATGGCATCTAGCCCATTTGACACCTGTTTGCAAGTGGCAATGTATATTGTTGCATGGGCCGCAGGCCTATGGTGTATCGCTGCCGCGATCACATTTGCCGGAAAAATGCTGAATTTCCCCGCATTACAAATGTTGTAAAAGATATGTCAAAGTTAGTATTCTACTATTCGGGAATGGATGCCGGTAAGTCTACTCATTTGCTACAAAAAGCCCACAACCTCCAATCCAAAGGAGCGTCAGTGGCAAGGTTCACGCACGTTCTCGACAATCGTTGGGGAAGCGGGCTGATTGTATCAAGGATAGGCATACAGGCCACAGCCTATGTATACGACCAAACAACGGAGTTTGGGTATGGCTGGAAGAAAGGTTCATGGGTATTCATCGACGAAGCCCAGTTCCTAACAAAAAAACAAGTTAAAAACTTGGCCGAATTGGTGGATCGTGTAAGCGTAAACATTTTATGTTACGGGTTACGCACGGACTTCAAGGGCGAACCCTTTGAGGGCTCCACGTACTTGATGGCTTGGGCGGATGAAATGCGCGAAATTGAGAGCCATGACGCCAAAGGCGATAAGGCCTCCTTCAATATCCGAATCGATGGGGAAGGCAACCGTTTGCGCGAAGGGAGCCAAATGGAAATTGGCACACACTACAAATCAATATCCCGAAGGGATTTTTTCGAATAATGGGACTTGAGGGGAATTAGCTCAGTTGGGAGAGCGCCTGATTTGCATTCAGGAGGTCAGCGGTTCGATTCCGCTATTCTCCATTATTTTAATGTCATATTAACAATGCTTGGGGGATATGCCTCAATGCGAATGTTTTGATCAATACATATTGTATGTTGTCGAACTTCCACAAAGGCTTCTGGATTTATTTCAGTATCCGAGCGAGTTATGCGAAATACCCAGTTATCCCAGAATTCTCCGCGATCCTTATCTTCCTTATGGCACCTAACCGTTAATTCGGTTGCGCTTTCATCAATTAACAATTGAGTGCAACCGGCTTGGTTCATTTTTTGCTTTATTATATCATTACAATAGAAACCCTTGGGAAACTGCGTTCGGGCATTCTTTATAAAACTTCTTGTGCTTGTTATGCACGAAGCGAAAAATAGGATAAATATTAAGTTCATTGGTTTCTCCACGCGAAGCGTTCGCGACTATTAAGGTATTGGTCATCGGTTTCATGGGCGTATGCCTCCTTTTCGAAGGGAATGGCACGGTAGGCCTCATTGGAAGTTAAACCCGAAAATAGACGGGCCTTAAGCCAATAGAAAGCATACAACGGATAGAAGCCAATAAGCCACAATTCTTTTTGTTGTGCAAGGTGGATCTTCTCATGGTTTAGAGTGACCTCGTTCATCTCTCCCTTACAAATAACAAAAGGATATAAAGTGATTGCCCATATGTCGATGAATATGCTTAGTAGCTTGGGGATCTTGCTGTTTTGGATTATTATTGGTTTCATGGTCTAGTAAAAGTCCACATACCCATCAAGCTCAAAGGCTTCTCCGAGTTTGTCATAGGCTTCATCTAGAACTTCCACAATCTTCTCAAGGTCTTCGGGGTTTCCCCTACCGAGTTCTTTAACCCAATTCATATACTGTGTTTGGATAAATTCGTCCCTCTTCATTTCGCTGTTGTGTTGTCTATCGAATTCGCTTGAACGGTTAGCATCATCTTGATCCCTTTGTTGATGAATAGAGCCGTGGTATTCTTCTTCGGTGTCATCGTCTGGTCCAAGGTTACCGTAGGCTTCTTTAAGTTCCTGTTTAATGATATTTCTAAGCAGTTCTTTAGTTAATTTCATTGTTGAATCCCTCTTTAACCTTAAATAGTCTTTAAAACTGAAAAAATTTTTGGGCAAATTTTCGAATCTCGGATTTTTTGGAAATAGTGTGAGTGTACCATATACTAGCCGGCCGAAAAGGCAGGTTCAATGGTACTTATTTGAATCCCCGTAGAGGAGGGAGCAGTAGGGGGGAGGGGGGAGGACCCCCCCTTTAATGTAAACGTAACAAAACATTTATTTGTTACGCGTAACTCTTTGTTACTTGCGTGTTGCGTTACGTGCTTCCCACTTAGCGGTAGCAAGGTTGTGACACTCGATCACCTCGCGGGATACAGGACGGGCCGCGCCTTCATAGGTTATGGTCTTGACGACTTGGTAACTGTTGGCGTATTTGGTTGATGGTTGAATGGTTACTTTAATAGACATAGATAAACTCCGGTAATATAATAAGTAGTTAGGTTAGGGTTGGGGGGTAGGTAGGTGGTTAGCTAACAATGAACTCACTGTCAAGGAACTCCTTGTATCCAGTCATGAACTCCTCGTCACTGTCAACCTGCTTGGCTTCTATTGCAGCTTCAGCAATTGCGATGCGCTTAGCTGCACGACCTTGGCCCTGACTCTTAAGGTAGCTGACACGCTGGCGCCATGGTAGGATATCCTTATACTCTATCTCTTGATGCTTAGGGCTGGTCAAGATGTCGAGAAAAAGAAGCTCCAACCGGACGGCCTGTGCGTTGAGTTGCTTGGCAAGCTTCACGTTAAGCTCGGGGTTACGCTGGTCAGCATAGTCTTTGATATCGGTTGAGTGCTTAGGAAGGTTAGTGAAATTCATTGAGGCTCCGAGGGAAAAGGGAAAGTTGTTTGTTTTCATGTATATAATATAACATTGTGACAGGGTCTGTCAAACAAGACACCGGACAGAAAATGTCCTATTCTAAAATGTATTCTGTAGCTGTCATTTCTTCGGATACTGCAATAACCATGGGAGTTGCATCAACAACAACAACCTCATCATACACGGCTGTAACGGTGCCTTGTGGAACCTTAGCGCATGAAGGAAGGAAGAGCACAAGCAAAAGGATTAAGGTGGACCAACAGGCGACATCGACGATAACAGCGAGAACTAAAGTGGATTGACGGCTCATAATAAAACTCCTAAAAGAATGATGGTAAGGTATGATAGAAAGAAGATAGCAAAGATAAGGATAAGGTCTAAGGTGGCTTCATTCATGGTTGTGTTTCCTTTACGCCTTGGTTGCTATCGCGAGTCCATAGGGACCAGTCAACCCGCTTGGTTCTTAGGATGTCGTGAAACTTATCGGTTGTCTTCAAACTCGTGTAAGGATAAAACTCGTGTTCGCTCATGACTACGATATGATAATCTCCCATTGATCTTTTGCCTACAACGTGATGATCTTGGCGGGTCTTCTGTGCAAGCTCGTTGGCTTGTTGGGTGGCTTGATAAAGTGAAAGATTGTTCATGGTTCTCCAAAGTGTTTGTTTTCATGTATATAATATAACTCGTTGGGGTCTGCTGTCGAATCCATAACCGGTCAATTTATGTCCGTTACTCGACAAAGCTGTGAGTGTATGTAACCTCGGGGTGATTGCTATAAGCTTCCAAGTAGAAGAACAAACGAGCCGTGTCACTGGCTGGGATCTTTACGGTGTGGGTCATTCCTAACCATGTTCTTGTGATGATGTGCATGAAAACTCCAAAATAAAAAGGTGAGGAAAATCAAGGGGTTAGTTTAGGTTTCTCTTAGGGGGAGAAAGAATATTTGTTTGCCCTTTTCATATATATAATATAACCCGATGATATCCTCTGTCAAACGTGAAAGCGGTCACAATATGTCCGGCAAAACAAAACATTGCTCATAGAATACTGTTGGGTTTCCGAACGGTGTTTGAAAGGTTTACTTTATCGTCAATGCTGCTCGTGGATAACACAGGTTGTAAGCTGAATATCGTCAAAGCTACACTGCGAAAGTGCACCAAATACACTACCATAACCACCACTAAACAGACCATTAACATAAAAAACACCTTAAAAACATAGTAATATCTACACCTTTCTACTAAACTCCTCCCCATTGACATTGCAAGCACAAGCAGACAAGCGCAAACAGGCACGAGCAGGCGCAGGGGAGTGTAGTAGTAGATCATTTTATTTATCTTCACACTGTGTTACAGGCTCCTTTGTATCAGGATGATAACATAAATAAACATCATGCTCATCAGCTTCAAACCAGAAGACATCACCGTAACAATCAATCACCTGTATCATTCCCCATTCAATATATTCACAGCTTGTAGGTATTAAGTCCCACTCTAAACGTTTATCTAATACTGTTGCGTGGTTACCTCTAAAGCTTTCACTCTTTAACAAGTCCCCTACTTTTACGTTTTTATATTTTATGAGGTCTTGATTCATAGCTATGCCTCAGCAGGATTGGGGTTTAACAGCAGTGCGTCATAGATGGTTTTCTCAAGCTCCTTTCGGATTTGCTCGGGCTGATACTGGGCTTCCTTGATGACTTGGTTGATCGTCAGCATTGCAGCGAAGTTAATAGCAAACTGTTCCGACTTACTAAGCTGTGTGTTTGATATTGGATCAGTCATTGCTTTGTACCTTCTTGTTCTTTCTTACTCTTGGTCCCTTCTCTACAAAAATAATATTATCCCTCTTGTGGTTGTTCTTTGGTGTAATGTGGATTTGAACGGTGCTGCCGTTCGTGGTTATATGTGCTGACATTGTTTCACCTCTTTCAATAGCTTTGTCTTCTGGGCTTCGGTCAGGCTGGATCTTACGGCCTTAACACTCTTTCGTTTCCAGCATTGCCAATGCCCGATATTCTGGCAGATGCTACGAGCTTGGGGGAGAGACAGGCGAAGGAAGGGCTTTATGATCGCTGAGTCGGTATGCTTATGGATAATAGACCATTGGCCCTTTCTCCCTCTATAACACTTGCGAATATATAGGTTTCCTTTGCGTTCTATCTTTCCCTTCCTTTTCACCTCCCATGACTTATCGGTTCTCTTGTTGATAAGTTTTATTTTGTATAGGTCTGACTTCATCGTTATATCAAATCAGCAACTTTGGCCGCGTCGGGGTTCATGACAACATCGGCATAACTGCGGGCCCTTCCAACGTGGTTGGAGGTGGTCATTGATATCATGTGACCAGCGGGCGATGTATAATCAAGTAGGACTTTATCACCGTTGCTAAGGGTGATACCAATAATCTGGCGATAGCTATACAGGTTCTGGCCATCTGTCTTGTATTGGTTGTTATGGCTTGTGGCTGGTTGGTTGTGTGACCAGTGACGGGGGATGTCTGAATTGGTAGTACGAATAGGCATGTTAGTTCTCCTTGGTTGTGTTAATAATATATCTTGTTTCAGTCTCTTTGGGTAGGACAAAAAATGTCCGTTATCTGTACTTCGCTTCTCTGTCAACATACAGAGCCACATTTTGCAGTGCTCGCATTGCATTGGTATTCTCTTGAAGGCTTGCGGCTAACTGAGATAGGTTGGTTGTAAGCGATGGCATACGTGATGGGTCTGCTTCCATTATGCTGATAAGCTTCTTAATATTACCAAGGTCTTTGGCCATTAAGCTCTGGAAGTCATCAATAGTATCGGTGATGGTGGTTTTGTAAAGGTCAGCTTGATTTTCCATTTTGTTTCCTTGGTTGGTATATATAATATATCTTGTTCTGGTCTGGTTGGGTAGGACAAAAGGTGTCCGTTTGGGTCTATGCGTCAAAAGGATTAGGAAAAATGATATAGAGAGACTTACAGAGGGCTTCAACCATCATTTCTATAAACTCATCATGCTCAGGGACAGGCTCAGGGAATTGACTTGCTGTTTCCTTTATCATATCGAGTTCTTCTAAGTGGACCTGCAACACGAAGCAGGTCTTTAGTTTTATCGAAAATTTGCGCTGTTTAATGTTTGTTTTCTTTACCATAGCCGAAACTCCTCCTGATCACTGCACAATATACAAAACTTACTAACCCTATCCCTAAGACTATATTTTCCATCTTATTTATTATTCTTCGCCCGATACTCAGCCGCCTTTTTCTTTCGTTGTTCTTCATATTCATTCTCCTGTTTAATCATGTTGCTAACCCACTGGTTTCCCCATTCTTCTTGATAGTCTGCTATATGCTCGTTACCCATCACAAGGATCATCTTTCCCTGTAAGTATTTTTGGTTAAGACGGTAACCAGCAATCAAAAATTGTGTATCGGCTGGGACGCTGTTGTCTTCGCTTAAAAGCACTTTACAAACTGCATAAGGCATTGCTTTCCACTTCCTTCTACGTTCCCCAGTCTTCTTATCCTTGCGGGGCTTGGAAAGGTATTTGCGGAAGGCCACCTTTTCAACAATTGAAGTAATGTTACCTTGTGCAAAATAGACTGTTTGGTCTGTTTTCAAATAAGCCATTTTCTTATTCTCCTTGGTTGTATATATAATGTAGCGCGTACAGGGGTAGGTGGGTAGGTCATTATTTGACCACTTTTCTGATTTCCCAATCTTTATATGGTATGGGATTAACCCAGCCATTCCATTGAACGAGATATGTTGCGTTGACTGTCCAAGCTGAGTCGATCCTTAAGACTATACCTATCCTTTGACCTATGGTATTCGGATTTACAACTCTATCTTCAACCAAGTCCCCAACGGACATATAATAATCGTTCAAAACGGCCCTATTTTCGGATTTACTCACTATTGCCCTCTATGACTATAACCCTTTCATTTGTAGTGAAATATTGAGCGTTTTTGCCCTCTGTATCTGTCATCCACATGCGTTGACACTTAGAAGGGATGGGTTTAGGAGCACACATATCACTCAGCACTATATGACCATCAAACTGTTTGCTGTTTACATACTTGGTGGGAGCATCAAAGCAGGTTCCACCGCACATGACACGTTCCCACGTCTTACGCTTGCCCTTTTTCCATACATACACATGCTCTTCCATAACCTCAGTATCAAAGGGTATGACAGTGAACTCGGCATATTTGGCAAGTGAACCAAGTTCAGCGAAGAATGCTGCAAGCATCTTGTCAGATACAGAGCCAGACTGATCGATAGAGATGGCGATTTTCGCATGACGTGTCACCTTCTTACCAGCATGAATGTAGGGAAAACGCTTGTTAATTCGTCGAACGGTGCTACGCTTGTTGGAGCGTTGCGATGTCTTAATGAAGTAACGTAGCACCTTTCTCCAATCGACTTTTGGATTAATCATATCCATAATCTTCTTTCTCATCTCAGCGGATACACTACCCCATGAACCTTTGCTACTGGCTTCTTTAGCCGCATCCTCTACAGCTTGGCGTAGTCGCTCTTTAGCCATAGCCTTCGTCTCTGCATCGGCATTACCCCAACCAGAGTGATCATCAAGGCTGTTGGGTTGACCTTCACCTCCCTTGCCCTCACCGTCATCACCGTCCTTGGGTTTAAACTGCTCATCTTTCTTTAGTTGAGAATAATATTGCTCTGCTGATAGGCCTGTTTCATACTCTTCAAATCGGCCTTGGCCGGGGATGCAGGCTTGCTCTGGAAGTTTATCAGCTATATGGCTATTGATGGCAAGATCAGTAGCAATGTTCCACATAATATTCATGCCTTCTGGGGGTAAACGACCAGTAACATGCTCAAAGATGATATGATAGAACTCGTGCATCAAGACCCCCTGTAGGTGCGTTGTGGACAAGTCCCCCATAAACTCGGGGTTGTATACCATCTCAAACTGGGCTGTGTTTTTGTTGATACAGACACCAGCGGTAGGAATAGACTTGGTGGACATCTTTGTAATGCGTCGAGACAAGGCCGCAAAAAACGGCTCCTGTCTCAGTAGCGAAAACGTGTATTCATTTAAATCAAACTTGGTCATTTCTATTACTCCTTGGATATGTCTATAATATATCGCGGCATGTGGTATGTGGGTAGGTCAAAAACTGTCCGTTCTCACTCTTTGTCTACATTTCTTTCTGCTTTGTTCTTTCTTCTTGTCTTTGTGGGGACCAGCCTTGCGATTCTGTTGAATGTGGTTTTGCTGGACAACATTGCGTGACTTGGGCTTTCTTCTCTTAGCTTTGTTGAATACCCCAAGTCCAGTAGTAAAATAGTTAGCTGGGGTTGGTGTTACATATATGGTATTCATATTATACCTCCTTCGATAGAAGCTTTACAAGGTGCATTTTAACAACTACGCCAGCTTTTGTGATTTGCCCGTGGAAAGCTGCGATGTTAGACTGCACTTTTCCTTTGCCGATGTTGGTCCAAATGGTCATGGCGATCTCACTTGGGAGAATTACGAAATACTCGGCAAGGTTAGCAGTGCGAACATCACTAAGATCCTCATCAAATATCTTTTCTGCCTTCATCTTCTCGATAAGAGCAAGGTGATCATTGTTTTTCCAGTCCTTCATGAGTTCAAACTTACCTCTGTCAAGGATGTCTTCTACAGTGACCTGACGTTCATAGTTCTGGATGAAGTCGTTGAAAGCAACCGCAGCCTCCATACCTACGAAGGCGTGGCTAAGGTGGTATAGTGTAGTACCATGCTCGATTTGCTTTAAGCCTTTAAGGGCCTTGTCAAGGCGAACCCAAGAGCGTCGAGAAGGGTAAACCTTGTTAGGCTCATACTCATCCTTGTGCTCTAAATGACTATGGTTAGCGTTAATAAAGTCCCAGACTTCTGAGGATACACGGTCAGAAGCCCAATCCAGCCAATCTTCAGTAGTAGGCTCCACATCAAAGACAGTGTAGCGGTCAAGTTCAGCAGGGTCCATCTCTCCTACTTGGTACTGGGCACCGTGCTCTCCACCGTTAACAGCGGCAAAGATGAGAGTATCTGGATGAAGGGTGTAGCCAGCGATTTTACGGCTATCGCAAAGCTCAAAGATACCTTGACGGACTTCCATTGTAGCTCGATCAACCTCGTCGAGGAAAAGGACCACAGGGTTTTTACAGGCATTGTGCAACCACTCAGGGGCAAGCCACTTAGTGATACCCTTCTCTACCTTTGGTAGGCCGAGTAAGTCGCCTTCTGTCATCTGTGAGGCTCGACGCTCAACGATAGGCAGACCAAGGTCTTTTGCTGTCTTATAGACAAGCTCTGATTTCCCAACACCGTGACGACCACGAATAAGTATAGGAAACTTTGCATTGATGACGAGGTGAATAACTGAGTTGTAAGTACGAAAGTCGATAGCCATGATAGGACTCCTTTTGGAAAGTTAAAGTTTGTGTTTGTTTTGTATCTATAATATAAGTAGTTTAGGTCTGTTTGGGTAGGACATTTTTTGTCCGTTTTATAATTCTTCTTCGGATTCTTCATCCCATTCGGGGTCTTCACACTCTACATCACTAATGCGAACGTGTGTACCATCCTCATAATCATCAAGCTCGGAACCCTCTGAATAATCAAGCTTGCTCTCTGCTATCCTTTCTGCCTCCTCATAAGAAGAAGCTTCTATTTCCAGTCGGTAGTGACGCTCTACCCAGCCTGATACGATGAATGTTGTTTGTTTTGACATGCTCTCTCCTTGGTTGGTATAAGTAATATATGCTGTTTCAGTCTGAATGGGTAGGACAATTTATGTCCGTTGTGAGATTTTCTTTGCGAAGGCTTTTGCAAAAGCGTGAGCTTTCTTTCTGTTCGTGAACGGCCTATTGCTGGGTACATACTTAATGTTACCCAAGGGCATAATTCTAAGAATATCGTAGTATCGAGTTCCATCACTATGTTTCTCCGATGCTACAAAAACGCAGCCTCCATAAGGTGGGGTCTTTTGGGTTCGACGACCATGCACAACATCCCAAGCAAAGTAGTGCCATCCTTGCGAGTGACTGAAAGATTTTAGTTGTTTCATATTGCGAAAGGTCATAAGTTTTCTCCTTGGTTATGTATATAATATAGCATAGGCAGGGGTGGATGGGTAGGTCATTTTTTGACCGGTTTTAGGTTTTCGATGAAAAACTTGCTTATCCACTCCTCTTCACCCTCGTCTTTATGCAATGGGTCGTAGTTCCACACGATACAGACACTGGTCCCGTTCTCTTCTATAATAATACCCACCGCTCCTGTTGGTCTGTGGGTTACCAAATCACCTACTTGCATACTGCCTCCAAAAATTGATCGATCCACCAGTCATCGGCACAAATCTTTGTTTGACAACACAACCAATAGATTTTATATTGATATGCCTGCTTTCCGTCGGGGCCCAAGCAAAATTCCAGCGGCTTCCTTTTTACGATGGTTCCGAATAATTTGCCATGACTCATGTGGTACTTATCTCTTGTTACCAAATCTCCTACTTGCATATTGCCTCCAACCTGTCTCCTTTTGTGTGGTTCCTTCCACCGTTCAGCCATTCAATTATATACCAGCCAGATGTTATGGAACACGCTGGAACCTCAACCTTTACTATAATTCCCAAGATGTCTGGGCTGTCATCAAGTTCAGTACCACTCATCCACGGATTGTGCCGAACCCAATCGCTTTTTTGCTTTACTAAATCACCTACTTGCATACTACCTCCTTGAAGTCCAATTCGCAGCCTTGGTAAACAAATCCGTCTGGAAGCATAACCTTGATCTCACCCCATTGGTTGTAACCAAGAAAGATGACATAAACTGCTTCCCCTATTTCCCTCAAGGTCTTTTCGTCAATCATTAAATCACCTACTTGCATTTTGTTCTCCTTGGTTCTGTACATAATATAGCATGGTCAGGGGTAAATGGGTAGGTCAATTTTTGTCCGGTTTATATTTCTTCAATTCTCTTGGGTGGAATCGCGCTCCGCCTTGATCTTTGCCACTACGGGTATTGTACCACTGGGCTTTGATGGGATAGGTTGAGTCATTATGGATTTCCAATATAAGCCCCCAGCCACCATACCAACCGTGGTTATGGTTCCTCGCTTCCCCATAAGCTGATAGTTGTACTAAATCTCCTATTTTCATTTGGCACCTCTAATAAATCTACTCTATGAAAAATAACCGTACTGCCATCTGAAAACGCGATCAGCCACGTGTTAGATGGCTTCAATGTTTGTTTCACTCTTCTGACAACTAAGCCCACCTTGCCAACGTGACCAACCATAGCGGAACTCTTATCTATCCTTACTAAATCACCTATCTGCATACTGCCTCCACAAATCGCTCATGAATCGGGCAGTCCTCACCACAAAGCCAATGCACCCACCAAGTCCTCCGTTTCTTGAAGCCATATCGTTTTGTAATGATCCCCGTGTTGCCGTGCCTGTTCTTGACTAAATCACCTACTTGCATACTGCCTCCAACTCGCTGTGGATATGCCACCCTTCTTTGCCGTCACTCCAGTGAACGAAAAGCATACCAGTTGCATCTATGTCAATGACTATGCCGGTATCTCCATCGTAATCGTATTTTACTAAATCACCGATTTTCATTGTACCACCTCTAACCACCACGCTGGAAAGCCAGTTCTTAAAAACCCACTGTTGCAAAATAGTATATTGCACCAGTCTTCGCCAACCTCTGTAACGAGGGCAACATTGCCACGGTGGGTCTTTACTAAATCTCCTACTTTAAACTTCATTTTGTTCTCCTTGGTTCTGTATACAATGTATCATGGTGGATAGGAATTGGGTAGGACAGATTATGACCGATTTGCCCAGCTTTGGATATGACTGAGTATCCCACGATCTTCAAGCTGTTCTAAACTAAGCTTCTTAGCAAGGTAATCAAAAGCGTCTTTGTAAGACGTGACCCATTCTTCTTTTAGTGGCTGCGCTGACTTGCCGATCACCTTGTCTAAGGAAAGTTGCTGATAATAATAGCCTGTATTTGTGTTTCTCTTGTTGATTACCTCTGAAAGAGACGTACCGTGAAGCTTGTCTTTTAGTGAAAGACGATGATCTTTTCCGTCAACCATGACCCTAACGTCAATACATTGGGCATACCGCTGCCAATCATAGCCGCTGTCATAAGCAGTCATAACATTTAAACTATCCCAATTAACGGAGGTGATGAGTCCAATATGTTCAGTCTTAATATTCTCACCCCCAACCCACTGACTTTGGGAAACTTGCACCGCTGCCCCTATATCAATGCCATGCTCTTTAACGAGAATGTTGTATGCAGCCCTTCGCCAGTTCTCATTGGCTTTGTAGCACTGTTTAAGGAACTCCTCCATCTCTGAGCAGTTACGACGAGTGTGACCAGCATCACCACAGAAACCACAGTGTCTGGTTGTCGATCTTTTAGCCTTGACCTTTTGTGCATTGCGCTGTTGAAGTTCCACAGTCTTTTTACACTCTTCATACCAAGCACCCCAATACTTTGGATACTTTATCCATTGAGATTGTACCTTTGAGGTCTTCAATGGTATTTGATAAGTGGTAAAGTGTGACCAGTCTTCTGGTGCATGAGGACAGTTGGATCTATTGTGTCCTGTGTTGCGGCAATAGCCACAAGCGTTCGCACTGCTTTTGTGTGTGGGTCTGTTCTTTTCTTCAAATATTTTCATTGGGTTCTCCTTGGTTCTGTATACAATGTATCATGGGCAGGGGTAGATGGGTAGGTCAGAAAATGTCCGGCTTAAAAATACATCTCGGAATGTAGGTTCTGGTCGAAGTTAGCCAAAACCTCTTTTAGTGTTAATCCGTCTCCGCCGCCCACTTCAACCCAGTCAAGTATCTCGCCCGTTGGAGAAGCAGGAAAAACCAGCGTCTCTTTTAGGGCTGTGTTCTCTGATACTATATAAAAATTTCCCTTATGGTGCACCAGCACTCTTGTTATCTTGCCATTTTTGTTTCCAAGGCCAAGTTTGAATGGCAGCGGCACCTCTTCAAATATAATATCCATATCAGTCCCTATTTTTTGGCTTTTGGTGTGCGATTCTTCTTCAAATCACATTCTAAGATATAGTAAATCAACGTGCTGCCGACTGGCATAACAGAGTAAACCCTTGCGCCACCCTGTTTTGGTTTGTATTGAAGCGCAGTAGTGATGGGTTTCGCGTTTGCCTTGATGACCAAACAAGGGTGGCTGTTGAGGTTCTCGATCCCAGCTTGCTCCTCTTCGGTGCTTTTTCTTTGGCTCCATATCCGATTGATACCAGTAGAGCGTATTTTTATCAAGTCACCTGCTGAATATAAAGGTGGTTTACTATGGCTATCCCATACCTTATCAGCGTATTTGTTATTTATCATTTTGGAAAAAGAATGGTACGGTGGCAAATCATTCTTGTCATTACTCTTTAATGCTATCAGTGTTTGCGTCGCTGCTCTGACGTAGTATTGTCCGGCCCCTTGGTAATATCGAGACACGACCTCCGCCTTTTCCCTAAACTCTTTATCTGTGGTAAAGCGTTCAAAGTATTCATTAAAATCCACCAATGCTGCTTTGCAATTATCAAGCATAAGTTTGTTCAAGTAGTCCCATTGGCGATCTGATAGACACCCTCGGCTGTCAAATTGCGTTTTCATATCAGCCATAACCTTTACGGATCTATGTCTTCCCATTTGTTCTGCTCTTTCAATCGCTGCTGCGATTTCTTCTGATGTTCTTCTTCTCATGGTTTCTCCTTGGGTCTACATATAATATATCATGCTCGGGGGTACATGGGTAGGTCAATTTTTGTCCGGTTTCAATTGAGATGGGTGGAAAGTCTGGGAGCTTCCATCTGGAAAGGCGACCACCGATCTGCCACCCCATATCCTAATTACAATACCAACCTCGTGATAGCCGAAGTCTCGCATCCTTTTGGTTGGCACTATTAAATCACCTACTTTCATGTTCTTTCTCTTTTGGGATAAGATTGATTTGGGATGGGTGATATACTCCCCAGTCTCCGTCAAAAAAGGTAACAAACACGCTACACCCACGATCCGAACCCCAAGGGTCTTCGATCTCAGTGATCACACCTATAAACCTTTCTCGGCTTGGGTGAGCATTGCGGTATACCCAGACCAAATCACCAACATTCACGCAAGCACACTAACGGTCGATGACCAAGACCATCTTGTTTTTTTTAGGGTCTTGGCTGATACGCACAGCACCTTTAGACGTTTGGGGCTGGTGTGGTTTGTGCGAACGGCTACAACTACAAACTGTTCTCCTATGTAACGATGTTTGTACCTTACTAAGTCACCTACTTTTACTAAATCATTTATTTTCACTGATCACCTCCAAAAAATAAGTTGAATGGTTGCTTACAGCACCACCGACCCAAACGACTTCCACTTCGCCATCATCACCAAGCTCTTCTGGATCGATGCAGGTGACAACACCTACGCAAAGATCATCCATATCGTATCTTACTAAATCTCCTACTTTCATTGGTCACCCCACGTTCTCCACATTCTTTCTTCTTCTTCATGTTCGTTCATTTTGTTCTCCTTGGTTATGTATATAGTATATCACAGGCAGGGGTAGGTGGGTAGGACATTATTTGTCCGTTACCCAAGGGGTCAGATGCGTATAGTCACACCAACTCTCACTCTCATGGTCCTTAACTGGTCTGACGACATACAAGGTGCTACCGCAAGAGATAGAAACGGGGTCTAAAACCTTTATCACAATGGCTGGATTTGGGCATTTTAACTTACCATTCCAGCCAATGCCAACCAAGTCACCAACTTCGTATTTAGCTGGTTCATGCTTCATTAATCACCTCCATCTCATAACTAAAAACTTCGACCAATTCAGGGTCTGAGATAATCGACACGCGCCATGAGCATTCATCAGTAAAAACCTCGCCCTTCTCCATTACAATAGCATACTCCTTCCAATCTGAAATATAGATCAAGTCCCCGATCATCATGGTCTTGTACAGAGGCCAGCCTTAATAAGACCGCTGGCAACTCTACCGTAATGCCCTTGGAGGGTCCAAGCATGACCTGTGTTAATAAGCTCTTGAAAGAACTCTATTACTTCATCTTCCTGCATCTCTCCATTTTCATATTGTATTATCTTGTCAACGTCAACCATTACATCCTCCTTGGGTGTGTTAGTAATATATCTTGCCTTTGGTGAATCGGGTAGGTCATTTTTTGACCGCCTTTTGGTGTTATACCATTCGCTGTTTGTTCTTGAGCGTATCACTGCTCTCCTAAGCGTCTTGCTCATTTATTATCCCTGTTTAGCCAGTTTTTTACAAGGGTGTCAATTGCTGCATACGCTCTATGTTCACGAGAAAGACTGCCAAGTACATATTCAATCTCTGGGTTTTCTTTGCTTTCCAGCCACCCAGTAGGTGGCTGCCATGGAGCACTACAAATAATATCGGTTGTGACGTTACCCCATCGTGATAAAGTTAGGCCGTTATCAACAAACGGCTGGATTTTATTGAATGGCCAATTAACCTGCTTATAATCCGCACAGTCTACAACAATCATATTGGGTACGGTTCTGTATTTATCTTGATTAGGCCAAGCAGAAAATATGTTTAGGCTATCCATATTAAAAGCAGTAACTATTCCCCTTAGTTTGTCGTTATCTGCTGCATACCACATGATTGAAGCTCTCGGAAACTCGATAAGCGACCCTACGCCTATTCCAGTCTCGTTAACAAGTTCAGCAAACTCTTTTTTCCAGATTTGGTTTGCTCTATATATTTTTTTTCCAAAAGACTTGTGTTTAGTGCAGGTAGTTCTCCTGTGCCCTCCCTCTCTACAAAAAGAACAGCGTGAGCCTTTCTTAGCATTTCTACGGTTTTTTCTTTTTTGGTTTCGGACGGTTCTATTTTTCATTTCATGCACGGCTTGTCTTTGAGTGAACGTTAGATCTGTTGTGTCTTGGTTGTTCTTCGTGATGGTCTGGAATACTTCCTCGACATGGCTACAGGAGGAGATATTGTGCCCCCTTTTGCCACAAAAGCTGCAACGTACAGTTCCTGATCCCCACTCTATACCTATCATCTCGAAACCCTAACGATTGTCAACTTTCCTCCAAGTAAAGTTCCAGTTATCCCGTCTACTGGTGTGTGTTCACCATCAGCAATAGCTTTGACTAAGCGCGTGACCTCGCGACCTGAGACATTGCTTAGTTTGATGGCCCCAACAAAGTCATTTAGTTCGCCTCTCCATATACCAGAGTTATCGAGCCAATTGTGCCTAATAAAGGTTATTGCTTCTTTGATCGCTTCAAGTTTCTCATTCATACTATCTCCTTGGTTGTATACATAACATATCATGCTCGGGGGTAGGTGGGTAGGACATTAATTGTCCTTTTTGATTATGTTCTGAAAATAACTGTATGCTTTGACCGCTATCTGAATGGTTTCGTACACCATCAGGGGTTGTTCTGGTCTGACTTGGATTGCATACATTCCAAGATCATAATTTGAGAGTTCTTCGTACTTACCTAAGTGTTTTTTTGTTATTTTAAATGGCCTAATCATTAGCTTTCTCCTTTGCAAGCAAAATATATTCTATATAGTTAGGCGGAACTGATTTAACAATCAATCGCCAGCCCATATATTTAGCCGGCAAAGGTTTTTTTAACTTAAATAGTGAAGATGTGGCGTTGTGCTTACTCTCAATAATGGCGGTTAGATGTGTGCTGGTGTCATCACTCTCGAAACGGACCCAAAATCGGTTATCGGTATATTCTACCATGTCTTTCATGAGGGCTGCTTCTGCTTCCTCTTTAGGGGCTTTTTCCCCTCCAAAAAATAAACTACTCATTGTTACCTCCAATGGAAAGCAATATTGTGGTTAAAACTAAACAAGAAATCAGGAAAGCCCATCTGGGATCAGCCACTACAATAAGAAGTGCCACTGATATCAAAATAAATAGGTTGTTTTTCATCGCACTCTCCTGTCTTGTCTATAATGTATCATAGTAGGTAGTATACGGGTAGGACATTATTTGTCCCTTTTTTTATATTTGTGTTTTTTATTTCTTTTATTAACTGCTTTTCTGCCTTTTCGCTTCCATTCTTTTTTAACTTTACGAGATGGACGCTTACTAATCTTTTTTCTTTTTTTGTGCTTGGGAACTCTGCGTATTGCTTTCTTTTTACGCTTTATTTTGCGCTTGGATGTTGGACTTTGTGACCCAACTGTGGGTTGGGGTTGTTGAGTCTCTTTGTGGTACTCTTCTACGTTGTAGACTGTGGTCGCTGACTGGGTTGTGTAATGATTATCCTTTATAAGAACTCGCATTGCACAAGCTTCGTAGAAAGGTGCCATCATAAAAGCTGAAATTGCTATAAACTTCTTAAAATAACTCATGTCTCATCCTGTGTGAATACGTCAGACGGGAAAACCCATGTACACTTGCCATAACTTACAAAGTGTACTCGAAGATGATCGCCAACGCTTGTTTGTAGAAACTCCACCACTATTCCTATTTCTTCTTCTGGTGGAGTGTTAATGAAAAGTGTATTTATTGTGCTCCTTACCTTGACAAGCTTTCCTTGCCACCATCTACGCTTATGTTCTATATCCTCGAAAGACTTAGATAAGTGAGAATTATTAAAATTCATTTACTCTTGAAAACTCCGGAGAGTGCCCCTATATCCATTAGATTGGAGTAGTGCGTGTCTGACCACGCAACGTAACAAACATGCACCCCCCGTGGGTATCCGAGTAGTATGTTACTGTCTGTAGTGACAACACCAATCCGATTAGTACTTATGTGCATTACCAAATCTCCAATATAATATTTTTTCACTTTCCTCTCCATATATAATATGTAACATGTTTACTTTTGTTTGTCAACCTTTAATCCGACCTTTGACCATCTCACAGGGGACGATATACACACACCCTTCTATGATCGAAAAAACTTGATAGAACTCATATAACCGATGGTACATGGGTATACTGGGAGATAAAATTACTGCTATCTCTCTAAAGTTTTTGTCGTCATCAATAATCACAAGATCACCCTTAACGTATGTTTCTTTCCTTTCGATACCCACATAAGACCCTCTAATTAGTAGATAATATTTCTATAACACCAGCTTCAATGAGCCTTAACAACGTGCTCTCGCCTATGATCTGTACATCCCCATCTATATAGCATATTTCATAGTTTAATCTCCACTTGATAGTAGAGACTTCCGTCTGTAGTGCTCCTGATTGTAGTATTTTACTTACAACACCCACCTTTCCTGTGTCCTTAAGCAAAGTACCTACGGAGAACCTTGATTTACCTTCCTTCGTCAGCACTCATGAATACCTCCTTAAGGAAACTCTTGTTTATAAAACTAAACCTTTCAACATAAACAAGGGTTTCAACTAACTCTGGGAATGGCGATAGCGGGGTATCTATAACCTTTACAGCGGAAACTAACCCGACTGCTCTTCCCTTCTTGTCGAACACAACAGAACCAGAAGACCCCGGAAGGGCAAAAGACTGAATTAATATTGATTCTAAATTACTTTTAGACACAAAACCTGTATAAGTAGTCTGCCCAAGGTTATCTGGAAAACCTGTGTAGTTGACTAAATTACCTACAACATCCGGGTCGTCGTTGATCTTAAGCTTTATAGGCTCAAAAGACGGGTCCGTCAAAGGCTCGACAATAGCGATGTCCCTACTTGCATTAGTATATATTACCCTCACTGGTATCTCTTCGTCATTGTCCATTAGGAATATGTTTCCCTCCGCGACAACATGGGCTGCCGTTATTACAAACTTGTACTTTCCAAGCTTAAAATAATTTCCAGAACCCCACCCTCCGTAACCATCACCCAACGAAAACCCAATACGGACTGAGCTTTTCATACCTCTTGTAATCTTTTGATTACAAGATGGTAAACCTTGGTTTTCAAACGAAAGAGTCGTGGCCTGATCATCTACCTCCATAGATATCAAACACGATAATAACAATATCAACATAACATTCCCCCCTATAATAACTATGAACCGAAAGACCATTGTTACCTAAAAAGAGTTCTTACATAATTTGCGTTAAGTGTGTTTTTCTATTTTCCTTATACTTGAGGGCCTACAAACGATTTTTATGTTGTTTTCGTCAACAAAAATCAAAAAACCACGATGATGTTTTTTAAACATACACGTTATAAAATGATCATTGTCAACAAACTCAACCCTGTATCTTTGTTCCGGTTCAAGCTCCGCCATGATCGTCCTGTAGTAACACTACATCATCATATTGTGGTGTTGATGCTTCGATCAATCTAACGTAACCTTCGATAGGGGCACTAAATTTATGGACTGTCTTTGGTTGAATTCTTACACTCTCCCCCTCTGTTAAGACCATGGTGGAAAATGATTTGCCGTCTGGTTTTTCCCAAACATCAACTATCAATACCCCGTTAAGTACATGTATAGTCTTGTCCTTCACGTCATGATATTGCTTGGGTGGAGACTTCATTCTATCAATATGAATAATTTTGCCAATATATTTGTTGTTTATGGCCCATTCCACCTCGTGTCCCCATGGCTTATGGCTCTTTTGCGGTGCTCTTTTAACTATTAATTTCTTCATCACTACCTCCAAAGATCTTTGTAAGATCCGAAAACCCACCTATAAACTCCTCAGTCCATTCCGTTGAGCTTACTCTTGTGTGTTTGATTATCATTGGGACTGTCATCCAGTTGTGCTTTTCTTTAATGTGTGTTAGCAATTCTTTAGAATCATCAATGCAACAAAACATAAACTGCTTGTTGTTTCGGACCAGCAACTCTTTGGCTTTTATGCAATATGGACATTCGGCCCAAGCATAAATTTTGTAATATTGATTCATGTTATCCCCTAAGTAATTGTCTATTTGAACTTAATATCTTGGCCTCTATCAGAGCCGGATCTCCTACCACCGTTATAGTCTCGCTGCCGCTATCGAAAGCAAAAGACAAATCTGAAAATCGAGCTACAGAGTTAAGGCCAAGTTGGGTTTTTCCTTCCATCATTGCCACTTTAATTTGATCATTTTCAGAAATGAAGAGTATTTTCGCTGGATTGATCCTTACCTCTGACAGATAAAATTCACCAGAATGTGTCTTATTTATTTTGTTTAACTTTATGAACATTGTAATCTCCCACTAATTGTAAACATTTATTGTTTATGATCCAAGCTTGCTCGTTCACAAAAACCTTAGTCTCAGTTTCGCTTTCTTGCTTTATAACAACGCCGTATTGTGGTGTTTTTAGCTTGGTTATATACCATGGCTCTAAGGTAGCAGGGTACATGAAAGTGTCCTGTTTTACCTTAACAAGGTCGCCCTTAGTCAGCATCTGGTTCTTTTATAACATGCTCGGGTATGGGCTCAGGTGCGGGTACGGGGGTAGAAGGTTTTGGCTCAAGGATGCCTACGTACCCATTAAGAATGGATGACATATCTTCTACCATTTGGTCAACATCCGACACTTGACGCTTTATTTCTAAAAGCATCTCCAATACTAGCTGGTATTTTAAAACTGAACCAGAAACTATTTCCGAGGCAGACTCTGCCTCCATAGATAATTCCGACACTTTACCAATTTCTTTTCTTATATCAGACATCATGTCTGTTAATTTCTCAGGAACCTCATCGAGATTCACTGCTTGGTTGATTCTTACTTTCATATTACCTCCTGAATTAAGAACTCATTATCATTTTGTATATTGTGGTTGTTAATAATCCAAAAACTGTCATAATAACACCCCATTGTATTTTAGCTTGGGCCTCTTTCCATTGCTCTATCGCTCGCAATCTAGCATACAAACCCGAGTCCGGGTTGTAAATCGCGGTCTTTACATCGCGCATATCTCTCACCATTTCATCTTGCTTCTCCGCTATTCTTTCGATATCATTTTTGATTTCAAGAATACCGGTTGTTATTTTTGTTATTTGGTCTTCAGTCATAACAAGAACCTCCGCTATAAATAGTACTTTTAAGATACAATAGCATGACTGGTGGTAATCAAAGTGGATGCGACTGAGACAGCGTTCTGCAACGCGCAGCGAGTCACCTTAGCTGGATCTACTATGCCCTCTTCAAGCATGTTCACAATGGTGTCAGTCATGAAATTATAGCCCATATTCGAGGAGCACTGCCTTACCCTAGCAACAAGAATATCAGGCGATTTTCCAGCGTTTTTAGCCATTTGTCGCAGAGGTTCTTCAATGGCCTCAAGAATGATCTTGGCACCGATAGACTGTTCTTCGGACTCCGTTCGCACAAGTAGATCTTGTGTTGCTCGAATCAAGGCTATGCCACCACCTGAGACAATTCCTTCTTCCTGTGCTGATCTTACAGCCTCCAAAGCATCATCAATCCTGTGTTTCTTTTCCATCATTTCAATCTCTGTTGCCGCTCCAACTCGAATCACAGCCACACCAGAAGCAAGACGAGTAATCCGTTCTTGGATTCTCTCGCAAGCCTTGATGTCGTCTGTTTGTTTGATCTCTGCTTTCAGTGCTTCAATCCTGTTTTCTGTTTCTTCTTCTGGGCCACTTGCACCGACAATGGTACTCCATCCTTTGTTGATAGATATCGATTTACAATTACCAAAGTGGGGCAATTGTACCTGTCTCAGGGCTACCCCGCTCTCTCTTGTTATAAAGGTAGCGCCAGTCTTCAAAGCCATGTCTTTTAATATGTTCCTTCTCTCTTCTCCATATCTGGGTGGTTTAACCGCTACTATTTTCATTGTGCCGCGAACCGCGTTGGCGATAACAGCAGCCAAGGCTTGGCCTTCTACATCTGCAACAATCAACAACGGACTGTTGTCTCTTGACGCAAGCTCAAGGGTGGGTAATATCTGCTCGATGGTTTCGATCTTCTCGTCTGTGATTAGAATGAGGGGACTATTATACTCAATGGTCCCTGATCTCTCGTTGTTGATAAAGGTGGAAGATAGATACCCAGAATCAAAACGGAAACCTTCAATCAAATCTAAGGATGTGTTGATTGATTTTGCTTCTTCAACAAGAACAGAACCATCTTTACCTGCTGAATCAACCGCTGTGGCTATCAAAGTGCCTATTGATTTGTCGTTGTTCGCTGAGATCGTAGCAATGTGCCGAATATCTTCCTCCGATCGAATCGGGGTGGACATTTCACTCAAACGGTCAACAATAAGATTTGTGGCATTATCCATCCCACGCTTGATCTCGATTGGAGAAACACCAGCCATAAGGTACTTCTGGGCCCTCTGTAAGATTGCTCTAGTCAGGACAGTAGCAGTTGTAGTACCATCGCCAGCTTTTGTAGCAGACTGCTCTGCTGCTTGTTTTACAATCTGTGCTCCAACGTTTTCCATCGGGTCTTCAAAGCCCACGAACTTAGCAACAGTTACTCCATCTTTTGTAATAACAGGGATACCCTGCTCCTTATGGAATAGTATTACGTTGCGACCCTTTGGTCCGAGAGTCGTAGCTACGTTGTCTGCCAGTTTATTAATCCCAGACAGAATCCTTGTGTTAAGCTCCTGCCCATTGCTATAATGTTTCGTCATTTTTCCTCCAATAGTTGTTTTGCTTGTTCGAGTTCGTTTATAGCATTAATAATATGTTTCTTTTCTGGATCAAGGGAAGTTAGCCAGTACTTAAGACGTTTAAGTTTCTTAATCATACTGTCAACTGCCAACCATTGTTCTTTGGGATCATTCATATTAAAATCACTTACCCTTTAATATAACCTCTTTTACAAGTTTGTCAAGTAGTTCATAAGTAATTTTTTCATTTATTTCCTTTTCTGTCTCTCTTTGTTTGAATCCCTGATTCACCCCAGTTTTGATTTGTCCATAGCTGGTTATTATCTTATCAGCAATTTTGGTCGTGTCCTCATCCGAGACAGAGAAAAATATGTTTGAAAGCTTTCTGAAGTTTGTAATCTCTCTAAATAGGAGATCGATGTTTTCGTTATAATTATCCATCAAGGTTTTGGATTTCTTTCGGATATTGATCTGGCTTGGTAGAAATAAGGTGCCACCAACATTCTTTCCATAATCTTTGAATGTTATTCTTGGCTCTTTACCAGTTTCATACTCGTTGAGGCTAACTTCGGCTGATCTTGTATCGTTGTCTTGTTTATTACTAACAGAATAGTTTACACCACCACCCTTAATAAAGATCGCTTTATCAGTTTCTGCCATTTCAGCTTCTGGGTTCATGTTCTCAATTTGTCTTGCAAGATTTAAATAATCTTTATATGTAAATTCGCTAATGTAAAATGAAATCTGACTTCCTGCCTTGGAGACTCTTTCCTTCAAGGCTGAGATGTGATACATCGGGCTTTCGTTTTTGTTAAAATAGCCAGCAACGGTAGACCACGCTTGATAAAAGGATGATTTTTCGGACATAAACTTAACGGATATATTGTTAAGTTTATTGTCAATGATGTCCTCGTATGAATCATTGGCAACAGGCAAAGTTCCAGACAGAATAAAAGCTAAAAATGACTCAAACAAGAACCCGCCCTCTTTGAGTCTTGTGGTTGCTCCACCCCTAACGTGTGAAACTACTCTTTCTAAAAACTCCACGACCAATATTTGAGAAAACTGTTCGTTCAACGGTTTAGCCGGAGATTTTTCCTTTTTAGCAGTTCCAAATTCACTAAGCATGTTGTTGAGCCGTGCAATCCTATCTGCAAGCGTTCCAGAAGAAAACCCAGCGTTTTTGAATGCTTGTAGGTATATCTCTGGTAGTCTGACCATATCATCTCGGTAATGCGATATCGGAATGTCGCCAAGATACCCCGTTTTGGACTCGCCATTATCGCTTGACTTCTTGCTTGGTAATGCAAACTTGCTCTTAATTGTTGCACCAGAGCCTCGAACGTCTCCATCTGTCTGGGGTGTGTTTATTGTATAAGTCTCTTCATCGCTTAGGTCCACAATATACTGTGCAAACGATTGTAAGTCTTCAAATTCTTGAGACTCTTGACCATCATTACTCTTAATGCTATAAGACAAATCTTCGGCTAAGACTCTTATCTGCTCTATAATCAGATTATCAAGTAGATCATTGGTTATCTTCATTCTTAATTTCCTCCAAAATAGATTTTAGGTCGAGACCTGCACAGTCGATTTTCCGCCTTGTAAGGTGATAATGCGAGACATAGCCACTGTATCTATTCTTAGACGCAACAGGATCGAGAGCGTAACTTGTCTCGCCATTGCTGTCAACGGGGCACTCCAAGGGAATCCAAGGCATTGCGCCATGGACAGCTTTCATCAAAGCTTTGAGTGCTTGCTTTTGAACTGGATAAAAGTCCGTGAAGGGTTTCATATTTTTACCATGGACCTTCTGCCCCTCAATTAAAGGGCGCTCTCCAAAGCCATGACGTTTGTACCAGTCTTGGTACTTTGGGTAATATGCGTTGCTGATCTCCACTCCAACCGAAGTGGTATTGAATTTACCACCAGCATGGTAAGCTATATGGTTCATGTCCATGAACTGGAATATGGTTCCATCGTTGTCGATGGCGAAGTGAACACTAAGGCCACGTCGAGAAAGCACCTTGAAGCAGGACTTTGAGCTAAGACAGACGTCCCAATGCGAAACGAACATCTTTGGCTTGCGCTGCTTGGTCACCTTCTTATAGCCTTTGGTTAGTTTTAAGCCATTGGCATTAAATGGTAGTACCACTTTATGCCAGTCAATTGGAAAATAATCATTGTTGTAAATAATGTGATTTGAGGAGCCCTCTCGAATTTCTTTATGTTCAAAAGTCTCAAGCTGTTCTTCTCGAACTGTGTTGATTCTACGAAAAGTAGTTGGGCCACACATACCATCGGCTGTTAAGTGATATTTCCTCTGAAATGCCCTGATCTTCTTTAGCAAGTCTTCATCAAACTCGTAAGCACCAAACCATTCAGGCGTCCATCCAAGTTTAACAGCAGACGCTTCATTATAAAAAATCTTATCCATCTGTATTCCTCTTAGTTAATAATTGTATCTGCGATACCATACTCTACGGCTTCTTCCGCTGTGAGATAAACATTAACCTTGCGATCCAGCAATTTCTGAATTGTGCGCTTAGTCATACATGTCTCCTTTGATAAAGCATTAATATATAGTTCTTGAATGTGCTTTATGGACTTAACTTCATTCTCAATATCATGTAGTTCACCAGCAGAACCTGCGGCTACTGCGTGGATCATAACTCTGCAATGTCGACCGATAGTCCTTTGACCTTTGGTACCGGCAGCCAGCAATAGTGTCCCAGCCGACATAACCTTGCCAAGACCAATTGTGTGAATCTCACACTTTGTCTTAGACAGTGACATCATATCATAAATGGAGAACATTTCGTCAGCAGAACCACCGTAGGTTGAAAGGTACATCTTTATTGGTTCGTAAGGAGGCTCTTTGGGACTAAAGTCTGTAAGCATCAACAAGCCCATACATAAGTCGCCTGCTTTTTCCTCATCTACATCACCAAACATCGCAATCGTTCTGATCTCTGGTTGTTGTGCTGCGCCTAGGAGTTCCATTAGGTCTTCTTTCGTTTCTTTTTCCTCGTCCTTTGGTTTATCTGTTATCTTAATCATCATTAAATCCTCCTTTTAAGTTGATCGGTCAAGTGTTTCATTGCAGAGTCCCAATCATGGAATTCAACGAGGTGGTTATAACTCTGGGGCACTGAATTCATAAAGTTCCTTATGATTGTTTTTTGCAATGTCCTTTGTTGTTGTTTATCTATCTTTTTTTGAAATTCAATATATTTATCGTCTCTCTCCGCGATTTTAAAAGCGGCATATTTGATCTCACAAGATTCATGAGACGATTGTATGTTGTCAGCCATGACTAATAAGCAGTCATTGATTGTACGCTTCATTAAGATGGAGGTATAACCAAGGCCCACAATGCTATACCACAACCTCGTAAGAACTACTCCTACTATAAATGAAATTGTAATATAAATTATCTGGTCCATTGGCACTCCAAAAATAAAAAAGGACGGTTCCAACCCCCGTCCTCTAAATATAACACGTTTTTGATTCTAAGTCAAACTATTTTAGACTAGACTTTCTTCCGAGAGCTTCATCAAGTTGGGCCTTGGCTTTTTTTGCTTGAAGAATTCTTTTAGCAACACGACGAGCGACTTCTTGTACCACTTCGTCTTCAGAAAGTTCAAGATTAACGCCCTCAAGCATACCTTCTTCTTTATCATCCATTGCAGGTTCTTCGGCGTCCATTGCGGGCTCTTCAGCGGGCATTTCTGCGTCCATTTCATCGCCCATATCCATTTCGCCGTCAGGTAGTGCACTTGAAAGCATGTCAACAACTTCGCCAAGATCTTCATAAGCTTTTACTGCCATTTTGATTGCATCTTCATCAATGTTAAGCTCACCTTCTTCACCCATTTCTGCGTCCATTTCATCACCCATATCAGGCTCTTCAGGAGCAGCGTCCATTGGTTCGACAGCAGCCATTTCTGGTTCTGCGGGAGGCATTTCTTCATCAGCCATGTCCTCTTCTTCTTCATTGTAGTTGTACATTTCGCTAATAGCATTTGAAACCAGATTTGATTCCATACCAGCAAGTCCCATGAAGCGCCTAACGGTTGCTTCGTTTAAAAGTTTTTTCTTAGCCATTTATAAATCTCCTAAAAATGTTTTTCAGTAGTAAATAGGCACCAAAATGATAAAACACTCAAAATTATAAATCAGGGTGCTCTTTTGCTATCATATCAAAAATATGCTCTAATTCATCTTGTTCAATGCCGAATTGCGACATCAACGTCTCAGCAGTTTCATGATCTTTCATTATTATTTTGATATTCCTTTTACTCTGAATTCGTTTGCCCTCTTTATAGGAACTAATATACTTCATAACAAAAGGATCTTTTTGCAAATATCCAGTTATGAAAGAACGAAAAAACTCAGCCTGTGTTAGTCCATCGTAATCAAGTCTAACCTTAAGCTGAGCGTGTCTGTAATCTGTGTCATCGAAAACTAATCTTTTAGTTTTATCCTTTGTTTTGTTCTTCATTGTTGTTGATCCCAAGCTCATTTAATAGATTCTGCGCCTTTGACCAACATGTTGGACAATAAATTCGTACTTTTTTTTCTTCTTCTCGCACCACAACATTCCAAGTCGAGACCATTTTTTTGTTTGACTTGTCGAAGTCAGTATGACAAATCATACAATCCTTTGGAATTAGGTCAAACAAGCCAAGCTGCTTGTCAAAGTCGGTATCCGCTACACCCGCTTTCTTAATAGCTTTTTGTCTCGCTCTACGTTGTTTTCTGTTCATTGCCCAGTACTCCCAAAACCACCGCTTCCTCTATCACTATTAGATAGTTCGCTAACTTCAATAAACTCTACTTTTGGATGAGGAATTATCATTAATTGCCCTACCCTGTCTCCGGCTTTGTAAACCACTTGAATGTTCGAAGATCTACCAATATCTTTGTATTTCAACATTATTTCACCTCGATACCCACTGTCGATGACACCGACAGAATTAGCCAATGACATGCTTGTCTTAGATACGGAACTCCTCGGGAAAAGAAGACCAACAAAGCCTTCGGGAATCTCAAGAGCCAAGCCGGTTTTGTATACGAGGTTACCATGACGATCAACTTCCATCGAGGTTGCAACTAAATCCATTGCAGCATCACCAGTTTTAGCATACTTTGGAATAATAGCGTTAGGGCTTACTTTTTTTATTTTAATTTTCATTTTTATCTCCATTTTCAAATAGGTCCAATACCTTTTCAAAAGAAAGAATCTCTTTTTTAGTCAATACTGCTTTTGGCTGTGGCGTTCTGTTGGAGTACTCTGGTCTTTCGAAGAGGGTGTTTAACATTGACAAGCCTTCCTTGGTATACCCCATCTTCTTTATAACCTCTTCATATGTTGCTTTGTGAACTGATACAATTTTGCCTTCAACGTGGTTAAAAAATAAAATTGGGATTTGCTTTTCTTCTTCCATCATTTGGGAAAATTTATATGGGTCAAGAAATTGCATACTTGTTTGTTTTTTATATTCCCAAGTTTGACCATAGGCATCAACACCATCATAGTATTTCGACGAAACTCGTTGATGTCCTAAAGCTTCTGCTATCTCTCTATCTTTGCCGCCTTTTCCAGACACATTTAAATCATTTAACGCTCGAATCTGTTCTTTACTAAAAATCATGTTAACCTCCTTTATGCTACATTTTCTATTGTAAAATTAAGCTCGTATGAATGCTCTACAGAGATCCCGGTTAAAATCTCAGGTATTGTATCTTTGTTCACATTTATGACAATGAAGTGAGCACCATCTAAGCAAACCAAATCACCAATTAATACGGCTTTATTCAAATTATTAAAATTCATATCAATCCCAAACTTTGAATTGTATTATAATATTAACACATTATGCGAGTTTGTCAAGAACTATCCCAACAAAAACCAAGAATTGTTTACCATACCATAAGTGCTGAATCCCCAATCTGCATTGTATTTCGGCTTAATCATATATGGCCTATTAATGTGGATGTTATCCCGCTCAGGCTTGACAGACCAACAGCGAATCTTGGTCAAAACAGAGTTGGCGTCTATTACCTCAACAACATAAAAGTTCTTTCCATTCTTTGATTTCTTTTGGGTTATTGAGCGGGGGATGCACCAACAATACCCAAGGTCTGGGTCGTATTCTGATATCGGAGGAGAACACCATTCATCAATTCTAGCTTGAACGTCAGGGGTTATAACCTTAGACATAGGGAAGATGCCAGTTAAGTCGCTTAAGAAGGTAATTTTTTCCTCTTCTGTGAAGGAACCTTCCGGTGCATACTTCTCAATGTTCTCAATGAGATTTTTGGGCTTTCTTGGGCGATCTACACACACTGCCGACCAGAAATGTTTGTCTCCTGTGAATCGTTCGTCAACCAAATCCCGTAAGGCTCCTGCTCTACAAAGAACATCGAACGCTCTCTTGTTGAGCTTTGAGTATACAATGTCCTCATTAAAGATAAACTCCTCCACCGTATTGAACGGACGGTTGTTGAGGATCTGTTCAATGGCTTTCTCCCCCAGTCCCTTGATAGTCGTCAGGGGGGCAACAAGGGTGTTTTTATCAAGTATCTCCCACCTCATGCCAGAGGTATTAAGGTCGATATCCTTGATCGTAAAACCGTGCTGTTTTGCGAGGTTTATGGCTTTCTCTTTGCGCGACTCTGGTTCTCTTTCGAGGAACGCTGCTGTCCACTCTGCTTGGTAATAGTTGCATAGCCAAGCGCACTGATAGCTGATAATAGAATAAGAAACGGCATGTGACTTGTTAAAGCCATAGCCCGAAAAGTACTCGAAAGTTGTCCATAAAGCGTTAGCTTTTTTATCCGAAATGCGTTTGTCTCTACATCCCCTGATGAACTTGTCGTATATCCGTTCTTTGTCCTCGTTTCCTTTACCTGTTCCCTTCTTGGTGAGCAGCTTACGCAATAGGTTCCCTTCGTCGAGGGTGATATTGTCACCTAGCTTATGAGCTAGCATGGCGATTTGTTCTTGAAAAATTAAGAACCCATGTGTTTCCTGAGTCACGGAGCGAACAATTTTGTTGAGGTACTTGACTGATTCGGGTTCTTCCTTGGCTTTTACATATTGCTTATCAACACCAGCCGATAAAGGACCGGGACGGTATATGCTAGTAATAGCAGATATATCGATAATGGATCTTGGTTTGGCTCGTTGAGCAAATTTTTGTGCGCCTTGTTCCGCGAACTGGAAGATTCCAACCCACTTTCCTTTGTGGAATATATTTTCATAAACGTTCTGGTCTCCTAAATCTATAACATCTGGGTGTAACTTGGTGTCGTAATAGTCTTTGATCTGTGCAAACGTGGGCTCTGGTATGTCGTGGTGTCTCTTGAGAATGAGGGAGATGCAATCCTCAACCATACGAAGAGTCGATAGACCGAGCAAATCAAACTTGATGAAACCCATAGGCTCAAGGTGTCGAACATTCATACCCTCGCTCCACGGAGTCTGCCTGACTCCCTTGGATGCTATGAGTGGCATGTACTTGTCCAAGTCCTCTCCGATCACCACACCACCTGCGTGACGGGAAACCTGCCGGACTTGCCCTACAAGACCCAACACATGATCCTTAATCTTGGGGTATGTGGAAAAAAATTTTTGGAGCGACTCGCTGTATTGGATAACCTCGTCGAATGTAGGATTATATACCCCCGCTTTGATGCCATGCTTGGCTTTGGCCAACGGTGTAGCCTCAAACAACATCTTGTTTGTTACTGCGTTCGCTTCCACGAATGGCACGTCATAAAACTTACTGATGTCTTTGATGAGCGACTTAAGTTGCAAGGTGCTGAAGTTCGATATAGGAACAACAACATTGCTACCCCAATCATCGATCAGTTTTTCTTTTAGAGCCATCGGCTCAGACACATCGTAATCGATATCAGGGTAATCAGTAGCATCAGCACGTAAAAACCGCGAGAAGAGGAGGTCGTAAGAAACTGGGTCCACTTGAGTAATACCAAGAGCATAAGCAACAAGAGAACCAGCCGCAGAGCCTCGACCGGGCCCAGAGATTTGTATTTCATTTGTTTTATCCGCGATTGCCTTCATGGTTAGAAAGTATTTAGAAAACCCACGATCAGCAATAACTTTGAGTTCGTGGTCAAGTCTGAGTTTATATTCAGTGTTGTGCTCCAAGCGAGAAGTCTTCTTAAGTAAAGAAAACAAACCCTCAGTGGCTATACGCTTGAGATAATCATCGGCAGTATATCCAGCAGGAACCACAAAGTCAGGTAAACGAACGGTATCATCAGGATAAAATCTTTCAATCCGGTTGAAAGCAATATCGTGAGTTCTCTCAATGCTATCAAGTACAAGTTTATCATCATATTTTACTCCACAATCATTAGAATATTTCTTATATGCTTCCCACATTTGATCTCCGTTCTTTGGATAAAGCTCATACTCCATCTCTTGAACTGATGTCGGAAGATTCATGTCAAGCCATTCGGGTTTTCCCCTACCAAGCCAGCCAAGTCTCTTATATAGTTCTCTGTCGTTCCAAGCGTCTGGTGTTGGGTAATGGGAATCTGCTGTGGAAACTAACGGGATTCCATATTCTTCGTGCATTTGGATAACATAGTTGTTGAGTTCATGTTGCTCCGGGACGTTATTCCATTGAAGTTCTCCGTACCAACGGTCTCCAAGGATTGAAACCATTCTTTCGGTGGTGTCTCGCATAGCCGCAAGAACAGCCTCTTTGCCCTCTTCGCGGTTGGCCCAATAGCAACCAGCATATATACCGCCAAGACAAGCGGAAAGGCAAATAACGCCGCTAGAATATTTGTTAAGTAGTGCATAATCAATCCTTGGTTTACGATAGAAGTAGTCTCCGGTATAAGATTCTGAGACCATCTTATAAATATTGTTAAGACCCTCTTGGCTCATTGCAAGAAGAACAATGTGACGAGAGCGATTAATTGCAGTCCCCTTGCTCTTGCTGGCACCTTCGGCTTCAATGTTGGTGCCTGACTGTTCTTTTGAAAGGGCGCGAGCTTTCTTCTTATCAGCCTTATGCTCTTCGTAGGTCTTGCGCCACTCAACAACATCAGAGATAAAATACGCCTCGACGCCGAATATGGGCTTGAAACTCTTTCCTTGCTTTTGCATCTTCTTGGCGTGTAGTACTTGGTAGCTTGTCCCGTTCATATTACCATGATCTGTCAAGGCCAGAGCTTCGCAGCCATTCTTATGTGCGAAGTCCATGTGGTCAGCGGGGAATCCGAAGCCGTCAAATGGAGAACCAACTCCACAGTGAGCATGAAGCCCAACGAATTTAATGTTGTTCATATTTACCTCCGATGTAAACTCTATAATATATAAATAACAAACCCCCTGACAAATGTCAAGGGGCTCTTACGAAAAACTTAAACTAAGTTGAACTTCTTGTTTTTTGAAGACCACTTATATTTTATTGGGATTGACTCCTTCTCTTCACCGGTTAGTGCTTGGTGCAAGAAGTCAACTTCCGTAACCAAACTAACCTTTGACGGTCCCCAGACCATATTGTTCATTACGGTCAAATCTTTTAAAGCATTTTTTCTAAATGCTTTCAAATCTTTAATCCCACTGCCGATATTATATTGTTTTGGAGCCCAAGTAACAAGCTTAATATCCAACCGACTTGACGATGTTTTGTCGTGAATTTGATTTGCTCGATCTGTACTCTTAACATAAATCGACTTTCTAACAACATTATAGTCAGAAGTAATATAGCAAGCATCACCTTCAACGGCTCCACTTTTGTGGGGCTTGCCGTGAATTCTTTGGACTTCGACTTTGGCTTCTGAAGGGGTCCAAGTTTTCACTTTCTTTGTTTTAAAATTCAAAGCTTCTTCAAAAATTGATGCTTTTGTACTTGTTTTAATTCTAGGATAATGTTTTGTAAGCATTTGATAGACTTGATTCTGAATCGCTTTTTCATCTTTACCGTATTTGTCAAAGTGCCCCATCGATTGCATCTTTTTAATATACGCAACAGCATCACTTTTTCCATGCGATTTTGATGGGCGATGATTATTACAGTGTTGTAAAAATTCCCACCTCTTTATACTATCTTGAAATTCCAAGACAATGGCTGGGTATTTATTCTTTGCTGATTCTGGGTTATCATTGTTTTTGTGCAGTGCCAACATACGATGAAACCCAGACAAAACACGATATTTTACCTTTACAGGGTCAAATTCAACAATCGGAAGTGTTTGGATTCCGATATTTTCAATATCAGCAGCCAAAGTTGCGATATGCCCAAGATCTGCATCGGCCACCCGTGTTTGATATTGCCTATCGGAAATTTCCAATTGATCCCAGTCAAACCACTCAGCGCCAACAAATTTAGCGCCCATGCTTTCATATGTCGTGATGTTATTTTTGTAGTTTCCAACATTTAAGGTTGTTGTTCCATTTGTTTTTTCTTTTAACATTTTGTTTCCATTTTTGTATGGCCTAAACGGCCAGAAATTGGTTCCTGAACGGAACCATATATAACATAACACGTTTCCAGTGCTTGTCAAAAAATTATTCTTAAATAACTGCAACAAATAAAACAAATACCGCTACCGTCTATCCAGTGAACTTGTGCAGCGCCATCGCGGCCCAATTCTACAGATATTTTCAGAATTACGCCGTATGATCCGGGAGACAACCATGCACCGTCACCGTCAGACATAGCGTAGTATTGAACCAGATCACCAACTTTAAAAAATGTGGATTTTTCCGATATGTTTTCTTGAGATGGCAAATTCGTTAACTCCGAATACAGACTGAATCAGCCATATTCTGATTGTATTTGTCTGAAGGCACTCTTCTGTGCAAAGTCCCCTAGCTCCTTTTGGTATTGGACCACAAGCTTCTATAAATGCTATCGATTTTCCTTTTATCTGCCTCACTCTATGCCCCACTCACAATCACACGGGTCACAGTCGCAAGCCACACACGGCTTGTAATCTATCGGGTATTCTCTCAATTCTTCCTCGAACAGCATGATCTCTGTGCCACTGACTAAAACCAAATAATCAAAAAAGAAACTGGCCATGGATAAAGGTATTTCTGGTGCTGGTAATGAGATAACTTCGATTATAACCCCAAGCTCGCCATTGATTATATGTTTATACCCTATCACGCCGTCTAACCCCGTTAAAACAACCAAATCACCAACTTTAAATTTATTTTTACGCATCTAATCAAGAGAACCTATAACCTCTAAACCATTTTTGGTTGCTATATTAACTAGGGTCTGCATATCATAAATGTGCAATGACTCAAGTAAAAACTTTATTTCCGTAAACATATCACCTGTTGAAAAGGGCTTATAAACATCATGGATGTTGTCTGAACCTATCGCTACAATTAAATCATTATTCAACAACTCATCCACTGGCGTAACAGCATTGTGGGTTGGGGTTTCTTCCTCCGACCTTCTTGCGTCAATCCAAGCAGTCGGACAAGTTATGAATGATAGGCCCGCATCTTTTGACATTTTATACACATCGTCCCGGTAGTGTTTAGGGTGGCATGACAGACTAATCGAATGGACAGCCGTAACTCGGTTTTCCATGCCATGTTTTATTGTCATTCTGGCTAGCATTTCGGTTTCCTTTTCCGCTCTGGTATTTAGCTGGTCAACATGAACATGGAGTCTCTTATTGTACACTTTAGCTAGCCGCATCAGATAGTCAATATGTTTCTCTTCCTGCCCTTTGTCGGCTCCGGGCAATGATCCAATAACGTCAATCAGATTATACTCCAAACACTCAATTAGCATGATCTTGCATCGTTTATCTAAAATACCTTTTAGTGTCTGACATGCTATCTTGAAGTCCAATTGACCTTCAAAATCTTTTTTTGCAGAACGTGCTGCCCGCAAAGCTCGATAGCCCGCAACGTGGTCAATGTCTATAAATGACAAACAAGAGGTGGTTCCCATAGATATTTGCCCGACCAAAGCTTGGGAAATATTATTATAGTATTGGGCTTCTGATGCAGACGCCTTATAGCCATCAACATAAAGCCATTTTTCATGAAGATGGTTGTAAACTACATCTTGTAAGTTTTTCTCTGTGACAGTGTGGGCACGGTCTAAGTGGGAATGGGCGTTAGCAAAGCCACCGTTCTTGGTGATTAGGCTACGTAATTTTTCGTTTGGATCGAAATGCATATTAACTCCTATGCTTTGTATTTAAATAATTGAAACAAAAAGTCCTTGATTACTTTGTCTTTGCAAGAGTCATCCTCTTCACACTCATACAACTTCCAGCTAAACGCCCTTTTGCCATTAACTATTTTTTTGTTAATATCTGAAATCTCATCTCTTATTACCGAACTAACTCCTTCATATCTGGTTGGTATTATATCAAGTTTTTCACAAATATCAAGGAACTTGCCCCAGTTTCTATCGTTATAGGATTTCGTACAATCCTTAAACATCAAGATCTTTTCTTTTATCTCTGGTGTCTCTTCGCGACCAGCAAACTTATCAGGGTGAATTCTGGAAGTTATCATTCTATACATCTTTGTGAACACTTTGTATATTTTTGGCGGTGGAGGTTCAGGTGGAGCCTCAACTTTTATTATACCTTCCTCGTCAGCCTCTTGTTTTTTTGGGTGCGGGATCACTTCCTCTATTCTTTCTTTGTGTTTTTCATTTAAATCGGTAAGAGGAACATTGTTTTCAGCACAAAACCTCTGGTAGTATGCTTCAAAATCAGAATGGGCGTCTGCTAAAACTTCCTTAACAAATTCCAATTCAGTATAAACAAAAACCAACTCTTTAACTAATTTTTTGTATCTCTTTTGTACCAAGGACATACCTTAACTAGTCTCGGTCTTCTGCAATCCTGTTGAATTCTCTGTAAGAAAACAATTCTTTTGTTGGGCGCTGTGTTTCTCTAGCTAAATCGGACAACATATATTCACGATAAGCATCCCAGCCATCCAAATTATAAAAGTTTTCTACATTGTGTTGGTACCCGTTGTTAACGTTCACACCGTAAAAAACATCTTTTGGTTCAAAAAATCTCGCACTCCACCTTTCTTCTACTGGTATTTTGCTTCTGGGGAGCCCTCGTTCATCAACAATTTCTGTAGTGTACATTCCGGTTCCTTTTCTAGCATTACGACGATAAATTATAAATTCTTCTTTACCAAAAGTAAAACTAGAATACATATTATCCTCCACAGTCTTTCCCTCAGAGACCACATAAAAGTTGTTTTTATTTCTTATTTTGCCTCTAACTTTTTGTAGTTTTCTTGGGTCCATAATCCCGTAAGGAAACGAAACATAGTACTTTTCTGGTATTAACCACTTCGATAATTGACTAGCGATCTTCAAGCAAGAGATTGCCCCGGTCAGAACTGACCATGAAAGACTATCTCTTCTGTGTCTATCTTTTGCGTGGACCGGGACCCAATAGATTGGTATACGCTTTCTACGAAGACTCGGCAATGCATCAAATTTATTATAAAAATGCACCGGATCTTGGATAAAGTCTCCGACCCTATGCCTAACTACAGGTGCCAAATCATCATTGCAAATAACCCATATCGTATCACAGCCAGCAAATGCCGCTTCAATGATAGCAGCTTCGATCATCGTGTAGTCTGGTGCTATTGGGACCAAACAATCAGGGTATGGCATACCAAAGTCCAAAGGCTGGCCGGCAACCGGTATGATCCCTGCAAGATGGAAATTTGCTTGTGAACTGAACGCTTTCATAGGTAAGCAGGAAGTCTTATACTTTTTTGCAATATAGCAATTTGCTTATGTCTAAAAAGCCTCTTCGCTAAATTCCATGCTTTACCTTCCTTTCTTTTATCTTGTAAAATTTCATCTAATGTCCTAGTGGGCGTATAATCCTCTATAACCTCACGGTGCGTGTGCTCAATTTTGATCGGCATATGAACCTGTTGTCCCTTTGTTCCGTAGCCATTGCTTTGGCCCCTTATGCCAGACCCAAGCATCATCTTAATAGTTTTCAACCTAGCTATACCTTCGGTATGGCCCACATCATTCAAATATCTTGTTGGCAATCGAGATTCTGCACATATATCTCTCATGAAACTGTTGGTCCCGATTCTGTTTGCTTTATAGAAATGCAGTGTATGAACAAAGTCACTCTTGTTGTCCTCGATAACATCATAGGTGTGATTGTTACCAGACCTAACATTGAACCAATCATAAACACTAACATGGGAATCTCCCATTTTTTCGAATATAGTGAGTTCGTCATAAGTAATAATAATTCTTTTGTTAGACTCGGTGACAAGAATAAACCTATTGTTTTCCTCCCTATATGTCTTTACTATGTTAGGAAATATAATCTGACCTGACATTGATAAAAGGAAGGACAATCTGTCCCACATCTCTGATTTGTAAGTCTTTCGATTGTTGTCGTATCCCAAAAACTTAAGACTGCTAGTATATTCTACAGTTGATAACTGGAAAGGATACAGCGGATCGATTAATAGAACCTGCTCATCATTTATAAATGAATGAAGCAAACACTCCACAGATCCACCAATATTAAGCTTATTAAAATGGTATTCAGTTATCATTTACCACTCTTTGGGGTCTCGAATGACCATTTTTTCCACTGATTTATTATTTTCTTCATCTTTGTCCATCCTCATAATAAATTGAATTGGTATCCTCTTAATTAGTTCATCACCCAGCATTATATCATATGCTATGTAGTATCCCTCTGGCTCTTGGCCTCCCGGTAATCCCATGCTATAGGGCCCTTTCACTACCACGCCGTATTTTATACTCCAATCGCCAGCCATAGTTTGGCCAAAATCACTTAGTTCCACAAGATCTCCAACTTTGAACTTATGTCCCACCTCGCAGTTTCCTGTATGAATTAACAGTCACCGGCCATAGATCTGTTGCTATTTCCAAGCAGGCCTCCGCCACTTTTTGAATCTCCCATTGTGCTCCTTCGTGTGTGCGAAGGTCAATAAACTTCAAGAGGTTGGATAGATTTACTGTGCCGTAGAATTCAGTGTAGAGGTTCTGTGGTAGAACTCCGCGAGCTTGTTCTCTACACACTCCTTTGTCAATGAGTGTATAAAAAAGCTTTAGACTTGATTCGTGATGAGCTTTTACCACTTCAGACGCGGTTCTCGTTTTAGTTGGGATAACTGAATTGTATATACGACTCCAATTAGGATCTATTAACTCGTCTGGGTTGGAAGCTTGTCGGTTTGACTTGTGTTGCGTTCTGAATTGCTTTGGTTCATAAAATTGTAGATCCTTGTCGGTATATCTTCTAGAAATCTCATTGTAGGACCATGTTCTATGGCGATGGTGCTGAGAACGAACGAACAAAGGCACAACAAATTTAAAGGTAACAAGATTATGTTCCAATGTAGAGGTGTGCCTATGTTTGATAAGGTAATTAATAAGTCGCTTGTCGCGCCCATCAAGATCAGACTTTTGCACACCAAAACTAACCCTTGCGCTGTTAACAACGGTAATGTCGCTGCCCATATGATCAACGTAACATACCGAACCAATGCCGTCACTATACAAATTGATACTTTTATCATATTCTTCCATCATTTACCTCATGTAGGATTTTATTTCACTTTCAGGATCAGAGGCAACTACGCCAGATTCATCACCCATTTTATGTTCAGGGGTTTCAGAGAAAAACGGAATATAAAACTTTCGGCCGCCAATCTCGCTGTAATAATCTTGCCTTGTGTCATCAGATACAACCATGTCTCTTGAGTCAACTAGATAGTATTCTTGAGGGCCATAATCTGGATCTTTTTCTCCATCTGGTTCTGTTTGATAATAGTCAATTCTAAAATATTGAGATTCTTGTCCTTCACGATAGTTTCTCTTTAATCTTTGACCGTAAATTACAGCAGCTTGACCATATTTCTTACCGAATGATATAATATCCATCTTGGTTGGATTTAAAATTAACAAACTGTTTTCTGGGCTTCCGTACTTCCCACCCATCTCAACATAGTCCAGTGAAGATCGATCTAGAGTTTGTTTGAAATCTTGTAACATTTCCATGTTTGACTGAGCGTCGCTCTTAACACCTCTTGGGTTTTCAGCAGTCATGATACCCACTCTCTGTAAGGTCGCCTTTGGGTTTTTGTCTTTCAACATATTCATGATATTGTCAAGGCTGAGATCTACTCTGGCCTCAGACAGGATCATTGTGTTTTCTTTCATAGTCTCAGTAATAAGCTCTTTTAAAAGTTCTCTAGTTATTTTCATCTGTAATACTCCCATAAATATAATTTTCTAATACTAAATAGACTGGTTTTTCTGTTATATCAACATTACAGAGCATTCTTCTTTCAATTATAATTTCATCCCCTTTCGAAAGGAGGGATGAAAATTTGGAATCTCTAGAGACAGACAATACTACACACCTAAGATAAGCAGACACCGGTTTGGTGTAATTTTCCGGTAGTACTATTGTCGCTGTAAATCCTTCTTCTTTTTCCTCGACTGGTTCCACTAAAATATAACGATTAAACGGCTTAAAGTTCATAATAACCTCCAAAAAAACTCTTAACACATTATATATTATAACATGCTAAGAGTATAAAGTCAAGTAATTTATTTTACTGTTATTGATACACCTATATTGATTTTCATAGTGGGGACTCGCAAATGATTTACAAGGTTATGCTTCTTAGCTTTTTTCGCTGTTAAATACCAGTCTGCTCGACTCTTCTGCTGAAGCTTATCCAAAAAGAACCCCTCGGGTTTTCCGCAGTTTTTATCCATCATCGAGAATATCTTTTTGTTAAGCCTGTTGGCTTCCCTTGTTTTAGACTTAAGATCTTCTATTTTTCCCATTGCACCAGCCGCCACATCATGAATCATAATTGTCGCAGTAGGGGCCGCGTATCGCATCCCTTCCGATCCATAGGACAGTAAAACAGCGCCACAAGACATTGCTTTACCTTGGGCGATTGTCATGACCGGTAGTGATGAATTCTCTATTTCTGCGATCATATTCATAAGAGAATAGACCTGACCGCCATAGGAATCAATCACGATAGGTATAACTGGCTGTCCCGTGTTGTGTGCGAGAGTCATCTTTTGCGAGAACTCTTTTGCAGATTTTTCGTCAAACTCGTTGACAGAGATAACAATTGGGCGATATCTCAATTCATGGTCCTTAAGTAAAGGTGATACATTCATTATTGCTTTCATTTTATCCTCCGGTTTTTTAAAATGATATTTTACTATTTTTTAGTTGCTCTATAGAAATTCAACGGTGCAGGTTCCACCGGCACAGGCAATTTCACCTTTAAGATCAGTTTCGTCTTCTGTCTCTATAACTTGTGTCAAATCTATATCAACAAGATGTTTTAACATTTCATTGTATTTCTCTTCTGTGCAGTCTTCAAAAGGAGCTTGCCGATAGCTGCCGCCATCATGGGGTAAAATGGCTAAACCATTATAGTTTTTCCTGTTATCCCACATCCACTCTCCGACTTCATCCCATTCTGTTTCTTTTATATTGATTGTGGCTGAAACATTGTTTGTGTTCTGGCCGCTACGGTGCCCAGTCTTGACCCACTTTAAGTGAACGTTCTTAACCCTCTCCAAGAGATTCAACGCGCTTTCTACCCTTGTTGTGGCACCCAACGGAGCCTTTTGTGGAACTGATATAACTGCTGTATCGTGTGGTCGGAAGTATTCATCCTCAACCAATTCTGGGTGATTTTTTAGTAAATAAGAATAAATTGCCTCGTTCTTTCCAACTCTCAACCTTCTGATGTAAGTATCGTTATGCCATGCATGAATACCACTCGATGTTCCTAAAACCAACGAGGTTGTTCCTGCTGGTTTTGTAGTGGTGCAACGCGCAGCAGGTTTTATCCCGACAAGGTTGGCTACTCTATGATTCTCGTTAGCCACTACTCTGGCTGCTTGTTCCATATCCAGACCTTCTACAAAGCCTGATGCTATCCCTGTCATTGAAACCCCAATTAAATAATCCTTTTCTGTGTTTCTCTGCCACACTGGTCTTAAATAATGAAAGTCAGTGTAAGACGCTTGTAAGGTCCCGATGAAAGACCCGGCTCTCGCTCTATCTTCATACTCTTTTTGGGAGACCACATCACTAACATTTACTTCTGTCAAATTACAAAACTGATATGGACGAAGGGCAATCTCGCAACAAGGGTTGCAACCATACTCTTTATCATTTGTTAAATATATACCGGGCTCTCCGCTGCCTGATTCCCTGATTCTTTCCCATATTTTCATAAATGTATCTTTATCAATGCGGTGACGCATAATGACAGCAGAATTATTAGCCCGGCCGCGCTGGGGGTTAGTTTCCCACCAGTTACCCGACTTGGAAGCAAGCATATTCTCATCGTCAATACTAAACAAAGATATGAGAGCAGCGCGACGAATACCACCAGCCAAAACAGCATCTGCCACATGACATACCACGTCATGAACCTCGATAGAACTGAGTCTTTCTCCGTTTTCTTTTGCATCAAGCATACCTTCGACTTTAACCAAGCACTCCCGAAGAGGTCGTGGTCCGGGAGCTTTGCCCCCACTTGTAACTAGTCTCTCGCCCTTTGCACGTATGTCTGAATAATCGAATCTCAACTGAGAAGTTCCTTTGAAATAAGATTTTATCAGCGCTGTTACTGCATCTGACCAGCCCTCGATGGAATCTCCAATCAAAAACCTTCTTGTTCTTTTCTTATTTGGCTTAAGGACGGGTGGCAATTTCTCCACATGGTGGCTTTGCACTGAAAATCCAACACCGGTTCCGCCTAATAATAAAAACATTATTTCACCAAAAACACGAACATCGTCTATAGGAGCGTAGGCGCAATTAAACACCCGATTGGGACTAATCTCAATAGGTTTTCCTGCAAACTGCATTGAGCGCATAGAAGGTAATACCTTCTTATCATATACGAATTTGTACGCTTCCTCAATCTCATGTTTCAACTTAGGAAACTTTTTAAGATGCATAGTCTTGTTTCTTGTTACTAATTCATCCCAAGTCTCTCTGCGATTCTTTTCCGGTAAGTATCTTGCATACTTCATATGCACTGTTATATCCGATAATATTTTATTTGCTATGTTCATTGTGGGTCTCCTATTTTCCTCGAACTTCTGCGTACTTGTCTCTCAAATATGTGAGATTACTCTTTGCCGTAGGCTGGGGTTTATCATCACTTGTCATCTCTGTTCTCTCTAATGCCTTAATCGATACATTTGATGTGTCCATAAAAATAGGGAACACCAAACCATCAGGACCGTTTCTATTCTTGGCAATAAAGAATCGTCCTGTATTTGCCTGTTTGTCTTGTGCTGTTCTGGACAGCGAGAATATAAAATCTGCGACAAAACATTTATTAAACGCTTCGGAGATAGACTCCATAGTAATGACTTCTGCATTTAGGCCGCCACGATTAGTTTGTGAACATGTCCAAACTGGACATTCATAGGTTTGTGCGATAGATCTAAGTTCTTCATATATACTCTCTAGGTCGTGGCGTTTCTCTCCGTAGCTTTTAACTGGACGGAGTAAATCAGCGTAATCTACTATTATCATATCAGGGTTTATGCCCCTCTTTTTGAGGCGCTCTATATGACTCTTTATTGTTTGAGTACTTGCCGACTTTGTTGGATATTCTTTAATAATTAGATGGCCTTTGATGTCTTTTACCTGTTCCACAATATTAAATTTGTTTCTTAATAAATCATTAAGTTTAATCCCTGTTATGCAAGAGTCGAACCTTTGGCCAACTACCGTGTCTGCCAATTCTAGAGTGTAATAGACAACAGTTTTACCCTCCTTTAGGGCCGTTGCCCCAAGATGCACCATAAGCATACTCTTTCCAGCGCCAGTTGGAGCTATGGCAACACCAAGCTCTGATTTACCAAGACCACCCTGACAAACCTCGTCAACTCTCTTCCACCCTGTCGACACTGGGTTTCTGGATTTAAGTCTGAAGCGATCGTCGATATCCATATGATAATCATGTCCAAAATCAACGTTCGTACCAAGCTTCATTGCATCTTCAATAACAGTAGCAATTTCCTCGAATGAAGACGACTTAAGAAGCTTAACAGACTGAATCATCGCTTTTTTAAGTACCTGCTTACGGCAAAAATCAATGGCATGTTCTTTAATGAAATCAGATCCATCGATCTCGTGAGAGTTAATAACTTTAGCATAAAACTGTCTTATTTGCTTCTGTAGTGCATCTGTGTATGACCCTAAGCCAGAGGTTATATTGGTCGCCATAATCTCATAGCTTGGGTGCTGTCTATATTTGGCTCTGTACTCTATTAACATATTCGCGAATACTTTAAGGTGTTCGTACTGTAAATATTCTACGTCGAGTACTTCGCATATCTGATCACAAAATGTCCTATCCTGAAGCATCAGGTGGCACAAGTTCTCTTGAAATGTCTTTCCAAACCTTTGAAAAGTTTCATGTTTTAATTCCATATCATCCTCCGAATGTTTTATAACTACTGTACAATTTTCCTAAAAGCAACCCACATGTCAGTCAAGTTCAACGATCCTTGTCCATCTTCCATAAGCATTTTACTAACGTTTATCTTACTAAACAGGGGCTTATAATTAGATAAAGTATAATCAATCTGTTGCTTACCTTGTAGAGAAATATTTGGATCGTATAACTGCATAATAGTATAGTTATTCTTAACAAGTTCTTTGTGTTCTAGCAACTTATTGTGAACAGATTTCTTGTTTTTTTCCATTTGACAGTGTGTGAATATTTCTGAACAAGAGATCTTCTGTGGTTTATCGACAAAAGGAAAATATTTAACAACAGTTTTCATACCTATTCTTGGTACGCCCTTGAGGTTATCTGATGAGTCTCCTTCAATAGCCCTGACCAGTGCAAAGTTAGCCGGGTGTACTCCAAACTTGTAGACTAGTTGTTTTTGACTTATCAATTCTTTTTGAATGGGTCTCCATATATATGTTTGGTCATCCTCACATAGTTGATAAAAGTCTTTATCAGAGGATACTATTATTTTATCCCAGCCTTTATACTTGCTTCTTGTGTCAACATACGCTATGATGTCATCAGCTTCAACATAATCAAGCTGCAACTGTACAACAGGCATCTCATTCAAATATTCATGTAGTCTTAGTTGCTGATCTCTTCTGTTTTTGTAAACATCTTCTTCTGGGAGTTCAATCATTCTGCGGTTGAAACGCACAGGTCGTCTACCTTGTTTGTATTCCTTATTAAGTTGTCTCTTTTTTTCCGAACCGCCATGTCCATCCCAACAAATAACGACTTCACTTGGACGAAAGTCACGACAAAGTTTTTGCAACGATTTTATAAACCCAACTGTACCTCCGTTGGGAAGGCCCTTGGGGTTCATACTTGGAATGATCGTGTAGCTTCTTAAGAACATGTTGAGAGCATCAATTATTAATACTCTCTTTTTGTCACTTCTTTTTACTTCAAGTTTTAACATTATTTATTCCCCCTTGCGTGTCTATTTGGCACTACACGACTTGGAAAGCCGTCTTGTGGATTCTTCAGAACACTAAACGATTTTCCCGGAATCGCAGCATACGTTTTAAGTTTGTAATAATATGTTTCGGCTGTCTCCTTGCGGCAACCAACTAGCCAATTAACACCATGCTCGGCATAGTCCAATGAGTTTCTTGTTTTGCCGCCAGCGCACACAACCTCATTTGATCGATCTACGATCTTTGTTATGCTGTTATTTTGCATTGTTTTGCACTGAACTGTCTCAAAGGTTCCGTCCATGTCCACAACAAGGTCATATACACAATCTCTAGAAGATGGTTCTAAGACCACATATCCTTTCTTAATTAAATCAAGCTTAATTGTTATTTCGCTGATGTCCCCTGATTGGTTTGATGAATCTCTATAACTCATATTTCCTCCGATGTTTAAGTAATGTAACCCATACACATATGTTTGTCAAATAAAAAACCCTCGGTATATTTCAACCGAGGGTTAGCACAATGATCAAACACACAAACTACGACTTATATTTCTCTATCAGAACTTCATCCATTAAAGAAATAACAGTCTCCCTAAAACTCTCTTCTTTTAGCTTAGTAAGCCACTGTTTTGATTGAAATTTAACACCTTTTCCATCTTTCCCTACCATTGTGTACCACGCCCCAGAGAGCGTGAAATTGGGGTGTTTTGAAACTTTAAGGACGTCTAGCCAAGACTCTTCATCTTGTATTCTAACCTTTGGACCTCCCCACATTATCTTGAACTCACATACCCTTCCTTCTGATCCCATTCTGGATTTCTTTATGAAGGCCTTGACGTGAGACCCGACTCTTACGCCATCATCGTCAAGTGCAAATGACGCTTTTGCTCTTCTCTTTGTAAGCCAAATACGCAAAGAGGAAAAGTACTCAATAGCTTTTCCACCCGGAGCTATATACGGCTCCATAAGCATCTCTGCTGGTCGTGAAGAGATGTTTGTCTTTAACTGATTAATCAACAATAGTGTTGATTCAGTATTCGCCAATGGGATCGTAAGTTTGGGAAATGCCTTGGAAAAAATTCTTGGCTTCACAGCCATTGAAGATTGAGGGTTATAATCTCCTTCAAGGTCTTTTTCAGATGGGGTTGCAGCAATAGAATCCCAAATAAACAGAACTCTTGCATCACTATACTCGCCCATTACATATTCCATCGTTTCTAATGTTTTTTCGACTGAGACTGCTTGTTGATATAACAATTGATCCTTGGTGCACCCAGCCTTCACCAAAAAGTCCTCATCTATCGCTGATTCTGCATCAAAATATACGACAAACATACCTTTCTTTTGAGCGTTGCCTGCGATCTGAGCAGCCATAAAGGACTTGCCAGCCCCAGATAAACCAGCAAGTTCTGTGATTTTACCGACAGGGATACCAGCGTATTCTCCGGGCTTAATTGAACAGTCAAGCCAACGAGACCCAGTTGGAATCCAATCTTTAACAGAGACTGGGTTAGATTCATTCAAATCGTGGGCAACTTTGATGCCCAATTTCTTATTTATTTTCTTGGCTAAGTCGCCAACGTTAATTTTTCCTGTGTGTTCAGTCATTTCGATCACCTTTCCCATTGTTTTCTCCTTTAGTGATACCTAATATAGGCTTCAGTCTCTGTCTCTGTTGTTTCGTCACCTGTGTCTGACGCTGAGTCTTCCTCATCACCACAAGCGATTAATAAAATTAATAATAATATATTCATATTTGCTCCAATAAAAAAAATGCCCCCATATTTATAGTGCTGGGGGCGTCACACTTAACCACACTATCGAACCATTGATGTATCGTTGTTCATAAATGATTTTAATGCATCATCGACAGTTTTTTGTTTATTATATTTTCCCGTTTCGCTTGAGAGAGACTCGGAGGATTCATCGGAGGATAGGTATTCGTCCAACAACGATTGAACTTCGGAGGTAGAATGTCGTTGAAAGAGAGTCTCCATCTCAGGTACAGAGTTTAATAATTCGTCACAATCAGCTACGTCTTCATCACACAACACTGATGGCCGTCGACGGGGCTTAAGCGTGGTCTTGGGAAAAGATCCCGGAGTTCCGGGTATGGCATAGTTAAGTACAACATCAGTACCTGTTTCGGCATGAGTAATGTCACCATAATCCGGATCTAAAACGTAAGAAAGTAGAGTCTCATAAGCCATTTTGCCATAAGCCCACACCCTTACGCCTTTGCTCTCCTCACCTCTAACAATAATCGGTGAGTAATAGCGCTTTCGAGCAAATAATTTCTTTGCTTCTCTTTTGGCGGTATCGTCGTTACCTTCGACACCTTGTCGCCACAACTTTGAGGCGAAATCACATATTGGACAGTCTTCCCCATGATTACGTTTGGGGCAAAGAATGCCGGGGTTCCTTCCAACATTATAATGGAAATGAAATTCCTTGAAAGGGTCACCATCATCAGTAGGAATGATGCGAACAGTTTGATCACCCTCAGAAGGGCGCCATTTAGTGTTATCTTGTTTTTTGCCACCGTTACGTGACACTTCGAGCTTTGCTCTCATTTGTTCTATATTTAAAGCCATGATATTTTTTCCTTTTGTTAGCTAAGTTTTTTGTCTATAAAGACTAAGGTCGGAGGGGGAATCCCCTCCGCCACAGTGGTTGAGTGTTTTTAGAGTTTGGAGTTCTACTATTCAGGCCTCTTCACTATTCAAAACACTCAACACTTTTAATATAACCTATTGGTTATTGGTTGTCAAATGAACGATTGACAGGTTTTGATGAAACGGTTCCTACGACAGTACCGTGATTGAATGTACGGAAACCATCTCTTTCCGTATCATATACAACTTCAATTTCACCATTACTTTTTGGATAACGATCCTTTGTCGAGGTTACCATAGTTTTTGGAAGATCAGTGATCTTGATAAAACTCATTGTTCGACGGTTTCCGTTACGCTTTACGAATGTTCCGGTGTATTGTGTAAATGTACTCATGTTACCTCCAGTGTATTATTTATGAGTGAGTGCGAGATTTGTGCTTTTTTGATAAGGTAGAATGTGATATTGTGTGATTAAAGTATATCATCAAAGACCAAATGCAATACAAAGTTTATCTCTTTTTGTTGTTCTCTTGTAATATAGCCTATTAAGGTTAATTTGTCAAATTCTTTTTTAATTTATTTGAACTAATTGGGCTCCAATATTCTTTTTCAATTATTTTGGTCTTTTGCTTATATTTTTGGAACTTGCTAACATCAAAATATTCACCCCAATTATCCACAGAGTATTCAATTCCCCATGTGCCGCCATCAGAATCCTCATAAATTTTAAGATATGAATTGTATCCGCGTTTATAATCAGCGTGTGAATCAAGTTCGATTTCTTCTAACAAGCCCAACGCAGAATGACCTTCATCTTCTACGATTTCAACTAAAAATGTAAGGTCGACATCATTCGCGAATTCTTGCATTGTTTGGTAGTGTTGCTCGGTAAATTTATTATAAAGTGGGTTACCGCTCTCATTTTCTATCATTTCGCCTCCATGGATTGTATATAGTGTGTGAATTTAATTGAATAAAAATATGATTGTTTATGTTCAGATGAATAAATTGCAAAAGAAGAATTAATATTTTTTTCTTCGTCAGCAATAACTCGGTTTCTTATAATTGGAATCAGATCTTTATTTTTTTCTAGGTTTTCCTTGCTTACACTATAAATATACCACGTCTCTGTAGTATTGTCAAGTAAAAATAGTAAGTTTTCTTCGTCTTCGCTGAAGTTTCCGATTGAAACTGTATAAATTTTTGAAATTGATTTTGTTTCATGTAGTGAGCCCATAACTGACTCTTCTGATTTAAACCATTCTATAGTTTCAATGGTATTTGATATAATCGCGTTAAGGTTAGAATACATATCCATTATTGACTGGTCACCTATAGATTTTAATGTTTCTCGATTTGAAATCAAACACATGGTATTGAAAAGGCCAGATCTTGTATATTCCTGTAGTACATTGTACACCACTTTGTGCCTTCTCATTATTGTGGAGCCAGACAAGTTAGGGTCCGGACATATATAAATAATATTTATCTTTTTATGCTTAATGGTCTCTAAAAGCGCAAGAGACGCAGACGAACATTTACTACCGCCACAAACTACAAACCAACACTCGTCCTCTTTAAAGGACAGTTTCTTTTTAAACTTCGGACAGCATTCTTCAAAATCCTCTTCCTTCATGCACTTAGATGGAAAATCAGATTCGGTTATGCATATCTTTTTATGAATGCTGGAAAATCTGTTGACAATACCAGTTCCTGCTGTTCCTAATCCTATTAAGACCATGATATCTCCCTTAAATCGCGAAGATTGTGGCCAACTTGCACAGAAGATTTAAACCACCCCAATTGCGTATCTTCAAACAACTCTTGAATTTGTGGTAGAAGATTTCGATCTGCAAAATCCAGATCAATTGTAATTGAATCATGCACAACCGAATGAACAAAGGACTTATTGTTAGTCAGGAACTTATTTATCTTAATACACTGAGTCATGCAATTGTCTGACGATGACGATTGTAGCAGGTAATTCAAAGCATGGAAGTCGTCAGCCTCTATTTCTCTGCCAAAAGGAGTTGAAACCATGTTACCATTGTAATATTTATTTAACAAAAGGTTGCGATCATAATGTTCCGACTGGACAACATCAGAGTGTGGGTTATAGAACCAAGCGAGAAACTTCTTCTTAGCCTTGTTTCGCTCCGTTACGTTCTCAAGTACATTCTCCATATTCCATGTGTGTATATCTACAGAGGGATGGGTGTCCGTAGATAGAGAAATAAAGGTGCGAATCTCGGCACCGTTAAGGTCGAATTGAACGAAAACATGGTTCTTCGGAACAACACAATTCGCAATTTCTTTTTTCAGGTTCATTATTGGGAAAGATCCCTGTTTGGTGGTCAGCCTACCTGTCTTAGATCCCCAAACATCATAGCAAATAGGCTTGTTTTTGCCACCTAGTGAATTAAGCAGCGCATTTGCCTTCAAGTCAGTTTTGGATGCCTTTCTGAGGGCATTTTGGTCGACTAAGATAGGGTTACGTGATATATCATTAGCCATCTGGTGTAAATCAACCATAAAGCCGTGATTTTGAGGCTGTTGGTTATTTTCGAAGATCCATTCGCATATTTCATTTTTGATTTCACAATAGTGCATCAAATGCTGCTCTGGAATAACCTCGAATAAACAAAGTTCACTAAGTTTTATCTTCGCATTCAATGCTGAGTTGATGAAGGATCGGATTTTGGATTCTCTTTTTTCGAATCTTGGTCGGAGATGCTCTGGAGCCGCTTTAGAAATGGATTCACCACCAGAATAAATGCTAGCATAACGAATATCGCGATTACCAAACCGCTTATCCCATTGCCAAGTTCCTGTGACATTATCAGGTATTCTATCATATGTAAATTTTCCATTGCTATATACTCCGAAGCATTCTACTTTATCATCAAGAATTTGAAAGTTCATCTACCCTCCACGTCTATTTTCATAATTTTTATTTGATCTGATGATCGAGTTGATCCCGCCGTTCTTAGATTTAAAAGTCTGCCGGAATCTTTCGTTAATATATCCCATTGCTCTCTGGATGTCAAATCTTGTGGCAAAGTTATTTGCATTTTTTATTAAAATATTGAGATCAGCTTTTCTAAATATGTAATTTTCCTCAATATTTTTCATATTTGCATAAATACTTATTATCCTTGACTTCTTAACAGATTCTGTTATACTATTAATATTATTTCTATTTATTATATTATATATTAATTTATTATTATTACATGTACTATATTTTTTTTCTATAGGATAAAATAATACAAATTTATTATAGTTTCTTGTAATTACCTCTTCTAATAATTGTATATCTAATGTATATGCATCATCAAATCTATTAGCAAATAAAGAAGCTGGGGATGTTATGAGCCTCTGGATCAAATGGTTTTGTTTCATAACTTGTGAATCTATATCAGCGAATATGACCCACGGAGAATTTTTAGATACATTAAATCCGTTTTGCTTACAGACATTTAGGTAATATTGGAATGCCGGATTAGATAAAAAATTAACATCTTTGACAGCATCATTGTCTATACTTAGATCAGCGATGCTGATGGCTAGCCCAGAAGTAAAAATCGATGATTTATTTGTCTTTTGCCAAGACGAGAATGTAAGAGGAAGCGTGGATGTTAAAACTTTCAAATAATTTACAAGTTCACCCATGTAGTCATTAATTGTAATAATATTTGCTCTTCGGTTTTGGGCAACAATATATGTTTCTGCATAGACCTTTAACATGTCTTCCATATATTGAGAATACAAATCCACTGGACTTTCGTAGCCCTTTACAGCGTTGATTACCGATAAGTACGGATCGTCTTGGGGTACTTTGTTAAGCAAACATGCGTTTCTAAAAGCACTTTGGACATTCTGAAAGGCTTCAAAAACAAAGTCGAATACCCTTACTGCCTCCTCTTGTGCCTGTGGTGCTGATACGCTTACTAAAAAATCCTCTTTAGGTACGACTGGTAACATATTTGTATCAACCCTGCCATACATTTGGAATTCTCCAAAAGTTAAATCTCTTAAACTGTTAGATATTTCAAAATCGTTATATGCATTAAGGTGAAAGTTGCTTCTTTCATAATATAACTTTATACTCGATTTTATTGAGTTTCTTCCTTTAAATTTGCTAGCCATTGAAATTGTACCTCCATACCATAACTATTCGTCGCTACTCCAGTTGTCAAAAAGACCCCTACCCGGTTCCTGCGAAAACGTCAGCCCAAGTCAGATGACTCTGGTTCCTTAGTTTCTTCCTCTAATCTCTTAATAGCATCTTTATCTGATTCTTCGTCGCTCGTATCAAAGGCATCAGGACGGGACGCTTCAGCAAATGGTGGCGCCGGATTCACTATCTCTAGTGGGTTCCCTTGCTCATCATATATCATACCTCCCGATTTCCAACCAATCTTGACCCATCTACCGTGCTCTTCGGACTCAGCAACCCATCCCCACGGAGATTCTTTTGCGGGATCTACTTTCTTAGAGTCCTTTTCCATATTCTCGTTAGGTAATTTTTCTTTAGCGGCCTTTGAGGCCGTTTCAGATACAGACGCCACCCCGGTGCTGGCACCTATTGCGCCCCCGAGATTAATAACAGTAGGTGCAGGTCCAGACAAACCAATTGTTTTTAGGCCTGCTGACTGCTCTGCAAATAGCCCTTGTAATTGTTGTTGTCTGTGGTTTATAAATACGTTGCAATACGTTTTTTCTGCACTTGTTTGCTTTTCTCCGCTAGGTTTTGTGCCTAACTTGCTAGCACCACTCTTAGCGCTCTTATCTGGCTCTTTAACCTTTGGTTTCACAGCCGGCTTCTTTTTACCGGTATAACCTTTGCCGCCATCACCGCTATATGTAAATAATGCTTTAACATTTGTGGAAAACTTGCCCGGAGTGATTTCGCAAGAAACTCTGATTATTTGATGGTAACCGCCAAATCCGAGTTTGTTTGCTGCCGAGCCGGGTCTTCGTGGGTCCATTTCGTGGCCTGTCCCAAGAGAGGTTGGTTCTATCCACAAATTCATTCCGGGAAAATACAACGTGTTACCGATCATATCAATGCTAGCTTGATATACTGCTCCCAGTTGTAATAAACCGTCATTACCTTGCTCGATAAACCTAGATTCCCTCAAGTATACCATATCTGTTTTGGTGAACTTTATCTTTTTTAGAAGACCTGCTCTCGCTCCAATCTCGTAATGATATACTCCCGCTTTTGCATCTTCTTTTAGATTACCTGAACCGTTGTATTTGTCGGTCCCTTGCTTGGGGTATAAAACAAGATACTGCTGGAAATCTTTAGAATGCATATTGGACTCTACTGCCTTAATCGGTAATCCACCACCTTTTTTGAAATGTTTATCGGTATAAATAATACCATCTTTACCACTCCTTAATCCTCTTAGCGGGTCTCCACCGTTATTACCAGAACCTACAAACGCAGTGTGTGAGAAGTCAGTTTTTTTAACGTCTTTAAGGTCATGGCACTTTTCGCTAAGAATATCTACTACGAGGTTTCTTGTTAGGTCTCTTATCATATCCATGACAGGGTATGATTTTCTTTCTCCTTTGATTACTTGCTGTGTCATGAATTCAAGAAAGTAATCAACAGCGACAGGGATCTCGGCAACATTCATAGGAATTACAGCACTTCGTGCTTTTGGTTTTTTTTCTATGTAATCGAAACTTGGTAAAAGAATGTTTATATTTTTTAAATGACATATTCTTTTACCTACTTCTTGGTTACTTTTAGAATCAAAGTTTTCAAATGCTTTTGGATCTATTTTGTCAGTAACTCTATTTTTAGGATAGTGCATCGCGTCCAATACTGTGTGAATCAGATCTCCTAAGAAGAAAAAGCTCACTGTGTCTTCCGCGTCTTTTAAAGATGGTAATTGTTCGAATGTCCTTGTAGACTTCAGATCTTTCTCTTCTGGTTTTGTTAGCGTCTTTTTTGCAGCGTCAGCAGCCTTTTTGACCTTTTCAGCACTTTCTACTTTTTCTGCGGCCTCTTTTTTCGGAGGTGGTGTTTTCGATTTGCCACTGGTGTGGTCTTTAAGTTTAGCGTCTCCGTATGTACCCTTGTTGTTGGGCCATTCCAGCTTTGGAGCACCTTCAAAGACTTTTCCGCCTTTTAATTTAAAACCACCACCTATTTGATCTCTATTCATTTTGCAAAAATGAACATGCCCTCTCATCATCATTCTTTTCATAATTGAGCGATAAGCGGCGATTCTAAATTCGTCATCGATGGCAGCATATGTTGCTCTTAGTTCTTTATATTGGTCGACGCTACAATCGCCATCGTTAATTAGTTTTTGTAGTTCTGTTCCGAATTGGGCCCTGTGTCCAATTATCATTGGAGACGCTAGAGCATCTATATGTTTATCTTGTAGTGCAGTTTCAGTATAGGCGCGATAACTGGCTTTTATTTCGATATTTCCATTCTCTTTTATGTCCATCTCGTGGTCAACCAATGTTAAATAAAAGCTTTTGTTTATTCTGTTGATTGCATCGTTAACATTATCAGCCGTTATTCCTAAATCACCTCTCCTGTTAAAGAGTTCTCTTACTTTACCTGTTATGTTCTGCCAGCCTACATCTACTCTTACTCTGTAATTTTCAGAGTTCTGTTGTGCGTAGGGGTTGAAAGATCCTTGATCTTTTTTAGATTTTGTTTTGGTGCTCTCCGGATGAAGCAGTAAATCAACATATCTATATTCCGACGAGCCGTTGTCGCGTTTTTTTATTATTTCTTCGAAACTTTGAAAAAATAATGTCAATTCCATACCTATTGCAGATCTTGCTTCCGCTGGGTTTGTTCCTTCATAAGTCCAATTCAAACTTTTTATACCACTACCATTCCCCCGATCAATTCCAGCTTTTAGGTTACGGAGAGCGCTTATTCTGCTTGGGTCTTCGAAGTTAGGAAAAGCTATTTCTTGCTGATGAAGGTCACATCCCTCATTCCAAATTTTAAACAACCTTATCTTCGGAGTAAGAGCGGAAACTAAATCAGGTGTCAATTTCATAAACGGCTCAATATCTTCCATCTTTGGAACAAATAATTGATTCAAGATATCCCTTCTACGTAATTTGTTAGTGTCAACCATAATGAACCTATTGTCAAACCAAGCAGTTTTGTGCGCTCCTCGTTTTGCCTTACGGTCGTCAAGTCTCTTTTCTTCATATTTCATTTTCAAATCAGAGAAGTTTAAGATTAAAGCACATTGTTTAACATACTTTCTTTTCTCGTTTATTTCGTCTTCAGTTAACTTATCTGCTTCGGGGGGCATCTCGTTAACTCTGTTACTTGCTTTTGAGGCGGATGCGATTCCATCTGCGAGTCTTTTGTCTGAAGCCGCTTGAGCGTCCGTCATCGAAGCCGCCCCAAGGGCACTTATCTGCTCTGCTGTCAAAGAGGCATTTGGGTCTTTTGCTTTGGCTGCTTTTTCTGCTGCGGTGGAATCTTTACCTAAATCTGATATAAACTCCTCTAATAAGACTCTTTGTCGTGCTGACGCATATAATTTTGCAATAACATCAGCGGCTTGATCTGCGGCATTTCCATATTTCTGCATCTGGGTATCACCAGAATAATCTAGTTGCTCTCCTTTAGCCAGTTTTTCTTTATTCAGGAATGTCGTCCAATCTAATTTATCCATAAATTTCAAGTATTGCCCATTAAGCTCTGCCTCAATAGCATCAAACAATTCTTTTGAAATACCCTTTTTTTCAGGCAGATCCCTTAAGTCATTTACGCCCTTCAATCCAGCTTCCAATTTCCACTTGTATATGTGTTCTGTGGTTTTTCCTGTTCCTTCTTGCCCCTTTACAAAAAACTTTGAAAGCCCCGGCATTGCTTCTAGGCCCTTTGTTATGGCTGCTTCAAATTTTGCATCAACACCGCGATATTTTGCTGAAAATCCAGCGGGGCTACTAACCCACTTTCTGTTAGTAATGTCATTTGGGTTTTTAGCATCCTGATATCGGTCAACAAGGTTTTCTAAATTTAGAGTTATTCCAAAAACCCCTGAAGCGAACCCCTCAACCGCTGCCTTCGAGGTTTTTTCAAACCATGACGCCTTATCACTATCATGTTTCGTATCTATTGTCGTTAAGTGAAAAGCGTTTCCTTTTACTGTCTCTATCGTTCCAGCTACCTTAACAGCACTGATGGTGTAGTCAGACTTGGGGCCGACAATTAACGCTGGTGCTACGATATCAACGGGAGATTGCAATAATGACTCTACTTTAGTTTTCACATCTTTCGAAAATTGTTTTGGGGACAACTTACCAATGAACTTGGTAATACCAGTTTCTTTTTTCGAGATAATGAGATCCAGATATTTAGCCTGTAGTGCTTTATTTTTTATTTTCGTTGCACTGTTGGCCAATCCTCCACCAACGTTTCCTATGGAGACTGTTTCGTGTGGATATTTAAACCACAACAGAAACCAGTTAAGGTGCATTTGTGAATATTTAGTAAGTCCTATAGACTTAAACCTAAACCACTGATATCTTAAAATCTCATGCCACTCGGAGGCTTTTACATCTTTATTGTTAGTGTTGAATGCTTGTTTTATAGACCACTTGTAGTCGTCATCGCTCATTGGCGGCATTTCAGTTGCTTTTGTGGAAAACCAACCCCAGTTTTTTGATTCTGTGTATTTCTTTAATGCGTATGCATAGACATCAGGGGGAAGATCGTCAAGAGAATCTAGTCTTGAGCCATGCAGTGTTTTATAAGAAGTGACCTGAGTGTCGGTGCCTTCTTTGTAGATTTTTTGCCAATGTTTATATACTTCGGAAGCCATTATTCAATCACCTGTAGTGCTTGTGCAAGAGAAAGAGGAATTTTTATCACCTCTCCGGCCTCGACATGAGCCTCCGTTGGTTTTCTATTAAAAGATGCTATAACCCACCAATTTTTAGGGCTATTTAGGTATTTTTTAGCTAATCTCCAAAACGTATCGCCACCCTTCCAGACATAGTTTATATAATCAACTTCTCTCACGTTGTCATCATCGAAATACTTCAACACGGGAGTTCTATATTGTTCTATATTCTTAACGCCTCGCTCATCGAGTATATCGTCATATTGCTCATAATCATTAATTGCTGTCATTCTACTTATATACCTTGACATCATTATCTCCTAAATTTTAAATGGGAACTTTCTGGTGGCCTTCTTCTCTTGTCCAAGGGATTCTTGATGCAGCACATTGAGGTTAAATGAAAGCGAAATAACTTTTGGATAGAATTTCCCTGCTGATGGATTAAACATCCCCATATCCAACGCAGGTTTCCAATTTATAGAATCCATCCACCCAAGTAAAGGGTCACCGTCCGAATCACAAACAAGGTTACCAAATTTTACTTTAACTAGTGGGTTTTTAGCAATAATTCCTATACCTGTTACCCCAGAAGGAGTATAGGCCGGATAAGCCATCGCAATTAACTTGTTACAATTCTCAAGGTTATCTTTAGCCTCACTGGCGTCTTTGGACGGTACATCCCAAGATAAACTTATAGTTCTCTTTGTAGAGGCGAATGTAGCGATGGGGTCATTACGACCGTACACATCTTCGGTCTGCCAATTCGATTGAAATGTTTGGGAAAGATCATTTAAGAATGCCTTAAAATGCACTTCAATATCCGTTATAGCACTTTCTATTTTTAATTTTTGGCTCTTACTATTTAAAAAATCACCGTATGACATTCTCTATCCTCTTTTTAATAACCAGTTCCTACTGCTACTTTTACAGCCTCTCCACGCATGAGTTTGGTAGTCGCCTCACCGTCTAGCTTTATCAGCATTTCTTTCTGGTCTTTTTTTGCAATATCCCCAACCGCTTTCCCGACACTAATTATGGCAGCACCTAAAAGACCCATCGCGCCAGATTCTGCTGAAACGCCTGTTGTCATTAGTGCTATGTTCTGTAGCATTGGTTTTATGTTTTCGCTGTTTGTGTTTAAGTCTGCCACAAAGGTGGTTGCTGCCTTGAATGACGACTCAACATTGTTGTTTTCCATTTCTGCCATTCCTTTGGCGAATATAGCCAAAGAAGAAAGTCTCTCTAAGGGCAAGGCATACATCGCTAGTGCCAAGCCGCCCATAGCCAAAGCCATGGCTCCGATTCCAAGAGCAGCTAGACTCCCAAATACACCCAAGACCATAGCAGTTGTTTGTAGGGCAACCATACCCTCTAAAATCGACCCAATTGCACCAGACGTTACCGCGTATATCAACACGCCAACAAGCGCCGCTATGCTCCCTGCTGCTAGCGCAATACCCATACCAACCGCCAAAGACGCTAAGCCCAATGCTCCCATTACAAGTACAAACAAACCAGTAGCAGGTAGAGCAGCCATCATCCCGGCACCAGCAGCAGCAATACCAGTCGCTAAAATACCCATAGCGCCCGCAACACCGGTTGCTACAGTTGTGATTCCACCGGCTGCGGCTGCACTTGCTGGTGCTAATCCCAACATCCCTGCTGCCAGTGCTGGTAGTGCCCCAGCGGATAGAATACCAGCCAAAAACGTGAAAGTTTTAAATGCCAAGAATAGCCCAGCAAAAACCCCGATAAATTTTACTGTGTTTAGGACCAATACTTTGTTTTCAGTAATAAACTTATGAACTGCTGTTACTCCTTCTGATATTTTATCGACAAGTGGATCAATAGCAATTACTAGTTCGGCAAACATCATCTTTATCTTCAACAAAGTAGGAGTAGCGTCCTGCATTCTTTTATTTAATTCTTCTTGTTGTTCTTGGGCTAAAGATTGCGCTTTGGAGAAGTTTTTGTACTGACCCATGTTCATCCCGAAAATTCTCATTGCCTCATTCATGTCTGTTATTCCGGCTGCATTCGCGATTGCTTTTTTCTGAAACTTGTTCATATCTTTGAAATCTATCCCCGTTGATTGAACGGTCTGGATCAAAGTCTCTATTCTTTCGTCTTCTTCCCCCATCATCATATCTGTTGCGTTTAACCGGGTTCCCATAATGGCATTCAATTTACCAACAGTCTTAGCAGAACCTTCAAACGTATCGAACTTATTAGCCAATGCCAGCAGGCTTCCGACTTCAACACTAGCAGTGGCAGCAGCAGCGGCTAAACCAGAAAAAACTTCAACTGATTTGTCTCCGTAAACTGCTAGGGTTTGTAAAGAGGCGTTAAGGCCCTTGGCAAACTTACTAGCATTTATTCCCATTTGTTTTCCCATCATGGCAACGTTCTTAGTTAACTGGGCTGACTTTTCAGCAGAGTGGCCCATACCTTTTGCGAAAAAGCTCATCAACTGTCCTGAATCTTGTGCAGAAACACCTATTTTAGCCAACTGGGCGGCTGATTGAATCATGACGTCTTTGGTCTTCGCACCCATCGTCATGAAGCCGCCAAAGTTATCAGTCAAGCCTTGGATGGCTTTTCCCACTTGGGCTGTTGAGATTCCGTTTATCCTGTTTGCAGCGGAAAGTCTACCTATGCTTTCTGTTGCTCGATCTCCGTTACCTGTGTACGCTGCCAAGCTTGATGCAGCATTATCTATTTCAGTAAAAAACAGCGTCGTATTGGAAATCATTTTGGAGAATATGGCAGCGGCTGCGTTTGCGACATTAATCGTTGCTCTAAATGCTTCAACCAGACCCTGCATTCCTTTCGGAGTAGAAGCGATCGCCCCTATTTCTGCCATTTTTCCAAAAATGGAATTTGCATATCCGTTTGTGGATACTCCCATCATTCTTCCAAGGGCACCAAAGTGCTTTTTACCTGCTGCCAGTCCTTTCTCGTGTAGTGGCCCAAGGGTCCTGTATTGATCTGACAGGGCTTTCATTCTATCAAGCTCTTGCTCTGTAATCTCAATACCTCTTTCGGCTGCAAGGGCTCTTATCGTAGCCGCTTTCTTTTGTTCGCCCCCAAGTTTGCTTGCTGCGTCTGCGCTCATTCCCAATTGTTCTGAGATTCGCTTGATATTTCCCTCGTTATCTTGGTAAGCTTCTTCTTCTAATTTGCTATAGGTCATATATTTATCATGGGCTGCTTTTCTCGCGGCTGCTGAATCGTTATAAAGTCTTGCTAATCTCTCTTCTTGGTCAGCCAACGCCATAGCATCTTTTATCATTTGCTGGGTCTGTTTGGAGTCAAGGCCTGCCGTATTTAATACATTTGACGAATCACCCCCAAAAGCTTTTTGGAGCTTTTTATAACCACTGGGGTCGTTTATTTTTAATTCTTCTATTGCTTTTAGCAGTTCCGCAGCAGATATTGCCATTATATAATCCCTCTATCAAACATAAATAGTTTAAATAAAAAAATGCCCTCATTCGAGGGCACTCTTATCTTTTCTTCATTGATTTGTCCATCTGTTCCTTTTCTTCCTTAAAGTGCTTCTGTAGTCTTTCTGTGAACCAGTTTCTTAGTCCAATCGGGAGGTTATACATCTCAATGAATGACCAGCCACCGAAGTGCTTTAAAATAAAGAATTGTTCGTAAACGGATTTTTGGTATTTATCGGTCAGGCCAAAAAAAATCCGCGCCAAACGGAACCTCCATTCCTTCTTCGAAACCACACGAAGGACATGTGAACTGATTCGCAACCTTGACATCAGGGTTGGCGAGTTTATAACAAACTCTCAAGTGCCTTGAGTCTAATGTTGGCATATTGTCAACATACTTGTTAACGATGTTGCGGTCTGAGTGACCTTCAATCTCAACGATCAGTCGTTTCATTTGATCAGTGAGAACGGATTCTTGTAGTTTGCCTTTTCTCTTATTATTCATAAGTTTAGCAAGATACATTTCGTCTTCTCCTTTAAGGAGTTTAAATTTAATTTTAAACTTTGAAAAGGGCATTAAGGTTTGAAATAATCCATCTTCAGCATGGGTCAGATTTAGATCTTCGCTAACCTCCGTTTGATGTATTTTTTGATCGTTTAAGTCAAATTCAAACTTGCTGCTTTTCTGACAAGAGGGGCAATTTACCTTTGTCTCGTAATCAGAGCCGTATCCAGAGATACGAGCGGCGATGATAACAGCGTTTCGATCACCAGTAAGCACATCTTTCGGCTTAATATTCTTATCAAGCAAAATACTTTCAATAAATCGCTCGATAACAATACCCTTTTTGATCAAACTCTGGGACGCTAAAATGTCTTCTTCCTTAGCGGTCATAAACTTGATTTCCACTGTTTCTTTATTGTGCAGTGGATGGTTTGCAGGGTATCCCTTTCCTTTTGATGGTAAATCAACCATTTCCGTTGGAGCTACAAAGCTCAAAGGGTTGAAGCCACTTTCTGCCTGTTGCATTATTGGGGCATCGGCAGGTGGCGCCCCAGTTCTATCCATATTATTTCTTGACAATTTTCACCTCTTTTAAATTATTTAAATTCTGCCCAATCATAGGCAATAGTCATTGACATCTCAACCAGTTCATCATCACTGTAGCTGAGATCTCCAAAATTAACAGTCTTTATTGTAACATTGTTTAAAATCCACTCTTCAATAGTTTTTCCGCTAGCATCCATTTGATAAATCTTTAAATCGCTTTTATCGCCTTTTTTGATTCCGCCAAATCCGCCTGTTGTCGAGCCGGGGGCACTATACCCCATATCTTCGAGTTTATCATACAATTCTTTAGTTTTTTTGCCAACATCAACAATCGTGAGAGTTACATCATTCCAAGTAAGTATTCCCGGATACTCAATTGAGTGATTAATAGCAGTGTATCTGTTCGTGGAGATATCAAAGCTTGGTTTGGTAACTGATTTTGCCCACCACAAGACGACACCGCCAAGTTCAACGAGGAAGCGATGTTTTCGTGTTGGTTCTAAATCGGAAGCACTCCAAAAGGTCATTTAAACTCCTATTAATCTATACCCGTTTGAACTGTCTTTCTGGGGTCCCACTGGCTCCGCCTATTTCGCACTCTGCCCAATCATAACGGATTGCCATTTCTACAGTTCTAAGATCGTCACTTGAGTAATCCAAATCGCCATATTTAGCTGATTTAAGAAACGGGTTCCTGAGATACCAAACTTCTATATCCTGACCGTCCGCGTTTACAACATGAATTGACATACTTTTAAAACCAGCATTAGTGGCTTTAGCCTTAGATATCGTAGCCTTTTGATTTGCACTCGCGCCATTGCCATTCATAGGGATATTATAACCTGAATCAATTAACAATTTGTTTGTCAACTGAACAGCATCCGGTGAGATAGGATCAACAAGAGTCAAAGTGACCTCTGACCAACTTACACGTCCGGGATAATAATATTTATTATCAAAAAAATTGTGTTCGACTTCGGAAACATCATATGATGGAACCGTTACGGTCTTCGCCCACCAAAGAATGTTGTTTCCACCGAAACCATCTAAGATGACCTTCCATCTATAATTTCTCTTTGGTTCTACGTCTGCGCTACTCCAAAATGCCATTTTATAATACTCCTATAAATCTTATATAATTAGTTGGCTGTTACTAAAATTCAATTCCGCTTCTCGTTACAATAAAGTCGATAGCGATGAATTCGATTGCCCTAGCAGGCTTGATAAACACTTTAGCATACAAAATGTTTTGATCAACCAAATCTGCTGTTGTGGTTGTTTCATCCAAAACAAGCTGATATTCTGTAATTCCCAATCTGGACTGAGCGTCTCTAAGGATCAAGTCAGCACCAGCTTTGAAGCGTGACCATGTTGCTTGAACATTTTGGTCAAACAATACAGTTTCAGCTACTCTTCCGACTCTCTTCTTAAGGAAGATCATCAATCTGCGAACGTTAATTCTATCAAGTGCAGATTTGGTTTGTTGAAGAGTTTTTTGACCGAAAATAACGGTCTCACCGATTGCAGGGAATCGAGCAACAGGGTTAATGTTTCTTTGGTAAAGTTCGTCTCGGTTAGATTTTGAAAGCTGCTTAAAAGCTCCAATAACTTTTGGACCTTGAGGTCCACCAAGTTGTGACAGTCCACCTCTGTTAAATCCAGCAGGGGCGAACCATGGAGCACCAGTATCTGAGTCTGAGAATGCCAAGGCTCCAATCGCGGCTACAGAAGCAGGAGCGATAACCATATCGCCATTTCCAGAAAGAGAATCTCTCATTCTTACTCTTGGGAAGTATGTAGCAGCATAACTTGTATTATAATCTCTACTGTCAGAATTAGATTTAACTGAAGCGAGAGTACCACCAGTTCTTGTTCCATTGTTCTCATATGTCTCAAGATAACCATCATCAAGATCGATGATCGCCAAAGCATCAGCGCGTTCTTCAACCATTCTGATTAGATCGTTAGTCAAGCTTTCGTTAGTTAAGCCCGGTATTGAGATCACATCATATTTAACTGATTCTGCGGTGTTACACATATCAATTGCTCTTGATACACTATTATAAGCATAAGATGTTGATTCTGCTTTAGATGCAAGGGCAACAGCGCTTGAGAATGGATCAGCTTTCGTGATATCAACTCCGTCAAATCCACCAAACATTGGTACAGCAAATTGACGAACCTTGTCATCGATTAGTTGTTGAGATCCGGACCCTGCTGTGACTGCTCGTGTTTGAGTGCCAATAGCGATTGTGTGAGAGCCAGAAGCCCAATAGTATAGACCGTTTGCGTCTCTAGCTATTTCGTCCATTGAGAATACAAAACTATATTCTGTAGCATTTGCTGTTGTGTGGACGTCCATAGAGCCACCTTGAAATCTTGTAAGATCAAGATAATCTCTCTTAGGTGCAACACCCTTTTCATTCTTAGAAGCAAATTTGTGCCTTACACCAAACATGTCAGTGTTTTTATAATTTGCTGACGCCTTATTGGTGCTTTCTTCAGTAAGCTTTAGCCTTGGGAAGTGAATCGATGCTGACATTATGGTTGGCATCTTTGCAAATTGTGCTGCATCACCACCAGAATGAATAACGTTGTTATTACCTTTAACATATACATGGGCCAAGTTTGATGTGTCTGTACCAGCAGTTACAGATCCAAGTGCCTGATGGGTCGAATCGTCACCACTCTCACTCATTGTAAATGTATAATGAGCCCCGGGCCCAACAGCAATAATTGTTACAACACCCCCACTATCTGCGGCAGTATAGCCTTCCATTAAATTAAGAGCTTCAGCAACTTTATCTGCATACTTTGTATGATTATTACCAGTTCCGGAACTATCTTGTGTATCTACAGTCCAGACGTAGACTCCTGATGTTAATGTCCACGCAGTAGAGTTAGCAGTAGCGGCCGCTCTAACTTCGTATGCGAAGCCGTCAGGGTGATTAAATATTAATTTTCCGCCATCATCGACGTGGTCACCAGTATATGTAACTTGTGCCGTAGCAACAACACCAGCATCTACTGGATCTACTCCGGCAGCAGGAAGAGCCTGTACTCCGGTGGAGCCTTCTAACATAGTAAACCCTTTAGGTCTAACTGGCCCAAAGAAGCCCCATGGAAGCATGTATGAATCATCGATTCCAGACTTCCAGTCATCACCCATTTCAATTCTAATATAGTCAGATTGGTTCATGTAATCACCAGAAATATCAAATACCATGTTGGTAGTATTCCAAGTTTGACTCATATCTCCAATTTTCTTTCCGACAAAACTATCAGAAGATTCGTCTAAGTTACAATTTGAAAATTGCTCTACAAGTTCTCCATTTTGCCCAGTCTTTCTAACACTAAGAGTGAAAGAGGAATTGGGATTGGTAACAGTACCGAGCTTAAGATCTTCGATAGTAACATAATAATTCGCTTGGAACCATTCTCCATCATGGAGAGAAACCACGCGGAAAAGCTTCTTTAATTGAGAGGCATCGAAAGCTGATGAATTCAATTGTGGTGTTGGGTCTCGGTTAATAATCCAACCAGACTTGGCTGGTGTGGCTGCTTCTTGGTGTGTTACCATGTTAGAAGAACCACTAACCAATGGAAGGATTACACCGTATTGAGCCCCAGCAGTAGAGCCAGAAACTAATGCCTGAACTGCCTCTTCATAAGTTTCACCTAAAAAGTACTTCTTTGCATTCGCAGAGCCGTAGTTCGTAGCAAAAGTCTTAAGAGGGTTAGTGTTCAATACATTTCTAATATAATTATCTTTTTGATCAGGATCAAGATGAAATACGTGCTTCTCAACAACGCTAGACTCGGTGTATGAATCTCTAATTTCAAGCGTAAAGGTGTTTCCTTTGCCACCTGTTGAAATAGACTCGATCATACATCCAGCGGAGGATGTAGTGGCAGAGGAATTGATGGTGTTTTTTAGACCGCCAGCCATTGTACCACTAAGAGTAACAGCAGCACCAGTTGCATAAATAACAGCAGCCAATGTTCCAGTTACGTTTACTGTGGCTGATGCTGAGGGCATAATAAATAACCCGTATGCGGTAACGTTTGTTGCATGTGTACCGGTATCGGCAGTTAAATTGGCACCATCCAGATTCCAACCAGCCTTAATATATCCGCTGGCTTGGTTATCTGCATCTTGACCAAGCAGCCTTATAAAGGTAACTGGTGAGGTTTCTGATGCTAGCCACGCTTGGGCTGCATAAGCTCCGTATGTCGGAGATTGGTTATTCCCATCTCTCCAAACATCATTGTTAGCGGTTCCTTTACCACTAATCGGGTCGCCGAAAACAGCAACAAAGTCTCTTAAACTTTTAATCTTGGTGGGTTGCATGGCTGGTCCAGCCTTTGCTCTTCCAATAATTAATAAACCGTCATCAGTTACTGGCGCCTCAATAATACTCTCATCAATCTCTTCAATAGAAATACCGGGCGATACAAAATCAAATTTTCTAGGCATTAAAAAAATCTCCTTATAATCTTTCTCAAAGTAAATAGTATCTTATAACGCTAATGACACTAATCTCTGTAATCGCTGTCTTTATCCTTCCAAGGAATTTTGTCTCCAATAATAACTCTTTCTCTAGAAATTCTCACTTTTGTTCGGTTTTCTCTGATTGTTACCTTTGGCTTTTCTCTGTTGTCTCCCTCTCCGACCAGATATCCTTGTACTCTAATCTGGACCTTTGTCTCGAACATCCTTTCTTCCTCCCCTAGGTTATCCAAATTTTTACTTTCACTAAAATCCGGTTGTATGAAGGCTTCATAGCGATAATTGTCGTTTTTAAGCATAAAACTGTTGATATTGCCGGTTTTTGTCATAAAAGGCTGAGCAAGTGAGTTCATTTGCTGCTGGTATTCGGTTCTAAGGGTAATAGTATACATCACAGCTACATAAACCGGTGCAGGCATGACAATCTCTTGGTAAACAATGTTAGAACTTGTAACTCTGCCTGTCTCGTCTCCATTCTTTGACCCTCTGTTTCTTTTTGTGTTAACAAAGTTTCTTGTTTTATCTTGTTTGATCCTTCTTGAGACAGTTATGGCTCCACCTTTGTAATCTGGGTGTTCAAACACGTTAGCTTGAAAGGCGCCTTTAAAAGCAGGATCTTTAGAGATTGAATCCCTGCTTACCACTATAAGAGGTAGTATCAATTTACCAGCAGAGTCTCTTAGTTCTTTATTGTTTTTGATTTGAAATGCTCTTTCCGCGCCTAACCAAAGAACCTTAGCTTTATTATAGCCATTGTTGGTGTTGGCGTGAAGGTTCAATTCTTCATCAATATATTTAAACATCGCTGTATCTATAGATTCTATAGACGATGGTTCAAATGGTTCATGTTTAATCGGCATTAAATAACCCATCCCTTGCTCTTATGCAATCTGCTTGTATCTCGAACCTAGATTCGGGCTGCCCGAAGAGGAGCTTAGGTTCATTAAGTTTTACAATTTCGTAAAAGATTTCTCCGTATCTAACAAAGTCCCCTTCCCTAACAAACAAGTCTTGATCTTCGGTCAAGCGTCTTTTGTGAAATTTGACATTTATTTTGGTCAGTTTGTCAACTCCAATACCGGCCATATAGGTACTTTCTATGCCTTGGTACTCGATGAGGGCATGAACCCTTATCGGTGGCAAAAAAGTCTTCTCAATCGCCTCTCCATACAGCGGATGATAGTTCGTGTGGTCTATATCAATGGCGAAATAAAGAACTTGTTGCCCAACGACTCTTTCGATGATTTCGTCGTTGATTTGTTTAACAAGGTCCTTCTCTTTTTTACCAAGAAAGAGTGGTGGGGGTGGTTGATCTGGTTTTTTCCATTTGTTATCTGACATTCAATTAACCTACAAATATCTTTAGTGGAACTTCTGACAAGATAGCTTTAGAATTGTCAGATACTTCCTTATCACTAGCAATAAGCTTAGGATATGTGACTTCATCAAGCTGTGTCTTAAGTTCTTCTCTAAGTTTTTCTTGCTCTGTTTGGGCTTGTGACAACAAGTCTGAAGCGTTTAAGGTGATATTGTCTCCCGGTATTGGGATCGCTCCACCGAATTTGCCTCTAATTTGCCCAAGAGTTTCCTTAGATAGTGCCAAAGAGAATCGTCGAATCCACTGTTTCCCGATCGAATTGATATTTTCATAAGCAATATTTTCGAATGGCAAGGTGTTCATATTATTGATACCGTCTTGGCCTATATCTTTATCATCCGTCCAAGGGTCCTGCGATACAGAGAACCTAAAGAAAAATTTGTCTGGTGACTGCGAAGTGGGAGCCGGATATAATAATAAAGTATTATCGACAATCTCGTATGAGTAATGACTGGTTCTGGTATACAGGTGATCTTCGTATTGCATGGCCTGTATTTTGTTCTGCCATGCTGGGATAACTTGAAACGAGGAATCGTCAGCATACTGTCCATATGTGCTCATATCACCAGTAACGTTTAGGCCGCCATAATAGCCGAAAAATCGCCACATCTGTCGAGGGGACACGTAGTATACTTGACGTATAAAAACTCGTTTATTTCCCACTTCTCCGTAGAATGGTGAGTTAGAATCGCCTGTATCGATGGCAGACACAATGCTCTGTAAGTCATACTCTTGCTGGTTGGTCACCGAATCGAAAGAAGCAGAGTAAATTGGTGTGTTCCCGCCGACTGTAGCCTCTGTGGAAAACGCATCTGATACCCTAAATGCTGTTTCAAAACTAAACTTAGGATATTTTAATTCGATATTTTTAGTACCACTGTCTGTTCTTTCGCCTTTGTGATTAAAAGAACCAGTGGTAGACCCAAGAGAAGACCCTAGTATATTTTTTGACTGGTGTAGGTTTACAATATAAGAATATTCTAAGACAGCCTCTTCGTAGTTCGCGAAAACGCTACCAGAGGTCAACTCAATGTCTAAGACATCTCCGCCAAGTTTCTTATAAGTGTAAGCTACTTGGGCAACTGCCCCAGAGACAAAATTGACGCTAGCTGTGTAATATCCTATGGGACAAGCATCAGAAACGTGTGAGTTAGCCGCAGTTGAGCCGTTAAACGAAGCCGTTTCTGGTAAAACAATAGCGCTAGTTGTTGAAGTCGGTGTTAAGGTTGGTAAAGACATTCATGAAACCTCCAATCAATGTAAATAGTCTTATATCTATTGTTTGGCTTCAATGGCTTTGATAATGTTTGCCTTGTTCATAAAAGTAGAGACTTTGACGCCATTGGCTTTTGCAAATTCAATCAACTTTTTCTTTGTCATTCTCTTAAAGTTGGGTAATTTTACTGTCTTTTCTTTGACCTCTGGTGCTAGTTGGGCGGTCTTGGTTTGTGGAGCTAACTGTGTTGCCTTAATCATTGGCACGTGGACTTCAACCTCTTCTTCAAAATCGATCTCGTCGTTTTCCGCCATTGTATAAAAGGTTTGTAAAAGATTGTCACAAATACTTGAGACGTTGTTCATCTTCTCCAGCATGACAGAATTATCTTCAACGATCTTGTTGACCTTTTGCTCTGGTAGTTCTTCTGTGTTACGTGTTCTGTTGTACCTATTCCATGGCAATGCTTGAAATTTTCTTTTTACCATCTTTCTTCTTCTGTTTCCCATTTTTAACTCCTATGGTTCGGTATAATTAGTTTAAAATCTGAAAATTGGCCCGGAAATAAATTTTGGGATCTTGGATTTTCAAATAAAAAACCCCCAATCCGAAGAAAGGGGGCTTAAATATAATACCTTAACTATTCTTAAGCAGCGAAAGTCACAGCAATAGTTCCACCAGTTGTGCGAATACAGCCTTTAACCGCTGTTACATCAGTAGCATGGTGAGAATGGAAGTACAAGTAAGAACCTGCGAGAATTGTACAGTCACCAGTATCAGTAAGAATGATCAGGGTGTCGTCATCATCGGCCACGGTAACACGGCTCATAGCGTCAGTTCCGTCAGCAGTAACAAAAACCTCACATGATTCTGCATCGAGTGCTCGATCATCATGAAGGCCCAACTTTAAAATACCGCTTGAAGCGAATGTATTTCCTGTGAATAATATCAAAGTCTCGGTGTCTTCAGCGGCCATATCAGCGGCATTTGTCATCACAACAGTTCCGGAAACATTACCAGTTAGTCTAGAAATTCTTTGATCAACCATTGGTGTCTGTCCGGGAGTACCGGTGGTTCCAATTGCGACATCAACTCCCAAAACACCGGTTCCACCAAATACTTTAGCAGCGATGGCGGCTGACGGAACATCAGTTGCCGAAGCTATATTTTCTAGAACCCTAGAACATTTTAAAGCTACGATTGGCTCAGTCAATACGTTTGCTGTCGTAGGTGCTGTGGCTAGACCTGCGATTTGGTCTCCTCCAAAATTTAGAGTCCATGGGTGTGCCAGCCCTTGTAATTCAAAAGGCACGTCTTGGTCAATTGAAATTCCATTCAATTTTGCCCCATCTCCGAGATTCAAATCTCTTTTTAAATTTTCAATTAGGGCCTCGATTCTAGCGAGACCTATTCTTTTTGTTCCCATGTTAAAAACCCTCCTTTTATAATCATGTTCCTTTATCGGTTTATTTCAGCGATAATAGGAGGCAAGTCAAGCCTGCCCGATAACAATGGATGAACGATATTCTCATTCACAGGTAAATAGTTTACAAAAAATAAACCCCCCGACCAACAAAGGAAGGGGGGTCTAGTTTAACCTATAAGGTTTCTATGATTTAGCTAGTTGCACCAGCTTCACCAAGGAGACCACGAACGATAACAATACCGTACATATCAGGACGAACCATTTTCTTAGCGTAACGAGTCATTACTCCTTTACGAGGAACGAAGTCCTCTACACCGAAGATGGTAGGTGTGGTTTGTAGAGGCACATAAGGTGCATATACATAACCGCTTTCAAGGAAAGAGTTACCACGACGACCGACAAGAACAACATTACGGGGGAAGTAAGGATCAACCATAACGTCGAATTTACGGCTCAAAGAACCAGTCTTAACAGCACCGATGTCGCCTTTATCAGCGTCAGCAGTAACGTTAGCACGGAATCCAGCAGTAAACTCAAGAATGTTAGCAACTTCAGGAGAACAAACTACAAAGTTAGCTCCACCACGAAGTGTCTTTCTGTGAATTTGAGCAGAAACATCATTGATGGTTTCAATAAGAGTTTCATACCATTCGCTAACAGTTCCGGTGAAGTCAGGAGCAGCAGAGCTAGCACCTTGCTCAGCACCAGTTTGGCGGTTAACGAAAAGACCGGGTGAACGAGACCAGTAGAATCTACCAGCAGTTGCACCGTTTACAAGATCAGCAAGGATCTCACGGTCAATTTCAAGAGCGATTTGCTCAGAAAGAATAGAAGTCAATTCAACTTCAGCATCAAGGTTGTGATAAGCATTCAAATCTTGACCAAGCTCAGGAGTCCATTTAGCTTTAAGCTTCTTGGTTTGAGCGGTGATCGCGATTGAATCGACCTTGATGTCGATCTCTGGAATGTTAGCATTCTTTTCAAGTTCATAAAGATCACCAACAACTCCACCAACAGCAGTGGCTGGATCAATTTGATCTTTCACAGGGAAAATCAATCTGTTTGCAATAACTGCGGTAGTACTGGCCAAATCGGCAGCAGTTACAGTTGCAGCAATAAAGACAAGACGAACAGCTTTCAAAGTGGTCGCAGCATCAGCAGCAGAAGCTAAAGAAGTCAAACGACGAATTTGAGTAGGTGTAGAACCGAGAGCGTCAGAATAGGATTGAGCAGAAGCAGCGATCAAAACAAAACCAGAAAGGTTATCAAAATCAGGGTCGCCTTCGCTAACTTTAGCACTAATTTCTTCTTCTTCAATATCAATAACAACAATACCTTGGCTACTATCTGTGATAGAAAGAAGATCTGGATCGTACTGAATAAGTTTTTTATTAGCTTCAGATACGGAACCATCAAGAACAAAAGCTGCTTTCATATCCATGCCACCAGCACCATCAGTCAATGCGGCATTATTACTTCCACTTGGAGAAGAATAAGCATAACCAGTCATTCCACGAGGGCCTGATTGGTCGGCCTTGGTTGTGGCATCGACAATATTAACACCGTCAACAACTGCACTAGCAAGAGCATCAGTACCGTAAATGGAAGCGGTACCACCTTGAGTATTACCAAGACGATCACCAGAGACAGCAGAGCCGCCTTCTTCATCACCAAAAGCAAAATCAAGGAAGAAAATAAGTCCACTAGGTAGACTCATTGGTTGAACGCTAACAAGCTCATTAGCGATAAGTCCGGCGAATACACGACGAACAATTGGGAATGCGACAGCGGCGAAACCTTCGACGTCACCAGCACCCATTGAAGAAGCTTCACGAAGAAGTTCTTTAGCTTGGTTTTCGAGCAATCTAGCCATATTATGCTGAGAGCGCTCTGTTTTAAGGCCTTCAAGTAAACCAGTTTGTTGCCATTTATTCAAAAGAGCTTGCCCTTCTGCTTTCATGTCACGGTTTATGATGCCTTCAGTTAATTTCTGAACAATAGACATTTTAATACCTCCTACAGTATGTTCTATTTAATACCAGCCAATTTTCTCATTCGCTCTGCAAATGAAAGTTCTTGGCTTGGTTTCTTTTTTCGTGGCAGTATGCCTGATAAATTAGATCTACGCTGCACTGACTCGCTCAGTGATTTTGGTCCACTTCTTTTCGTGGAACCCACTGTCGCCCTAAGAGTCTCTTGCATAGTCTTTGCGTCATCTGGTGTACTTGCCGTAGCGATGGCTTCAACAATCTTTCGTTTTTGTCGCTCATTCAAGGAGGCATCGCCTAATGTTTGATTGCTATAAAGCAATTTAGCATTTGATAGGAGAGTTTCACTTAGAACCTCTTCCATCTTTTCAATAATGTTTTTAAATTCTTTTGTTTGGTTCTGAGACTTATTAAGAGATTCGTCGAGTTCTTCTAATCTTTTTTGCAAAAGCTCGTTCTCTTCTTTGTGTGAGTCTGCTTCCATTCTGGCTAATTCCATTTCTTTGTTATAGCCTAAAGTAGCTTCGCTCGTTTCGAACGTGCCGTTTTTGTGTTCTCCGGCCATATCAACAACAAGCTCTTCTTCTAAAACTTGATCATCACCAATCTCATTCAATATATTCATGATTTCTTGAAGTGCAAGCTCGTCTTCCTCTGGGCCTTCGGCAGATAGATCACCCCCTAAATCGCCAAGGTCTCCTAAGAGGTCTTCTTCGTCACCCAAGGGAGCAGCATCTGCCTCTCCACCAAGGATGTCACCCGTCTCTTTTTGGGTCTCAGAATCTTCTAAATCTTCGAGGTCCACGCTAAACATGGCAGGATCAAACTCGAAAGTCATATTTACATCTACAGATTGATCAGGACTCAAATCAGCATAGGCTGACGGTGCTTGGTATGGGCTTGGGACAGCAGCTTCGACTCCACCGCCAAGGGCACCCTCTTCCTCTTGTAGGATATCAACTTCGCTTGACTCTTCAAGCTCTGATTCCATGACCAGATGTGTTTTATCTTCGCCCACAAGTGCAATTCCTATTTTGCCATTATCACTTTCAGTTGTAACTCTAGCAAACCTACCCTCATGCCTAACAACGTCACCTAGGTTGAAGCTTCTCTGGTCATTTTCCAGAAGTGAATCAACGGCTGCTTTGATTTCAGGGGCATATTTATCAATTATTGATTGTTCGGCATTTTTGAGGGCCGCTTCTCTAAGCGCTGCGGCATCAACTATCGCTTGTTCTAACATTGAAGACATTAAGTTTTCTCCTAATAATACTATTATCAAATGTAAATAGTGTTAATAACAAGAAAAGGACGAGTTTATGGCCTACAGGGATATTATCCAGCCTGTAAATCTCCACCAGTCAAGAACCAAGCGCTTCCATTACTAACAAAAGTTACTATTTCGCCCGGCATGATTGTATCATTATCAGTGTTTGTTGCTGTTAAAGCGGTACCACCTGTTGCGTGAAAAGTCACATTCTCTCCACCAGCGTTTTCAACAATTAAAAATTGCCCTGCTGTGCCGGCTCCACCGAATCTCATACCGGTTCGGCTAGATCCAGCAGCATCTATTCTTACATATGTAGCTGTTATTGGTATAGCTGCGCCTGTATCATTACCTGTAAAGTTGTGAGTACTAAGCGGAGTATATACAGTTGTTGATGTCACAGTCAGACTACCCTTGATAGTGGTCATAGAGCCAGATTTCTTTCCGATTTCTACATCAATTTCGTCTTCAGAATCACCGTCAGTTAAGGTTAAGCCGTAATTAAGTTCGCCGTCATGTGCTGCGACCCCTAATCTTATTTGGCCGCCTTCTTCGGAGTTACTCGCATCTGCGACTCTAGCCTGAATTGCAGCAAAAAGAACTTGATCTTGGTTATCGTCATCGCCATAAAACTCAATAATCCCAATCTCATCATTATCTGCACCGGCTGCTCCTTTATCTTTGACAAACCGAAGTCTAGCTCCGTTTGTATCATTAGTAGTATTCTTAAGCTGAAGCAACGGAAATGTAGATCCTGTAGACGCAAGAACCAGCCCTGAATCAGGTATATGCGTCAGGGTAATATCTTGATCATTACCGAATTGAATGGTTCCTGCATCGGCAAGAAACAAATCGGACCAGCCTTTAGAGCTGGAACCCAAAGCGATTCCGTCATTGGTAGTTGGGGAAAACTCATTTGCCTCTAGTGCGATCTCGTCAACATTGGCCACTCTAAATGTAACCTTGTCGTCTGTTGAAAAATCAATTAAATTGTGGGCATCTCTACCAACTTTCCTTCCAGCATTAAAGTCAGTTGTAATTGCTGTCTGAGCACCAGCGAGTAGAACTGCTGTACCTTCAACAGCAATAGCACCAGACCCTGTACGAGTGATGGTTGTGTCACTAGCATGCCCAAGCTCAATGCCGGTAGTAACTTGAATACTCCCAGCGACCGTTGTGGTCGAACTCGCCCCAGCAGCGATTGTTACATCAATTTCTCCGTCAGTAGCATGCTCACCTTCCAGTACTAGCCCTGCTGTAAGGGCTGTGTTAGTTCCATCACTCTCAGCAACAAAGAATGATAATTTCCCAGCCTCATCGGTCTCATCAGATTCAGAAATTTGAGCCACAATTTTGGCAAACATTGTATTGTTGTTTCCTTCGTCTTCTCCGTAGAATGTGATCTGACCGAGGACTTCGCCGTCCTCCGTATCGGCAGCATCTTTTAAGAATTGTAATTCTCCAGATGAACCTTCAGTTGTGTGAGTAGTTTTCAAAGTCAATACTGGTTTGCCTTCGGCACTATCAGCAATAGTTACCGCTGGTCCGTCAATAGTAACAGCGGTTGATGCATTGATATCAATAGTGGGCGCAGTCATATCCAGAGTTGTACCAGAATTGACTTCCAAGTGTCCGTTCGAAGAAGCAAAGATTTCTTCCCCTCCACCAACATCATGAAATTTCAGCTTGGTTGTTAACAACAAAGCTAGCTCGTCCTCAGAAGCATCATAAAGTACACCTTCGTTATTAGTGGCACTGAATATCCTGACATCAGAACCTACATCATTAACACCAACTGTTACAGCGCCACTAACGTTTAGAGCGCCACCAAATACAGCGGCCCCAACTGATTGTAATGTGCTAGAACCAGAAAAAGTCGTAGTCAGCAAACCACCAGCAGTAACAGATCCTGTAGATGCAATGGTAGAACCGAATGTTGCAGCACCTACTGAATGTAATGTGCTAGAACCAGAAAAAGTTGTGGCTTTAATTGTTGACTGGGCAGCAGCACCGATAGTAGCTCCGTCAACAGAGCCTCCATTAATATCTACTGTGGTCACAGTACCAAGGTTTGCTACAGTATTACCAGCATTGGTCCAGTTGGCATCGAAATGATCAATTGTTAAACCCCCGTCTGCTGCAATTACTGTGGCATTTCCGGGACCGAAGTTGGCTGCTCCAACAATGTTTAACGCACCAGAACCAGAAATAGTTGTTGAAAGAACTCCACCACCTGCTGTAATCGATCCTGTAGATGCGATAGTTGAGCCGAATGTTGCAGCACCTACTGAATGTAGTGTGCTAGAACCAGAAAAAGTTGTCCCAATAATACCACCAGCAAATGTAACATTATCATTAGTGTCGAGTGTCATTGTAGCGCCACCGTCAGATGCTTGAATTACATTTCCGCCAACTTTCAATTTACCAGCCAAAGCAGTTACCGAATTTGTAACAGTACTGTTGGGAGTTATAGTCACATGAGCGACAGAAGAACCAGCAGATGCAATATCGTTTCCAATTGTAAAAGTATGGTCAGCATTTGCAACAACCGTCCAATCATCCCCTGCGTCGTCGCTTTGATCCGCTTTTAGTAATATTGTAGCTGCTCCGCCTTCTGCTCCTTCGACTGTAACATTACCAGAGACATGAAGTTTCGTTGCTGGGTGTTGTGCGCCAATACCTATTCGGTTATTCGCGGAATCTATTACTAATGTGTTGGAATCAAAATTTAAACCATTAGCAACTGATGCTGTTGCTGCGTTAAACGTCAGAGTGTCTGATGCGGCATCTCCAAAAGTCATTGTGTTTGCTGTGACCTTGAAATCTAATACATTGGCATCAAAAGTACCAGTAACGGTTAAGTCACCTGTTATTATGGCTGAACCAGAGACTATCAAGCCCTGCGAGCCAGAAACCGTTACAGTATTTCCTGTTGCTGGACTAATATTGTTTACGTATAAGTTACTCATATGTTTTCTTTTCCTTTAATTTGTTGCTGTTAACTACAGATAAATAGTCTTTTTGTTTTATTATGGATTATAATTTTATAAATTTACACATCATCAAAATCTTTTATTTTTACCTTCGCTGTATCTGCTATGGTAAAACTACCATTGGCGCTTACTGTTATCGGTCCATATAAAATAGAATTGTTATTAGCAGGAACAGTTAATACGTTAGAAATAATTGTGTTATTGCTTAAAACCATCCCAGATATCGACCCATGTGCAAGTAAGGAGCCGGATGTTTCAATTGATCCTGCTTGCAATGTTGAAGAAGCAGAAACGGTTGTAGCTGTTATTGCTTCACCGGATACAGAAAGAGTTCCGTTGGTTGCTGTTAGGCCTGTGCCTGCCATGTTACTAACTACATCTGCCCATTGCTCTCTTTTGGTGGTGCTATCAGAATTTTTCAAAAATGTGATATGGTCATTAGCCAATGTCATGTTGGCGTCAGTCAATTCACTAAGATCTAGAGCAACACCACCAACAGCGTCAACAGACCCACTATAAGACAACCCAATACCTGCAAAGGAACCGGATATACCAAGCTTGTCTGAAGCGATTTTGAGCGCTCCGGACACATTAATGTCAAAATCCCCACCTGTGCCATTAAGTCCGTCACCGGCCATAGCGGCTGCAAAATTGGCGAACGTTACCTTTTTAGTGATAGAGTCGTCTGCGTCTAAAAAGTAAACAGAATCAGCCCCTATGGCAGGAGAAGCAGCCGCAACACCATCTAGGCGAACTGTGCCTCCAATTTGAAGGTTTGTCGAGGCCGACAGGGCACCAGTGATTGCTAAAGAGTTTCCTCCAAAGAAATTTAAATTTCCTGCTCCTGCTATTTCTGTTCCCCCTGCTCCTATCAACACTTTGCTAGCACCCTGAGTTCCATAAGCAGTAACAGCAGCGTTATTAGACAGTATGTTAGTAATAGTAGCATATTTGACACCGCTCTCATCAATCCAGACTTTAGAAGATCCGCCCGGTGAATTTTGGGCTGTGACTCCCGAAGTTGATAGAGTCAAGCCACTAGAGTCAGCAAGACCACCGCCGCTAGCTAGGCCCACTGCGCTTCCGGGAACACTAGAAAGCCCTGTTCCTGCTCCATAAAATGCTGAACCTGATATATTACCAGAACCAGAAATAGAACTACCTTTAAAATCTAGCGTGGAACCATCGAATGTCAAGTTGGATTCGACCGTTGCTTCATCTGCATCTTTAAATGTTAACACGCCATTTGCTGTAGAGCCGTCAAAACTAATATTACCGACATTATCAAGAGTGCTACCATCTCCGTAAAAGAAAGAAGCCGATATGTTGACAGAGGCACTGACATTTCCCAATACTGTTAAATCGTTGGCAACTCTACCAACTGATGCGGATAACGAAAGAAAGTCTTTACTACCAGTTATTGATTGGCTACTGTGGGTGTCGACCATGTTTTCTATGCTACCAGACGTGTCTCCTTGGAAATTGACGTTTTTATTAAGAATATTATATGACATTTAGAATCCTCTTCTTTTGTACATAAGTAGATTTCAAAACGAAAAAGGGCGGGAACCCAAAAGGGAACCCGCCACAAATACATATATGTAAACTATTTTGTGACTAGAATACTTTCCATGTGTTTGTAGTAACATATACCAACATAACAGCAGCATTTGGAGATTCAAGAATAATCGAGGTTAAACCATCGATTGTATGAGACCCCTGCTTGTTTATTGTCAGTGTGCTAGAAGAAGAGCAGTTGTTTGGAGCCTTAACATAAACAGTATCGCCAACGTCAGGAGACGCTGGAAGATTTGCCGCTTCATTTCCGTCAAGATCTGCAAAATAATTGATACCGTTAACAAGGGTGTTGCCATCATCTTTAAGAGCCACGTTCATGCTGTTGTCAGCAAGAAACGTTTTGATATCAGAAGCAGGAATTTTCTTCATTACTCCACCATCATCAACAATAATACCGTCAGAATCTGCCAACGCAATTGAAGAACCAACAGCGGTTCCCCCGTCAAGAAGATTAAATTCAGCAGCAGTAGCAGAAACCAAAGTTCCTCCTAAGCGTAGACCATCAGAAGAACCATTATGACCCTGTATGTTTAAGCCATTTGCAACATGAACACCACCAGCAAGGCTATCATTGATATCCATAATCTGGGTTTCAGATCCTGCAACAAAGGCAGTAAAACGTATCCCCCCATCTTCAGTACCATCAGTTACATCCTTGGAGAGAACCTCTATCTTTCCATATTTGACCTGCTCATCAGTACCAGCCTTAACATTCTGACCAAAAAACTGTAAAGCCCCGAGAACATCATTATCGCTAGCTTCGCCGTCCCCTTGGACCTGAACAATATTTATGATCGGGCCATTGGCGTTGTTACCACGATTTACCAAAGAAAAAGAAGGCAAAGCAGTGCCAGTTCCTGTCTGTTCAATACGAATACCAGCATCAGGTCGATGATCCATACGGATCTCGCTATCTGCGCCGAAATGAATAGCAGAATCATCAGACTTCAAGAAGAGGTCATCCCCAACTTCAAGATCGTTTGCAACAGCAACACCACCAGAAATAGTGCTATTGATGTCTAACAAAGTGGTATTTCCGCTACCACCAACGATTGCATTAAAAAAGAAGGCTCCATCTTCTGTTCCATTTGAAACATCAACAGATTGAACTTCAAGTCTAGCATACTGTACTTGTGCATCAGATGAATCGTCACCGTAGAAGTTAAGAAACCCCATGATGTCTCCATCACTTTCACCAGCACCATTATCAATAACAAGGTTAAGACCCGGCCCTGAACCAAAATCACCTCTGTTTACCAAAGATAATACAGGTTGCCCGCTAGTTTCAGAACCACCTTCGATTCTAAAGCCACCGCCTGTTTGTGTGATCCAAGTATCTTGTTCATTACCAAACAAAATCCGTCCACCATCGGCAAGATATAAATCTGCCCATTCTTTTGTAGCACTACCAAGAGCAGCCCCATCAGCATTCAGAGGTGTGATCCCCCCAGATGACTGGATCGACCCCTCCTGTATAAGGGAACCACTCAAGCGAGCATCCCCTAATTGAAATTTATAAGCCATTTAATTTGTCCTCCTATAAAAATTAAAAAAGCATTTATTTTAAAAAAAAAGGCGAGCCCCCAACGACAGGGGCCCACCAAATATTATTAGAAAATAACTATATCGCAACCAAGGTTGGGATTAGTATACTCTCCAAAGATTGTTAGCTACGTACATAAGGTTAACAGCAGCAAATGGTGATTCAAGAGTAATAAAATCAACACCATCAACTGTTTGAGAGCCAGCTTTCAGAATCTTAATACCATCAGCATGAACAGCAGCAGGCGCCTTAACATGAACAACTTGCCCAAGCTCCGGAGAAGCTGGAAGAGTCCAAGTACGAAGAGCAGTAGTATCAGCATTACCGTAGTTGAAACCAACTACTAAAGTTCTATCTGCATCTCCATGCGCTGTGATAGCCTGTGCAACAGCACCTTCAAGATCACCGATGAATTTGTTAGCTTTGATATTAGAGAATGATGCACCTTTTTTAATTTGCATTTGGTCACCAGCATGGTTCCAAGAAAAGGTCACATCATCAGCTCCCATCTCAATTGTCATACCAGCACCATCAGCAGCAGCAGAGTTAGCAGCGCCTTTGGCAACCTTAATATTCAAATCTTCTACTTCAAGAGTACTAGTGTTAAGAATAGTGTTGGTTCCGTTAACAGTCAAGTCACCACTAACAATTAAGTCACCAGAAAAAGTTCTGTTACCAGAGATAGTAGACTTAAGATCAAGACCATCGCCATCAACTTCAAGAGCACCAGCAGATCCTAAACGAAGAGCAGCAGAAATCTGACCGCCAGAATAACTCATATCCATTGAGTTACTATCAGCAATACTAAGATGCGCTCTTAATTCAGCAACACTCATTTGAGTGAAGGTATAAGCACCATCGTTATAAGCGATAGAACCTTCAGCTTTACCACCAGTGGTAGCAGCACTGAATTTACTCTTTGCATAAGTTGCAACACGAGACATAGCAGATTTTCTGTTTGTTCCGTCTGCGCCATCGTCAACGATGAACAAGTCAGCGTCTACAAGAGCAGCACCGATATCAGTTCCGCCGTCCATATCAAGAGCAGCAAGATCAACCTTGTTAGCAGTTGAGATTTTCAACATTTTGCTATCAGCAATAGAACCAGAAAGCATAGCGTTGGTAATACCAGCAGCTTTTACTCTAAGAGCATCAGAATTGATTTCGATTGATGAAGCGTCAACTCCAACAGCAAGAACACCAGCAGAAGCAGCAATACCAGCACCAGCGATAGCGGCAGCGTAATCAGCCATAGATTCTTTTCTAACGGCAGTTGCATCATTATCCCAGAAAGCAAAAGAGTCGCTAGCAACAGCAACATCAGCACCAGTCAATCCGCCAAAATCAAGCTTAACATCGTTAGCTTGAACATCGATACCACCATTAGCGGCACCAACAACAGCAAGAACACCAGCACTGTGAGTTAAACCAGCACCAGCAACAGCAGCTTCAAGACGAATACCAGATCCGCCATTAAATTCAAGACCACCAGCGCCGTCAAGAACAACCTGAAGATCTGAAACAGCAGCAGCACCAGTATAAGCGCTCATAGCAAGACCTTTGTTGCTAGCAACATTAAGAGCATCAAGGTTTGCACCAAGAGCCTTACCAGAAATTGTAGAGTTAGAAAGCTTTCCGTTAGCGATAGAACCAGACAACATAGCATTGGTGATACCAGACGCTTTAATACGAATAGCAGATGCAGCAGATCCATTGAATGCAGAACCAGCGCTGAATTCGATAGAAGAGTCATCAACGGAAAGAGCATCAAGGGCTGTACCAAGAGCTTTTCCAGAAATTGTAGTAGCAGCTAACTTAGCGATTGGGATTTCACCCGCATCGATTTGAGCTACAACATTAGCAGCGGTCGCATCATCGACGTCAGTTCCGACGATACCATCCTCTGCTTTGAATGAACCAGATGCAATCATTGCACCTAATTGAAATTTATAAGCCATATTTTATTCCTCCAATATAGACTGGGAGCCCGCAGGCACCCGTTTATAAATAGATAGAAAAGATCTAATCGATCAATATATGAAGTACTTATTATCTCCATTTGTGTAGATATTAACTGACGAATACGGACTTTCTAATGTAATAATTCCGTTTCCATCAATTTGGTCACCATTCGACGCACTTATTACAATATTGTGGGTGTGACAATTTCCACCCTCATCCTTAAAAATAAATGTTTGACCGGCTATACAAGCAGTAGCATCTGGTAAAGTCAACTTAACTGAAGCTGTTAAGGTATCGCTCTGCACTCCTATCATATAATCTGTTTTTAGAACTTGATAATCCCAAGAAACAACTTTTCGTTTATAAGCCACACCACCATGAAACTGCATTTGGAAAGCTTTCATTTGAAATATTCTGTTGGGGTCCATCACGATCCCACGATCAAGCAGATGCATATGCCCGATATGGAAGCCCTTTGTAGCGCTACCAGAGCCGAACTTTAAACTTCCTTCTGCAACACTTAGTGCCTCTCCACCAAAATAAACAGTGCTACTTGATACATAGAGTGATCTCCATTGTTTAGTTGGGGAACCTAAATCGTACAGACTATCGGCACCCGGTAACAACGAGCCCGTCACAGTTAGTCCTTCCCCACTACTACCGCTACCGGATATTTCTGTCCACTTATTAAGTGTTATAGAGTGGTGTCCACCCACCGGTTCCGAAGTAGATATAGTACAGTGCTCCCCCAGATGCACAGACCCTGTCCCTACATGGATGGAATCCCACCGATTTGTTGGCGAACCAAGAGAATAAATAGCAGAGCCAGATGGGTAAATGGAGCCAGTTATTGTCATAGTTCCTGATAAATTTAATGTAGAACCGTCAAACGTAAGGTTGTCAGAGCCACTAAGGACACCGGAGCCTGAGTGGAACTGTATCGCGTTGCTAGACCCAATTCCAACGTCTGAAACGTTCCCCCATGAACCTCCATTATTTTTGAATTGTAAAGCCCCTGAGTTGTCCCTAAACCCATAACCACTACTACCAGTCGTAATCCCCCAGTTTATATATGAACTAGAAGAGAGGATTAAACCCCCCTCGATAGAAAAAGGCTTGTTAACAATGATCGTGCCTGAAGCTTCACTAGTTTCGATCTTGCAATTGGGCCCCAGATGCACAGACCCAGTCCCAAGATACAGTTCGTTCCATCTTCGAGTCGGTGACCCTAAATCATAAATAGCAGAACCAGACGGATAGATTGATCCAGTTATAGCAATCGAGCCAGTTATCCTTAGCTCTGTCCCAACCAGTGTTACAACAGAGGACCCACTGATTTCCCCTCCACCGGTGTTGAATTGTAGAGAGTTGACGGGGCCCGCACCGGCAGCAGATGAGGTTATCACCATATTACCACTGCTGTCTATACCCAAAAAACTTCCAACACCAGCAAGGGTACCAGAAATAGGATTAGATAATTTTATCCCAGATGAAGAAGTCAGAGCAGGAACAGCTAAGGCACCATTTTGGAAATTAAAACCACTATTTGAATCTAAGGCATAGTCGCCTTCGTGTGTTTTGTAGAATGGAATTAAAGCTACCGCTTCATTAAAAAGCTCAAACTGCTTTACATTTTCAAGGCCTGCTCCATCTCCAATGAAAGATCCACTAGATATTACACTGGTTGACGAGACACTTCCGCTTAAGACATTGTAACCCATTCATGAAGCCTCCCTAATAGATGAACCACTTTGACGTGCCGTCACTATAAAGAGTTAACGCGGCACTATCTCCACTTATACAGTAAGTAGCAGTATGGTCTATTGTTTCTCCACCAGATGCTGATACTGCTATTTCGTTGGCGCTAGATCTAGTCGAACTCCACTCGTCTTTAATAATCAGTACCCGCCCAAAACCAGCAGCAGCAGCCGATGGTAATTGTATCGCTACGTATGCACTAGAACTGACACCTATAATCGAATCATAAGCCGCAACTGTATGGGTTGCTCCGGTAAGTTTGTAATAATGTTGCCTAAGACCACCAGATACAATCGATACTGACCCTGTGAAGACATGAGTGTCTGTAGCGTCATCACCAAAGTTCGTACCACCACTAGATGAAATTTCAACTTTCGTTGTTTGGATCACATCAAGGGTATGTGCGGATATTGTACCACTTACTATAACAGACCCAGAAACAAACAAGGTATTAGAGCCAGTCGCAAAAGTAAAAGTATTACTACCACTAAGCTCGCCATTTTCAGTCTTGAGATACTGTATTGACTCTCTAGGTCCTTGACCTGTCACTGCTCCTGATAAATATGCCCATCCAAATTCTGCCATTATTAAATCCTATTATTAGTCGTGTGTCGTGTCAACAAATAGCTGCCAATACCACAATGTTGCCCTGACTACCCCAGCACTGGGGGTGCCATTTAAAGTTAAACGAAGATGTTGTGCGGTGCCGATTCCAGCAGCCCCACTAAAGTTGTCGTTTGACCCGTGAACCGCAAATGTAAGAACGTCGTTTTGCTGCTCTAAAACATTATCTCCCAAATCCGAACCGCCAGTGTTACCGACGAGGCCGGGGAAAGTACTTGTTCCAATTTTAATAATATGTTTGTTACTATCAATTTGAGTAGTAACCAAAATTGATATTGCTAAAGGAATAGCATTTGCTGGGAAAAAGCCGCTTGAATCTGTAGTAGTAGCGTCAGTGGCTAGTGTTATAGACACTTCTTTCATTTTTAGTGACCATCCAGCCCCGTTAGCACCATATAGTGCTTTAATAATGTCACCAGTTGAATCTTGGTGAACTAGAAGCGGAACAGTACCAGTCGAGCTAGCATGGTCGTTTTTAATATGAACAAGATTATTCACATCGCTACCTGTGTTTCCACTGGCATTTACGCTGACAAGTGTTCCATCATCTAAAGCAGTACCAGTACAAGTAATGTCTAAAGCGGTACCGCTTGTTAGAGCATCTGCGCTAAGCTCCAAAGCCTTACCAGTGGTAACTCCGTCTGCATTTAATTCGACTACAACTCCTGTTGTTTGTTCTGAATCAATTTTAACTGCGCGAGCGGCAGTACCAGCCGTTGCGTTAAAATCAACATCCAAACCAATGATTGCATTTGAGTCAGAAGCGTTAGAAGTTGACTTTTTGATTCTTACCATGGTGTAATCGTCTGTTGAAGTGCTATCTGCTTCAATATCTAAAAGTTTTGCACCGTCAAGGTTATTGCTCGAACTTTTAACTTCAACCGACTTGCCAGTTGTCAAAGCATCTGTGCTGATTTCTAATCCTTTACCAGTAGTCACACTGTCTGCTGTCAACACCATTGCTTTTTTGGTTGTTTGAGATGCAGATACGGTAATCCCGTTAACAGTAGTATCAGCCCCAGAGGCAAGAGTAATTCCACCAGCGGTAGACGTTATACCAATGGCAGCAGCGTTTGTGCCAGCATCGTTAAGCATTCTAATTGTTTGCGAGGTCCCAGCATCTGCGTGTAACAAAATACAATCTGCTGCATCTTCGTTTGCAACTACAATTGCTCTACCGCCCTCGGCCCAGAGATCTTTGGAATCATTCCATGAAAGACCTATCCCTCCAACGTCTGAGAGAAGTTGTATAGCACCAGCAGCCGCTGCGCCATCAACTGTACTTTGATCTGCTTTAATAATAATCGTTTCGTTAGCTCCACCGTCAGCTTCAATCTGGATAGCACCAGCAAGATTTGATGTAGTTCGGAGACCGATACCACCAGCCAATGCTGTCAATTGAACTGCTGCGTCAGAGTTGGTATCAGTCATTACGCCAGTAAGGCCAGTTGCCGTGATACCAACACCGCCGACATCAGAAACTAATAAGATAGAGGAGTTTTGGTGATCTTCACCAGTTCCTTGGTTAGAGTGAATTACGATTGTTTCGTTAACTCCGCCATCTGCTTCAAGTCTTATAGCGTTATCGCCATTAAAAGCAGAGCCCAAGCCAACCCCACCAACGTCAGATACTAGCGCGATTGAGGCATTTACGACATTGGCAATATCTGCGGTTGCAACACCGGTTCCCTGATTGGAGCGAATTTGAATTGTCTCATTCGCACCACCATTAGCTTCAAGGGCAATAGCGTTGTCAGCGTTGATTCCAGAATAAAGACCTATACCACCAGCATCAGAAATTAGATTGATTGATGCGTCTGTCGATCCAGCCTTTGCGTTTACACCAGTTCCCTGATCTGAGTGGATTGAAATCGTTTCATTAGCTCCACCATCAGCTTCGATCTGAATAGCCCCTTCTAAGTTTGCGGTTGATCTGATACCAACACCACCAGCAGCAGCATGCATCTGAATGGCTGCATCGGAATTTCCGTCAGTCATTACACCCGTCAACCCAGTGGCTGTAAGGCAAATACCACCCACATCTGATACTAACTCAACTGAGGCATTTGCATTACCTTCACCAGTTCCCTGATCTGAATGAATTACGATTGTTTCGTCAGTACCAGCGTTCGCTCTTAAATAAATTGAATTAGTGACATTGTGGGCACTTGTAAGAAGAAGTTGACCACCATCGATGGATACATCCTTGGCGTCATTACCAACAATTGCGATACCACCATCATCAGACTGAACCACGATTGAAGCACTTTCTCCTTCGCCCGTTCCTTGATCGGAATGAATATTAATTGTTTCGGATGAGCCGCCATTTGCTCTTAAATAAATTGCGTTCGCGGCATCCTCTGTAGCTGTAAGGTTAATTGAAGCTGCTGAAGATATATCAATATCCTCTCCTGCTGCATTCCCCGTTGCTGTAATATCAATTCCACCAGCAGAAGTGCTAATCTGTAAAGCGTCTGCACCTGTACCAGTTGAGGATAGGATCAGGCTTGAGTCTGTGGCACCTGCTAAAGAAATAGTAAAGTCCTCAGCGGCGCCGTCTGTTGTAGATGTTATGTTTGCTGCGATCCCTGCCGAGTCAATAGACAAACCAACAGAATCAATGGTGACCAACCCAGAAGCATCAATATCAAGAGTTGAAGAATCAATGTCGAGTGCGACATCAGAGTCGCCACCAATTGTAATTGCTGAGCCGTCTATTGTTACCGCTCCCGCAGCATCAATATCAAAAGCCCCATCTACAACAAAACCAACATTCGCAGCGGTTCCACCTGCATCGACAGTTGTCACTGTGAGTGTTCCATTCGCCCCGGCAGCAATTGTTGCTGTATCGCCAGAAGAAGGAGTCATCACAATCGAATCATCAGTTATAACTGTTGATCCAACTGTTACACCAGCATCACATGTGAGAGTACCAGCACTATCTAATGTCATTTGCTCCGTCAAGGTCCCGTTAAGGGAGGTTGAAAACACCATATTGGAATCTTGCGTTCCTGCTGTTGCTGTAAATGCCGCTTCTTTCTTTACGGCTATTTTAGCAGCGTCAACAGCGGTTCCACCAGTGTCTTCAAGATCAAATTGTATAGAGACAATACCAGTAGTGTTATTAGCGTCACTCTGATTCACAAGCTTGAGGGCAATAAGTTCTCCATCTGTATCTTTAGAGACTACCTGTCCTTCTGTAAAGGTGTTGGCAGTGCCCGTGTCGGCTCCACCACCAGATGAAACACTAGCCCAGACGCTCTTTGAGCCATCCCATTTAAGGAAATAGCCGCTTGTTGAGGTCGATTGGCCTAGCTTAGTAACGTGACCAGAGCCATCGACTGTGATTGCAGCAACACCTCCGGCTTCTTTTATTGATCCACCGTCATCTAATGTTACGTCTCCGTCAACAGTAATATTGGTAACTGTTGCGCTAGCGCCTAATGCCGATGGTGATGCTTTAAAATTTCCCATAGTCTTACTCCGTTACCCCAGATCCAGTCAAATGATACATTGACCCTACCGGGATTGATGTTAATTCAGCGAAAATTTCATATGTCGAACCATCAACGGATGAAAGGTACACGTTCTTTGATTTTACATCTAGTGTAACAGAACCATCACCTTTTGGAACAGTTACGAAGTGAAATGTTGCAAAAACATCACAGGCAGAATCAATAGTTTGCTCACCAGTAGCACCGGGAACGGTAATTGCCGTTGTCCCAGATCCACTTTGAAAATGTATTCTCATATCGTTAGTCGCACCAGTATTGATTACTGTTATTGATCTACAAACATATGGGAACTCAATTAGTTGGCATTTGTTTGCTCCGATGGTTGAGCCACTCATAAAAGGGTGGCCTGAAATTTGATAGGACCCAACATTTCTTAGCCCGCTTGTGTATTTAAAATTTGATGACATTGATCATTTTCTCCAATTCTTTTGAAATTCTTATATAAATAGTTATCTTTTTTGTTTTGCGAGTTCTTTTGCTCGTCTTCTGTCGGAGCGCTTTTTGGCTCTCCTTCTTTTTTCAGAGGGCTTCATGTAACTTTGCTTATCTCTGTAATCGTCGAGAATACCAAGTTTTTTTATTTTCTTGCTAAATCGCTTGATAACTCGTTCTATATTTTCATTTCGCCTTGGATAGACGACTAGATTTGTAGCCATTATTTCTTTCCCATCATTTTGTTAAATATTGTAGAAGATTTGTTTCCAAATATATTTGATATATCAACCCCCGGATCTTTTGGGTCTAAACCAGATAATGCCCCCTGATTACCATTTCCAGCAGGAGAAGGCGCAGGAGTTGTACCTTCAAAAATGTTGATTCCACCGTATGCTTCAGCGCCAATTGCGTCTAAAAGTTTCTTCTTATGCTCTTTGAGAGCGTGATTGACTTTCTTCCGTGAAGTGTATTCCGGCTGTAGGTTCTTTTCCGGCAGTGATTCTGTTACCACTTGTTTTTTAGTTAAATGTAAGCCGTCAACAACTTCACTTATTATATGTGATAAGGCTCCCTTTTCTTCGAATACAACTTCTTTTATGCATTCTTTGATTAAAGGCTTTAGTATTTTTTTAATTTCGTTTTTATTCATTAGTCTCTCAAAATTTTGTTAAACAAATCATCAATAATTAGATCACTCTTCCGCTTTATTTTGCTTTCGTACATCTTTGGTGACTCACTTTGTTGGTTTTTAGGATACATATAAGCGTCAGGTGTTGAAGGTTCGGATACAATGTCGAAACAAATTAGTTCAAAATCTTCTTGAACAATGGTGCCTTCACGGCTTTCCTTTACAGAGCCGAGGCCCCGACTTGATATACCAAGCTTTATACCAGACTCGACAAGTCCTTTTAGAATATTACCAGATGGTGTATCAAGGATCTTTATCTTACCCATTACATCTTTTCCTTCCCACCACATGTCTGTTATAACGTGGGATACGTTTCTGAGGTTGATTATGGAATCATCTGGGTGGTCTAATTCTCCCAAGGCCCTGTTGTCTTTAATAACATTTTGATAATTTTGCACTTCTTTTCTAAGAACATCGCAAGGATAAATTCTCCCATTACCGTTTTTCATTTCACAGGTTTGCATTCTCCCTGATAGATAAACGGTACCATTGGACACTTCTCTCTTTTCTCGCTCAGTTAAAAGATCTTGGCATATACCATCTTTGCAAAGTTCGTAAAATTCTGTTAAAAGTTTTTTAGCCATAGTATTCTCCTAATTGCCACGATAATAGGTTTGTGGGCTCAACACCTCTTGCTTTCCATCTGAAAATACGACTTCAATTGTACCACCGTGCATTGGAATAATTTGTGTTATTTTTGGCACATCATCACCGATATTCCAGTTCGGGTGAAGTTTATAAAGTTTGCGAACCATTTTCAAGCCAAGGTTCAAATCCATAAACTCTTTATTTGTCATTCTTGCTAGATTCTCAAGCTTTTGCCAAGGTTCTACGACTACCGGGGGACTCTCGGGGGAGGGAGATACTGGCTGTACCTTGGTTTCGCCACCGAAAAGGCCTTGTTGATATGCCTCTTTTAATTCTTTTTTAATCATTTCTCTCAATAATTTTGCTGTTAGTTTCATTTTGGGGTTCCTTAAAAGTAAAAAGTGGGGGCGCTACCCCCACGAGTCAGCTTCCGCTACAGCAACGTCTTACTGGTTGAAGCATCCATTTCTTAGTCATGACCAACTCCTATATGGTTAATATTTATGCCTTCATCTTTTACAGTCATTGATAGAAAGTAGGAGGTTCCGGCTGAGATGCATCCGCATATAAACATATTTGCGATTGAATACTCGAAAGTAAATAGTTCAGTGAAACCATTTATCAAAAATAAGAAACACCCAACCCAAAAACCTAAACTTTCCAAATTTCATAACGGCATATTTTACCAACGTGGCCCGTTTGAAGGTTAAATTTTTGTGCTATATCTTTTATTTTCATTTTCTCTTCCTCTCTCAGTCTTCTTATCTCGATGACAGCCTCTTCATTTAGTTTAGACTTGTTTCTTCTTGTTTCGATACTGGCTTCTGTTATTTTATCGATATGTTGTTTTGTTTTTGGTTTATATTTTTTTCTGGGTGTTTCAGATATTTTCTTTCTTGTTTCAGCAGAATGCCTCTTGCCATAAAATGGATTTCCTTTCCCAGAATTCCTTTCGGACATTTTCTTCTTTTGTTCTTTTGAGTAAACATACTTATGCATGGGATTTCTTTCTCCCATTTTTGATAAAGACATCTTTCTCCTTGTTTCTGAGGAAATCTTTTTGCCCTTGTTGGCCATTGAGACCTTTCTTTTCATTTCATCCGTGTGTTTTACTCCCAACGAAGAGCCTGCTGTGGGACTAATGTTGTATCCAAATTTTCTATCATATGATTTGAGCCTATCTATATGCCTTTGCTCTTCAAAAATTAAATCTTTCTTATTTGCTACCACTTGTAGCACTTCAAAAGAAAAGTTATCTTTTCCATACTTGTTCCAAGATCTCTGTAAATGCTCTGAGTGGTGTTTGTTTTTGTTGAGTTGGTGTTTGTGCCTTGTCCACCGCTTCTTGATGGAAACAGCACTTCCTACATAAACTTTACCATTTAGCAAATTTTTAATAATATAAATACCAGACTTCATTCTCAAACCCTCACAATAGTAAATAGTCTTTGGTTGGGTTTTTACTCAAGTCTTTTTTATTTGTATTCCATCGTCTTTAACTACCATAGATAGGAAATAGCTTGTGCCTGCCGACAAGCAACCCATTAAGAACATATTAGCAAAAGTAATTTCATAATTCCAAAGACTCGTGTACGGCGACAAGAGTACTAACAACCACCCCACATGGAAAGAAACACATAAAGGGCAATGCCACAAAGTATTCCACTTTTTTGTGTAATCTTTCTTGGGTCGAATGTCTTCAAATATCTTGCCGTATACCAACATAAATGTCATACCGTATGCAGCAAGAATAAAATAGATTAAGTCCACTTAGTCTCCTAATATATGTATCTGCCGTACATGTAAGGGGCAAACAAGCCATGCTGCTTAATGGAGCCCTTCTCTTCTTCGTGTGGCACTTCGCCAAACTCTGTTGACCTTTCGTCATTCGGGTCTAGAACGAAATCGTCCATCATATCATCATGGCCTTTGGACGATTTCATGTATGGTCTTTCGCTATCAATCCATTGACTTATTTCGTATAAAGTGGCTTTAATACCGTCAGCTTTTTTAGCCTCATGAATCTTCGCCTCAAGGGAACCATAAACGTTTCCACCTTGTATAGAATCGTAAGCGATAATCCCTGTCTTTTTTAGGTGGTCAAATAAGCGACTCTCTGCGCCATATACGATTTCTGTCATTAGGTCTTTAGCAAAGGCCACAACTTTTTTCTTTTCAGTCATAACAACGATATCGATGTCAGAGTGGTCAAAGATCATAAGATCTCCATTTAACGCTTCCCTCATCATCAATTGAAATTCAAGCATTTGTTTGTTGCTATTTTGTATATTAATTTTAATCGTTTCTTTCACTTTAATATTAACATCATCAGAGTTTATATTTACCTTAACTGGCATTGTTTGATACCTCCGCAACAAGATTCTGAATTAAAAATACATCCTTAACTACTTCTTCTGTAATTGGAGTGTTTTTAAAATTCTCAAGTTTATTCAAAACTTGCTTTGTTTTGGCTAAAAACGCCTCATTTTTTGCTATTTTTTGCGTTTTGGTACATTCGTGTAGGTTAATCTTAAGACGCGAAATTTCCTCGTTTAAGAACGATTTAAGACCCAAGCCGTTATCAGAGAATGAAATAATATAATTCATTAAAAGATCTTTCTGCTCTCTTCTTAGGCTATTGCCATAAGTTTTATTAAATTTATTAGTAAATGTCTTGTATGTGAGGTTGTCGACATGAGAAAGATCGCGTTTTTCGCTTTTCTCCGTTGACATCGATTGAATCAAGCGGCCTTCAACAAGAATACGATTCTTCGCTTTAAGTTTGGAGTTTAGATATGCCCCAATTGATGCCATATCTTTGTAGTTTGAGATAAAATTAGCAAATGCTGTTGGCGACAGTGTCTCGTTAATCTCTTTAATTAATACAGTTTGCTGGTTGAAGACCATTTTTCTATCAATGTTTTCGAAATCTTTCTTCGTTTCAGCAAGAAGTCGTATCGCGAATTCTTTGCTTACTTTTTTACCCTCAAGAATTGATCGGTAAATATCCAAATCTTGCTTAAGGACAGAGTCTTTTTTAAAACTCTCCTTTATAATCTTAATAATGTTTTGCCGCTTTTGTTTGTCCTTGCGAACAATTGCTTTTGTGAGTTCTTTAACAAGACATTCATAAAGAAAAGCGGTATTTCTTTTCTTATTGTGCTTCATGATCTTTTTTCTCCGTTTTTATAAGGCCTTCTAAAAGTTTATCAATTTCATACTTTGTATTAAATAGTTTGTTTTCTTCAACTTTGTGTGATTCCGTAATACCTTTTGATAATTGTCTAAGCTCTGTAGAGCCCATGGGCAAAGCAGTCCTTGCTGTGTTGCCGTATTCTCCGGTGGCTTGGTTTTTGAAATTCTTCTTTCTGCCGCCTTTATTATAATTCATCTGGTGTCTTTTATACTTGCCTCGTTTATATTGAGAGCCGTCATCTCTCTTGGCTGGTGGCTCTGCTAATAAAACATCGTCTTCTTCATCGCCACCGGCTGGTTCTGCGTCTCCTTCGCCGCCCAAGTCAAGGTCACCACCAAGGTCATCTCCACCAAGGTCACCACCAAGATCACCACCTAGGTCTCCACCCAGACCACCACCTTCTCCTTGTCCTTCTCCGCCTTGAAGTTGTGTTGCGAATTTCATATCATGAAACATCTCTCTTTGATTTCTGATGAATTCATCTTCTGATATACCAAGCATGTGCTCTGCCACCCAACGTTTAGAAAAATAACCTTCTGTTGCTGCGCTCGCAGCTTCAAACTTGCTTTTCCAGTGCTCAAGCTCTTGCAGTTCAGCAATCTTAGAAGGGTTGTTGAGATGAAGAGAGAATGAAAGAAGGTCATCCCCCCTGAACCCAAGAGTGAATAGATGTATAATACCAATCTTTTCAAGCTCCGATATAATAACACGCTGTAGACGTTGAATGGTTCTTGAAAAGCGAATATCTTTCTGTGCAAGGGTCGTCTTATCCTCCATGGCACCCTCACCCATTGTAAGGTAAGCTTGCGGAATTTTAATCGCAGCAAAAAGCTTGTCTTTGAGATATTTAACATCTTCTACTGTTCCCGTGAATTGTCCACCGGGCAAATTAGTGATCTCAGACGCAGATCCACCGCGAACAGGAATAAAATAATCCTCTTCTATTGATAGTGGGTTGTAGCGAAGATCAACACGACCAGTACTAGGATCGACAACTTGGTGACGCTTCATCTGGGTCATGACTTTCTGCATATACTGCTCTACATCTTGAGGGGCTATATTGCCAACATCAATTTTAAATACTCTCCTTTCTGGTGACCTGACGATACGATAGGCCATCATTGCGTCCTCAAGAAGGGTGAGTTGTCTCCAAATACGACGAGCCGGCTCAAGCACAGAGGTTCCATAAGGAACGTTTTTATCGTTCCCTAACACTCTAAAGTGAGCAACCTGCCAATTCTCAAGCGTGAGACCAGCAGAGTTCCATTGGTATTGAACGTAATTCGGATTACTTTCGTCTTCCCCCTCAAGTCTTTCGACTTCTTGAGGGGGCAGCCCAATACAGTTTCTAATCCCAGCGTCTTCATCCATATCTAAATAAAGAAAGAGGTCACCGTATTTACACATAGTTCGAGACCAACCAAATAAATTGTGGTTGATGTTAAGAACATTAAAATACAAGGATTCAAGAACTGACTTGATTTCATCATTTGCACACTTGATTTGCAACATTGGGTTCAAACTTGAGTGGGTCGTCATCTCGTCTGCGTAAATATCTAATGCCGAAGCAATGATAGGTTCGTATTCCATTTGATCAAAGTCGACATAACGCTCAGATCGGTTTCTGTTGGAAATCATATTGACCGCCATAACGTTCATGGGGTTGTATTCAGTCTTTTTAAATTGTTTACCGGAGGCTGACTTAAATCGATTAGCATATATATCGAGATGTCTTCTCCGAATCTCCCTACCCGTCTGAGTTCTGCGATTGACTATTGGTCCAGAAAACAGTCTTGTAAGTGACTTGAACAGCTTGTTCGTTTCATTATAGGGGTTATTCCCTTTTCTTCCATATTTTTTAGCCATATTATATTATCCTTTGTAAATCCATAAAAAATCTTTTGTTTGCTCAATTTCATCCCTGTATTTGTCTTGGGTTGTTTGAGAGAAAGTGTCCATTCCTTTAATTGCTGTATTTAGTTTGGTAGTGTTCATATACATCGAGTTCATCATTGCTTTTTTATATTCTTGTTCTTTTTTATTAACTTGCAGGGCCGTATCTCGAACCCAACAAGCAATTGCTAATGACATAACTAGGTCATCGTTGTAGCTTCTCATAGATTGTGGTTTCCCGTTAGCCCATATAAAAGTTTTAAATTCATGATAAGATCTACTAGAATAAATCTTTACCAACTTGTTTCGTATGAACTCCTCTAGTTTAGCAACAATTAAAGGTCTTGTCTTGGTTGACGTTGTAAATCCTGCGATTGCATTATTCATGTTTTCGCCTTGAATTTGACTAACAAACTCATGTGTTGACTTAACAGAATAATACAAATTAGAATATCCCAAGTTAATTAGTTTTTCCAAAATTGATATACCAATACCGTTGTTCTCTACGACCAAAAGGCAATTTCCAAATTCAGAACCAGCAGAAAACAACATCTGTGAGTACATGTCCAAACTTGGCTTTCCTTGGTATTCAGCAATCACCTCCATAGTCTCTAATTTTATAATATGAAAAACAGAATTATCTGCACCGTCACCCCTTGCTACATCAGCAACAAGCAAGTACGTATTGTTTTCATTATATTTCTCCCAAAGCCAAAGATTGCGATCGTGCCCGGTTCTATATTCTGGGTCCTTCAGTAATTTACTGAGCCATGTCAAATCGTCCGGATGAATAACAGTGTCACCAGAAGTATTAAAGTTACACAACAATTCCTGTGCAACTTGTCTCTTGGACATGTTCTTGGTCTCTCTCTCAAACCATGCTTGGTCTCTCTCCGGGTGTACGTCCCACATCAAATCGATAGGGTTGAACTCGTTCTCGCCGTCGACAGCGCCAACATAGGTTTTGTGAAACCAGTTTCCCGTGCCCTTCGGGGTGGAAAGGGCAATACATCTACCACCTGTCGCCAGCGTAGAGTAGACAGAAGTCCATATATCTGTCATCTTTTCAACATGTGCAGCCTCGTCGATGACAAGCAGAGACAGAGCCTCTGAACGACCTGCGTCTTCTGATGTTGGCACCGCTTTGATAATGGAGCCGTTAGATAGCTCAAAGGACGTCCTGTTGTCAATGGAGATCCGAGAAACCTTCATCCAATCCGGAAGGTTCTTCATCATACTTTTTACTTTTTTAACAAGGTTCGAGGCTGTGCTAAATTTAGTAGCGAGCACAACAATATTCTTTTCTTTGTGAAAAAGCATAAACCAAACGCAATAAGCAGCGGTGATCGTAGAGATCCCCAACTGCCTTGCTTTTAAAATAACGTTAAAACGAAAATCATTATAATCGTCTAACAAGTCGTCTTGATACGGATATGTCTTAAATTGTATTAGTCCCTTCATGGGGTGACTAATACGACAATAGTTGTTAATAAAGTAGGCAGAATCTTTACCTGATTTGATGATCTCTTTTATAATGTCTTGCTTGGAAAGACGATATGGTTTCATTTTTTCCTTGTATCATTTCGTGGTCTTTTGTTCTTGTTATCTAAATCCATAAACTTACGCCACGAATCTTCGATTTTTCTATTCTCTGATCCGCCCGCATCAGGATCTACTTTGATTCCTGAGATGTTGAAATATTGGTATGCTTGTACGAAACTGCGAACTCTAGATACAGACGAAGCAAGAACGGAAACATCACCTTCTTTAGTAAGAGTCACATTGTTTCCAGTTATGGATTTGTACTCTTTCTGTAAAAACTTTTTTACTTCGCCTATCATACGTGACATCTCGTTTTCAAAGTCTCCACCGTATATCTCTTTAAGCCTTATATCAGACTGGTAATGGATAGCAATTTGGTTTCCCATAAATTTTATACTGAAACCATCGTTTACCCTCTGGTCCATAATCGGACAACCTTCTTCTCTTTTGAGTCCTACCTTTTTAGACTCACCATCACGAACAAAACGCTCGTCATGGGCACCGTCATAAGCGTTTGAGGCTGCCTGTGCAAGCCCTTGAACGATTTCTAAAATATTTGATTCAGCCATTATTAGGTCTCCATCCTTGTTTCCATCTATCTTCGCGTCCTTCAACCCATTGTATATAACACTTCTCACAACATTCAAATTTAGACATATAGAGATCATCGTTTGATTTAAATGAATATGTATTACAAACCGGGCAAGAGCGCTTGGATTCTCTTTTAAGTAGTTTCTTGGATATAAAAACTCCATTTACTTGCTCCTCACCGTAGTCTATGTTACTAGTGGAATCGTAAACTGTTTTTAATTGCTTAAGGTATTCTTTTTCTTTTTCGCTTGTCCAGTTGGCCTTTGGGCTTTGGACTGCATCGTCTCCATATTTTTCTGCAATTGCCTTTTCTACCTTAATTGCGTAATTGGGATCTTTGTTTTTCATAAAGCCTCACTTCACCGCATGCATAATTGCTATAGATGTGCCAACGCCTGCAACAAATCCACCTGCAAGCCACCAAGAGTTTTTGCTTGGCTTAACAAGTCCATTGAGCTTGTCTATTTCATCTTGTTTGATTGTTAGCAAATCAGTCAGACGCTCGTCAGCAGACTCGCATTTGGCTGTTAAAAGGTTATAATTATAATTCTCCTTCTCTACCGCTCTGCTAACGTGGTACTCTATTTGGATATCGCACTGCTCTACCATTAGTCGGTTTTCGACAATCAACTTTGAAACAGCCGCATTGTTAAATAGCCTACCTTCGAATGGGGCCTTCTGGCCTTGGTTTAATTTTGTAAATTTTGGTTTTTGCTCAAATGCGTGGGCTGCATTAGACCATGTCATTAGAAACCCTAATAAGAAATATTTCATCTTCTTCTCCTTGCAATAATTCCCATAAGCGGGATTAAAAAGAAACTATACGGAGTCGGTGCGACACTGCACCCACCCTTTACTGGATCTGTCACTTCTTGGCTAAGCTGTGGTAGTTGCGAAAGCTCTTCGGTCTCCTCTTCACTGTAAGTACCCTCAGAGGACTCCTCTTCTTCATCTGTTTGTGGGTCCCACTCTTCTTGCTCTTCTTCCGTCCACGTTTCCTCTTCTGTCCAAGTTTCTTCTTCTTCAGCTTCGTAGAATGGGGCTGAAATTTCAATGTTTGAAAGAGTAACCCCAATCTCGTGAGCGCCACTCCAAGGCCACCAAGAAGAATCAAAAGCGGATGAGATGTTGAGTTCGTCTATGGTAAAGGTTTGACCTTCTTCAACTTGGATACTCATGAAATACTCGTGATACACACTCTCTTCAGATCTTGCTTCTAAGTTGAGATAGGTATCCCAAGCCATCATTCCAGCCTGACCATTAACATATACATCCCATTCATAAAGAGTGACTTCATATTGGGTTTGGACACGGTAATCTGAGCTTAAAAATCCCTTGGTTTGTACATTGCCAGCAGCTTTAACGCTCCCATCTTCCGTGATGGGATATTCACCATGAGCCATTACAGCACCCTCAGCATCAAGGCCAAGCCCGTAGCTGTTGGTAAAGGTTACTTGGCCATAGGCATCAATTCCATAGTTCTCAAAAGGCACTGACCAATCCCAGCGGAATGCACCATTTTCACGGGTTAAATCGGTGAGGGCCTCAACGGAGAGTACTGGTGGAGAACTCCAACTCCAATCGTTCCAATCGGTAACCCAAAGCTCATCGTCTTGTGCAGGTATCCCGCGAGCCTTAACAATCGCTACATAAAAGTCGGAACCGCGATCGATGGAAGACTGAAACCAAAAGAATTCAACGATTGCATTGATGGAGTTTCCAGCTTCATCTGAGTTTCCAATATACATTGTATTACCGGAAAAGTATGCGTATGCATTTGGATTTTGGTCTGCATCAAATGCATTCACTTCGTCAAAAGTTACATCCACTTCGCCTTCAAGCATCGTAGCGCCTATATATGAGGTTTCGGACTGACTCATATCATCGGCATTAGCATAGTTCATCAAGAACATGCTTAATAAGAAATATTTCATTTACCCTCCATGGTTATTCCTAATTCTTGTTGTAAAATTCTATCGATCTCGTTTGGATCGTTTTCTGCTTTTTTAACTAATTTTTTAATTTGTTCTTTCTTGCTTTTTGTCATACTCTCTTTTTCTTTTTCATATTTCTCTTCAATCTTCTTTACTGCTTCGCTGTAGTTTCTTTCGGCTTCTTCTCTTTTTTTAATTTCCAACTCGTGCGCTCTTTCAATCGCTTCTTTCTCTTTTTTATACTGCTGTCTTGCAAGGTTGGCCTGTAACATTATGCCATTAGCGCTCTGCTTACCAAGTGTATAAACGATTACAAAAGCCACAACAGCGACAAGCCATCGCCAATGTTGACGACAGAAGACGGCTGTAATCTTAAGATACTTTAAAAGAGTAAGCCAAATCACGCCCTATCGCCATACTTGTATGTCTTAACTGCATCGATAACCGACTGGCCACCGACATAAATAACTGCGATTAGTCCCCACGTCTCAGCGTCTAGCTCAGAAAGGTATAGTAATACTGTCGCTGTTGAAAACACAAGAAGCTTACGAGACATAAACTTTCCCATAAACCTGTCAGCCCAACCCAATTTGTTCTCGACTTTATTGTCGCCTTGGCAATCTTTATTACAACAGACCTCTTTACAGCGGCAATCTTCTTTGCAGCAATCTGCATCACAGCATAATTCTTTTTTTTCAATATCATTTTGTTCACTCATTATTCCTTAACCTCCCTTTGTATTTCTTCAGATTGTGGCAAATTAGTTCCACACATCGGATATTTTTTAAGCCAATTCGTGACACCGGCCTGTGCTTGTCCGGGCATCATACCAAAGGAATTAAAAATGCTTTGCAACCGATTGGAAAAATCACAAGGCCTCATTGCACCACCAGCAACTCCTCTGAACTCTAATCCCAAGCTGGGTAGGTTTAGCCTGTCTGACTCCTTCGGGTCTCTAGTTTTTAGCATTGGTATAAGCCTCCCTAGGTCTTTTCCAAGAAGTTTCATATCTTCAGCAAATTTAGGATCTTCTTCGAATCTTCCCTCTTCGATAACGAACGGGGATTGTTGATCGAGAACAGCTTCTAGCTCTTCTTTAATAATTCGCGTTAATATTTCTTTTGTTAACCTCATCAGCACTCTCCTTTTATGTATTGACTTTCGCGTAACCATCAACCTTTGATATGTCGATTGTGGTATCAACAACGTCTTTTAAAGAATCAAGATGCGAGATTAATATTACAGTCTTAAATTGATTTTTAATTAATCTTAAAAGATTTGTAAAACCTTCCATGTGATCTTGATCTAAAGCAGTTGCTGGTTCATCAAGAATAAATAGTTCACTCTTTGGCAAATTCGTAACAGATATCAGTGCGAGTCTTATAGCCATTGAGGCTAGAGTTTTCTCTGCTCCGGAGCCCATAGACAGGGGGCGAGGATCATAAGACGGGTGCTTAATCATAATGTCCAATGTCTTGTCGCTGTTAATAAAGAACACCTCGAAATCAACAATATTTTCAAGTATTTTACTGATCTCCTCATTTAAGAGGGGAAGGCGCTTTTTGATAATTGCATACGGAATACCATTGGGGTGCATACACTGGATGAACAAATCATATGCTGTCCAGTCCTTCTCCACATCTTCCATCTCTGCCTTTCCTTCCTTCAGGGTTTTGAGTATCTGCTTGGTAGCGCTCTCTTCTACAAGGAGATCCTGAAGTTTCTTCTTACACTTATTGAGTCTAACTTTTTTATTTTGTAAAGAATCAACTAGACCCTGCTTTTCTTCTATCAGGGCTTCAAGATTTTCAATAGCCTCACGATTATCTTCATACTCTGTAACTTTTACATCTAGTGCTGAAACTTCGTTGATTAACAATTTAATTTTATTTTTGTTTGAAACCAAGGTCAGACTTTGAGTCTCGACCACCCTATTGGACTCTCTATGTTTGGAGATAAAAACATTATACTTCTCCATTTGATCTTCTACCGAGGATATATCTAGATCGCCTATTTCGCTCAGTAAATCGCCCCTCACAGTGTCTAGGCGCGATATACGCCCTTCAAGGTCAGGAAGGTTTTTTGCAGCAATTTTAGCATCTTTAACAAATTTGTTATCAGAGCAGTATTCGCAGTCCGGATCGTATTTGTGATTATGAAGCATCTTTATCTTCTTTTGCAAATTGTTACGTTCTTTCGTTAATGAGGTGGCCTTAGCCTTAACATTGTTCAATTCCAAATCCATACTTGCTTGTTGTGCTTTCGCATACTTTAAAGCCTCTATGTTTGTGCTCTTGATAATCGTCTCGCAATTTTTTATTGCTTTTTTAGCTTGCTCTATTTTACTAGAAATATCTAAATTATTTTCTAGTAAAGTCTCTTTGTTCTTGTTCTTTTGAATTATAAGGCGGTTAACTTTATTGATATCAATAATTTCTGCCGGGATTTTGTCAATCTGGCTTGTCAACGCCAAAAAGCTAGCATTTAAATTGTTGGATTGTTCTGACAATTTATCACACAAACTATTCTGGGTTTGTCGATCTTCTTCAATCTCTTTTATTATTTCTTGATTTTTGGCAATCTGTCGGTCCCATTGTTTCTCTTGCATTCTCTTCATGACACCACGCATCTCTGCGGCATCTTTCTTGGCCATCTTAAACTTTTTGTCAAAAATCTCAAGATCAAGAAACTTAGCAAGAATCTCTTTTCGCTTTGTTGAGCCCTCTTTAACAAAAGAGAGAGAGTCAAGTTGAGATGACATTGACGTTAGGAGGAAATCTTCAATGGTACCAAACCTCTTACGGATATTGGCATCTGTTTCATTTCGGGTAGTTCCGTTCAAACTCTCGTTGCTGGAAATTAGAGAAAAGTCCAAATCAACCTTGGCCTCTTGCGTTTCTTTACCCTTTAGTCGTTTTGTGTATTTTTCTATATTACGACATATCTGGTATGTGTTTTCCCCAATTTGAATTTGAATTTTGCCATTGGCTTTCTGTTTGTTTTGGTTAATTATGTGTACGTTCTTTCGCTCGCCTTTCGAGGTTGAATTAAACAACGTGAATAAAAGGCTGTCAACAATACTAGACTTACCGGAATAATTACGGCCGAAGACACCAACAAGCCCGTTGAGTCTCTCAAAATTGATTTTATTTTTTTCTCCGTAATTAAACAAGTTATCCCACTCGACTTCTTTGATTTTCCAAACAACATTTCTTGATACCTCCTCGTTTTTCTGTGCTATAATATCGTACTTTTTATTGTGATCTAGAACTTTGTCAATTACCGAATTGTCCAGTTCCATCCCTGATAAATAGTCTTTTATATATGTTTCTTGAACTCTAATATCTCTTAAGTTTTCCTTAAGAACTACATTGGCATATGTACCATCGTTTGAGGAAAAAGATTCTTTTCCATTTAATGTAGTAATAGAAAAAGGTCTCCAATTTGCTTCTGCTATTGCTCTTGCTTTACGGAGTTTATCCGACGGCAAGTTGGTAGACGAGACGAGACGAAGGCGGCAATTTCTTGGAACGTGTACCTCTTTTGGAATAGTCCCATCTTTATTTAGGCGTATTGTAATAAAAGGCCTTGGGTTAGATAGGTGTACCTTTTTAACCTCAAAGTCGTCTTTTGAGGTTATGTTCCACAACAAATAACCTTTCAGTGGACTTTCGCTGAACTTTTGTTGCACTAAACTCCCAGAGTAACGAACCCTCCCTTCAGGATCTAATTTTTGCTCCCGATGGATATCACCAAGCATAGCAAAGTCAAAATCTTGGAATATACTTATGTCATCGTCGCCGTGGTCCATCGCCCAATTCGCACCAGTCATACTACCAACCATCGCACCGTGATATAAAGCGATGTTGATATCATCTGAGCTTGAGGGTTTGACCCAATTATCTCGATCAAAAATCGAAAGTACGTTGAAAATAATACCAGCGGCTGGTTTAAACTCACCAGAATCTTTTAAGTAATGAAGGTTCGGATGCTTAAGTGCGTTAACAATAGGTGTTATTGCATCTTGGCGGTCTGCATTCTTAAGGTTACCATCATGGTTGCCGGCAATAACAATTGTTGGTGCTATATTAGCAAGACCAAGCAAATATTCAGTGCAGAGTTGAAAATACTCTGGGCTAAGTTGGGTCTTCGTATGGGCGATATCGCCACAGACCGTAATATAATCTACTTGCTGTTCGAGTAGAGATTCATACATTTTGTCAAAGACCGCCCTGTATTCATCATGATATTTTAAGTTCCGGATATGAATATCCGCCATATGTGCAATTTTAAACATTTATCCTCCTATCGGATTGTTATGCGACCGTCAGTACCTGATGCTCCACCAATATGGTATTCAAGCCTATACGTGTCTATGATTTTCGCTACAAGTCTTTTCATCTCATCTGACTTGCCTGTTACAATTGTCATCCGTTTGCCCCAGTTCTCGTTTATAAACCGGTGACATTTGATGACAACTTCTTCATAATTCGCTCCATGTAAATCTAATTCTCTCACATTATCCTCCTAAGCTCATCCATCAAAAAATAATCATCATGGTCAATCGCTTGTGCCATTTGCTTTCGAGATGCAAAAATCCGTGGCGGCATTTCGGCAATGTCCTCAAAGCCACTCGTATCAATCTTGTATAACTCAATATCATAGTATAGCATATTTTTAATGATTTGTCCAGTCTTTTTTTCAACATCTTGATCAAAAGCTAGATAAACCGGGGTGTCGTTGAGAGCGATTGCTTGGAATAGCTTTGCTTTGTCTCGGAGAGTAGAGCCCAACACAGGGATGGCGTTTTCCCCGGCCGAAATAGCATCAAAAACCCCTTCTACTAAGACTATCGGTTCATCCCAGTCTACATATAATTCGTTGAAAATTATGTCCCTTTCTGCCGGAGGGTTGAGGTACCTCCATTTGTGGCCGACGTAAGATCTGGCGATAAAATAATTTATGTCCCCTTTGTTATTGAAGGAAGGTATGATAGTGCGACCCCCGTAACGACCCTCGGGACAGTAGCCAATCTTCCATCGCAGAATCTCTTTCTTACCGATATCTCTGCTTTTGAGGTAATCGAGAGCTTTCTTCGAAGACCGAGGCAGATGCTTGTTGCAGAGCGAAATGAATTCCTCTGGTAAGGAGATCACCTGCTCTTCTTCTATGTTGTTGATTTCATTGAAGATTTGGTCAAACTCTGATAGGTCGAGTCTGCCTTCAAGCTCAAGCCACTTCTGTCTTTGTTGGTAGGTTCCGAACTTGCGGACGATACGATAAATACTTTTACCAGTGCGATCACAAATCCAACATTTGAAAAAGCCCTTCTTATAATTCAGGGACATCTTCTTCTTATGATGATTACAATACGGGCAATGATATAAAAATTCGGAATTACTTTGCCTTGGGCTTCCTAAGATTTCAGACATTATTTTAATCTTTTCTTCCATCTATCACCTCCAGTCTTTCTGCTTGTGTGGTTGTGTAATACCATTGTCCGTTGATATCATCCCACACCACCACAACATGCCCGGTTTTTTTTATTTGCTTTATGGTTCCAAATGCTTCATCGTATTTCCACATAGGGGACATTCTAACTCTATCACCGACTTTCATTTATCACCTTCAAGTATTTCTTTTCTTCGAATTCTAGTCTTGGCATATCATCACAAAACCATTTGACAACGATCGTTTCACCTAATAGATGTACTATCTTTCCTTCGCCTAACGCAGGTTTCCACTTTCTTATAACACTATCACCGATTTTCATTTATTACCTCCAAGTATTCTGATTCGTAGCTTTGTGAATAATCACCGTCTGACCATAGTACAGCTACAAACGATTTTATAATTTTGCTCTCTCTAATAAACCTAATGGGATCTGAGACTATAATCCCTATTCTTCCTGAATATTTACCTTTAACCAGATCACCAATTTTCACTGGGGCCTCCACCAATTTGGTGGCTGTGTTTTCCACTTTGCAAAGCGAGCCTTCTCGCCATGATAATAGGCACGATACGCAGTCACAGCACAAGGATTTTTGTACTCTACTGGCATTGCTTGCGCGAAGGGCAACAGACCTGTGCTTGGAAGGTTGATGGTAAGAGAGCCGCACCACTCAATATGTTGCTGTGATTTATGAATCTTGCCATAGCGTTTAGTGTATTCGTGGCATAGTGCCATACCATGTTTAACAAGCCAATCCCAATTTTGCTTGGACTTAGCAGCCCACAGCGTACAAGGATGTTTTTTGTGTGTGGCTTTGTATGGGGCGGTGAAGTCATTAGCATGTGCAATGGTGCAAAGCATTTGTGCTGTCTCAAGGATCATTTTGACAACGTGCTTATCACATTGCATTTGGGCTGCAATACTTGGATCTGTATGTAAAACAAAAATATTCATGGTACCTCCGATGTACTCTTGGAATATAACACGTTTGTTAAACTTGTCAAATAACTTATTTGCTCTTTGGGGTAACACCGCTTCTAAGAGCGATCTCGCAAATATGCTCCAATCTCTCGATATGCTCAAAAGCATCCCATGGGTTTTTTCCCACTGAGCACACACCGTGAGCGGCTTGTCCAACAATATCATAGATAATTTTGCGGTCCTTAGTCATGGCACCATACGTTGCAAAAGCCAATTCGGAACTCGTTACAGGCAAAACAGGAACTGAGGGACCCACCCTCGTATACCTGCTGACTTCAGGAAACTCTGCTGCTAGTATTTGAAGATCCCAGCCGGCATACATTGCTGCAATGATATTTGTTGGGTGAAGATGTACAACCGCCCTTGTAGCTTTGTAACTTCTCTGTAGCATCAAATGCATCTCCAATTCACCGGAAGGTTTAGAGTTGTTTTCTCCAAGAACATAGTGGTCAGTGTTGTCGAACGCCACCTTTAACATGTGTTCTGGGTGTATAATCGTTTTGCGCCAACCTGATGGTGTAATGTACATGGTGTCTTTCCCATGACGACAAAGAGAGATGTTGCCATCTCTCGTGGTTATCCAGCCCTTCTCATACGCTGTTCTCATCACATCGCCCATTGCCGTTAGCATTTTTAGTTTCCTTTGTTCTTCTCTTGCCACTCATGCGATATCTCGTCTTTTGCGATTGGGCCGCCTTTCGCCCACGTTCTACAAGCACGAGCACTATGGCACTTGAAATGGTGCATCCAACAATACCCCAGCCTACCGTCGTCATCTGATACAGGGCCGGGCATACACTTGTCCATTCTTGGGCTGATGTCGAAAGCGACACAGTTGCCACAAAGAGACTTTTTTGCTGCTTCTTCTTCAGTATTCCAATAATCCGCGATCTCTTTCCAGTAGCTGCCGGGCTGGTCAACGTTAAGAGGACCGTACTGTATGTGCTCGGCTTTGATTGCTGCGTCTCTGTTTTTAGTATTCAACTCAAGATCTTGGGTTGCTTCCGGGCATAATATCTTTTTTATTGCTTTTATGATTTTAACTCTTATCATGTTTTATTCCTCAGCTACTGATTTAGAACCACGGCACTTCCATTTCTTTCTGGACAGGGTATTGGCACAAGGTGGGTTTTTACATTTTTTAATTTTTGCGGATCTCGCACAGTAGGCATCACCCTTCTTTGTGCCGGGTCTGATTCTATCTCCCCCGCCTTTGGCTTGCCCTTTTTGTCCGAATGAGCGACACTTACCGTCAACCCTTTTTGCGAAACGTTTGCCCTTAGAAGGTTTACAAGCCTTCTTTTCTTCTTCATCAAGCTCGTCTTCTTTTAGGACCTTGTCAATCCTATCGGCTTGGCCTTTATGCATTTTCGAGGCATTCTTCAACTCGTCCTCAATATCTTCGAGTTCGCCCTCCTCATCATCGGTCACCTCTTCCTTTACATCTTTCCAGATTTCGCCCTTGCGGCACCTAACAACGGCGCCAGAGGCGTAGGCAGAAGGCCACACATCATATTTACGTTTAGCAATACGAGTACAGCGATCATCCTTCTCGGAAAGGACCGCGCTTATCTCTTGCTCTATAATTCTTGCTACTTCTTCGCTTGTAAGATTCATTTTTTCTTCCCCCATTTTTTACCTTTACCTTTTGTTCCGCATGCTCCCGGCGTAGGCCTGCATGACGGATACTTAGATCTTTTTTCACCATCTTCTCTACCACAGGACTTACAAGTTTTTTTACCTGTCTTTTTGTCCTTTCGGCAAGTGTTACAATCAACCCACCCTTGTGATTTTCCTTTACCGCCTTGGCGAGAGAACCAACCGTGTAGACCGGAGTCCTTCTCTTTAGAATAATCAGTCTTCTCTTCTAAGGATGCTTCAGACTCTTGTTCGTTTGTCTGCTTCCTACAGGAACCCCTTTCACCTTTGGCGACTTTCGGGTTTCTTTCGTATCCGGGCCAACACTTTTCAGAAAGTGCTTGTTGCATTTCCTCTCCGATGATCCTGTCAAGATCTTCTAGTGTTATTTCTGTATCTTGAGATATTCTCGGGCCTCGGAGTTGAATTGCTTCAACCTGACATTCTCCGAAAAGCAGAAACTCTGACTCAACGCTGGCTGGGTTCAGTTTCTTGATTCCATTATCTTTTTTGTATTCTCCACCCTTATACTTAGCAAACGGCTGGGTGTTCATAAACAACCCACTGTTGCATTTGGCGTATACAATACAAGATATCTCTCCACCCGGATTCTCTGTCGATGCAAATGTCTTTGCGATTCTCTCTGTTGGTGTCCAAGAACTAACTCCACCATATTTACCTTGTGATTTGTATGTAAAGTTAACTGGAAAGGGCTTGTTATAATTAAGAATTTCCGTGTCTGGTGACATTGCCTCAAGGGCCCCGGATGCATTCTTCTTTACCCACTCCAAAGGAACATACATACCGCGCAACATTGTGGCTTCCGGGTTACCACATTTCTTAAAATCATCGGCATATGCACCAGATGATAATATAGATTTCAAAGCTTTAATACTCTCCTCGTCAAGCGGGGGCTCATTTTCTTTAACCCAGTGACTTGTTGTATTAAAGTGTTTGTGGAGTTGTAGGTAAAGCTTTCTTTCTATCTCAGTGTCTGGTTCGCCAAATATATCCAAATCATTTGCGTACATGGGGTTGGCTGATGGCCAGACATACTTACCTAAAATACCTTGCTGCTCTGTGACATTTCGTAAGCCTTGGTGTTTTGATCTTTCTACGTGGCCACAGTGTTCGTCTTCTGGGCTTATGTTTGCGTGTGAGTGACCAAAAGAACCGGCAGTCGAATACATCTCGTCTAACCCCTCATCGGCCTTTCTTTTTATTTTAACTTTCATGTATAGTCCTCAAGCTATACTAAATAGTCACTCCGGCTCAAATGCAGCAAGTAGGGGGTGTTCATGTGCTTTAGCAAGAGAAACAACTTGGTGGGTCTTGGTCTCTGCTATTTCCCTAGAATATATTCCAGCTATTCCGCGTTGTTTGTTGTGAACATGAGCAGTTATTGCTTTCGCAGTTGCAGCGTCTTTATGAAAGATCTCAATTAATAGCGCTGTTACAAACTCCATTGGGGTGTAATCATCATTATAAAGAACAACTTTATATTTTTTTGGTGGCTCAACTTTGCTTTTTTGTTTGTCCATGAGACCAACGTCACCTTTTTTATCTAATCCTTTTTTCGGCATACTGCCCTCCCGTTTTATTGACTGTTTAACACTTCCAGATTTCCTATATCAACCGCTTCCACTATATCATATCGAGTCCAGTGTACCATAACATAATTTTCATTTAATGTTATAACAACAACCCCATGTCCATATAATACTTCAGGGGCCTTATGGGGGTTAACATCTAACACAAGATCACCTATTTTCAATGGACATTCTTTAATATAATACATTCTAATTTCTTTGTCAAATTATTTTTGTAAATAAGCTGCCAAGCAAAGACCTGCTGAAATCGAAGATAACGCTAATGCACCATACCCCAATTCAATTGATACACCTACCATAAACAACAATATGTTCAAGCAAAAACATAAAAAATAAATCGCTTTCAAAACAACTCCTATTTTTCAATAAGTAGTCCCGCTCTTGCAATTATGATTGAATCTGCTTTATCATCAGTTCCCGGCTTGGGGTTTCCATATCTTGTGTACTCAACAATAAAATCTTTTGGATACTCTTTTTGAACCCACTCAATAGCCTTAAGTTTTGTTTTTTCTCCACGTTTTATCTTGAGGCCTACAAGGCCTCTAGCTTTATTCGCAGCGATTGAAACAGCACAAATGCCATACAAGTTGCGAACCATCCAACATACCATACCATTGAATCTCTGCAATTTCGCCATTGTCATAGCAGTTGTCTTTCCACCAGAGAACATAATAAATGGGGCCTCAATAAATATTTCTTCTATATGATATTTATTATAATTAACTTGCAAGTATCTTTCTATCTGATAACATCTATCTTCTAATTTATCTTTAGAGTTTAGCTTAATTACTTGACAATCAATCAAACTTGTGTTAGAATCTAAAATAGTTATACCAACCCTACTTGTGCTAACATCTAAACCTAAAATAACTTGTTTCATAATATAATATTATAACATATAATATATTAAATGTCAAGTTTTATTTTAAAAGTATAATCATGATCTTCTTGTTTTCTTACTGGGGTTGCCATCTTGGCGATCCCAATCAAATTCTTGTCTTTATCATAAATTCCAATTTTACTGATATACACTGTCTTTTTAAACTTCGGGACTTCATCAGCAAACTGTGTGTTTACAATATTTTTAATCTTCGGAGGAGTCTCCATATATAAGAAAGACCCAGTCGCTATTTGGAAGGCGTCAGACGAGGTTATATAAGTCGGATTATTGGAGTAATTTAATTCACCGTATTTCGCATGGGCTAACATCGTCATTGTCTGTATGTGGGTGGTACCAGAATATTCCATTAAAAAACTTGATGATAGGGATGTTAGGCTTGGGGTCGTGTTACCATCATTTGCACCGTAACCAAAATAAATCCACTTAGAAGTGTCAGATGCGTCATAAACCAGTGTTTCAGTATTTAGTGACCATGACCCGGTCAGTGCCACAAACCCTTCGTTATATAAAACCACTCCTGCTACAGAGCCGGAACCTGTTGAGCCTACAGGTCCTATCTGGATTAACTCGCCATTTTGATTTTCATCTTGCAATTCGCCAATTAAAGTACCAGTCATATAATATCTTAATCTGACCGACCCTTTCTTTATTGAAGATCCAAACAAAATAGATGGAATAGCAATTAAATTGGCTGCTTGTGTGGCCTTGTCCCCAAAGGATGAAGAGTATTGGTAAAATGGGCTCAGATAAGCGTAGTGGTTAAACGTGTTTTTCAGGGGCTTTAAGTATGTCCTACTTGCCTCCGCAACAGTTGTTGGATAATATATTCTTGTTATACTAGCTGACATGTTATATGAGGAAGTTATCGTGTTGCCATGTAAATTGCGAGCTTGATAATTTATTCTCGTTTCTTTCTTGAAGGTATTCCGGACCCCGTCTTTAAAAACAAACGGATAAATCTTACCTGTTGTGCTCCTGTCTATGTTATACTCATACAGCGACACAAATCCCTTTGGTACACCAATTATATTATCAGAGTACGCACCAGAAAGTGTTGGCGTATCATCAATATAGACTGAGGAACTTTGTATATAAAATTTATACTCAGGATATGCTTCAACCGTATTGTTAAACAAATCGTCTTCATGAAATTTGAAGAAAGACATTTTTAGTAATCCAATCTAACCCTAATCGTAAATTCATTATCTGGGGTCTTCTTGAGCGGTTCACTCAACTTAGAAACTGCCATCAATTCGTTGTTGTCATTATAAAGACCAACAGTTGTAATATATGAAACAGGCAAGTCTGTTGTTTTGGTTTTGACTCGAAGCTTAGATCCAGAAAGATAAGTCGGATTAGAAGAATAATTATACTCATTGTGATTTACACGACAGAAATAAACTGTCGAATTTAATTCTACTGTATTGTTGAATTGTACATTATAAATTCTACTTCTAATTGCATTTGCCGAAGCAGAAATTTCAGAACCAGTAACAAAATTAAGTCCAGTTACTCCTGACGTTTTGCCAAGGGCGCTGGTGGCTGTAGCATTGTTGAGAATACCACCGTCAGCAGCATCTGTGAAAACAGATCCAGAAATAAATGCTATACCAGCTTGATAGAATAATAATCCAACAGCATATGATTGATTTGCTGCTAGCGTGTCAGTATTCAAAACAGAGGCAGTAGCATAGAGAATTCCGTACTCGCCAACTGGTGAATTTACCAAATAGCCGTCTGACCCGCTAGAGTCTGTTATTTTTACTCTCTCCGCATGGAGTGTTCCCGCTTCTGCAAACGCTGAAATAACTCCGAGTTCCATCTCAAACGAACCTTTCTTAATCTCGTCTTTAACCAAAAGTCTAGAAAAGTTCATGAAGAACCCATCATCAATTTTTGTGCCACCGGCAAGAAGATCACCGTCGGCGTCAAAACGAAGAATAGAGCCAGTAGCATCGTATCCCATAAGGACTTGAGCCATTTGATTGTAGATATTCTTCTTCTTTGATTTTTGACTGGTAACTGAACCATATAACGCTGAGTTCGCCCCGACGCCAATCGTTATATCGAATATGTGATTAGCAGAAGAACTTAAGTATGGATAGTCATATACAGACTGAAACATACCGTGACTATAGTCTTTGATATTATGTTCGGTGGTTCCTGCGTTGTAAGTTCCACTCACGATTGTACCCGTTAAAGGGATTGCTTCGTGAAGCAATGTTCTAGTATTGACGATATCTCCACTAGAATTTAAATTTTTATAAAAATTAGCCATATTTTGTCTCTCTTTTGTTAGCTAGTAACTGTTTTAATAAACCTGATAGGTACATCAATTGAATAACCTGTTGACATGCCCGTAACTCTGACAGTGGAATCAATGTATCTTACACTTTGAGTTCCCGCTGTGCCGTCTTTTCGAACCATGGTGGTTGTTCCACCAAGCTGGTTAAATAAATAGGTACTCGTTTGCAATTGAAGTGATGCTTCAATTTTAAATTCAAGCATCGATCCACGAGGACCAGAAATAGTTTGGGTTGTAGAATTAGAGTCATCGGTGTTATCTAATACAATCCCGTCTGATGCGTCTACCGTATAATAAGCGATATTGTCATCATCAATATAATCTTCAGAAACCCTGTCGCCGCCAGACGTTACGATTCGTCCAAGACGATTATCAATTTGCATAATATACGATGCCTCAATCATGTCCCGAATCGAACTTCTTTGTTTAGGAGAGACCTCAGTAGTATCAAGGCCTTGATCTATCCTTATATAATTTGTGCCTTCTAGACTTTGGCCAAACATTATCCCTTGGACTGCGTCAGTCCCGATATAGCCAACAGCCGCACCAGTTTGGGCAGCATCTGTTCCTTCTGTTTCTCGATCAACCGCAACCATATGAGATCCTGAACCGTGTTGTTTCGTGTTTGTTAAATTTGTGTTTAGCTTGAGAACTGGCATGTATAACAGGTTGTTGTTACCCATCGTAACAAGTTTTGACTTCATTGATGAAGCATTATTTGTGAATGCCTCAAGAACCGGAACTTGTAAAATTTCCAAATCATAGTAAGCCGAGCCGCTAGCGTGGGAAGAATTATATAGAGAATAGTCGATTTCTTCATCCCCAAGAGCAAACTTGGTTATTTGGAAAGACCCATCTCCCTTTGCCAAAACCATCCTTCCGTGGTCTGTTAATACTGCATCGAGGATTATATCCCCACTATTGTCTAAAAATGCCATTTTTTTCTCCTAAAAAGGTTTTCTTCTATAATTAGAACACTATTTCAAATTTTCTTCTGATTCTCTTTTTACAATGTCAAAAATTATATTAAAATCTATTTTACGACCAGTATTCGTGGAAGTAATCCTAAATTTAAATTTTCTACCCCAAACTGGTTCCGCTGCATATCCTAAACCAAATTTTGGTAGTAATTTTTTATATGTTTCACCGCTGTACTCGGGAGGGTATACTATTTGCGACTGGGCGAACGCGGGAAGGACATGAAGAAATTGCCCGAACTTTACATCAGGCTGGAACCGTAAATCTATTTCGTTATTAACTTTAATTATATTAACAATTATTTTAGAATCATCTGAATCCTTTAATAACTCAACTTCGTATATAGGAGACGGATTTGAGGGTAAACCAAAATCGTTTATAGTTCTAAAAAAATAATAATATTTTCTGTTTGCTCTTATCTTTTCGTCTATTACAACATACGGCATGCCTACCGCATTCTCAGCTATGAAAGAAGTGTCATGCCTATTATAATTTGTAATTTTACTAAATGATTTGAATATTTCAAATTTTCCGGGATGTTCAGAATATTCAAACTCTATGTCTTCATCTTCGTTAATACCCGGAATGAAATTCATTATTTGACTATCTTTCTCGTGCACTGATACGAATTTAGAAGCTTGCTCACCTCTTTGTAGATCCAATAATATTTTTATTTTACTTTTCGAATTTGATTTATTAATAAATTTTACATACGGAGGTATTGGGGGTTTCTTAGTAACAAACACTGACTTTCGAAAAAGTGGAAGCTCTAGAATTTTCATAGATGGCTTGATTACAACATCAATTTCAAATCTCACTTCTTCCTCTGATTCTCTTTTATCCGCTAATCTATAAGAATATTCCGAGCCTTTTACTAAGGCGTAGCCCATAACAATATAAGTATATTGCTCCATAGGCTTGATTTGGGTATCTGCTAAAATAACATCACCAGTGGTATCCGCCACTATATAAGTTTGAACAGGAGATACATTTGTATTATCACCTGCGTATTTTTCAATTTTAAAAAATAACCACTCGTATTCCGCTAGCTCTTCATCATATATTTCTCCAAGGTTTCTGGTAGCGAGTAGCGCCGCTGATTTTATATTAAGGTTTGCGGCCCATCTTGCTGATTCTTCTTCCATTGTAGATTTTTCTTCGTAGGGTGGCATAACAAGCATTTGGTCGTTCGAGAAAGAGGAGTTACCTTGGCCTATAAGATTAAATAGGTCGACCGAGTGGGCCTCTCTTTCAACTCCTCCTATTTCAAATGTAGTTCCTGATTTGGGATATTCTATGTAATCATTTACTATTTTGTCGTAAAGGTCGATTCTTGGGTCCTTCAGTATGCTCAAAATTGTTTGTTCTTTTACAGCAGAAAAAATAATTTTGTTGTGGTAAGGAAACTCAGATAATGATGAGTTACCGATCCCAAAGCTATATTCCGAACCGAAGAAGACTCTAGAGCGCTTTTGCACAATAGCCCCGTCAGAGCCGACGTAGTGAGACTCAAGGTCTGTATTGAAGTTCTTTATCTTTTTAGAATTGATGCTAGTTGAGAATGGGGTAAAATTATCAACTTCTTTCATGTTCTGCGAGCTAACAGTAGATAAATAAACCGTTGGTATCATCCTGTGGTCTTTATCTGCAATGAACGTATCGTATTCAATAGAACTGTAGAGGTAGTCATTATTAATTTTAAAAAAATTAGTTTGCTTATGAAGCTCCATACCACTCAAGAAAGAAATATCAGTAGGCATGTCAAACGTAGCATTATGGTTATAATATGTAGGCCCGAAAGCCATAATACTTGTTATGTCGAAACCTTTTACTGTTGTTGCTACGATTCTTTGTACAACTGTGTTTTCTTCAAAGTCATATTTTTCTTCTTGAAAGCTAAGTTCACGAATTGCATCGCCTCCGCCATTTAACATCAACTCATCTATTCCCATATCTGCTATTCTTAGTTTGGTAGACATTAGTACGAACCTCCTGTTGTAGCTGTCGTCGTGCCACTAGTTAAAGTGGGAGTTGCTGTGGTTGTTGTGGTTGTTGAAGTGGGTATAGCTGTGGAAATTGTTGTAGCCTGTGGCCGGCCTGAAACAAAGTTGTTGATTTGGGTTACTATATTACTAGTCGCCTGTGACATGTTGAAATCAATACTGTTAGAATATTCACTGATAACTAAGTCAGAATCAAGATCATCACTTTGGCCATCTGCCAAAGAGGGATCGTATAAATCACCTCTGGAAATAAAAAAGTATTTATTTGTAAATGCTAGATTGGTCCTGTCGTCTGTTCCAATTCCGAGTTCTTTGTCTACGTGATAAACCATCTTACAGAAATAATAGCCTGTCATATCGAGTAAACTATCTGGGTCCAACATATCCCAAATGGGCTTGTTTAATAGCATTTCTCCCGTTTCTTTTATAGCTTCATAACCTACCAGAACCTCGACCTTAACGATAGTAAAATACGAAACCTTGCTAAGCAATTCAGTGTCTTTAGCTACTAATCTATCTTTCCGCTTGAACAGGTTAATTTTTGATGATTTACCTTTTGATAAAAACAGGGCCTTCATATGGTTTGGCAAGTTTGCAACTCTTGACGAAAATGCTTCAGGGGTTGAATTGTTCTTAATCTTATTTAAAATATTTTGTTTGTTATCAATATCAAAAGTATTTTTTGACACCACCCTGCTTGGTGGGGCTATCGAAAGTTGGCTACTTATCGCAGACATACTTTGCTCCGGAATAGGCTCCAATTTAAAAACAAGGTCCTTGTCATACACGACGAAAGAAGAATCATTACCTAGATATTCTTCCGAATTAATAGTTATTTCTTCTTCTGCGGTGTCCTCGAAGTTCATAGGGATAGGGCTAAGTATAGAAAACTTAGGAGACAAATTTAAATTTGAAAATTTTCTTTTTCTTGTCCTTGACTTTCTTGTTTTTTTTCTTCTTGTCGGCCTCTCTGGTGGAATCCTCTGAACATTATCAAATAATTTATTAAATTTGTTTACATCAATAGATTCTGGTTCTTTTAGGTCAAACCGGACTCCTTTATCCCGAACGGACATTGGGCTTATATAGCCGTAAGAAAAACCAGTAGTTTGTACAAGACCAGATAATGTGTCAGGATCAACAGGCTCTTGGGAACTATAGATTGCAGGGCCGTCTGTAAACAGCTTGCTTCTTTCTTGGGACAGTCTATTTAAAAATTCCTCGGGTTGTATCTTCGGCACACCCGAGGTGTAATTTGGTTCTATAAAGTTGTAGCGCTTCCTATTTTCAAAAGGCAAGAATATTTTTTCGAATCTGTGGCTGATTTTAACCAAAGTTGATCTTGGAGTGTTCTTAGGAAAAACCTTAAGACTGTTTTCTTTTATTTGGCTTGGTGAAAAAGAAAAATAATTTATCATTTTGTGAATCATTCTATCCATCTCTTCCAAAAAAGAGCTAGCACTTTTAGTTGTTGCAAACCTAGGGTTTAATTTTGAAGTATTGCTTTGTAGAATAGTCGACAAGTCAGCCTGTCCCATGTTGTACATGTAAGAATACATTTTAGCCAGCACCAAGGGTCCCTGAACCCATGGGGCAGATGAGTAATTTTCTTGATATTCGAAATCTTGATTATCAAAAAAGTTGTCTCTTGTTTGGTCCATGTCATAGTTGTAATTTTTCTTAGAAGACAACATATCACAATAATCCGTGACCCTCTTGAACGTTTCTAAAATGTTATCAAAAAGACTTTGTACAAATGGTATTGTTGGGTCTTTAAACGATAACTCTACCTCATACATATATTCGCCTACCCTGTTATCGTTAATGAGAAAATCTTCAAATTCAAAAAATCTTATATTATTTTCGCCTAGAAACATCTCCTTGATGCTTCCATCAATATTATAATCTTGTAAATTGTTTCTATAAAATTGACCTGACAATGGCTCCTCTCCGGCAGTTAAAATTGGCAACTCTTCTATAACCATATCATAATAAAAATCTTTGTTTTTCGATAATCTAGTTAATGGCTTTATAAGTTTGTTTTCGTCATAAGAGGTTATAATATATTCTTTGCTAACTGAATCTCGATAAGTCTCTATCGGACTTCCGATCTTGTTAGTTCCATAGGCTAATTTAATCCTGTCTCTTATTATCGTAAGGTTGTTTATTTTAAAATTAGACATAATAGAGTTTAATACAACGGGGTTTAGTCCTTCTAGTGTTCTACCAAATTTAGTTTTCCTTAACAACATGTCCCTGACGTTGATTCCAAACAATGCAGAAATATTACCGGAATATGTGACCGTATCGTATAACTCAGTAAAAGGAGTATAATTGTTGTCTTTTTTAATTTGGCTTTCTCTGTTGTAACTGTCGGGTTTCATTTCTCTATAATCTTTTATTTTATAGTTAAAAACCTCTAATGTTGTAAGTTTAGAGTGAGGCACATTCTTGTGGTAAGATCCTGCCATATATCCCCCTTCGTGCATATGAACTGGTCCTATATATTGGGTACCGTTAGAGTTTAAGAATACCGTTGTCGTTCTGTTTATGTTTGATTTCTGAAATACGGTCTCTGATGATACGGGGCCGTAATACGACATTTCCGGGATAATTTTTATAGAACCACCAGTCGCGGATGCTTTTGCCTCATCTAGGTAAACAGCGCTGAAAATTTTCAATTCTGATTTTAACAAATTGTGTTTGAAATCGAAAGTGAAATTGAAATACTTATAACCATCATCGATAGATGTCTCCACCTTCGAATTAAATGTTTTGTTAATTATTGTTGGGAAGACAAAATCTATAATGTTGCTTTGCAAACTGTTTGCCCTTTCGCGGATTGCTCTTTCAGAAAAATCTATATTTCCATCTGTTATCAAATCTCCGATTTCTTCTTCACTACTTGCTACAAATAGAATAGACATTGCGGTTGTAAGTCGGTCGTTATCAGACCACAGTTTTTTAACCCCTAAAGAAGAGGTATCAACAATGCAGACATGGGCCCTAAGAGATGCATTGTCGTCATTGTGTCCTTCGAGGATTTCTATGCCCTTTATATAAACATTGGGCAATAACTCGTTACCAACTAAAAAATCACTCATCTTCGCATACCTCTATGTCATTGTTTCCAGTAGAATATATATTAACATCTAAAGCTTCCTCTTTATCCAGCAAATCATCGCAATCGTAATCTTGCAAATCAACAAATATATCTTTTGCACTCAAGGATCTTATACCCTCACATATTTTGATTCTTGACACCTCGGAATCAATCATGAGGTCAAAGTATTGCTCGACCGTGTCAGCATCGACACTCTCTTCTGGTTGTTCGAAAATGCCATCTTCACTTCCGGGGGTTCTTAATCTAAGTATGTCATTTTTTATTTCGTTTTCATCAATATCCCTAGAAAGAAATTTAAGCTTTTTATATTCAGCTTTATCCTCTTCGTATAAAAAGACATCCATTGTGTAATTGTCACTAGTATTAAATCCGTTCTTTTCACTAAGATATATTAACATTTCCTGCTCTTTTACTCGTATAAAGCTTGCATCGTCTGCTCCCATATCCGGGCTATAATCAATGTAATTTGAAGTTGGCATGCCACCTTGCCTAACATCACCAATTGACATCGTAAAGTTCAACAAACTATTAACTTGAGGAATTTTGATATTTTCGTTTGTGTTGGTTGTGTAATTATAAGAAAAAGTATCAGCCTCACCCTGTAGTATGTAGGCTTCCCAACCAACCGCATCTTGGTCAGAAAAATTGTTAGTTCCAATCGCATAAGTCATCGAATCGTTCTTGTCTATCGACAAAGAACTCTTAAGCCCAGTATCTACCCCACGGTGAGTTGTTTGTGGTCTTAGCGACGGAGTTTCTGACAAAATTCTAGTTTTTGATTGTAAGTTGGTTTCCGTAAAGCCTCCACGTTCTGAATCATAAATCACATCATCATCAAAAAAAGCATAAAACTCTGGTTTTAGTTTTCCTTGCGACAGTAACTTTCTACCGTGAGGAGTCAACTCTATCTTAATAACATCTTCCTTTTTATTAAAAAAAGTCATGATGTTTTATCTCCTGCTACCCATTTTGTAGAACCATCGCTGTATGTGATCTTGGTAGACCCAGCGGCACTATAATATGTTCTATTGGTCTCCATAAGAGCTTCAGTCGATGTATCTTGATCGGCTTTCTTCGGGATATTTCTCATTATAGCTTGTGTTGCGCTTTTCATTATACCACCAGTTTGAGGAAGTTTGGACTCCTCACTAAACTTGACATTAGCTTCCAACTTAATTAGTTCAACCAACGAAAAGAAATCATAAGGCCAATTGAATGAAATTGGTGGACCCGAGTCGTTGCCGGCCTTTAATAAACTCTCGAACGAATCCGCTATATCTTGGTCAACATTAGCTATCGCTCCTTGTGAAGCATTCCCCACTTGTTTAATAATACTCTTGTCGTAAAAATTTACCTTTGCTCTCTGTTTTACCTTAAAGATCATCCACCGAAGACGATCAGGTATGTCGCTGTTTTGCCCGAGAAGCTCTTCCTCTAGCAGACTATGACTGCTATATGCCGTTGCCTCTTCATGGGAAATTCCAATGTTTGGTTGAACCCCTTGCCACATATCTGCCAAGTCTTGTTTTCCAAATTTATGTTTAAATTCAAAAATATACATCGCAATCGGGTCAACTGACCTTAAATCGTTATAGAAGTCCATTGGGGGTGGAAAAACATAATGCTTCATCTTATCAACCATGTTTTGGACACTTTCTGGTATTTCTTCAGGAAAGCCTTGGTTGATTAAGGCTAAAGCACTTTTCCCTTTCGAGCGCTGTATCGCGACTCGGACTTCCTTTTCATCTAATTTGAAAAATTTTCTTCTGCCTTCTTCTTCGATAAAAGGAACAGCAACCACTGCTTCTCTTACTTCTTTGGTGTCAGCCAACTGTCCCATTTTAACTGGGGCACTATTGAATCCGCATAGGTCCATTAGCGAGCCTGTTGTGGAAGTGGTGGGGTCTTTAGCAGAAGACTCTGGAACTCCTCCATTTATAATTTCAATATGTCTGTCTGGAACATCCGTGACTTGCATAAATATTCCTTTGGATGGATCTTCCTCGATTCTTCCATATTGGTGCCACATTCCTCTTGGCACGGACTCGGAGCCGTTTAACGGCAAAGTGATAGAAGTCGAAGCAGACAAATGATTAAAGTTTAACATTGGTGATTCAAAGTGTGGTTGTATAACCCAGTGTTGGTCATCGTTTGCCGTTGTAGAGACCACGATTGTTTGCTCATTTGCGCCTTGCCCAGTAGTACTGACGGAGGCTTTCGTGAAGAGGTTTAGCGAGGCAGAAAGTTGAAGAAATGTATCATTTGCTTTGTCCCCAATGGTTTCTTTGTTTCCATAGCTGGGCGATAAGCCAGCCAAAGAGTTTTCGTCAATCCACCGAAAATACTCAACAGTGGATTGGTTTACTATCTCATTTATAGTATATTTTTTAGTTTCGCTTGGCTGGAATCTGATATCAGCCCATCCCTCACCATGATAATAAGGAGGAGTAAAAGGATAATTATAACCTTCTCTCGAATCCTGAACTGTTTTGACATTCACTCCGTTTGCGTGTCTCCAAATACTTGGAGGACCAAAGGCGCTAGGCCTAGAATACATTGTAAAAGTTTCGAAGTTGTTGACATCCGTAATCTGCGGAGTTTCTACCCCGATATCAGTTGCAACAGCGAGTGGACCCTGAGCAAAAGTACCAGACAATGTCGATTTAAACATCTTCACTCTCATCATATATGTGTGATCCTTTCTAGCGTTCCCCACTGTTGGATCGCTTGATTTTTTAGATGCAATTCTAGAAAATTCTTTCCCTTTCAAAAAGAACTCTGGGATTTCTGCCAAATAATTATGTATCATTAGCTTGTATAGTGGCCCGGACTTAGGAGAAAAGAAAACAGAAGCTGATACGTTTCCGCTGGCATGTGGTTCTTGGGTGGGGATTGAATAACTTGACAAGTGTCTTGCAGGCTCGATCAGCGCTTTAAAGGGAACTCTCTTATCCCAGTTGACTATCCCGTCAGTCGACGCATCGTATTTGAGTCTTATCATGTATTGGTCAGCATCTAGAGTTGGGTGCGACAAAATCGCATTTAGATTTTCATTTGACCCCTCGGTTCCCGATGCCATATAGGACCCCGTTACGATGGGGTAATCAACTGCTACCCCGGATTTTATTGAATTGTATAATACTCCGGGAGCAAACATCGGAGCAAGAACATTTTGCATTGCAAATTCTGGTTTGTTGCCCGTACCCCAAGAGGTGCTACTAGCGGTAACCGTGAAAGATCCCGAATATGATTGGAAAAACTGCTTTGCTACCTCGACAGATCGCTGAACGGGATAAAAACCGTCATAAGGTAAGAACTTTTTAACCGCTTTGCACTTTAACATAAGCCTGCTTGGTTTAACAAAATCCTTATGTTCTTCTTTGACAAATTCAAAATGTTCCATAAAGTCAGTATTTGTAAAGATTTTATAGAAATTAGCCTCTGCTGAGCCTGTGGTAGAAGCAAGGCCTCCTGTTAGCTCAAAAATACTCAAGTTTTGTTCAATAGAACCAGTTGACTGGTAAGCTTTTACGTGATTGGACATTCTAAATTCTGGAATTATAGAATAATCTTTGTATTTGCTTTTGAGATCTACGTGGTACAAATTATATGTGTCATAAAATGGAGCACGACCAGATTGTGATGGGGTGTCCCATGCTGCTTCGCCCTGTGGTATATGTTCCATCGCTATATCACCAAGCGTTGTTCCATATCTAATTCCCTCTATAGGCATACCACATGGAGAAACTACTGACTCTGATTGTATTAATGTATGTCTTCGGGCATATATTGGAGCAGGGGCGAAATGAGTATTTATAAGGCCAAAGGTCAAATAAGAGGTATTGTTTTTATTAAAACTACTATATCTATTCCACAAGATACCGGGATTAGTATTGGAGCCCTCTGTTAGACCAAAATAAACTTCGTTCGGGGCGCTGCCGAGGGCAAGCCTAGATGCACCTACTATCGTTGTCGCCCAATTTTCCGTTACGTCCAAGGGCCATACGCTTTGGGATACAGGGGCGGTACCAAACCCATTGGATATTTGCCCATTAGAATTTCTGTTTGTTCTCTCATATCTCCACGGGAAAGAGAAAGTGGTTCTTTGTCTCTTGAAATGCCTATATGTGTATTGCTTTTGTGGAAACACTACCTCCCTATAGGTAAATGATTCAAATGAATCAACTAAGCTGCCATCGCTATCTAATCCACCATTGAGGTATTCTTTTTTAATTTGATTAAACTCATCGCTTTCCTTGTCATTAAAGTCATAATAATTATTTATTTCTGGATTTGTAAAGCCAGCTATTGCATTTCCGTATGAGGCTTTTATTCTAAAACGACTCAGCGAGTCTCCCTGAATGCTCCCAACAGAAACCACAAATGGTTTATATTTTGATGTAACCGGACTTTCGTGGTACGCCTCAATTGCTCCATATTTGCTTCTTAAGGTGTGTTGTTTGCCTGCCATTTTGAAAGAAAACTCTTCTCCGGGCTCTCGAACAAAGGTGAAAATGTTGCTCTTCTTTTGTCTACGAGTGAGGGGATTATCGCCAACCCTGATTTGTTTCCACGTTGGAAAACCATAAGGACCATTGCGATGGAGTATAAGAGCAGGAAAAAACGATGCAGTTGCCCGAAGGAGACCAGCGTCATTAGCTGCATGGGCTCCGGTCTGTGGGTCGACCAAGTGTGCTGGGAAATCAAAATTTTTAACATATTTAAGATCGTTTGGAGTGGTTCCGCCCAACGTCGACCCAATATGGTTTTGTTTAAACTGAACAAATGACCCGAAAGATACAAACTCCCGTGCCAGTTGAGCGTCTTCGTCATAACCAACCGGTTCATAAATGAATGTGTTCAATCCTACATAATCTAAATAATAATTCGCCATTTTATACTCCAAAAATCTCTGAGGCTGTGGGAAAGGTTATCGCATCGTAAACAGTGTACGAAAATAAAGTTGTAAATGATAAATTAGCAGCATCAGTAGAATTTCTACCGTTACCTGAAATGTCATAAAAGTTACTTGTTGTGTCTTCACTAAAACTTTCCAGCGTAAGCCCCTTGTAGCTTCCTGCGCCCATTCTGTAATACAATTCCATGTTTGTCCTATACGCGTATTCCCTGAATCTATCACCATCGTTATATAGGGTGGTTACATTCGCTTGCGATAACCCATCGCTAAAGATTGCAAAGTTATCCAAATTTCCCCTAAATGCTTCGTTCTTAAAATAACTATTTCCTATGTAACAATTTTGTCCAGATAAGGGCACAAGGCTTCCGACTGGGGTTGCCGTTTCATCGAAACCATTCGCTAGGGCTCCATCAATATATAGTACCGGATCATTCGAAGTTGCACCACCATCATACATAAGAACTATGTGGTACCACCTGTTGAGTTCAAACGTCTCCTTGGAAATCCAAACCCCATCTGTTGTAGACCAGTCTGCCTCGAATCTAAATTTGTTTTCGAACAAAGATAATTGCAAATCTCTATATGAGAAGGAAAGAATTCTTTGATAGTCGTATGAGACAGTATCTGTTGTTCTTTTAAACCAGAAAGCGCAAGCCATTGTTCTATTGGAACTTCCTTGGCCAACAATACCGTTCCACAGAGTATCCGTGCCTATCTCGATAAAACTAGTGTTACTTGAAAAATTAGCACTTTGATCCAAGTCTGTGTTTACTAATTCACCATCCCTTGGGAGGTAACCATAAACCCGTTGTTTTCCACTTCTGATTCCATAGTTATAGTTTAAAGATGAGGTAACCCAACTATATTGGTAATCACTTTGCGGAATTGGACTCTGAAAAAAGGCGTTGTTATGGTCCTCATTAAAAACAGGAGATAATAATTGAGAAGTACTGGTTGGTTTTCTGCTAACATTTCTTGGTATTTTATGAAACGAGGGAACAGTGACATACTCTGTCGAGGTGACGGAGCCCACTCCTGAATCGCTTCCAAATTTACCACTATGTCTTTGTAGATGTGTTCTTAAGCCTGATCTGTTGCCATGTATATCTATAGCCCTAATCGTACCAGACTCGCCTGAACCAGAGCCTCTAACTGTCAGATTTCTATATGGCAGTGCATTGTGAACAGAATATTCGTGAGAGTATGCATCTAAATACCCCTTGCTTTGCACTTCAATACCACCCGGTGCTGAAAAGCGAGATGTTATAATTGTTCTGTTTTTAGATTCGCCAAGAAGAGAGTCATTGATCGAATGCAAGTTCCTTGAAGCAACAGAGTCATTAATACCACCAGTAAATGAAATAGTTCCAGATAAGGAGCTTGTACAATTCAGATAAGCAAAGTGGTCGACACCAATAGTAATCGCAGAACTAGTAACGAACCCGGCTGTTATTCCGTGTGTTGTTTCCCCGTTGTAAGCAGCGGTGTTTGTTGACGTTTTTAATGAAAACAGCGCCATTGGTTTTGCATTTATAACTCCGCTTACTGGTGTTAATAAGATGCCCGACCCTGCTTCTTGATATTTGTCTTTAACGGTTAACGTATTAGCCCCAAATGTGGCAGCATGGTCTGTGATTGTAAACCCGGTGTGCATACTACCTGTAATTGTAGTATCATCAAAGGTCCACCAAGAAGTCAAATCACCAGTTGGAAGATAAGTTCCAGCGGAGGCGCCTGTTAAATTAAACTTTGTACCACAATTGTATAATTGTATTACCTGAACGGCAGTCAATGGGGCTTTCCAATACGATACTTCATCATATTTTCCTTGAAAAGGGAAGTAGTGACTATCTGCTTGATGTCCGTTGCTCATTACAAATACCGCCCCAGAAATTACATGTGCGGTTCCGCCACCGGGACTCTCGGAATTTACTGATTGAGACACCCCATTGACATAAAATGCTGTTTGGCCTCTTGTAGTGTAGTCTGCACCACATATACATGCAAGGTGTATCCAGCTTCCGCTATAACTAGCCTGAAAATCGTTTATCTGAATTGTCGAATTAGAAGATCCGCCACCACCAGTAACCCCATACCTTGTAAGAGATAAGTGGCCATTTGTATCAATTTTTATTTCTGCTGATCTTTGACCGCCTTTAGAAGCTGCCGTATAAAACAGATTTTTGACATGACCAGTCGAAGCGGTGGACACATTTATCCATGATGAAAAAGTAAAAGCTGCCGAACCACTGGCTCCTACAAGCGTGCTACTGCTCAGGGCTACGTTCTGACCGTTAATTGAATGACAGGTAAAGCCTTGACTATAATTATCGACCGCGTTTACTATTGAATAAGTTGAAGTTATAGCAGGAACAGCAGTCAAAAGTCTATTTAATTCATTCCAGTATTCAACCGAGCTTCCTGTTGGTTTTGCAACAGTGTCAAAATCGCCTGAATATGCTGCTGAGCCTGATACCCCTATTGAGATACCCACATCTTCAATCAAGATACCATGGTTTTTACCCGCTTGCTCAAGCCAAGTATTAATCAGGGAGTACTCATTCGATCCGGATGTACCATAAGCGTTGAACTCTGCGCTAGCTGTGGCTCCCGTGACTGCCGGGATGTCTGGTTGTCTATTGTTCGAGTGTTTACCAAAAACATTACCATTGGCTGTTGCTGCATACGCCACAAGGGTCAACGGGTGAGTCGTCGTCGGCAACGATGCTGTTATAGAAGTCGGTAAGTAATTTGACTGTACCGGGTTTTTCCTAAAATAAAGATTATTTTCTTGTTTCCCGACAGCAGAAACTAACTCATAATTTTGGTAAAAGCTTCCGTGGCTGATGCTCCCTGTCGTGGTTTTTATGTTTTCGATATTAACAGGTCGCTTGGCTCTTTCGCCACGGTAAAAAGTTGCTCCTTTTCTTGCCGGGTCGGGATAAGGGCCGCCATAATCGAAACCTGTGAATCCAAAGGCTCCATCATACTTAGTGAATCCACCCGAGTCTCTTTCTCCGAACAATAGACGCCATGCCTCTGGTCTGGTGTACTGATTGTGGATATTATTAGGGGGAGCACCGCCTGAATCGTCATCATTCAGGGTGTTATCGTATCTATTAACCTCGATGTGTCTAGATTGGTGACCGCCAACCCAAGTATTTGTAAAAGGGCCCTGCATTGGGATTTCGTTTGTAAAATCAGTAGTGTCAGAGTGGAGATTGGTTATCCTGACATCATGATATTCATTCAAAACCGAAGCCCCATAACCACTACGTACTGATTGAGAAACAATTGTCAATGGCAACTTCGAAACATCAGTTCTGTAATTGTAAGTTTCATTAGCGTTTGTGGGAGTTGGTGTAGATCCACCACCAGCGTATTTACCTATGAACGCATCAACATTTAAATTTTCTTTAATGTTCGGCCTGTGTATGTCGTCACATCTTCGTTTTGTTATAACACCAGAGCCAGTGCCACCACCAACTAAAACGACATTTTTTGGTATGCCAATGTTTGTTTTATCACCATGGCGACTTACTGCATTGTGGATAAAGTCTCTGTCTTTGTTCTCGGGATGGTTTATACCAGCGTGTATTCTGCTACCAAGCGTTGTCTCGATAGAGTATGGTTTGGCCAATTTCCTTATAGCGTAAGTCGAGGCCTCGTAAACAACACCTGTCTCAGTTGAGGCACTCAACGCTGTAGCATTATTGTGGTTAAGGATAACTTTTCTTATTGATTCGCGATCTGCTATATCCGTTCTTACTTCCCGATCTTTGTTCCAAAGGCAATTATCATTTTCAGAATCAGGCAACGGAGCATGACCGAATTTCCAATTATAATTTAACTCAGAATAACTTTTAATACTGGTCTCTGTCGCTGAGTATATATCCAGAAGGGGGAACTTATTTTGATACTTGTTACGCTCCAACATGTGACTTTCAATAATATTAGAAATACCTTTTGAGTGTCTGGTGCTGATTGGGAACAACTGGTTTACCATTTCAGACACAGTTACATCAATCCATTTAAAATACTCAGTAAATCGATCGAAATTTGGGTCTCCCTCATTTTTTTCGAAAAACAATCTTCTCAAGATGTTCAAATTTTTGTATTCTATCCTATATCTATCTATTGCCTTACCAACAAGATTATTCATTTCCTTAACAGAGGAGAACATCTTTAACATTTCTTCTGAAACTACTTGGCCCATACTCTTCTCAAGGGCGTACAGGTTGTCACTAACATCATCGTCTTTGATGATTGATTCTTCTTTATCCCCTTTGATAAAAACGTTGTTTGCTGTAAACGCAATTTCAGGCAACTCTTTCTTAAAAGAGAATATAGGTTCGTTATCAACCATCGTAGAAACAGAAGCTGGGAATCCATGTCCTAAGACCCTGTGTTCCCTCCTGTTGATGTTGTCAATCCAGCCGTATATCACATCTGACGATCCGCTTGATAAATCCTCAACTATGAACTGGCCGCTTGCATTAGAGCCGGTCACAGTTGAAAAATCATGATTAGCAGCTATCAAATCCGCACTTGGGACTTGTTTGTCCAAATTTAATGAAAATAAAGTAGGACTCTGATAACTCTTTCTAAGTCCATAGTTTGAGGGATCTAAATTGTGTTGCTTAATGATAGAATCTTCTAAATAATCCATATAAAATCTAAACGCACCGATCTTCATATCAGTCTGTTGTAGTACAGAGCCCGTGAAGTTCTCGACATGAGAACCGAAGTAAAAACGCTTGCTATCAGATAGAAACGCTGATCCGCTATCGTAAGATACACTCGATGTTACAGTGAATTCGCTTCGAACATCATCATAGTCGTGTGTAACACCATAAAGTTCTACGTTGTATGTGGGGTTAGATGAGGAGACAATATTACCAATTAATGGATACTTGTCAGGTTTTACTCGGACTGCTATATTCCACCTTTGGTTATTGTAGATTTGATTATAAACACTAGAAGTCAGATAAAGTGATCCATCTCTGTTTGTTAATACAAATTGGGCGTTTTCTGATTCTATTCCATCACGAAGTAGGTAAATTTGAAAATTACCTATGTCTTCGGTTAGCGGTCTCCAAGTATAATCAGTACCAGCACCACCGTCAGCAGGCCTATGCATACCAAAGATGGAACTCGATAGAAACGAAGTGTCAAAATGCCCCTTTTCGTGCATCTTTAGCTTATATGGCACTACTACGTCGATCTCTGCCGTAAAGGCCGAAAATTGCTCGCTTTTGGACGCCTCTGAGCCTGATATGTAAGATAGTGAATTACTGTCTGAGGCTGTGAGGAACATTGTTGCGCTCATCAAAGAGCCACTATTAAAGTTTATATACTTTGTAGTCTGCGAAGTTTGCTTGTGCTTGTCATTGAAATAGTGAGTTCCGCCATCAGTATAAACGTTAAGCTTAACGATTTCGTCGTCAATACCAAAACATCTAAGCATATTCCTAATTGATCTCTCTGTTCCTTTAGATTTATAAATAAAATCCAAGTTATTGTAAATGTTAGTATAGATCAGATTCTTTATCTCACTCAGTTTTTCTTCAAATAATACTTGGTTATCATCTCTATCCCCGAACATCTCAATAAGATTAGAATTAACAAAAAGATTTGGTGTTACCAGCCCCTTGCTCTCTAACATATCTTTTGCAAAAGGAAGTGCCTTATAGCTTGAACTGGGAAACACTCTGTTCTGTAAAGATGGTAGGGCTGTTATTTGAGAATGCAAAGTGTCAAAATGGCTTGCTATTATTTGATAAAGGTATTTGACATTGCTGTTCGTCTCTTCGTCTTCGTCTCTTATCCACTGTGGTATTGTGTTATATAACAAAGAGGGGTTGATAACATCCCAATCACTACCAGAGGTTTGCAATTCGGACAACAAGTTAACAACGGTTGGGTGGGTACTATACACTATTGGGTCTTCTTTTTCAGTCGTGACCAAGCTAGAAGATACAAACGCTGAGCCTGTGTTTCTCGATCCCGCAGCGTAACCAGTCCAAGACCCGTTGATGATTCGGCCAGAATAATCCAATACAACAGAGTCTTTGCTAGAATATCCAGTTATGCCCTCATTAAATTTATAATAAAGACCAAGATCAATATTAGCATCATCAGTATTAGTTCCGCCGTTTGCAGGTACATACCAATTATCATAAACCTCTTCTGAGGTTCTCCTTGCTTTCCAAAAACGGAAGTCATCTAAACTAGCGCTTAGTTTACCAGCATATTGGTTAGATGGAGATAGATGGGAAGTTGTACCAATCAAAGATCCAATGTACCCATTTATTCTTCCGCCTACCGAGCCCATCGCGCCACCAACGTTGTGAGTCGTTTTTTGGTTTAGGTCGCCGTTAGTATAGAACCTCGTTATTAGGCCTGAAGATTCGGAGACAACCGATAGGGCGTAATGGCCCCATGTCGCTAATGACGAAGTGTGAAATGTACTACTACATACTGTTTGTTCGAATATCCCCTTTCCAGACGCTAATGAGCCGCTACGGAATGTCATTTGGAAGCTGTTTAGTCCGTTTAGAGCCGACCCGCCGTTTAGAGAAAGAGTGAAGCGACCATATGTAGAACCACCAGTCGAGTTGTTGTTCCATAAATCTAATATAACTTCTCTAGAAGACTTAGTTGCATCAAAATCATCTTTCTTTAGCCAAAACTCTACAGTCCATCCTTTTTCTGGATCTAGTGTGAAAGTGGAAGTTCGAGATGCAGCACTATCATAAACCACTGAATTATCAAAAGTTTTATACAATGGTGAGTTTTCCATCCCAGAAGATGCTGTGTGTATTCCGCCCCTAATGAAAATATATTCATAATCTGAAGATGCAACGGTGCTACCATACCCCTGAGCGTCAGGAGACCCGGAGCCCCAACCGCCATATGAAAAATTAATATACCCAGTTGATTTGGGATACAACTTGTCAAAAATATATTTGTCTAAGTAAGAAGACGATATTTCAAATTTGGTTTTTTCTTTTTCTGATCCGTCATAGGGATAATCACCATAAATCCTCTCCAATGCCTTAGTATAATACTCGTAAGCAGAGCCAAATTTAGCAAAGTTACTAGCAGAGCTAAAATCCACATAAGGTTGAAATGTTTTATCTCTTTTAGTGGATTCTATAATATACTCGTTTGATTCAACCTTCATACTAGAAGTTGAAACGTTTTCTATAGAAACTGGTTTTTCAAAAAGATCTCTAATACTCATCGTTTTCTACCTTGAATTTAAATAAATATGGTTGCTCTCGATATACACCAACAGCATCATCATAGAAAGAATACTTGAATGCGTAAGTGTATCCAGATTCAAGCAAACTCATATCAAAATCAAAATAATTTCCCGACACATCATAAGATAGCATACTATAATTGTCAGATCCTGTTCCGTATGGAATAACAACTTTTTGGTCTACAGTTCTCATAATTTGGAATGAGGCACTTTCAATAATCTTGCTATCGATAGTAGAGACCGCCTTAGTATAAACATTAGGAGACCAACCTTTATCTCTCACAAAGAGTCTAAATCTTTCCGTTTCTTTATTTGAATATTTTTTTAGTAGCTTTGGCATTGTTAGTACATGAGTATTAGATACATCATAGTTTTCCATGCCAAAATCAGTTGGAGTAAATGCCGAGCCTGTCTGTATTTGGGAACCACTGTACGTCCAAACATCTACCAAGTAAGGATACGTTGCAGTGACAACACTACTGGTCACTGAAAACTGCGCTTTATAAACACCCTCTGAGACTCTTGATGAGCTTAAAAAATTTGCTGCTGCATTTGAAGAATCTCTAAGATATTGGGCTGAGCCTTCTGGTGCTGACCCAGAAGCGTAATGCAAATTTAAAACTGGAAGCTGGGTTGTCGCACCTGCGATGTCTCTCAACCTACCCCTAACATAATTATATAAGAAAAGAGTATTTAAATTCTCTGAAGCTGGGGCAATCGAGCTACTAAAATAAAATGTACCTCTATTGTCTCTCCTTGAGGAGTCCCATCGAGCTTCAATAGATGGTTTTTCGAAAAAGAATTCTGTACCTCTGCCAAAGAACTTCTTTGTATAATACGATTTTGTAGCGCCACCACCAGCAGGGCTCAGAGAACTAGTAGCCTCTTGTGACCCTGATAACCTAACGAGCACACCATAGTTAGTCTTGCTACCCAGCACGTTACCACCGCTATTCAACCATTGCTCGACCAATGTGGTTACATCTATTTCTAAATTTTCATCGCCAATTTCAAAATACTGCTTAAAGGAAGAACTTGTATCTGTGTGGTAATCTCCACCTGCTGTGGTCCACGAAGTCGAGCTTGCTCTCTTAATCCAATTAGAGCCTGTGAAATCGTAAGTTAGATCTGTATAGTTATCCATGTCAAGACCGTTGCCCTCTTCCCAATTGGCAGAAATAGAATTGACCTCAAGATGATAATTCCTTGGCAAAGTCAGAGAGTGTTCTGCATTATAGAGTTTTAAATAAAAACTAACACTTCCAGATGCTGGTGTCGTACCCGCTGTTCTATCGGATGTGATAGAAGATATATCAAATTGTATTAAGGATCTTGCTAATTCTGATGATCCTGTGCTCTGTTGAGCATATATAGAAAACACTTCGAGAATGTCGGACTGGCCCATGTTGGACCCCGTGCCTCTTGTCGAAAGATTCTCCTCAAATGCGTTTGTTATGGTGTTGTCTGCGATTGCAAAGTATTTTTTTATTGACATTATTTTACTGTACCTTTTATGTCTAGAGATGGATATTTTAATTCAAGAACCACGTTTCTAGGAACTTTATAATATGTTCCATCTTTAGATAGAATTTTTTTGAAATTTAAACTGGCGCCTGAATACAATCCGCCAACGGCCTCATCAATTGAGACATTTTTTATGTCTACGACGCCTTCTACTCTATTCAAGACCTCGTATAATCTAGTCAAATATAGTGGCTCACCGATATAAAGAATGTCTTCAAAGTATACTCTAAGGGCCTCTGCACATGCAAATAGTACCTCTTTATTGTCATATCTTTTATCAGAAATAGCTAAAAAATTAATTTTAAAATTAATCACTATAGCATCGTAAATGTCGATAACATCGTTTAACGACTTGTAAGATACAAGCCAATTTTTAATATTGTTTTTGGTCACCTGACCCGGAGATTCTAAATTGCCGCTATCGTCTTCTGATATCACATATAAGGAAATCCGCCTATTCGTTGAAGAAGGGTCATTAACTATATTCGCCCTCTTTACTGCTCCAAATTTTGGAGGCATATTGTACACTAAAGACTCATAGTCTTGCTTTGTTACCGCTCTACTTTGTGCTGCGAAGGATGCCTTTGCTCTTTGTTTAATTTCTTGAACGGTTACGGAGCTATCGATAACAGACGTAATGGGAAGCGGATTTGTACATTCTAGAGAGTTTTTTACTCCGGAAACAAGACTGGTATCCAAACTAGTTAAGTTGTTAAAATTATAAATTGCTCGCGAAACAACACTGACGCTATTCGCTCCTGCATTTATCGATCCAATGTTATTCAACTTGTATATGATCGTGAGGACTGTGTTGTAAGGAGAGACACCAAGTTTATCATTTTTTAATAATTTACTAGGGTCAAAAGAAGATAGAGTTATATTATTTTTGCCGTGCATCTTTAAAGCAATTTTTGATGGGTCGACTAAAGCAGTTGGGTCTTCTTCCCCTGAACCAAATCCAAATTGTAGATATGTTCCAGTATCGTCCCTCTCCACAGTAAATCTTCTAGTGGCCACAAAAGGTTTGATTATAGATCTGACACCATCAGTGAGGGCGTCCGGGTTTGTGGTTTCGACTAATATGGTTTCTTGAGCAAGGTTATCAACTTCATAGTATTTATTTCCTTCGGAATCTACAACACTTGTTATATCCGTAACTTCTCCTGCACCAACTCTGACTTTTCTGAATCTCTCGAAGGCTTCGTCTGTCAGGTCTGCTTCAGCAGACATCAGCATACCAGATTGAACTTGACCTGTAGTTTTTACAGCGAAATTGGTTGTAGCACCTGTCGCGCCATTAAATCTAGCTGCTCTAAATTCGTTGTTTACGCTATTGAAGATAACGTCCTCTGTTAATATAAAATTTCCACCGTTTTCAGATGTAAAGGTCGATCCTGCTTTTAACGTTGGTAAGTAAGTTAAATCTGGGGCTGTTCCTTCTGCATTGGCTGGGCATAGAACATAAAAATCTAAAATACCGTATGTAGTAGGAACACCAGTGTAGTTATAACCAAGGGATCTAGCATGTTTCCTGATATTATCAAATTCTATCGACGTATCCATAAAGGATTCATTAACATGATAGTCTAAATAATATGACAACACATCGCCAACGTAAGCCACACTGTCTATTACCATTGCTCCGAATGAAGGCTTCGAGAAGTCCCTATAGGTATCTGGGTAATATCGTTTAGCATGATCTATAAGGTCTTCCTTGATAGATTCAAATTCTCTACTGGTGTATTTTATATTAATATTTTTGCTTTTTGGCATTTATAAGGACCCTCTTTTACAAAATAAATAGGTTTTATATCAATTTATACTTTATACTCTGACTCTAATTAACAGTTCGTCTCTAGCCTCTATTTCATTTATATAGTATAGTAGCCTGACATGTGCTACCATATTGTCCGGGTTTGTGATATCAACATCCTCTAAAACAATATACGGAACGAATATCCCCAATTGCTTTCTTATCGCTGAAGCTGCTGTGTCTAAAACAGATGCAGTTGGGTATTCAAATAATATTTTTCTCAAACAAGCCCCAAAGTCCTCGCTGTCAAATGTGCGTTCGCCCGGACATGTCAAGAGGGTGTTTTTGATATTAAATTTGACCAAATCCCTTATATCTTCACTAGAAAGTAAATCAAAGCCTGTGTTTTTTCCTGTTTGTTCTAACGGGAATCTTACTGTTAAATTGGCCATTATTCTTCTTCCTCTGTTTTCTTAAATAGTTTAGTGAACTGATTACCACAAGCGTTACCCTCTTTATCGTCAGGGTTTTCCTTAAGAACTCTCCATTTCATCCAGAAAGGAACATCTGAGCCGTATGAAACAGCGCTAAATGTATTTGACATCATTTGTTGTACGTTGTCCTTGATTGGGTCGAAATCTTCTTCTTCGTCCTTTGGGTCATAATCGCTTCTCTTGTAATTGGCTATAAACAATTTTCTACATTCTTTTCTGCTATCGTTAAAATATGGCGTTCCACCGGGGTCTGAATAGGATGGTGGATCGTCTTCCATGTCCTCGTAAGCTTCGGGGATTTCTGGTTCTATCCTTTCTTTGCTGCCTTTCGCGCCTATCGAAGGCACCCAACTGTCATAAGATGATATCATAAGCAGGGAGGTTATTCTTTTTAGGTGCAGAGTCTTATGAAATATTAAATCAAATCTTGTGCCAAGGGTCAACCTATCGACATAACACCTTAATTCTTGATTTAAATCATCATCAAATTCAATTAATTTAATTAACTCAGTATCAGGTATTTCCTGTTCTATCTCCTCTATGGGAAAAGTATTTTTGGAACCTTCTAGCACACTAACCTGATAAGTCGGACCAGATAAGGAGCCGGGTACCGTAGATTCCCTTTCTACCTCGAATGATATTGGCTTGCACTTAAAAGATTTTTCTAAAATTGCCTTATTGTTGTCCTCTGTGTTTGGCAAGCTAAAAGGCCGGAAATCTTCGTCGGGTATATAGCATAGCCTAACACCGTATTTTATACCAACTATGTCCTCATACTCAGCAGGCTTATTTTCTTCAGACTCGGCAATCTCTTTTGCCATAAACCAATCTGATATTCTTATATCTGCCGGAATCGAATCTTTGTTGTCATTAAGAAACTTCTTGAAATCAGATATGTTAACTACACCCTTGAGGTGGTTTGGTCTGTTTTTGATAAAATCTGGGATTGGTTTTGTGCTGCTTTCCTCTGTACGATCGAATAGTCTTATATATTTTTCTAGAAAAAGTGCTCCGTTTTCTTTCATAAAGTCAAAATCTTCTTGTTTAACTTTGGGCAACTTTCCCTTTGCACTCTCTATGCTGTGTCTCTCAAGCGGGTTGGACGACACAGAATTTACATCACCATATTTTCTTCTTGTTTCTGGTGGCACTTTGAACCCTTCACTATCTGGTGTAGTCGCCCAGATTCCACTCTCTGGAGCTTTACCTACCGCTGCGCCATGCTTCCCTATCAAGGACAAACCCAAATCATTAAAATGCGGCATATTATTCATTTCATGCAATTTCTTTGCCATCGTTAACTGATATTCATTGATTTCACCGATCACAAGGTATTTTAACAAAGTCATGGCAGCTTTGCGGCCACGGTGAAGAGTCCACATTTTAGCGCTAAACCGGGCCTCTTTTAAGCCGAAAGCAGACCACAAGATACTTCCAAAAGAACTCGTGCCAGAAGGCAACTCTCCACGTTCCATAACGCCACCTATCAATGCCCCACCCTTAACAATCGATTCTGCCAAATAATCATTTGCGAAATTGTTGACCTTTACATCTCCATCGTATGATTTTGCCACAAGTATCAAATCTTTTGGACTCGCAACAACATGTTGATTTTGTAGTTCGTTGATAGTATCAAAGGCCTCTTTAATATCTGTTGTCTCTTCTATGGAGCCGTTCTTCACTCTCCTTTGCACAACTTGAGCCGCTTGCTCCAAGAATAAAAGCCAATACGGGTAAGCCTCATAAGTAGCACGAGAAAAGATGGACTTCTCGCTAGAAAGACCTCGCTTCATAAGCATGACAATATACTCTGGTAGCAATTCATCATAGTTCTCAGCGTTGTTGACCAAAGAAACCAAAGAAATGCTTGACCAAATAGGCATCGTTTTGGCAAAAAAGTCTGCCAGATATACTCTTATGGTGGCTATAACGACCCCTTCTAGTGAAGCAAGAGTGGCAGGAGAAGCTATTTTATCAAATGGGAATTCTCTTACACACTCAGGGGAAAATTCCAACTTCTTATGGGGTTTCATACCGGCTCTCGCAGCATCTATAATTTCTTTTATTTGATCCAATTTTAAAAAATGAGACTTTGACAAATCTGGGTTACACCCCTCCGAAATATGCGGAACAAAAACCCTCGCAATTTGCATCAAACCTTCGTCTTTAGGGGGTGAAATATAAATACTTGGTGAAGTATAGTCTCCACCATACTTAGCAGGGTCTAGGAACTTGACCCTACCGTTTCCAGACTTTGCTCTTCCGAAAACTGCGTCTGTTTCTTCAAAATCGTATTCTGCCCCATCCGGGGCAACATATTCAAGGTGTTCTGCTTTTATTTCTTGGTTTTTACTACCGTGGAGGAAACCAGATGGGATATTCCCATCAACGCTCATTAGAGAAGCTACAAATTTTGTATTTACAATGTTCTGCAATTTAGACATCAGAGACCTTGCCTCGGACTCATCAATATCTACATTGTTAAAATCTTTATAGACCCAGTTGTTCAACAGGTTCTTCATCACCAAACCTCTGAAATCACTTTTTCCAAGTTGTCCGTTAGAAGGCAACAGTTTATATTTTTGATAGTCTTTATTATCGGGGCCCAAAGGTTTTTCAACCCTAAACGTACCTAGTATGTTTTCTGGTGATTTTTGTTTGAATTTGTAATCGAACGCACGAGGGTAGACTTCTTGACCAAGGTCGTTTGTCTCTTTGAATTCGTCCGTCAACGTGATCACACTTTTCCAAGAATAGTCATCAGTAATATCATACTTAATTGGTATTTTGGTCTTAGTGCCTTCTGACTTAAAGCTGGTTTCCAAAAGGGCTTCTCTGAACTTTATCCCGACTGTCTCGGGGTACTCTTCGTACTTAGGATAAAAACCAAAAGTAACAAAGTTAGATGTTTTAAAAAAGATATTGTTTCTTGCTATATTGTGGAAATTTAAAGTATACCCCTGTGTATCTGCCAATATGGTGCTTAGAATTCCCGGTGTGTCATTCCATGACCTTGGGTCCATTGGCCAGCGCCACAGAATTATATCATCGAAAAAGGCCTTTTCTAACCTCTTGAACATGCCCTTGGTAGCTTTACCGACAGCATCTTTGACCTGCTCTATTTTCTCTAATTGTACTGCTGACTTGGAGACGTCACAACCCGGATCAGGATCACTTGCACCAAGCGCTTCGTTCAAGGCGTTCTCTAGCATTCCCTCTGGTGATTGTGATAGAATATCTGCTATATCTGCCAAATCCGATTTCCTTCTTTCATCTTGCCTCGCAACAAAATCTTTTGCTATTTGAGGATCTAATCCTGCGTTTGTTAATGCGTCTTCTCTATCCTGAGCCCATTGGTCAAGTTCATCGTCTGTCAAACATATACTGTCATCTAGAGGAATTTCCGACTCAAAATCTAAAGAATCTCTCAGTTGGACAATCTGGTCTGCTGTTAAAAGGTTTCCTACCTGCGAAAAGAACATAACGAGCATTTCAGGAGTTCCCATAGTCAGTGCGTACTCTGGGTGGTTTGCAACTATAAGTGAAGATAGATTTTTCATAAAACCCATATCTTGGTCTTCTGGTAGGGAAGTGATTGCTCTTGCATATTCAGATTTAGTACCGATAACAGACATCGTCTTAGCCAGATCTTTGGCATCTCCGGGTATTTGAGGGACGGCTGTTTTTAAAACCAGCGCAGCGTGATCATCACGCTCGTCTTCAGGCTTGTCTTTGCCACAAAAGAAATCGTCTACCGCGTTTCTCCATCCGCTGTCACCAACTATTCCTTTAAAAGCGGCTTGACCTGCGGCTGCTAAAGTCTGGCATGTTACGTCAAACACAATAGAAGCCAGCTTAAAAATTATAGCAAACATTATCTCGGTTACTACCTGCAAAAGAGCATCTACAAAAGCATTTTTTAATATATTTAAAAAATTCCAACCGTTAAAGCTTCGCAGTTTTGGAAGCTCACCAAAGGATATCCTTGTTTTGCCGGGGCCACAAGGATCAAGAGTCAACGTTCCAAGAAAACTTGATAATGGAGGGTAGATAAAACTTGGCAAGGGGCACTTCAAACCCGCAAGGAAAGAACCAATAAGCTTAACTCCGGGGAGTTTGTTAAGTATACCCATAAGTTGTTGTAATTCCGCAGTCTCCATTATTGCTTCCACATATGCCGATGTTACTGCTGATTGGATATCCCCCAAGGCTTTACCATAGGTGCCTTGCTCGAAATCAGGATCGTCTGGACTTACACCTTTCATGATTCTGTCGTCGTGTTTGTTTCTCTCTCTTGCGGTTAGGGACGTCCTTTCATCTTCCGAGAGATCATTCCAGTTAGCATACGGCCCAGATTCTTCATTTAACGTTGTATCATTGGCTGAATACTTTTTAGCCTGTTCAGCCATCGCCAATTGCAACTCAGTTCTCTTCGTAAACCACTCTCCTTGTAATTCTTTTATCTTGTCGTCTACCATTTTCTCTAAATTCATAGCAGTATCATATGATTCTGTTCTTTTTTCGTATGCTGCTTTTACGGCTGCGGCTTTTTTTAGAATTCTCTTTTCCAAATACTCGATACCGGGCAACATCTTATTATAATCTTGTTCCAATTTGGCCGTTGCCTGTAGTGCTTCGTCTATTTTGTCTTGGAGATCTTTCACCTCCACTTTCTGCCAAGCGGTCATTGTCTTGATACCGCCATAATCAAACCAGTCTATTTCAAGTTGGTTCATGTAAGCCCTCATTTTAGCTTTAGCCGCTTCCAAATCTTTTTGTTTTTGCTCTTGTTCCTCGCCAACGCTCCTTAGCTTGCCCTTTAGATTTTCTAACTTCTGTTCATCTTCTTTCAATTCTCGCTCTGTGTTTTGTACACTTGTGTTTGTTTGCTTGTGAGCATCCATAAGTTCCTTTAGAATATCACCGTATAAACTATCGGTAGATCCCTGTACAACACCCGACGATTCAAGAACTTGTTTTTCTGTAGAGTTTGGCTTGTTAATAACTATTGGGTCTTCGTTAGGGGCCTCACTGTCATTTTCCGCTTGTGCTTTAGCTGCTAAAGCTGAATTTATACTGCCTCTTGTTTGTGGACCAGCAATCCCATCAACCAGTATTTTTGCAGATCTCTGATATGCTTTCAGGGCGTTTCTGGTTATTTTACCAAAATCCCCATCTGGGACCAATTTGTGTCCTAGCGTTACCAAAGCTACTTGTAAGGCTGTCACGCTTGCTCCTTGATCGCCCCTTCTCATGTTTTCGACATATGTCAATGGTGGATAAACTGCGACTACTGGTGGCGGAGGGGGTCTCAATTTCCCGTCTCGCGTACAGATGTTTGGATTTTCAAGACAAGTGGCTAACTCCTCCACCCTTTTGTTTAGTTCTTTCATTTTCGTTACAGCATCGCTCTGATTATCCAACATTTCATTTGCTGCTTTTTCTTTCGAAGCTATCCCGTCAGCAGTCCTCTTGTCAATAACTTTATCAAAGCTACCGGGCTTATACCCCTGCTCCCAAGGAGCAGGCATATTTCCAAATTTGTCTTCCACCATTTTCCTTATTTCTTCTTGCTTGTCGTATGGTAAAGCTTCCATAACTTTTTCCAAAGCATCACTAGCCATTGTTGATAAGGCCTTTTTAGCCATGATCCTCATAGAGGCCTCGAAGGACATACCAGACATCAAACACTGTATGGCCTTTAGCCCAAGCTGGAAAAAATTACAAGGATTTAACGCCCCCATAAGATTTTTCAATTTGTCCTCTGACTTGTTTACATTATCCCAATTACTTTTTATATCCTTTAGCATTTCTTCTAGAATGGATGGTTCACCGATTTTTGCGTATTTGTTGTTATACCACTCATCAATGTATTTGTCCTGAATGCCTCCGGATGAATCAAACAAGTCGATTTCCGGAAGTTTTTGCCCTAGGGCGCGACATTGGTTTTTGTTAAACTGATATGCGAACAAATCCGTGAACTCCCCTACAGCATTGTGTACGAAATCATCGATTCCGTTTAATCCAAGTTTATCCCCTAAGCAATTAACTGCTGTTTGTTCTTTATATTTGTCTTTTGAGCCATAGTTTACTCCCAAATTGGGATAGATATACTTTAAACAAAAATCTAGCCATCCGGGCGTTTCTCGGGCGTCCAGATCACTCCTAATATCTTTTATATTTGCTATTAAGCCCATTAGGGTTTGGTCTTGTATCAGTCCTTTTTTGAGAAAAGATGACAGGCCTTTTCCTAATTTTTTGTAATAACAACCTTCTATTTTCACCCCCACTCTCTTAAGAGTAAAAGGGCGCTTTTCGTCGCTCTTGTCAAAAACAAATTTTATTCTCCAAGGCATGTCTGAGGTTCTTCTATTAAGAAATGTACTATATGTGAACCCGTTCTGTTTGAGAAGTTTTTCTAGCGCATTCTCGAAAAGTTCTAATCTTTTAACATAAAATTTTATATAAAACTTTTTCCCTACTTTCTTTAGCGGGTCACTGGTCTCTGCTTCGTCTGACTCTTCTGTTGTCTCTGTGTCTTTAAAATATAAAGTCCCATTCTGGTAGCGATAGAAAAATGCTTGATATTGAGAAAAAGATAACAACACTTCTTTCAACCGAGTAATGTCGGTGTGTAACCTTCTTGGAGAAATGAATAATCTCTCAGCGCTGACATCTACGTCTGGTAAGTCTGGGGCCTCCGGTACTTGATCAAATATAAATGCAGGTATTGCTATTAATACTTTCATTACGCTTTCACCGTATCCAGTAAAATGGTAGTCTATAGCTCTAGCATATAACTCAATAGCATTTATATTTTTTATCTGTGGGTATTTTTGTCTTATCTGTTCGTCGATGTTATATATCTTGTGAACACTGTCGCCTTGCAATGTGGATGGTTTGTTTTTGATTTTTATAAATTCAGAATAATCGAAATCTAAGATCTCCCTACACTCTTTATCAAAAGCGTATTTAGAAGATTTTGATTTGACTTTGACCTTGGGCTTGGGCCCTTCCATGCCTATGGAAACAGATTTTATTCCGCCTTGTTCTGTTGTATAAGACGCACACACTATTTCATCATTTTCTAATTTGTCGAAATATCTTAATAATTCCCGAAGGCCGGGTCTTATGTAGGTTTTCAACAACTTTTTAAAAGGCAATCCAGCTTTTTTGACTGAGCTTGTTGTGTGCGAATCCCCACGACTGTTAACGGTTACCGATACCATATACTCGCAGGTTTTCCTGTTTAAATAAGGGGATTCTGTTGTGTGCCACGTTGGCTCAACAAAGGTCTTGTCTGGTAAACAAGTTGGACATGGGGCCTTTGGGTCGGGCTTTGGCAATGGCGCTATTGGCGCACATATGGGAGTTTTTGACATTTTTTACCTCTAAGTTATAAATACGGTGTTGCTAAGTAGTGGGTTACCACCAGATACTATCAGTTTGTCCAGTGAATTAATCTTGTCGATTTCGTTGTTTAACGTGGTTATAATTGTATCGAAATAGTCATTAATGTTTTTGGGGATGTTTTTCATCAAAGCAGGGTTTAGAAACATAACAGCGGAGTTCAATTCCATTAATTGACCTACAATACCAAGAATGACTCTAAGTACGTTTGTCATCGACTCGTCTTTGGATTCAAGATATCTTTTTAAGTTATCACCCAGAACCGCTGGTTGGAGATCTTCTTCTCTCCCGGCTACCAGTTCAATGGTTGATTTTGTAATTGGCGTCCCTAACGTAGTCGGTTCGCCGCCAAGACCAAAGCCTTGAAAGTTTTGTGTTCTGGCGGCATAGATCCTTACATTCTCACGCCCTACAATGCGAACATGGTCAGCTTTTAATGCAATTGCCGATTTATTTTGAGCAGAGGGACCTCTGGTTCTGCTTAGTCCAAGGTAGGCATCAATGCCACCTTTACCAACACACCTTTGCGACATGTATAACCTAGCAGCATCGGCAGCAAAATTAGCGCTAACTACATTCTTGGGACCGAGGGGGTCTTCCCCTTTCTTTATTTCCCTCGTAGATGTAACAGCACCAAGGCCAACTACCATATCGATCATCCCACACTGGGTGTATCCTGCTCCGCCAGCGCCCGTTACGACTGTCGAAGGCCTGTCACGACCCAGCACAATCCAAGAATTGTTTCTACCTTTTATAACCTTTTCGCAACCTGCTTTGTATCGATTTGGTACTTTCTCTTGGACATCAGTGCAGAATAAACCGTCATTGACACCTTTTTTAATTTCTAATTTTGCTTGTTCTGTTAACCCGTCTATATTTGGTATATAACCATCGACTTTACTCATCGTAACTCCTGTTAGTGATTATTTCTTTTTCTTCTTTTTCTTCTTTCGGGGTGGTTTTGGAGGCGGGGCTGAGTGTCCACCTTGGGGTTGACTCCAATCCCAAGTTTTTCTATTTTCTCCCGACTTTATGGGATTGCCGGGGCCCTTATGCCAGTAAACGTTACCAGCTTTTGATTCATCGGTGTGACCGCTATAAAAATATACCCAAGACCCACCTTTCCAAATTTCCCAAGCGTGAAAATGTACAGAGTCAGTAGGATCTAGAACATTTCCATGCGTAGCTAAACAACCAAAAGAAACCGCTCGGCTTCCTTTTCGTGCTGTTTCGTGGGCAATGGCCCCCCTGTTGTCTTCGAGTGAATTCCACGGTTCGATACCCCAAATTTGTAACGCTCTAATGGAAGCATTTGTTTTTTTCTTAAAAGTTCGTTTTCTACCAAATATTTTCATACCAGCGCTAGTGGAATTGTTTCCGTTGTTATAATCAACAGCCGGACCCTTTGTTTTTTTTGTAGGCGCGTATGGAGCACCGGGACTAAAGCTTCCTCTACCAATACCACTGTAAGTCGAGACTAGAATACCTTTGACCCCGTCTGTTCCGACACTCAAATCATATGTCCAACAATTTTTCTCATTTCTCGACTTTGTGCCGTCAACAATTGTTAAAAGATTTGGCTTTTTTATAGTCTTCACATCTCTCCCTGATTTGTTTGCCCCTACTTGTGGGTATCTTGGATTATTAGCTTTGTTCATCCACCAAGCCCTTCTTGCCATTGCTTGTTTGAAAACCCCTCGTGGGGCCCCAGTCACTTTTTCTCCTTTCTTTACACCTATAACTCCGCTTGGCCACACTGCTAGAGTAGCAGGAGAAAGGGTTCCGGGGGTGGCTCCAACTCCGGCGCCACTTATAGCACCTGCGGCTCCTGCTACGCCCCCAGCACCACCAGCACCAATAACTGATGCTGGGGTTCCAACTCTGCTTAATGAAATTTTTCCATCTACAAGTTTCGCCCCCAAGGCTGCTATGCATGTTGCATCAAAACCACCCTCTGCTCTCCTGACTCTTTGCATTCTAAAACGGAGTCCACGCCTCTTGCCAGAAGATGTAGGGCCCTCCAAATCATAATAGATCGGAACGACATCACCGACAGTTGGTATAAATAAACTCTCATCGCCATCTAAGGTTTCAGAATAAGCAATTGGGTGCTGCATCAAATTCTCGTACAATGCGGTAGGATCGCTCTTGTATTTACAAGGCTCATCTAAATTAAAACTCTCTGCTGATGGGGCGAGTGGACGAACCCTAGCAGTGATAACAAATGGATGAGTCGGATTAGGGGTCGTCGGCAAGGTTGTGCCATCAGGGCCCAATATGCCTTGGGTTTCGATCATCAATATAACGCCAAAAAGCTGCGTATCTCCATACGGGCTAGAAAGGCTATTTACCATAGCGTCGAAAATCAAAGAATCTCTAGCTTCCTTCCTGCCATAAAGGTCTGATATAGAATCAAACTTGTTAGTCATTTTTTTACTAAAACTCATTCGTCTATGCCCTCCTTACTCTTTGTAGGAAATCATCCCAATCCCATGCTCCGGGATTCTTTTTATCTCCGGGGTCAGATCTATTCGTGCTAGACTGTTCGTGTCCACGAATGGTATCTCTATTAATTGACAAACCGTGCCTTTTGCAAATATCTTTTACTAATTTCGCACATGCTCCTAAAAGTTTTTCATTGTACATAGAAGCATATTTAGGAGTTGCGCCTTGCCCTTTGCCCTTTCCGGGATCTCCGCACATTTCAATTCCAACAGAAGTTTTATTCATACCGGGGGCATGCCAGCCTCTGTGGCGTTCGTTCAAGCCTTGGATTATATTTCCTCCCTGATCGCATGCATAGTGAATAGATGTGTTTACTCTCTTTTCGACAGTGTATTTTGCTGGTCTTCCTTTTTTTCCTTTTCTTTCTCGGCAAATTGTCCCATGGGGCATCTTATGAGGATCAAATGGTGGACCGGGTGCGTAATCTGAACATGGTGGATTCTTTTTCCGTTGACCTTTGGGTTTACTCTTGTCTGTAAACCCTGTTGTAATTGGCGTTCTAGAAAATCTGCCAATCGTACTTTTTGCCTTACCGTTTCCAGTACTGCCGGCTGTGGAGTGCAAAACAACATGTTTGATTTGTTTCTTTTTTACCCTGTCTCCTTTTCCAAATGTTGAAGCTTGAAACCCTTTAGTTGCGAATTTGCAGTCCAAGAATGGAATCAACACCTGTTGTGCATTTCCAGCACCTGCTCCTCCGTAAGAACCTGCTGCTCCAGCAGCACCAGCACCAGCAACACCAATAACTGATACTGGGGTTCCGACTCTGCTTAATGAAATTTTTCCGTCAATTAATTTGGTTCCAAGCGCTGCTAAGCATGTTGCATCAAAACCGCCTTCTGCTCTCCTGACTCTTTGCATTTTAAATCTCAGCCCTCTCTTTTTTCCTTGCGAGGTCGGGCCTTCTAAGTCATAATAAATCGGAACGACATCACCGACAGTTGGTATAAACAAACTCTCATCACCATCTAGGGTTTCGGAATATGCGATGGGATGTTGCATTAAATTTTCATACAGCGCAGTAGGATCGCTTTTGAATTTGCAAGGCTCGTCTAAAGCCTGAGCTTCGATCATGGGCTCAAGAGGGCGCACCCTAGCAGTGATAACGAATGGATGAGTTGGGTTGGGGGTTGTTGGCAAGGTCGAACCGTCAGGTCCCAATATACCTTGGGTTTCGATCATTAATATGACACCAAAACACTGAGTGTCTGTGTATGGATTAGAAAGCTCATTTTGGACAAAATCAAATACCATAGAATCTCTGGTCTCTTTTCGACCATAGGGATCTGATATAGAATCAAATCTATTGGTGATCTTGTTCTGTATCCTTTTTGTCATTCTTCAATATCCCCTTTCGATATCATATCATATATCTGAGACATATCATTTTCAGATAACCCCTCGGATACTTCTTTTTTGCTAATAAGATTGACAACTTTAACAAGTTGCTCATTTGATCTCTGTAGGGTTTCTACATATTTCGAAATAATAATTCCGACTTCTTTGTGGCGAGCTTCATCTTTTGCAAGCCACTTAATAGCGTCATCCAACAGTTCACGAGTTATCTTTCGATCATCACGAATGTTGTCTATCGCCTCATTTATAAAACTATCAACTTTTTTTGACATAACACTTTAACTAGGCCTCGTTTAAATTTTACCTTCATCCCAATCTTCTTTGAATGTACGGTATTTGGTTCTCAGTTTGTTAAGCTGAGAGACCACTTGCTTGGTATTTAAGCCGGTTATCTCTCTCAAATACAAATAAACGGCTTTTTTATTAAAAATTTCTATGTTTTCAACCGATCCCAAGATGACCCTAACAGCATTATAAACTTTTCTTTCGTTCTCTTTCATATCATCTATTTCCCAGCTATTAATTTCGAAATGTAATTTATTCCAGAAATCTTTTTGCTCTCTTTCCATCAAATATGGATTATAGCATACAACCTTGTCCTCATCGACTTCCTTTAAAGCATCTTCATAATCGACTTCTCTTTTATTGCGCTTAGCGGTTTGTTTGACCTTGTGAATAAACCAGTTTTTCGTTATTACAGAAAAGTAAGAAAAAGCCTTGGAGCCTTTACTTTGGTCATATTTATCTAAAATAGTTGTTAACCAGACTTTGCACTCGTCTCTCAACTCATCAATATTAGGTAATGTAGTAAATTTATAAGTAAACACAATTTTGTCTACCATTTCATTAAATGCTGGCTGTATCAATTCAACATATAATCTAGTTCTTACCTTGTTGCAGTTTGTTCTTGAGTATTCAACTATCGCGTCTTCGTGAACCTGCGTAAAATACATTCTCTTCTTGGATCGTTTCCTCGGCATCTTGTTCAATTTCCTTTTGTTGTTCGTCTTCAGAATTTTCGTCGTATTCGACAATGTTGTAAATATCTTCATATTCTTCCAAAACTTCCAACAAACTTGAAGTATGAGACAAGACAAATTTAATATTTTCGTCTCCATAATAATCTTCAAGCTCAAAGAGTGTTTTGAGATGGCCTTTGTAATTAGTCAATAGATCGACCAAATCGCCCAAATTTTCGGCTATGAACCACAACTTGGATAGTAGTCGCCTTATGTACCAAAGAGCGAAAATATTAGCCGTTATGGATATTAAAATGGCTATTACTAACCACACTGTTAAATTAATCGTCATGTTTCTGATTCCTTGCTTCTTTTTTCATATCTCGAAGTAGCTCTCGATTTTTTTCTATATAGTCTTTAGTAAGTGTCCCCGTGGATTGGTTCCCCGTGGTTTCACCTTTTTTAAGAATTGGCATTTGCGGTACCCTTTGCAAATAACCTACTTCCTCACACAGTTGGCATGATTCTTGTCTTTCTTTCATCCCATGTCGCACTTGGAAGTGGCCATCGCAACTATTACACTGGTATACATATCGCGGCATTACGATGTGACTACTTTGCTTTTGCTCTTGGGTTTAACAACAGGTGGGTTTGTAACTACCACTTCTCCGTTATCAGCAACTTCTAGCTTAAAACTCTGTAGGACTGGAACGATATCGCTCTGTTCCATTAAAGATTTTTGCAAGGCCATCATTACGGCTCCTACAGCTTGATTACTTAATTTCATTTTTTGTCTCCTTTAAAAAATTATTTATATATGTTTCTAATTTGTGCTCCGGGGCCCAATCAAGAACCTTTATGGAGTTAGATATATCTGCTCTTGTCTCTTTCGCCTCTCCGGGTCTGGCTGGTAGATGCTTCTTTTCCCTGCCGAACATATCTGCCAGTTCATTGATAGAGTGGTTGGTGCCAGTTCCCAAATTAAATATTGAGGCTTCTCTATCCTTCTTGGATATCGCTATTAATCCGTTACATATGTCGTATACATGCGTAAAGTCTCTTCTTTGTTCACCTGTACCTACCACTGTCAGAGGTACATTATTACTATATTGTTGCTCGAATATGGCGACTACAGGGGTATACTGACCGATCAACGGGTTTCTAGGTCCATATACATTAAAAAATCTAGCAATACCAGATTTTATATTATAAACATTAGTGTACATCTTTACAACCTCTTCCCCTTGCCATTTTGCAAAAGCATATGGGTTAAGGTAAACGCCACCGTAAAACGAACTTGACCCAGCATATACGACCATGCAGTTGTTATTTCTTGCATATTCGCACACAATTGCTGTTCCATATGAATTGTTTTCACAAGTGTATAATGGTTTTTTGAAAGATGGTTGTATTCTTGCCTCAGCAGCTAAATGAAAAATAGTATCTATGCTCTCATCAAGACCATTTGTTAGGATCTTTTTAAAATCATCAAAATAATATTTAGCTAACCTGTTGCAGTTTTCTTTTTTTCCGTCTGATAGGTCATCTATGACTACCACTCTGTTACCTTGCTTTACCAAGATATCTACCAAATTGCTTCCTATAAAACCACAACCACCTGTGACTAATACTGTTTTCATTTAATCTCCCTTTATAACCCTATGGCTATCGCTATCAAAATGTTGAGTTGAAAACTCAAACAGTTCTGTGTCTTCCATAGCATACATTTGATGCCTCAATCCCCTATAGATGTGAAATCTATCTCCTTTTTGCAAAATTACCTTTTTGGCATTCCCCAAGTCATCATCGTCTGAATAGGAAAGCGTAATCGCGCCAGACTGAATATAAAAAACTTCGTCCTTAAGCTTGTGGTAATGCCACGAACACTTCTTGCCTTTCACAAAATACAAAAGCTTTCCACAATACTCTTCGCAGTTCACAATCCACTTTTCAAATCCCCACCCTTTTGGTACAAATTTAATATCATTAGATAAAAAAGTCTTCATCTTTCACCCCCTTGTCATCTATATACAAGTTACCAGAGGGCTTACCCATAAATAACTCATGATATTTCACTCCCCAACTGTCTAGCTGTTGCTTTGTTAAGGATAGAAAGCTATGAGTTGCCAATTCGGAATTGTTATTAAATCTCCCCATACCCCTTGCAGTCAAAAAATATATAATGTTGCCATCGTCGTATAATTTGTTGATTTTGTTTATTCTCTCTACAATGGGTTTCGCGTTCTTGTAATCCCCATCCGTATTTGTACAAATGGTCCCATCTATGTCTATTACATATGTCATTTTCTCTCCAATATGTTTGTTGTTGAATATTCTCCTACTCGATCAAAATATTCAATTTTTTTTGCATGCTCTGAACCAATGACTCCCTTAGTTTTATACTCGACACCGACAACTAGCGCGTCTGGTTGAAAAAACTCGATCCAATTTTCAAGCTCTGTATCATTATCAAAAGCGACCACCTCGTCGATATATCTGATTGATTCAAGAAAGAATTGTCGATCTCGACGATTGTTAACGGGCCTTTCGGGGCCCTTGGTTTCTTTGATTCTCTTGTCCCCATCAATACCTACCACCAAAAACTCTCCCAGTGATTTGGCATACTTAAATAACTCTACATGGCCTCGGTGTAGAATATCAAAACAACCATTTACCCAAATAACTTTCATATTACAGTGACCCCTTTTTTTTGTACTGCTATTGTAGCACACTCGTTAGCATAACTTATAGAAGATTCTATATTCGATGTTCTTAGATACTCGGCCACAAGCCCAGAGAGGAAAGTGTCACCCGCACCCGAAACATCCCTTATGTCGACCCTTCTTACAGGATATACCTTATCCTTGTATTTGCAACCTTTGGGGCCCAAAGTTACTATTAATTTGTCTTTTACGTTTTCTGGTATTCTATCCTTGGACTTGTTGTACTCATAATGATTAATTTTTATGAACCTCACCCCAGTACACCAATCTCCTAAAACCTTCTTTGTGTCCAAGAAAACACAATTATGATTATCAGATATATAACTGATGTCACTCTCGGTTAAAAAGCCTTTACAATAATCTGAAATGACAACAATCTTGTATTTATTTAAATCAACCTTGCTTACATCGCATCTCTTTACAGTGTGATCATTCTCGTCAACTCTCACAAACATTTGATTAGTATTGAGGTGGATAAACCTTGTTTTTGTTATGTCTTTCCAGTTGGTATTCGTATGTATATCGCAACTTCCATATAAAGATTGTATGTTTTTTTGAACATTCATTGCCATGCCGGGTGTCTTTATTATTTCAGTTGGAACAAATACTGGCACTGGGGCCTCTGGACAAAGCCTGTCACACTCCCCATAATAAAAAACATCGGTACATGTTTCGCCAATAACTAAAATATCTGATTTCATTGTGTTACCTTGATAAAAAATTACTACCTGACTTTACTTTCCCTCTCCAATATTCTAAAAGATCATCCATAGTTTTTTCGAAAGGAATAGTTGGCTCCCAGCCAGTGTGGTTTCTAAACTTAGTGGTGTCAGGTACCTGCAAGTCTGCGTCAATTGGCCTCAAACGATCGGGGTCCACTCTCACCTGAATGGTGCTAACGGTAGATTTGCTTAATAAATAATTCAACATGTCCTCGATAGAACAGGTATATGATCCACCAATATTATAGTATTCCCCGGCTATTGGATTCACTGTTACCAAGCTGTAATATGCCCTAACCGCATCCCTAACATCTGACCAAGTTCTTAGGGATTTTAAGTTGCCTACTTTCAATATTGGCGGTATTAAGTCTGCCTCAATCATTGCTATCTGCTTAGCAAAAGTGGATTCAGCGAAAACATCACCACGCCTTGGGCCTGTATGTGTAAACATACGAGTAGTCATAACCTTCATTCCATATGCCTCAGCGTAAAATCTACCAACCAAATCTGTCCCAACCTTTGAAATTGCATACGGTGACGCTGGGTGGAATGTTACATCCTCGTGAATTGGTAGAAACTCTTTTGGAACCCTTCCAAAAACTTCCGACGAGGCACAAACATGTATTGTCGGTTCTAATTTCAGGTGTCTTATCGCGTCTAAAACTTTTGCAGTTCCCAGAATATTAGTCTCCAACGTCTCCAAAGGAGAATCAAAGCTGGTTTTCGGATAACTTTGTGCGGCTAAATGGAAAACATAGTCTGGCTTGCTTGAACCAAAGGCTGTCAACAAAGAACTTAGGTCGTTTATATCACCATAAACCAAACGAATTCTATGTTTTCCATTTATATAATTCATTAAATGCTCAAGGTTATCCATCCTGTCATCCCATCGAACTAAGCCATAAATATCCCAATCTGTATTTTTGAATAGAAAATCAACAAGGTGTGACCCGACCATTCCAGTGATTCCGGTTATAAAAGCCCTAGTCATTATTGGCCTTCCACCAATCAATACTTCTTTTAATACCTTCCTCTAAAGATACCTTTGGTTCCCATCCGAGCATTTCCTTAGCTTTTGTGCAATCTAGAAAGAGTTTTGTCGGAATATGAGGTTTGCTGAGGTCATGTTCCATCTTAAGATCTTTGCCGGAAATTTTAATAATCTTTTCAACCAACTCTTTGATCGAAACCTCATATCCACAGCCAACATTAAAAACCTCACACATGGATTCTTGTTTTTCAAGAGCCATTTCTACAAAGTTCAAAAGATCATCAACATATAAAAAGTCTCTTGTTTCGGTTCCGGGTCCCCAAACATTAATTTTTTCGTCGTTGGTCATAACCTTGGTTATGGTCGCGCCGAAGACATGGCTTTTCTTCAGATCATATTTGTCATGAGGGCCGTAAATATTGGACTGTCTTAATACTGTGTGTTTTGTTTTACCCAAGGTGCCATAAAAATCACACATTTTTTCGATATACACTTTGGTGTTGCCAACGCCAAAGTATTTAGACAATAGCCTTTGATTTCCATCAAAATTACTTTCTTTAGTTGCAACTCTATTCGGCTGGTACATGACTGTGCAGCTTGGAAAAATAAAATGCTTTATATCGTTCTCAAATGCCTCTCGTAGAAGCAGAGAATTCATAACAGCGTTATCAGTAACATGAATATACGGACGATTAATAATATCATTTGCACCAGAGGTAGTTGCAGCTAACTGTAGTACAATATCCATCCCCTTTATAACTCTTTTAACATCTTCTATATTGTTTAGATCAGCTTGGACCCACTCAACATCATATTCTTTAAGAGGCGGCTTAATGTGATAAACTGCTCTTATTTCGTAGTCTTCTCTCCGTGTGAAGCGTTCTAAGGAATTTTTTCCAATAAACCCTGTTGCTCCACAAATTAAAATTTTCTTTTTAGTCATTTTGTTTTATAAACCTCTTTATATTTTGAAGTGACGTTCTTTGTCCCATTGAGGAAAGATCAGATGGGATATTGTTTTCTACCACAGGGGTATTATATAGAAAATCTCCATATTTTGGATAATATTCAAAATGCTCACCGATCTCTGATAAAGATATGTTGGATCTTGATACCAAATTATAAACACCAGATAGATTATTTTCAATAGACTTGTTAAAAAAAGACAAAATGTCTTCATATAAAACATAATTAAAAGTAGACTTACTTGAAAGCCCAGTTTTTAAAAGGTTCTTTTCTGATAATTTTACCAAAGTGTTTTTCCTCATTCCTTCTCCAAGCATCGCTGAACATCTTGCGATGATGTAGTTTTTACTCTCGTTTTTTACTATAGATTCGGCCATAAGTTTCATCAACTTATAGTATGATTGCTCTTCTCGATAAACATCTACAGATGATACATAAATAAATTTTTGATGCGGCATCCCCAGTAATTGTTTTGTGAGATAGAGATTATCATTAAAATACTGATAGTGGTCATTTATCTCTCTTTTCGCATCGAAAGCACAATGTATAATTGTGTCGATAGATGAACAGGAGAGCACAGCGCCTAGGTTTTGCCTATGCAGACCCACGGACCCTTTAATATGGTTGTGAATATATTTGCCCAATCCACTGTTGACTCCTGTTATTAGTATATTATTTGAACGCATTAAATCTCTTATCTATGTTTTCTTTGTTTTCTAAAAACCATTCAATGGTTTCACTTATTCCTTCTTCAATTGACACAGATGGTTCGAAACCACAGGATTTTGCTCGTGTCATATCAAATACCCGCCTAGCATCGCCAGTTGGCTTAGAAACATCCCACTCTATTTCTTTATCGAAATAGTTTGCTATCGCTTCGGCTATACGCTTGATCTTAATGCCCTCCCCGGACCCCAAATTCACTGGTTTTGTGAACTTGTTTTCTACCATATGGATCATACCCAATGCGACATCTCTAGCATGAATAAAGTCTCTTATTGGAGACCCATCGCCCCAAACACTCAACTTGTCATTCTCGAATGCTTTTCTTATTAAAGCTGGAATAACCATTGCGTTGTCGGGGTCAAAGTTGTCATATGATCCGTAAACATTAGCTGGTCTTACAATAGACACTTTATCCCACCCGTGCTGAATAGAATAAGCTTTAGCTTGTAATTCTCCCATGCGTTTTGCCCAACCGGCAAACCAATCGTTCTTAGAAGGCATAGTCATCCATACATCGTCTTCTTTAAAGACTTCAGCCGGGTGGTACACGCCGACACTAGAAGTGTATAAATACCACTCTACATCATTCTCAAAGGCAGCTTGCATCATGTTGGTATTAAACTGCACCATTGGAACAAAGAAGTCTGCTGGTTGCTCCATGCACATCTTTGGGGAGCCCTTAACTCCTGCACAATTAAAAACATAATCCATACCCTTACATACCTCAAGGCAATTTGATAAGTATCTTAAGTCTTTAAATACAAAAGAAACACCCTCCGGAATATCCTTTGGCTGGTCTAGGCTACAAATGAACACCTTAGCGCCACGAGCAGTCAAAAGGTTTACCAACTCTCTACCAATCATACCAGTTCCGCCTGTGACTAGAACCTTTTTATTTTCAAACATCATTAAGTCTCCCACATAAATTTATAATTTGTTTTTTAGTTAATTCCGGGTGGTTCCCAATATACAAACCGTAATCATGTATATAATTTGTATTATTCATCTTCCCTACCACAGAATATTCGTACCTTTCTAAATAAGGTTGTCTTGCTTGGTTGCCACCACCGGCAGTACCAAGTCTGTACTCCACTCCTTCGCTTTCCAGAATGCTACAAACTAATTTCATATTCTTATTATTGTAATTCAATATCAGGGGTAAAGCGTAATTACTACTACCATCCATTAGAAAATTAACGTAATAAAGCTCAGGATCTAGATTCGAAACCCACGTTACCAGATTATTACATCTAGTATTAATATTATCATCAAGTCTTTTAATTTGCTCTAGGCCTAACACAGCATTAAGCTCGGTGCTTCTCATGTTGTATCCGGGGACTGCAAATGTAAACAAAGGATTGACATCTGGCTTTGCATATTTTTTCTGAGTTTCAAGTGAAGCCTCTCTGGTCATCCCATGGGATCTAAACATTCTTGCAAACTCGTATATATCTTCATCGTTTGTGCACACCATACCGCCCTCAATAGTTGTCATGTGATGGCCAAAATAAAATGAAAAACAGGACATATCTCCCATGGTTCCGACCTTGTTACCGTTGTGTGTCGCACCGTGTGATTCGCAACAATCTTCTATCAGTAGTAAATCGTTTTCTTTAGCTAGTTTAATAATCTTGTCGTTGATGCCGTTGAATCCCAAAACGTGAACTAAAACAATAGCCTTTGTATTTTTATTGATCGCGTTTTTGATATTCTCGTAAGAAATTGCCATCGTATCCAAGTCGACATCAACAAAAACGGGCGTAAAGCCGGTATTTATGACAGAAGACACATCGGAGACCCATCCTATAGGAGGTACAATAATCTCGCCCTTTTGGCCCTTTTTCTCGCGAACAATCGATGTTGTAATATAATTCGCAGCAGCACCAGAACCAACCATCACGCTATACTTAACACCCAACCACTCAGACCACGCTTTCTCGAACTCTTTGACTTTGGGACCGTTCGTGAATCTGTTTGTGTTCAATATAAAATCCGATAGCACTTCCTTATCTTTCTGGGTTATGTTATCGTTGATAAGTGGCCAAGAAAACTTATTTTGTCCCATAATACTCTCCATGCTCTACAATCAAAGTTGACTTAGAATCTTTTCTCTCATAAGCCTCTACGAAAGCTGGAAACACTTGGTCAGCTTCTGTTAATTCCACTACATGAACATCTGTCAACATCTTTCTCAAAGCCTCGGTGTGGTTCTGAGTATGTTGGGGGCCTGCATCTATTGGACTCTTCGACCCAACTGATACTCGTATGATTACACGAGGTAGCATCTCTCCCTTGGACATATCGTTCATCTTATCTAGATGGTTAACAAGCTGATTGCATGCTAAAATAAAAAAGTCAAACCTTGGATACATCGTTATAGGAACAAAACCTTCTAATGCAACACCTGTGGAGATTCCCATTTGGGTTTCCTCAAACACCGGCAATTCGATCCTTTTTTCAATAGGTACTTCTTGAATTGTGCTTGAAATGGCATGACCGCTTACTTTGCAGGCTTGGCCTAAAAAGATCGTGTTGTCTTTCTCTGCTAACCAGTTCATTGCTCTTATTATTTCTTTTTTATATCTCTTTTCTTTCATGATTAAAAATTCACCCACTTTCCTGTTCCGTGATGGGGATATCCCATCTCGTATTTGTAATATACAACTCCGTCTGGTGTTTCTTGTTTTTTTCCCCAAGCCATTTCAGTCGGGGTATGGACACTCATATCGTTATCCTCGATTACCCACTGTAGTGGTAGATCAAAGTTCTTAACGTATTTATATGCTTCATGAAACCCACCAGTTTCCATCGTCATGTCACCTACAAAGCACCATACACGATTTGGAGAATTCTTCAGTTTCAACCCCATGGCTGTGCCAACAGAAATAGGAATTATACCACCCACTATAGACGATGAATAAAAGTTAGGATTGGTGTTGTTTGTTCCCATACTCCTTCCTTCCAAAATCCAATCAAAAAGCTTCTCAGGATCAACACCATGCAACAAGGCGTGATAATGGTTTCTCCACGGAACAAAGACCCAATCGTCCTTGTTTATGTATTGAAAAATTTCCAATAATTGCTTTTCGTTATTTCCAGCTAAATGAATTGGCCCTCTTATCTTACCAGCTTCATAAGTATCACGAACTTTTGATTCAAAATTAATCAATTCCTGCTCTGTTATCGTAACCTCTCTAACTTTCTCTAAATGTTTTGGTATTTGCAAAATCATTATTTATCCCTTAGTTGTAATATCGGGTTGCTAATTGGCCAGTTAATGTTACAACGAGGGTCATCCCATTTTATTGTAAACTGCTGATCTACATCGGGATAGGTTCCCGGATATGCCCACTTATAATGAAAGACGGAATTGTGGCTCAACACTACAAAACCGTTTCCCACGCTTGGAGGGATTAGCACCTGCTTTCTCTTTTTCGAGTCCAAAATCATGGACTGGTATTTCATATACGTAGGCGAATCTTCTCGGTTGTCGACTAAGACGAAATAAAGGTCACCATACAAGCAAGTGACCAGCTTCCACGATTTGGAATCCCCATGGATTCCCCGTAGCACGTTCCTTCTAGAGGTAGATACCTTATCATGATTGAAGCTCAAACCGTGATCACCACTTTTCCACAAGGTCCACAGGTCGCCTCTATAATCAGTAAAATAATCAGGCTCAACTATTTTAACACCATCGATATTGTCAATCTTCATCTTTATCCCAGCTTATCTCCCAATCTTTAAACTCTGCCGCCAAACAATCAATCTTATAATCTTTTCTGCCGCCCGCTAACTCTTGTATTTTGTTTTTAGCAGTGTTTCTAATTCCATTGAGACCGTGTGTAAGTTCAAGGTTGTTTCCGTCTTTTATGCCTTTTCTATAATTTGACTCGTTATGCCAAATATGTAAATTCATTTGAGACAAGACAACAATTGCCCTTACACTATTACTATCTAATATAACATCTTTTTCCTTTAGTGTCAAGTCTATATCATGTAAAATATCAGAAATTTCTTGAGCATACTCCTCTTTGTGTTTTGTTATAAAGACCTCTTTCAATTGAGCTATTGAAAGCCTGTCGATCAACTCTGAAAGTGTTGGTAAATATTTTCTATCCATTTGTAATCTCCTTTAAATTGTTTGCAAATGTGTCATCCATGGAAGTCCACTTACTGGCTAGCTTGTAATTTTCTCTTAATGCTTCTATCATTGTGCCATATCTATCTTCCGTTAAAGACGGGATTAAATCGTCTAAATCTTTAATTGTATCAAAACAGATTATACCGCCCATATTAAAGTGTTCGGTGATGGCGCTAGATCCCCAATAAATTGGTATTGTTCCCGTCCTAAAGCAATCAATAAGTTTTTCAGTAAAATAGTTTTTACCTTTAGAGTTCTCTACCACTATTGAATATCTATACTCTGCTAACGCTAGTATTTTGGCTCCTTGTGGCATTGGTTTAAAGGCTTCTCCCCAAAGATCCAATAAGTGAGTATTCTTTAGCTTTGATACTATTTCGTGTCTGTATTTGTGCCCGGAACACCATGATTTCTTAGAAACTATCATGGAAGTGTTTTTTCTTTTTTTGTAAATCTTGGAATGCCTATCTATAATCCTACTTGATGCTATTGGGGTTTTTATATACTTGTCACCCAAGTTCAGTAATTCTTCGTCAAAAGTGAATATGTAATCAAACAGATTTTCAAGACGAAGCACCTGTTCATAAGCAAAGGGGTGTACTTCCCTACACTCCACTAGCCAAGCGACTTTAACTTTGGCAGGGTCTCTAAGTACATTTTCTCTATTTAAGCTTTTGTCTGTATATACCGATACATCTTGACCACCATCAAGATAATCTATACACTTTGGTTCCACAAAGGGACTGAATGTTCTAAAGCCATACGCTGGTTTGCTATGGTTTGTCAAAACATCAAATAAGTTAACTTTTATTTTCATCTTTTACTCCGAATATGGGCACACAAGAATCTAAAAGCATTAAGTCGAAATCACTATAACCATCTGTTATGTTGTAAGTAATTTTATTATAGTTATCTTTCTGTCCGTATTCAGGGTGAAGAGAAAAATTAACTATTATTGCAATTCTGTCTCTTCGGGTTGGCAGCTTCCCCTTGTGTACCCCTTTAGCATCAAAGAAAGTTACTTGACCTAACGGTCCGATTATTTCTTTTATTTTCTTGTTATATTTTTGCTTTACTTCTTTATCTTTTATTCTTTCTCTGCCCGATATCCCACTTAGGTCTTCTTTGTTGGAATTTTGTACATATACCAAAGGGCCGCCAAACGCATCAACATCGTTTAAATAAATAACCGCTTTTAATAATTTGTATGAACCCGGATCTCTATGAAAAAACTGTGTGTCTTTTGGGTCGTTTGAAGCATAGGATTTTATTACCTTTATATAGCTTATTGTTGGTACACACTTGTAATAACAACAAGCGATAGGGACCAGTGTTTTTTTTACCAATTCATACAACCCATTAATCCCAAAAGGGTTCTTTAGAACCCTTGTGTCGTTTTCGGAATAGTAATCACAAACCTGCCTTCGTATTTCACCCAAGTCATCTTTAATGCTTAAAGACTCTGGGGGTATCTGTACATATCCGTTGGCCTTCAGGAGGTGCAAGTGGCCAACTAAACCAGAATTTATAGATATCTTATCCATGAATTGTTGGCTTGCTTGTTTTCTGTTCTTTAGATAGAAATCATAATATCTCTTTTCCAACTTGTTAAAGCGGTGATCGTTCAAGTTCACTCCCCTTCCAGACCATTATCAATGATTTCCCACTCGGGTGGGACCATGTCTGACAGATTATGCCCGGAGTAGCCGGGCCCAAACCACTTCTTTGGACTTATAATAATTTTGCCTTCATTCGTATTCAGCCATGCTGACCACCAACTAAATGTACTATTGCATATTATGTTGTGATGGCACAACGACATATAATAGAGGTCTTCGTAGTCTTTCTGGTTTTCTACGAACAGGAAATTATCTCCATGAAAGTTATCTTGGCACCAATCCATATCATCACTAAAAACTAAGAATTTTACAGTCTGATCAAACCTCTTAATGGACTCATTAAAATATTCACTGTCACACGATCCATGATAATGCGGGTTTTTCAGGTGGGAACCCCTTCGAACATGTATAGAGACAAACTGACAATCAGGAAACTCTTTAACAAATCTATTGTTAAAATCATTGATAATGCTTTTTGGAGGGGAGAAAACCTTCTTTATAATCTCTGCATTCTTTTCGAAATAACGTTCAGATTGGAAGTACCCATTTAACAGCATGTTTTGTCTTGGGTGAATCTCAGTGTAATGAAAGCTAGGCTCGTTATAGACCATGAATAAGTTTTTAGATTTAATATCTTTAAAAGGTAATTTTCGAAATACATTCTTTAAGTATTTAGTTGGAGGGGATGCTTGGAAAGCTTCTCCGCCTGCGCCTCCCATTGGGGGCCACGTATTCTGGTCAAAACAAAATGCTATTTTATTTTCAACCGCAAGGTTTACGACAGCAGCTATTTGGAACATTTGGTTTCCCAGCCCGCCTTTTAAAACACAAGATATCATTTTTTACTCACCAGCAACTCGTACTCCAAAAAGTATAAATGATCTATATCGGTATTTAAAAAACACTTAATTGCATCGTTGGGTGTTTCGACAATCGGCTCCCTATCATTAAAGCTTGTATTTAGCAATATTGGAACACCAGATATCTCATTCCACTCTTTCAGCAAATTGTAATAAAGCTTATTGTCTTGCTCTGTGACTGTTTGTAGTCTTGCTGATCCATTGAAGTGGTTTACAGCGGGCACCTTCTTACCCATCTCCGGTTTAAAATTAATAACCTTACTCATATAGGGACTATCGATGTCCCTTTCAAACCACTCAGACACATGCTCACGCATAATAGAAGGTGCGAATGGTCTATACCATTGTCTATGTTTAACTTTTTGATTTATAGTGTCTTTCATTTCTGGGTTTCTTGGGTCAGCTATTATGCTTCTGTTCCCCAGAGCCCTTCTACCTGATTCTGATTTTCCGCAAAACAAAGAAATTATTTTAGATTCTGACAAGAGACCTAAAACGTGAGTCTGGTTTTGTTTTTCGTATGTCGATACGTTGTCATATAAGCTCAAAGAATCAAGAATCTGCTGTTTTGTGTAATCTATTCCTAGATACGGAGAAGAGTTATTGATATGTTCTATTCTATCGTTCCCTAGGACTTGATGCCACACATATTGCGCTGCTCCGATACATAGCCCAGCGTCATAAGGCACAGGACAAACATAGATATTATCAATCTCTTTTTCAAATACAGAATACAATTTCCCAACCATAACGGAATTTAAAGCGACACCCCCACTGAGGCATATGTTTCTTTGTTTTGTCTCTTTTAGCAAACCGCCAATTAGTGTAAACAAAAAGTCTTCTGTGTATTTTTGCAAGGCGGCAGCGATATCAAATTTGTTTTGCTCACTTCCATTGGCTATTTTCGCCAGCTTGTTGAATGTTTGTATCTTCTCTTTGTTCCAATAAGCGTATCTTTCAAATCGTAAGGATGCCACGTCATCATAATATTTGTTTGGGTCTCCCATGCATGCCATTGCCATAACAGAACCTGCCTGATCTCCCTTTGGCCACCCACCGGATAAACCAAAGATATTCGTCGTAAATATATTCCACGTAGAGCCTATATTAAATTGTGACTCAACGGCATGTTTTATAATTGTTATATTGTTACCTTTTCCAACCCACGTAGTAGATGTTAATATCTTGTCGACGTTTTCAATTATATCTCGGCCGCCACCGTCAATTGTTACAATCAACGCATCTTTAAAGTTACTAGAATAAAAAGCATTTGCAGCGTGAGACTGATGGTGCCCACAAACATAGTACTCACCGCCATTTGATTCTACTATATTCTTAATCATCTGGTGCGCGTAAGGGGTCTTTTTTTGTGTTTGGTGTGTTGGGTCCAGTATTTCAACAAAGTATTTTATCTTTTTGAATTCAGGATAATCGTTTATCAACAACTGAAAGGCATCGCCTATTGGTTGTTTCTGTCTAATATATCTTTCCAACTCAACGTGTAATATGGTTTTGCCATTTTCCAAAATAGCGAATGATGTATCATGGCTATTGTACAATCCACATATAAGCATTATAACTCCTTCAGTAGTTGATACTTCTTCTTGCTTCTGACATATGACTCTTCATTTAACTGCTTACTGTGATCCACCTTGTCTTCGTTTAGCGGATTATCTCTATTGTATATATACAATATATCCTCAACATAAAATGCTTTCTTTCCAGCCATCTCCAACATGGGAAAAACAAATCCCAAATCCCATGCTGCCTTTATAAATTTGTTTGTTTTCGGGTTTATAAAATCTTGCTTATTTATCTTTTTCCAAAGCTTATATCTAAAAGTACGTAAATGAGATGACATCCAAGCGCTTTCCCGGTACAACGAATTGTCTATAATCTGATTGGGGATCTTCTTAGAAAATTTACCACGCTGATTCGAAGGATATTCAACATAAGACCCATACGTCATCCAGCAATCTTGTTGTTTATAGATGTTGTTTAATTTCTGTAGTACTTGGTCGCTCGCTAACCAGTCATCACCGTCAAGTATAACAATTATATCGTTGTCATCAAGGTCTAGTGATTCCAAAGTATCATGAATGTTTTTAAGAGCATACTTTTTCTCCGTATTTGTTACCAAATTTAGTTTATCACTCTTGTCACAACATTTCTTGATTATTGAATTTGTCTGGTCTGTCGAAATATCATCAATGACATAGTGTTCGTAATTATCATATTTCTGCTTCATCACGCTGGTGATGCAATATTTTACCCACTTCTCCACGTTGTAAAGGGGAGTTACTATAATAAATTTATTGTTCATTTAATTTTTCCACTATTAAATTCGGTATCTCAGTTCTCTTGCTAGACATAACATCTATCAATTCGTCCCCACTTAGTGAGAACCACGACTCATATGAGGCACCTATGTTTCTATTTGTTATTGTCTTTATTCCCATCATTCTTGCCTCTACTACTACCCTAGATAATGTTTCTGGTGTTTTTGGCAGAAAAATGAATTTGTCGTTATTACTAAGCAGAGACAAAAACTCTTGATAATTTGAAGAATATATCAAACTATATTCATAACCCTTCTTTTCGCAATAAAAGGCTGTTTCTCTGGTGTTCTTGTGCGGTATCGGTGATTTCAAAACCGAATAACACCCTTTCTTTTGTTTTTTATTTAAAAATGACATTATTTTCAAGGACTGTGTTGACCACAAATTGCCAGAAACACTAATAACATTATTAATCTTAAGGTTCTTGGTTATTATACTCCTGTGGAACACTGATTGGCAAAATATAGATTTTGCTTTTTTATAAAATTCAATGTTTGTTAATTGATCAGGAGGAGCAACAAAATCCCGGTATAAAGCGGGATTTCTAGATATTAAGTATTTGTGATCATGTTCGTATATTATATAATTGCAATTGTTAGAAAGATAATTACGGCACTCTTTTGAAAGATTAATGAAATTAGAAATAACAAAGCCATTACTCTTATTGGTCTTGAGTGTTTTGATATCAACAGTGTTAGATTTCAATTTAACTATTTCATGTCCGTTGTTTTCCAAAATAGATAAAAGCTCATGGTCGTTCAACTCGCCACCACCAAGAACCTCATTCACAAAGTAATCAGAAATATAGATTATTTTAATCTTGTTCAACGATATCCTCTTCTAACTCTTTTAGCCATTCATCAACGTTTATCTCTTCTCCATAAATCGCAGAAACAAAGCCTTCAAAAAGTTTATCATCGTTAAATCGTTCAGATAGACTCTCCTGAAGTTGGTTTGCCAGTGCTTTGGCACTGTCCCAATCTTTCATAGTTTTTCTAAGAGTCATCTTATAAGATCCCTGATCTGCAAAAGCCCACTGGGAGTCTCTTTCTATTACTCCGTCCCAAACTGCTTGGCTTTGAACTTTCTCCATTGTAAATTTCACATCTTGAAAATAGCCTTTTTCGTTATCATATAAAAAATCGCGCTGACCTGACCATCCGCAGGTTACGATTGGGAGGGCTTCTCTTGCTGCTTCGAACATTGGCAAACCAAAGCCCTCACCGTGAGAAATGTTTACAAGTGCTTTAATTTTAGGATTATTGTAAAGGCCAACCATCTGCCCTGACGATAGATCTCCATGAAGAAGATATACTTTACACTTTCGATCTGGGTAATTTGCTAACATATTTTTAACAGAAGGTTGCAAATGTTCCCAATCAGAAATTGAATTTGATTTAATGTTACACTTGATAACCAAGCCTACCTCTTGATCTACAAACTCCTCAACCCACCACCTTAGAGCATTTTGAAAGTTCTTTCGAGGGCTTATTTGAGATACCATGAGGAAGTTGAAATCATAATCCAAACTAAAACCCGGAATATCTTCAGGTGGTGACCTTGGAGTGGACTCCCAAACCACCTCAACCGGTGTTTCCAATTTGTATGGAATTGTTTCACCAGTCTGGTTGTTTTTTGCTTGGGCTACTGTTCCGACATATGTATCCTTGGCATGATTTGAAACAACAAGTATTTTGTCCATATCGTTGCCTTTTTGTAGCCATACGGGTGCAACCTTTGAAGTTTCAATCCCAGCGGTATAACCGATATTAATCGGACATATCTTTTGAAATTCATTCGGAATTGTTATTTGTAGACTGATGTCAGGAAGTAATTTTTTCTCCTGCATTAGAATTTGAGTTGTTGTTATTTTCTCATCAACCCACTCTCTAAATTCGCTTTGATCCCAAACCCACCCTGTTTGGCCCCAAGGTATGGCTTGTATAAATACATCAAACAGGTCTTCTCTTGATTTCAAGGCTCTAAGTGCAAATCGGGCTTGTTCACCATACCCAGATTGCGAGAGAACAGGGCCTCTAACAAATATTTTCTTTTTCATTTAGCTTAACTCTCCTTTTATAGTATAGCACGTTTTGATAAAATTGTCAAGAATCTTTTTTGATTCTTCTTAGGGAATATCCTATATAAGCTTTTTCTTCGTCACCTATTAAGACACTATAGCTGTTATTGTTTGCATCATTGATTCTCAAGGCAATACCTTCAGGTTCCTTTGACTCAACTATAATTCCTATTTCTCCATTGTATGTTTCAACAAGATCCCCAACATTCAAGACAGGATTAAGTGATTCTTTGTATGTTGGGTGAATTGGTATATTGATATCAAATATTCCGGGCTGGAACCATTCTGCTGATTCTGGGAATTCGGGAGAGGGCTCAATATAGGACCACTCTAGCGAGTCAGCAACAGATGGTATGCCACTGGGTGCAGAACCGGTCTGCTCTTTGCTCATGCAACTTCCTTGAACCGGATTCCGTTATAATTCTTTCTTGTATCCCAAGATCCCTCGGCCTCATGCACATTAACCATATAATCTACCCAAGTTTTAGTGAAATTTGTAAAATTATAATTATCTAAAACGTGCTGTCGTCCTTTCAGTCCCATTTCTTTTCGGCCAGCTTTACCTAGCGCTACCATCTTATCCATAGCAGAAAAGAATTGCTCTTTAGATGTTCGGTCCTCGTATATATATGGAACTTGTTGTGATCCGATTATAGCTTTCGATGTGGGGTGCAATGGGATACCAAACCACTCAGAGCCATTTGTTATTTGCTCTTGTAGTCCTCCTGTCATATTAACAATAATAGGAGTACCACAGGAAAGAGATTCTAGCGTTGCGAGGCCAAAACCTTCGGCATCGGAAATGTTTATTGTACAGTCAACCATGTTATACATAGAAGATAAATGCTCGGGTGCAATCTTCTCCTTTGATACCAGTACTTGTCTACCCTCATCGAGACCAAGGTGTCTTATGATTTGATCTAGATCTTGGCCGTGAGGGTCTTTCGGATCTGTATGCATTATTAGCTGTGCTTTTTCATGAGCATCTCTCTTATCTAACCATTCCTTAAACCACCATACTAAAGTACCAGACTGCTTTCTTCTAGCATTTCTGTTGTTCCAAAGGAAAATAACCTTATCATGATCTGATTCTGGTAACGAACTTTTTCGAAACGATATAATTTGTTCATCAGTAACAGGTTTAAATATACTTGAATCAACAGCGTGGGGAATATATGTGCTGTTGACGTCTGGTGCTACGTTCTTAACGATATCGTCAGTAACTTTAGATATTGTTGCAATATAATCATTTGAATCATAAAACATCTTATTAAATACTGGGTATGGTTTGTTGTCCCATACGTGGTAATAAACCATTGGGCACAATGGTCTCACTTCGTTTTCCATTTGCCACAACCAGCCCCAGAAACGAGGGTCGGTCATAAACCAAACAATATCTACTTTTTCAGTTCTCAAGACTGATCGTATCATCTCTGGTGTTCCATATCCGTCAACTGGGATTATCTTCCAGTCCTCATTGTATGGGTCGACCATCTTGGGTGTATAATCTTGATGCTTCATAGCACCACCCAATGATATAATAGAAAACCTTCCGGACTTAAGAAGAGCCTCGCAAACATATCTTGTTTGGGTTCCTACTCCGGAAGGTGAAAGGGGGTGATCTGACAGGGTCAGAACTTTAATTTTTTTAGTCACTTGCTCTCCTATGGACAATGGACCGTCTTATAGAATTCACAACCTTGACAGGAGAGTCGGTTTTTAACATAATTTTTGTTTTTAATATTAGCAAGGGCTTGAACCAACAAATCTTTTGCATTGTTTGTTTTTCTAGAACCCGATGTAACTCTAAATATTTCAACATTTTCCTTCTTTGCGGTTCTCTTGAGGAGAGCGAAATGAGTCTCAACCATAGCCGGATCAATCTTGTGTTTTTGACAAAAGAATTTTTTGTACAAGGTTAATTGATATGTTATGAGTTTATCACTTCTCTTTTTAGCATCCCAGCCCCAAGAACACGACTTCCAATCAATTATGTGATATTTTCCGTCAGACGTTTTAATCACTAAATCAATATAACCTTTAAAATCATATTTGTCAAGTAAAAAATCATTTATTTTTTCAAAAAGATTTTCTTCGACTGATATAACCTGATATTTACCATAATGTTCCTCTAATTTTGGGAGGATGAGGGGAGAGATTCGTTTTGCTTGCTCTCGCATTCCTGTGATAAGATCGTCTTTTCGCTGATGTTCTTCACCGAGTTGGTCCAACTCTCTGTCAAAATGTTCATCAAAGAAGTCGTCATAGTCTCGTTCATCAAGCGTACCCTGTACAGCATTCTCACATAAAGCGTGAATAGAGCGACCAAAAGCAGTATATTCATTTCCCTTAAACCTCCTGATTCTATCAATGTATGAAATTTTATGTTTTCTTGGGCATTCAGCCCATGTTTTAAGTTCAGAATAAGATATATGTTTAGGCATTAACCCTCCAATTGGTTAAGTTCAGATAACTTTGAAAATAAAATTGGACAAATTTTTCTAAGATCGGTCTGTGCTCCCGTATAAAATTCTTCGAACCCAATTGCAAAGTACTCCCTCAACGATGTTGTCGAATAAGGAGTTGGAAACAAGCCAGATACAATTGTCCACATTGTGTCATAGCCAACTTCTTTATAGAAATACATATCGATTTCTTTATCGTAATGGTATGTATTTGCAACCTTTTCATAAGGTTTAAAACCATTTGATTGCAAAATCCAATATAATTTTTTTCTTTTTCCAATAAATTCATTTTTTAGTTGTTGGTCAGAGTATATTATATCTCGATATATTTCTTCAGCCGAATGGGCAATCTCATGAATAATGTCATCAACTAGATCTTGATTACTGTCTTGGTTATTCGACACATAGATTGCACCATCTTGAAAAATAGCATTAACTTGTTTTTCTTTAAACACATCGAATTGACCGACATAGATAATATCCACATCCTTAAAAAAATACGAAGGAACTTGCTTCTTTATATATGAAAAAACAAGATCCGGATCAATATTTTTAGGTAATGCGTCCTTAATGAAAATGTCCACCTCATACATTGTATAATGATTCCTTGTTTTATTTGATCTGGTTATTGATTCCTTAACCCAGTTCATAAATACTCTCCATTATTAAAATACAATATAACATTCCTCAATAGTCTTGTCAAATATTTTCCACCTCGATTGATAGAAAAAGCATCATCATTGCGTCAGAGACATGCGATGATGTTACCAAGGGTGGAACTATTTTTCGCTTTGGTGGGTATTGTTCCAATATTACTCTATTTGTTTTTCCAAACATTGTGTTTTCGCTAATTGTTGTTCTTTTGTACCGAGGTAAAAGTTGCACAAACCCCCACACTGGTACTGATGAAGCTCCTATGAGTTCTCCGTCTTCATCAAAAAGTGATAAATTAAAATTTGCATGAAGTTTTTCCACGGTTATCGAAGGGACCATTGTCCAGTGTCTGTTTTCGACCCCACAGTTGATTGCATTTTTCTTATAATCACACTTTGATTTATTTAAAAAGTTTATACTAGTCTTATCATATATTTTGATTTTCCCTTCGTAGACTTGTGGGGCGACTGATTTAGTAATTACGTTTCGAATTGTTCCTTTGTGAAGCGATGCGTAGGTTGAAACTAGACTTGATAAGCCTTTGGGTGTTAAGCCTTCTCCAACATAAATCTTAACACCAGATGGTTTAATAATTATCTCATGGTCGGGGGCTTGACCAAAAGCGGTCAAATTCAACCACAAAATTAACATAAACAACATATCTTACCTCCTACAGTATATTGGCCGCCAAAGTCGCTAATTTCGAACGTTCTCCGCGCTTAAACGTTATATGACCGGACAGATCATAAGTCTTGAACTTTTCAACGGCAAATGCGAGACCATTTGATGTCTCGTTTGTATAAATATTATCAATTTGTTCAATGTCTCCGGTTAAGACAATTTTTGTGTTGTCTCCGATCCTTGTGATGATGGTCTTGACCTCATGCGCTGTGAGATTCTGAGCTTCATCGATAATGACAAATGCATTGGAAATCGAGCGGCCTCGAATATATGTCAAGGCTTCAACCTCGATTTGTCCTTTTTCCATAAAACTCTTCAACATGGTGCGATCGTGTCCAACAACCATTTGGAGGTTGTCTTGGATTGGCTTGAGCCACGGAAGCATCTTTTCTTCAAGAGTTCCGGGAAGGAAACCAATATCTTTACCAAGGGGCTGAACTGGTCTTGAAATTAAAATCCTTCGATATTTCTTTTCCCCCATCCCTAAACACTGTTCCATACCAGCCGCTATAGCCATAAGTGTCTTACCCGACCCTGCTTTACCGATTAGAGTCACAAGTGGAACATCATCATCGAAAAGCAAATCAAAGGCAAAAGATTGTTCCTTGTTTCTTGGTTTGATTCCCCAGCTAATATTGCCGATATTTTGAGCCACTTTTGCTATAGGGCGCGATGGTCCCATAAACCTCGCAAGAGCAGTTTTTTTAGGGTTTGCGCTCGATTGAAGCATAAGGAACTGGTTTGGGTTGAGTTTCAAAGTTTGTTCTTCTTCAAGTATGATTTCTTCATCGGCATAATATAAATCAATCAATTGATCATCTACTATAAGCTCGCAAAAACCATCATATAATTTATCGGCATCATCAACTGCTTTTTCTGTAAGATAATCTTCTGATTCAAGGCCAATTGCATTTGCAATTACGCGCATATTGATGTCACGAGAAACGACAATAGCCTTCCTCTTGGGAATGAGTCTTGACACATCCATCGCAACGGACAATATCTCGTGGTCGGGGACGGAAATATCCAAATCTGCCGGAAATTCTCCGTTGGTTACGCCAAGGATCTTAATTATACCCATACCCTTTTTGGGGCGTATTCCTTTATGTAGTGAACCCCTTGCTCGAAGACCATCGAAGTGTTTGATAACCTTTCGAGCATGAAAACCAACACTGTCTTGTCGTTTTTTGTGCTTATCGACTTCTTCAAGAACTTTTAGAGGTATAAAAATGTCGTTGTTCTCAAAAGCAAATAATGCATCTGCATCTGAGAGAAACACCGAAGTGTCAATAATATAGTTTTTTTTAGCCATTTGTTTCCCGGAGCAGTTCGTTTACTGCTAGTTTAATTTGTTCTTCTAAACCTTGTTGGTTTGTCTCTAATTCCTGCTTTACCCCATTAATAATGGAGCTTTTAATTTCGGTTCCTTTTTCTGGTGAGTCGATTAAAGCTTTTAAAATATCATCGCCCATTGCAAGCTCTGAGGCCCTACCTAAAATTTCTTCGTTAGAGGCATCGGGATTTCTTTTCATCACTCTTTGAATAGCATCTGTGGAGGCCTGTCTTACAAGTTGCTGGGTTTGATCCAGATTCAAGGGCTCTTCTATGCCAAGATTACCAGAAGCACTAGGGGCTGAGTATTTTTCCAATCCAACTTTCCAAATATCCACAAACCCTTGAAGTTTACTCATTAGTTTATTTATGATGTTTTGGGTATTAACAACTTCGGGCTTCCCTTTTAGTCGTGAAAACATAGATGTAAGATCTTCTTGTCTTCTCATTAAGTCTGATAAAGAATAAGATTTGTTGTTATATATTAACGATTCTACGCCTTCCTTCTCTTGTAGCATACCAGACAATTGGCCAACTGCATCTTCTTTCGGTGGATCGTTTTGCAAAAGAAAGTTTAAAATCTTTTTAGCCTTTTGGAAAAAATCTACGGACTTTTTATTGGTAAAATATGTTTTAAATGATTTAGGCTCTTCTGCGTCGTCTTGGGGATCGGTTGTTGCTTGTTCTTTTTCGGCTTCTTCACCGCCTGTGTCTGTTAGTTGAGCCCTTTTAATTCTGCTGATATCAATCTTAGATACGTCAACTGGGTTGTCGTCCAGATATCCGTTAACTCTTTTGAACAATGTCAGAAGGCCGACTTTTTCGCTCTCTTTTTCGGAATTTGCCAACTGAACAAAGAAATCGTGAACCGGTGCCTCTCTTCTTTTTAAGTCAGTAAAGAAATTACCAATTTTGTTTTCTGGAATTCCCATGAATCTTTTCAAAACTGTACGGTGGTATGTGTTTTCCTGAACGTCTTGTTTGATTTGGTTTTTATATATCAAAACATAAGCTATAAATTTAGCTAGATTTTCTACACCTTTTCCATCAGGAAATAACCTTTTAATTTCAGCTTTTATCATGGGGGCTTTAAATATCTTGGTCTTGAACCATGTTGATAACTGGGATGTACTCTGAGGAGCGAATGTGCCGTCTTTCAAACGAGCCACTTCCTCGTCTCCTTCTTCATCGGCTTCTTGATCTCCCGTAGGAGCATCAGGGTCTCTCGTAGTTATGGCTCCGGCTTCTTGACCTTTTTCCTCCGGGGAAGGAGGGCTTGGGTCTCTCTGAAGAGGTTCGGTTCTAGATGGCTGTGGACTAGCTCCGGGCACTTCCGCCTTAATTGCAAAGATCTCTTCTAATTTTTCAGAAAACAGTTTAAGTCTCTCTCTAAGGTCAATAAGAGTTCCCTCAGCAATGGAGTCCTGATTTAGTGTACGTAAATTAGAAACACTGAAGTCTAAGTCCTCAAGGGCTTTTCTATATTCTTCTTCCAGTTCTTCGAAATCCACTGTTCCTGCGAATGGCTGAACGTTAGGGAAAAAACCTACAATCTGATTCAACAGACCGTATATCTTTTTGATTTCCATATCAACAGCATCCTTAGATAAAGATGTCAATTCTTCACTAATTTCTTTGGTTGCTGGTTCTTCTCTGGGTTTTTTCAATTGGTCTTCAAGCATCTTAAACAGATCGTCAAAGGAGGTTACGATCTCTGTGTGTACCCTTTCTACTTGTTGGGCATTTTCATATTTTTCTTCAGCAGACATTATTTCAGTAATAGCCTCTTCCGGCATTCCTATTAACTTATCTATATCCTTAGCCAATCTTCCGGTGCTTTTCTGTAATTGAGTTATTAGTCTGATAAGTTTTTGCTTATAAATGTTTCCTATTTTTTTGCCGCCTTTGGTATATTCATAAAATTTATTCAATGACTCCTTAGACCTTCTGGCATTATCATAAAATATTCTAACATCTGATTTAAAGTTTGGAAGCCTTTTTAGTCGAACCTGTTCATCTTCTTGCTCCTCTATCGGGGGCGTTTCTACTTTAGCATCAGAAGTTCTTTCGTACCCAGCTTCCTTGTCTTCGTCTTCCGACACTGCCTTTAGAGCTTGTTTAAATTCTCGTACAATCTCCCCTTGCTTAGCTAGAGTTGTTGTACCGTAAAAGTCGTTTCTAAAAGGTTTATATGCACTTTTAAGGGATTCGATCTGC
>Ga0209337_1000024_pt1 | contig 193611 bp, 171 predicted proteins | sample LinPmetageLP53_FD_184044 | JGI IMG/M metagenome (GOLD analysis project Ga0209337, IMG submission 184044) | Marine viral communities from the Pacific Ocean - LP-53 (SPAdes) (version 2) | ecosystem: Environmental > Aquatic > Marine > Oceanic | place: Pacific Ocean | collected 2010-02-08 | reverse complement strand
CTGAAACAAGCGGATCCCATCAAGGCCAGAAGTGTAAAAGCTTCATTCACAGGCCGGATAGATTCACGCATCCAATGCTGTCGACACAATTAAAAAACAAACCTTGCGCAGGAGGCGTCCATAGATTCGTTCCTTACAGTCACTGCGATGATACCAAAACACTCTCCTATTTTATGCAGCCAATCTGTCTATTGAATGCTGACGGGGGACACTGATAGACATAGATATGTCCAAGCATCGCCAAGAGTGCGGCGCGACAAACTGGATGAGACTCAGCGTCAATCTGGACTTGTACCGGTTTCGTGCCGGTCACTTGAGAGTATAACACTCATACAAGGAGACCGACGAGATGAAGAAGCATACAGAAGATTTCAAGCAAGAGGCGGTTCGCATTGCCCTGACCAGTGGGCTATCACGGCGGCGTGTTGCTGCTGATTTAGGTGGTGGATTATCGACGCTGGGCAAGTGGGTTTCTCAACATCGCCCGACGGATATGGAGTCAGCCACGCAAGCAGATTTGGCCCGCGAGAATGAACGGCTTCGCTTGGAAAACCGCGTTCTCAAGGAGGAGAGGGAGATTCTAAAAAAGGCTACCCAGTTCTTCGCGAGCCAGCGCCCGTGAGGTTCGCGTTTGTGCACAGCTGGCGTCATATATGCCCTGTGGAGACGCTGTGCCGGGTGATGCAGCTATCGACGCGCGGTTACCGGTCCTGGCGATCGCGACCGATGAGCCGTCGGGCCCGCGGTGATATGAAAGTGCTAGCACACATCCGCGAACAATATGGCCTCAGCCTTGGCAGCTATGGACGTCCTCGCATGACGATGCAGCCTAAGGAAGCGGGGCTCAATGTTGGCGAGCGGCGCGTAGGTCGGCTGATGCGGATAAACGGGATCAAGCCAATTCGCACCCGCAAGCACAAGGTCACCACCAATAGTAATCACCGGCTTGGCATTGCGCCGAACCTGCTGGATGGCAACTTTGCAGCTGACGCGCCTAACCGCAAATGGGCGCGTGATATCAGCTACGTCTGGACCGCAGAGGGATGGCTCTATCTTGCCGTGATTCTCGACCTGCACTCATGCCGCGTTGTCGGTTGGGCGGTTAGCGACAGGATGAAGAAAGACTTGGCGATCCGGGCATTAGATATGGCGGTAAACCTGCTCCAACCCGCTGAAGACTATATCTTCCACTCAGATCGTGGCAGCCCGTACTGCGCTTATGATTATTAGAAGAGGTTGCAGGCTTATGGCCTGCGACCATCGATGAGCAGCAAAGGCAACTGCTACGACTGTGATTATGTTATTGCGGCTTGATGGTCTGACCCATGCTACGATTGACCACGTGTCATTGCGTTGACGTGTCGGCCATCAAGTCGCCCTGGCAACGGGCGAGATGTGACTTTATAGGAGCCTGACGGGTTCGCCCCTTCACAGTCCTGTCCTCTCTGAACGGTGCCCGGGCAGCGTTCAGAGAGGACAGGACATGACCGATCTCGCCGCGCGCTACGAGGCTCTGTGTGCCCATTACAAGATGACGCCAACGCGGAACGACAAGGGGTGGCGCATGAGAACGGCTCGATCGAAAGCGCGCACGGACATCTCAAGGGTGCGATCCACGATGCACTGCTGATGCGCGGCAGTTCGGACTTGGAAGACCTCGGAGCCTACCGCGCGTTTGTCGACGAGATCGTCAGCCGACGGAACGCAACTCATGGCAAGGGGATCGATGTCGAGCGTCCACATCTTCAGGATCTACCCGAACGCCGCAGCACGGACTTCGAGGAGGTGATTGTCACCGTCACGAGCACCGGCGGCTTCATCCTGGGCAAGGTCTTCTACACCGTGCCCTCGCGCCTGCTCGGTCATCGGCTGCGCGTGCGCCTATTCGACGACCGGCTGGATCTGTTTATTGGCGGCACTCACCTGATGACGCTGCCCAGGGGGCGGGCGAAGGCGAATGGCAAACACGACCAGGTGGTGAACTATCACCATGTCATCCATTCGCTCCGTAAAAAGCCCATGGCCCTTTTGCATCTCGCCTATCGCGACAAGCTCTTCCCGCGGGCAGAGTATCGGCGGGCATTTGAAGCGCTTGCCGCCCGATTGCCTGAACGGCAGGCATGCAAGGCCACGGTCGAGCTGCTCAGCCTTGCCCATGACCGCAATTGCGAGGCTGCGCTGGCACTGGAACTGGCCAGGATCCTCGAGGCCGGTGATCTGCCTGATCTCGCTATCCTACGCAGCAGGTTCGCGCCGGACCCGACCAGCTTGCCGACTGTCACGGTGCGGTCCGTCTCCTTGGACAGCTATGAAGCCCTCGTCGGATCGGCAGAAAAAGCGGGAGAACGTGCATGAAGACCTCCCACACCGTTGACGCGGCCCGCCTCGGCATCATGCTGAACGACCTGCGGCTGCCCACCATCAAGACCCTCTGGCCACAGTTCGCCGAGCAAGCCGACAAGGAAGGCTGGCCGGCCGCGCGTTTCCTGGCCGCCATCGCAGAGCAAGAACTTGCTGAACGCGCTCACCGCAGGGTCGCCCGTAATCTCGCAGAAGCGCACTTGCCCTCCGGCAAGACCATGGACAGCTTCGACTTCAACGCTGTTCCGATGATCTCGAAGGCGCAGGTAATGGCTATGGCCGCAGGCGATAGCTGGCTGGCCCAGGGCGCAAATGTCCTCATGTTTGGCCCACCCGGCGGCGGAAAGAGCCACCTTGCCGCCGCCATTGGCTTGGCGCTGATCGAGAACGGCTCGCGGGTCATGTTCACCAGAACCACAGATCTGGTCCAAAAACTGCAGGTTGCCCGTCGCGAATTGCAACTCGAGGCCGCCATCGCCAAGCTCGACAAATTCGATCTGCTGATCCTCGATGACCTTGCCTATGTCACCAAGGATCAGGCCGAGACCAGTGTTCTCTTCGAACTCATCTCGGCGCGATACGAAAGGCGCTCCATCCTCATCACCGCCAATCAGCCGATCGGCGAATGGAATAGGGTCTTTCCAGACCCGGTCATAACCCTCGCGGCAGTCGACAGGCTTGTTCATCATGCGACCATCTTCGAGATGAATGTTGAGAGCTACAGGCGCCGATCCGCACTCGAGGCCAAACGCAAGCGAGGGAGGCCTGCCACCTACGCGACAATCAGCAGACGAAGAAATTCTTGCCCGCGACAAAAACAATGCTAACGTCACTGATGCCGCGACATAGTATCCTATCCTGATTGTCGCCAGCGTTTCACCCAGATTGTCGCGCTATACACATAGGACCACGGATCAGAAGGTTAGAGCATGAACAAGCTATCTCATAACAGGATCATTGGTATAGATGTGTCTCGCGACTGGCTGGACATTCACTGTCTGCCTGGTGATCAGCGGCTTCGGTTGCGACTGTCCTACGGCTGAAATTTTCAGCAGTGAATTTCTTTAAGAATGTTACTTTTATGTAATTAACACAGCTGCATCAATATGTTTTCAATGTTTTAACAAAACGCTTGTTCGCGGCGAAATATTCCTTTGGGTCAGCATTGCGGATCCGTTTGATTGGTGTTTCGACTGTTCCAATACTTTCGATTTCAACCCGAACGACCTCCCCTCTACTGTTTAGGTCACCTCTAGAAAGCGGGTCGCATTGAGCATCAGGATGCAGAGCGGTACCCATCGAAATTATGTCCCCTGCTTCGAGAGTTGAATGCATACTTATCCAATGGATTACTTCTGATACGGAATAGTGCAGATTTTTAGTATTATCATCGGCAATAAGATCTTCGTCGATCCAGGCCTTTACGTAAAGATTGTGAGGATCGTCAATTTCATCTTTGCTGACGATGTACGGTCCCATCGGTGCAAATCCATCTCCATTTTTATAGCGACCCGGATAAAGGAGATGTTCTTCAACTGGCGCATATGCTAAGTCGGCTTTCGGCATTGGATAACGAACGAGATATACGTCCTCCATTCGCATGGTAGCCGAAGTCACATCATTTATTACAGTGTAGCCAAAGACATGGTTCATGGCGTTCTCAATGGCAATATATCGACCGCGCTTACCGATTATTACACCGAGTTCAGGTTCGGCATGCGTGAGTCCGTATTGTGTGTGCAATTCCAAAATCGCGCCGCTACCGGCGAGCGCCGAATTGATTTTCGGAAAGTAAACCGGGAAATCCGGTCGATGAACTAGTATTTCATCTAGTACGACGTTGTTGAGGGCAATGAATAGCATTTTCGATGGATCTGGTATCGGAGGTGCCCATTTTGCTTGCGCAGCAGAAATTGTACGCAATTTTTTTTTCGACAACGCTTTTTTAACGTTCTCAATCGCGGCGTCACCTCCTTCAATTAACTCGCGAATTGAGGCCCACGGTCCTAAATCTGACAGACGGACCAGCTGATTTTGCTGAATTCCCACTGTACCAACTGTGTCGCCGTCTTCAATAATCGTTGCAAATTTCATGACTCGTTATTTCCTGAAAAGTTGAAATGGGTTGACGTTTTATCCGTTACTCGCTCGTCAATTTGTTGATCTTAGATTACCGAAATTGTGTCAAACTTGACGTGCCCCCCAACATTCATCCAGTTTGTATTAGAGTCCTAGGATATTGTTGCGCAAATGCGTGTATGAAGCAAGGGGCTGCGTAGTGTAGTCCATGGCAATCGGGCGAATAACTAGGTGACAAACCCGTGAATTGTTGAATCTATGCATATCCTCTGATTTGGAAGAGGGGATTTGGTGTTGGATAGTAGTGATCAGTCGAGTGGTGCGCTCGGCGAGGCAGTGGTGTTCTCGAGTATTTTGGGGATTTGCCCGATGGACGCCAGTCGGCGAAGGTGATGTATCCGCTCGACGAGATATTGCTTTTGGCCTTGCTGGGGGTGCTGGCGGGTGCCGAGAGATTCGTCGACATTGCCCGCTTCGGCAACAAGAAGCGGGAATTTCTGCGCCGGTTCCGGCCGTTCGAGGCAGGCACGCCCTCGCACGATCATTTGGGCGACATCTTCGCAACACTCGATGCCGGGAAGTTCCCGCGCTGTTTTATGGGCTGGGTTGCCTCGCTCACCGGGACCTCTGCCGAGGTGATCGCGGTCGACGCAAAGACATCGCCGTTCGCACCAGAAGGCAGGCGGCAAAGCCGCAATCCACATGGTCTCGGCCTTTGCTGCACGCGAGCGGCTGGTGCTGGGCCAGATCAAGGTCGACGGAAAGTCGAACGAGATTACCACCATCCCCAGATTACTGGCGATGATGGATATCGAGGGCACCGTCGTGACAGTTCACCCATCGAAAGCGATTGTGGAGATAGGACCCTTCGTCGACCAATCTGGCAGTGACGACGCCGTTATATGGCGCGCGGGCAATCGCGTCGCGCAGCGCTTGTTTGGCAGTGGCCAGAACCGATTGCGATTGAGATACCTGCGCTTTCGCAACGATCGAGTCTGTTTCAACCCTTCATGCCGCGCGCATACATCGAGATTATCTTGGTATCAAAGTCGGGAAAACGGCGCTGATATTTGGCGATCAGTTTCGCATCAAAGCGTCCTTCGCGTTCGCGCGGAATATCCTATGCTTAGCCGGCGCATCGGTGATCCTGTAGGGGCCAAGGACGGCTTAGGCGATGATCGTGACTGGGCTTATGTTGGCTGGGACTGTCAGTAATTTTGTGCGGGAGGCCGTTTTGTATCATCAGATGAGGAACCTTTCACCGAAGACAACGGCTAACCGGGTTTTTTCGCTTCGGTCCATTCGCGAGACGGCCTTTTCCATTCGGCCGCTGCCTAATCGAGAACGAGGTACAGCAGCTTCATGGCGGCATCGCCACCCGGAAAGTGCCCACGCGTTCGAACGGCCCGCCTAAGCTTCGAGTTCTGCGCCTCGAAGGCGTTGCCGGATGATCCGCCGGATCGGGGCACCGAACACAAAAAAACGGGCTGATGTGCTCCCAAAGCCGCCGCCAGCTGAGTGCGATCGCCGGATATTTCTGGCTCCCGGGACCTTCCTCGAAGGCGTCCAGCGCGACTCCAGCGCACAAAGCGGTTATAGATCGTCTTATGGGGTCCGTAAGCAGCAGGCGCATCGCGCCAGCGTAGACCATTGCGGATCACAAAGATGATCCCGCGCAATATCCGTCGGTCATCTACCCACGGCACGCCATGCGATAACGGAGACGTGGTCCAGCGAAGCTAAAATAAGGCTCTATGCCGCCCAGATATGAATGGCGTTGCCGGGCGTTGTAGACCCCGTTGATGTACTGGAAGATGGCAGCCTTATTTTAAGGCTCATTCTGAAAGCATCTTTTGCCTTGAAGCAATTCATTAGAAAATGAAGTTTCATAGATTGGGAGTATAAAAAAAGGTTTTCATGTGCTAATATGACTTTTCATGGGACTTGCCCGTTAGAAATAGAAAATCGGAAGAAAAATAGATAAAGTCATGCCAGGCAGTAAAAAAATTGATTTTTCACCTGCAAAAGCGGTTTTTCAGGAAATAGTGTTTCCGGAAAAAGCGTTACTGGCTGGTTATAGCGCTCTGATAGATGCTCTCGACTTACTGGTTCCGCTTCCCAATAAAATATTCGCAACCGGCGCTCACCACAAAGTGATAGACAACGAAAAGTCGCGCATTATGAGCTTGCGCCACCAGCCCGAGGCCACTCTTGAGGGCCATCTGGTGTTTGCTCTTAAATATGAAGGGCTAGACCTACACGTTCTGAAAGCAGTTTTCATGGCGGTCGGCGCTAACCAGATAAAAGCGATCGTTGAAGGCACGCCAACTGGAGCATATGCTCGGCGGCTGTGGTTTCTCTATGAATGGCTAACCGGCGACGCCATTGATCTGGCGGAACCCCCGGTTACCAATTACGTTGGTGTCGTTGATCCAAAACAGCAATTTTGTGTGACAGGTGTAAAGCTGCCACGCTATAAAGTGACCAACAATCTTCCTGGCACGCCGGATTTCTGCCCGACGGTATTCCGGACGGAAAAACTGGTAAATTTTCTCGCACAAGATTTGCCAACGAAGGCGCAGGAACGGATCGCGCAGTTGCCGAAAGATGTGGTGGCCAGAACAGCGGCTTTTCTGCTCTTGAAGGATTCCAAATCCAGCTATGCCATTGAAGGTGAGCGCCCTCCCCAAAATCGTATTCAACGGTGGGCCAAAGCAATTGGCGAAGCGGGCAAGCAGGCGCTCAGCCATGATGAGTTTGAGCGACTGCAAAATATCGTCATTGGTGATACGCGCTTTGTAAAGCTCGGTTATCGAAACGAAGGCGGTTTCGTCGGTGAACATGATCGCACAAGTGGTGCACCGCTTCCAGATCATATCAGCGCTCGTCATGATGACATCTCCATGCTGATGGATGGCTTGATCGAGTTTTCAAATGCGCATTCCCGGGAATTGGATGGAGTGGTTGCAGCAGCCATGCTCGCCTTTGGTTTTATCTATGTCCATCCGTTTGAAGATGGCAATGGCCGCTTGCACCGCTATCTCATTCATCACGCGCTTGCTCAGCGGGGTTTTAATCCGCCTGGTATCGTGTTTCCGGTTTCGGCCGCGATACTTGAAAGAATTGATGATTATCGTATCGTGCTGGAAAATCATTCAGCAAAGGCGCTGCCGCTTATCGAGTGGCATGCAACGCCTAAAAATAATGTCGAGGTGACAAACCAGACTGCCGACCTCTATCGTTATTTCGATGCGACGGCACATGCAGAATTCATCTATGAATGTGTCGCTCAAACCATTGAAATTGACTTGCCGAAAGAGGCTGAATTTCTGGAGCGCTATGATCGCTTTAACGATGCCATCCAGGCAATCGCCGATATGCCGGGTCCAACAGTTGCTTTACTCCATAAATTTCTGGCACAAAATGCCGGATCTCTGTCTGCGCGTGCACGGGAGAGAGAATTTGAAGCGCTATCTGATCATGAAGTGGCGGTAATTGAAAAGCAATACGCCGAGATATTCGATACCTGAACAGGCCATGTTGTCATGTCGGCGGAATACCTTGGCTTATCCGTTTGGCCATAAGTCTTAAGTAATTGAATTAACGCTTAAATATTCCAGTTTCTGACCAACAGGCTGCAAGTTCACAATGACCAATCATCATCATTATGGGCTTCTTTATGGGCCTTCTCGATGTCCGCATTGAAATATATATTTAAATCAACAGGTTAACGTATAAATTCGAGTCCTCTTCTTGATTCAATGCGTCTGTTTTACGAGATATCTCTTGAATTTGGTTCACTCGCATTGACTCGATAATGTGGGCCTGAGTGTGGGTCTATGAATCACATCGACCTTTTTTGTGATTTGTTATCAAGTTATTATTTAGGAAGTATTCCAGACTCCATGCCGCCGGATAGGCCCGCACAAAGCAGGCATCGCTGTGCGGTAGGTCCATGACGAAGAAATGCGCCTTCCGCTCGCCGCCGCCGATGACGACCACCGCCTCGCCGAAGTCGGCCTGGGCATGCCCGGGCGGATGCACCAGCGGCACGAACATCTCGCGACCGCGCCGTTCGCGCTCCCGCATGTAATCCTTCACGATCGCGTAGCCGCCGGTGAACCCGTGTTCATCGCGGAGCCGCTCGAACACCCCCTTCGCTGTGTGCCGCTGCTTGCGATGAACCCCAGATCACCGTCCAGCCAGCCGTCGATAATCCCGGTGAAGGCATCCAGCTTCGGTCGCTTGACCGGTGCCGACCGCCGATACCCGGGAGGAACCGAGAACGCCATCATCTTGGCTACGCTGTCGCGCGAGATATTGGAATGCCGCGCTGCCTCCCGCTGGCTCATGCCCTCAGCACAGGCCAGCCGAACCTTCCGATACAAATCCACAGTAAAAATCCTCCCGCCCTCCCTGTCGCCAGAAAGGGTAAAGGTGGACGACTTTTACGCCGCCCGCAGCAAGCTCATCCCGCCGCTACCGTGGCCGACTTTTGCACCGCCGTTCTCACTTCGACAAGGGAGAATCATTCCTTGCCTTCGGTACGAGCATTCATCCCGCCGCCAAGCGCCCGGATAAGGGTTACAGCTTCCCGGCGCCGACCCATCTGCACGGCAATAAGTGCCTGCTGGGCCTCAAGCGCGGCAGTCTGCGCGGTGACCACCTCCAGATAATTCGCCGCTCCATCGCGATAGCGGTTCAGCGCCAGCTCCTCGCCCCGAGCGGCGGCCTGAGCGGCACGGTCCCGCTCGGCCTCCTCATCCGCCAAGGTAGCGCCGTTCGCCAGCGCGTCCTCCACCTCGCGGCAGGCGCCTAGCACCGTTTCGCGATAGCCGGCCGCGAGCACGCGATATTCGGCCTCGCTGATATCCTCTCGCGCCTCCCTGCGCCCGCCATCGAACAGGCTCAGCACGGCCGAAAGCGGGCCAAGCGCCCAATAGCCTGTGGGTGCGCTCAACAGCGGCGTGCCGCTGGCCTGAAAGCCGCCCATAATCGCTAGGTCGATACGCGGGAACATCGCCGCGCGGGCCACACCGATACGGGCATTGGCGGCGATCAGCCGACGCTGCGCCCGCGCAATATCGGGGCGGCGTTCCAGCAGGGTCGATGGCAGGCCGGGAGCAACGGCAGGCAATGCACCCGAGGTCTCGGCCGAAGCAATGGCAAAATCCGCCGGCATGATGCCCACCAGCGTCGCGATGCGGTTTTCCAGCGCCGCCCGGCGGCCGGATATGGCCCGCAGGCGGGCGCGGGCATTGGCCAGCTGCGTCTGCGAACGGCTGCGATCGACACCCGACGCGATGCCGCCTTCATGGCGGATCCGGATCAGTTCGTCGGCTGCCCCATAGGCCTCCACCGTGTCGCGGAGCAGCGCCGTTTCCCGGTCCAGGCCGCGCAGCTGGAAATAGGTATCCGCCAATGCCGCGAGCAGGCTCAGCCGAACGGAGGCGAGATTGGCCGCTTCGGCTTCTGCCTCCGCCTCGCTCGCTGCCACCTGATCGCGCACACGCCCCCAGAGGTTGATCTCGTAACCCAGCGCACCGCCCAGTACATACTGGTCGGCGGTGACCGGAATGCCCGGGCCGATGGGACGCCCGGCCGACAGGCGCTGGCGCGAGGCCGCAGCGCTTGCATCGAAAGTGGGGTACAGGTCCGCACCGGCGAGGCGTGCCTCCGTTTCGGCCCGGTCCAGCCGTGCCACGGCAGCGGCGAGGCCGGGGTTGCCGCGGTCGGCACGCGCGATCAGGTCGTCCAGCACCGGATCGCCAAAACCGCGCCACCATTCGCCGCGCGGCCGATGGTCCGCGGGATTGGCCTCGCTCCATTGCGCGCCGTACTTATAGCTGTCGGCCACCCGCATTGCGGGTATTTCCAGCGGCGGCGCCATCGAACAGCCGGCGAGTAGCAGCACGGCAAAGACACTGAGGCTAACTCGACGCATTTTTACCTCCGGTCTTGCGCGGGGATATGATGCGCACCTTGTCGCCCTGCGCCAATGCTTCGGGCGGGGTGCGGATGATGCGCGCCTGCGGCATCAGGCCAGATACGATCTGCACGGTGGCACCTTCGTCCCTGCCGATGGTGACGGGCCGCAGCGTTACCTGTCCTTCGCCGTCCACCAGCCCGACCATCGTTCCCTTCGGCGTGACGATCAGCGCGCTGGAAGGCAAGGTGACCGCATTCGTACCGGGAGGAACGGGTATCGCCACCTCGGCATAGCCGCCGGGTTTCAGGCGCTGCGCCGCATTGTCGACCGCGAATTCGGCCAGCACCGTACCCGATGCTGGATCGACCGCGCCGGCCGATCGTGCCAGCACCGCTTCGAAGGTTTCACCCGGGTATTCTGGCACCGTCAGGCTTGCTTTCGTGCCCCGGATCAGCCTGCCGGAAAGAGCCTGCGGCACACGGACACGCAAGCGCAGGCGCCTGTCATCCGCAATGGTAAACAGCGGGGCGGCCGCGCCGGTGCCTCCATTCACCAAGGCACCGATTTCGGCATTGCGGCTGGTAACGCGGCCGGCAAACGGCGCTACGACGCGCGTGAAGCCCAGTGTCGCCCGCAACCGCTCGACATTCGCGCGGGCAGAACTGGCAAGGGCGCTTGCGGCAGCCAGTTGGCCGCGCTTCTCGTCGGTCTCTTGCTGCGATACTGCGTCCTTCGCGCGCAGGGCGTCCCAACGTGCGGCCGTGGATTCGGCCAGTGCGCGGTTGGCTTGTGCCGTCCGAAGATCGGCCTGCGCCTGGGCCAGTTGCTGCTCCACCTCCGGCGCGTCGAGGACGGCCAGCATTTCGCCCGCGCGTACATGGTCTCCGATGTCGGCAAAGCGGCGCGCGATATAACCGCTCGCACGGGCGTGAATGGCTGCCTCGTTATTGGGCTCCAGCGTGCCGGGAAGGCGGCTCTCCCCCGCCTCTGCCGGTTGCGGCCGGACAAGATCGACCGTGGGCAGGGCATTCGCGCGGGCAAAGGTCGCTTCTTCTGCATGATCGGCGCTGCGGGCGTAGATGCCGCCGGCGACGAGCAAGGCAAGGGCCAGGGCTGCAGCCACGCCATAAAGGCGGCCGCGCCGGGGGCGTATGGGTTCAGGCATGGCTGGGTTCCAGTTCGATTGTTCGTATCTCGGGTGCGCCCTTGCGGTGGGCGATGCTGAACAGAGTGGGCACGACAAACAGCGTGGCGACGGTGGCGAAGAGCAACCCGCCGATCACCGCCCGGCCGAGCGGCGCATTCTGCTCCGCCCCTTCGCCCAACCCCAGAGCCATTGGGGTCATGCCGATGATCATCACCAGCGCCGTCATCAGCACCGGACGCAGCCGGACCATTCCCGCCTCCAGCGCCGCCTTGGCGGCCTCGCCCGTTTCCGCCAGTCGTTCCCGCGCGAAGCTGACGACGAGGATCGCATTGGCGGTGGAAACGCCCATGGCCATGATCGCGCCGATCAGCGCCGGCACGGACAGGGTGGTCCCGGTCAGAAACAGCATCCATGCAATGCCCGCCAGCGCGGCGGGAAGCGCTCCGATGATGACCAGCGGATCCACCCAGCTCTGGAAGTTCACCACGATCACCAGATAGATCAGCACGATCGCCGCGATCAGCCCGAAGCCCAGACCGCTGAACGCAATGTTCATCGTATCATTCTGCCCCAGAAGCGTAACGGTTGACGCGTCGGGAAGGTCTTCGTTCATCGAAGCGATCGCGGCATTCACGTCGCCGGCCACGGCGCCCAGGTCGCGGCCTTGGGTGGTGGCGTAGATGTTGATCACCGGCTGAATGTTGTATTTGCTGACCACCGACATCGTATTGCTGCGGGTGATCCGCCCGATTCCGCCCAACGTCTGCGATACCGCGCCGCCTTTGCCCGCCACCGGCAGTGCGGCAAGATCCGATACCGAACTTACCTCGCGTTCAGGCAATTGCGCGACCACTGGGTAGGACACCCCGTTTTCCGGATTGAGATAGAATACAGGCGAGCTTTGCGTGGTGCCTGCCAGGGCTGTGCCAAGACTGGCCGTCACATCGCGCTGGCTGAGACCGTATTGCGCGATCCGCGCCCGATCGATATCCACGTTCAGCTGCGGATAGCGGGTTGATTGCTGGATGCGGGCATCGGCCAGCCCCGGTATTTCGCGCAGCCGCTTCAGCAGCTTCTGCGCATATCGCTGGTTTGCCGGGATATCGCGGCCGCGGACCTGGATGTCGATCGGCGCCGGCGATCCGAAATTCAGGATCTGGCTGGTCATGTCCGCAGGAAGAAAAGCGAAACTCACGCCGGGGAAGCTGAGAGGCAGTTCGCGGCGCAGTTCACGCACATAGTCTTCCGTGGCCGCGTGCCCTTCCGCCAGCGTGATGAGGATATCGCCTTCGTTCGGCCCCACGGTGCCGGTATTGGCATAGATATTGTTCAGCGGGGCAAGCGATATGCCGATATTGTCGACCATGGTTTCCACCTCGGCAGGCGGGATCACCTCGCGGATGCGGTCCTGCACCCTGGCGAAGGTGGCGGAGCTTTCCTCTATTCTGGTACCGGCCGGCGTTCGCACATGCAGGGCGATCTGGCCAGAATCGACGGCCGGAAAGAAATCGCGGCCCAGCAGGGGCACCAGAGCGAGCGACGCGGCCATAACGGCAAAGAACATGATGGCGAATTTCCGTCGCACCCCCAGCACCCGGCCCAGAATTTCGCCATAGCGGATCCGCATCCGTTCGAATCTTCTGTCGAAACCGCGCTGGAAGCGAACCAGCACATTGCGCGACGGGCGCGTTTCGGCCCCTTCCTCATGCGGGCGCAGGAGGTACATCGCCATGGTCGGCACCAAAGTGCGCGCCAGGACGAAGGATGTGATGAGCGCGAACACCACGGCCAGCGCCAGCGGCACGAACAGATACCCCGCAATGCCCGGCAGGAAGAACATCGGCACGAAGACGATACAGATGCTCAGCAACGCGACCAGCGCCGGCTTCACGATCTGCGCCGCGCCGTCCATGATCGCGGCGATCACGCCCTTGCCCTGTTCCAGATGCCAGTTGATGTTCTCGATCGTCACGGTGGCATCGTCAACGAGGATGCCGATGGCCAGCACCAGCCCGCTCAGCGTCATCAGGTTCAGCGTGTGGCCCACTGCACCAAGTCCTGCGATGGAACCGAGGATGGCCAGCGGAATGGCGGTAACGATGATGATGGTGGATCGCCACGATCCCAAAAACAGCAGGATCATAAGGGATGTGAGCAATGCCGCCAGCACGCCTTCCATCACCACCGAGGATACTGCCGCCTTCACTAGTTCGGATTGATCGCCGATCGGCGTGATCTCGAGCGCATCGGGCAGCCCGACCATCACATCGGGCAATTGGTCCTTGATCCCGTCGACGATGGCGAGGGTAGAGGCGCTGCCGCTTTTCAGCACGGTCATCAGGGCGGATCGCTGCCCGTCGACATGCACCACATTGATCTGCGGCGCTGACCCGTCGCGCACCTGGGCAACGTCGCGCATAAAGATGGTTGCGCCGTCGACCACCTTCACTGGCAGATTGTTCAACTGTTCGACCGAGGCCGGCGTGTTGTTGAGCCGGATGTTGTACTGCAGATCTCCGATCTTGGCGAAGCCGACCGGACTGATCTGCGTCTGTGCGGCCAGCGCGTCGGAGACGTCCTGCGCCGAAAGATTGCGCGCCTGCAGCGCCTCGGGGTCGACGTCGATCTGCATCTGTCGCTGCTTGCCACCAGACGGGAACGGTATCGCCACGCCGGGCACTGTGACCATTTGCGGCCGGATCTGGTTGAGGCCGAGATCGAACAATTGCTGCTCGCTCAACCCCTCTCCCGACAGTGCCAGCTGCAGGATCGGCACGGTGGACGCATCGTAATTCACGATCATCGGCGGCGTGATGCCAGGCGGAAGCTGGCGCAGGATTGTTTGCGAAATGGAGGTGACCTGCGCCGTGGCGGTGCGGATATCGACGCCCGGCTGGAAATAGATCTTTACCACCGCGACGCCGCTCAGCGACTGGCTCTCGATCCGCTGGATGTCGTTGACGGCGCTCGTGAGTACCCGTTCGTAAGGAGTGACGATGCGCCCGGCCATGTCCTGTGGCGAAAGACCGTTAAAGGTCCAGGCAGTGGCGATCACCGGGACCCCGATGCGGGGAAAGATATCCACCGGCATGCGCATGATCGACAACACGCCGATGGCGAAGATCAGCATTGCCATCACGATGAAAGTCAGCGGTTTGGCAAGCGCTGTGCGCACCAAGCCGATCATTGGCCGGCTTGACCCTCTAAAACGATCATAATTCAGAACCTCCTGTCGCGAAGATCCAACAGCGGAGCCAGCTTAAGGCATCCTTAAGGTCAGCCGTTCCACTTGCTTTTCAGTTGATGAGATCGATAAGTCACACTTAAGCTTCGTCGTTCAGTCGTGGAGCTTCACAGCAAAAAGGAGCGCGCAATGGAGATCGGTCGAAGAGGATTTTTGGGCGTCGCAGCGGGCGCGGCCGTATCGAGCTGCGCCGGGCTCCCCGGGCCGACGGACACGCCCGAGCCCGAGGGCACGCTCGGGATCGCGTCAGCGGCGAACCCGCACGTCTTCCCCTTGCTGCTAGCCATGTCGTTCGACCCCGCGTTACCCGTTCGGCTAATTCCGATCCGTGAATCCGTCGATGCTGAGCCGCTGTTCCGGAGGGGCGAGGCGGGAGCGATGCTCGCCATGACATATGCGGGCGCCAGGAAGCAAGCGTCGGGAGCCATTCCCGACCTCCGGCTACATTCGGTGACGACCTGGCGCGGCTTCTTCGAAGTCGTTCCCGAAGGCGTGCGCGATTTCCGTGACCTGCGCGGCAAGACGGTGATCGTCAGCGGGCCGATGGTCTCGGGACGCAACGGCGGCGGCGACATCATCTTCCAGGCGGCGGCGCGCCGGCAGGGCGTAGTGCCGGGGCGCGACCTGGAGGTAGAGTACATGCCCGCCTGGCAGGGCGTGGCGCGAGTGGCGGCCGGCAAGGCGTCCGGTATCACCATCCCAAGCCCGGGAAGCACTGGAATGATCATGCGCTCGCGCATGGGCGGAAGGTTTGGCACCGTGGGGGCTTCGGGCGATACCTCGGCCTCTCCGGTACGCCTCGGGTCCATCGACTTCCAGCGGATCTTTAAGGGATTCTCCTCCTTTCCTGGAGGGCAACTGCCACTAGGCGGCCTTCACGCGTCCGATCGGGTCATGAGTTCGGTATCGGGCGGCGCCGGCCTCGACCGGGTGGCGCAAGCCTATGCGCGCGCAGTCGATGCGCTTATGCGCCACCCCGAGCGCCACGCGTCGGCGATCGTCGAGGCATATGAGCGACATTTCAGGCCTCTTGGCGCGAAAGCGCCGCCGGCGATGCTGTTGTCGCGGTCGATCGCGGCAGGTGACCTTATCTACCGCTCCGACATTACGCTTGCCGCGATCAAGAGCGATCTCGCCGCGTGGCTGGGCGAACTCGTCGGGAAAATGCCTGACCCGGCTTTCCTGCGTTCCGACTTCTGACCGAAAGGTGTGACGGCGGCGCGACAGCGACCAGCGCGTGAGCTTCATCTGTCCCCCGTCAGCATTCAATAGACAGATTGGCTGCATGAAATAAGTGAGTGTTTTGGTTTCATTGCAGTGACTGTAAGGAACGGAAATGAAACCAAAGCACTCAAAAGCCCCCGCGGAGCGGGTGGTCAAAGATATCCGCAGAGCGACCCGCAAACAGTATAGCGCGCAAGAGAAAATCCGGATCGTGCTGGAGGGCCTGCGCGGCGAGGATAGCATCGCCGAGCTATGCCGCCGTGAGGGTATCGCGCAGAGCGTATATTACAAATGGTCGAAGGATTTCATGGACTGAGGCAGCGCAGCCATGCCGGGGGCATGGCGAGAATCGAAGGGCAAGCGCAGGCTTGCTGGCGATACATCGCGCGCTGCCAATACCGATGAAGTGCGCGATCTGCGCCGCGAGGCTCGCGATCTCAAGGAAGTTGTTGCTGAACAGATGCTCGAGAACCGCCTGCTGAAAAAAACGTATGGCCCGCCTCTTTGCAAGAGTAGATTTATTGATAGCAATCGCACGGTCTGCGTAAAGGTATGCGGCATATCGATCATCTGATCGTCGCCAAGATGGATATTCGCGCGGCCCGGTCCTCATAAGCATGTCGGCTTCGAAGAGCCATTTTTTTGACCAGGTGTCCGGTCCGCCGATCAACCGTTCGGCCATCTCACTTTCCACTCGCAAAAGCGTATCTCGTTGTAGATTGTAACTCCTTGATATTTATGCCACAGATTTGGCGGGCGCATTCCGATATGCTTCTTGGTGACGCAAGGTTGCCCACGCGATACGCACTGACGCCTACTTTGGCCGGGCCGAAGCCATCATCAAACAGCGAGAAAGGATAAAACGAAAAACCATCGAGCAAAGGCGCTTGCAATACCGCAAGATCGCCGCCTAATATCAACCAACAGATGGAACCAAATACTCGCCTATTTTAAACCGCCATATGTTTCAAATTATCTGACGACGGACAGAGCTGACATTGGAATGATGGGCTTGGAAAGGCCGCAATGGGAACGGTCGCAGTAACGTCAACGCTCGGCGAGTCTGTATAATGGAAGAGATTAATTTGAGAAAAAATTATGCCCAAAGTGGTTCAATTTTTATTGCTGGATGCAGGTCGAATCTTGGTAGGGTATTTCAGACTATTGGGGGATATTATGAAACTTATTGGCATACTTCTAACCGGAGCTGCATTGCTGTGCGCTGCAATTCCGTTGCCAGCCTTTGCGTGGGGGAAAACAGGGCACCGAATAGTTGCCAATATCGCGGACGATAATCTGTCTGGCCTCGCTCGTGCTCGGGTCAAACAGATTTTAGGCGAAGAACGTCTCGCGGACGCCGCCAACTGGCCTGATGAAATGCGCTCTAGCCATGAAAATTACTGGCGCCGGATTGCAGGTCCGCTTCATTATGTAACTGTTCGGGAAGCTACGGCCTACGCCGACAATCGACCTCCGGTAGAAGGTGATGCGGTTACAGCGCTGGCAGGTTTCCGGCAAACACTTTTGAATGAAGACGCCACCGCCGAAGAGCGAAAGCTCGCATTGCGGTTCGCGTTGCACATTATCGGCGACCTTCATCAGCCTCTTCACGCAGGGAACGGCACGGATCGCGGTGGCAATCAGGTCAAGGTCGAGTTCTTCTCACAGGAGACCAATCTGCACAGAGTCTGGGACACACATATGGTGGACCGTGAGGGATTGTCATATTCGGAATATAGTGATTTTCTTGAAAAACGTCTGACGCCTGACGCAATAGTCAAATGGACGGATCCCAATCCTAATGTGTGGATCGCAGAAAGCACCCAGCTGCGGGACCTGATTTACCCGGACAATCCAAAAATTGGATATTCTTATGTTTTCAAGCATCGCGATGCAATGGAAGAGCGCCTTGCCATGGGCGGTGTTCGCGCTGCAGCTTGGCTAAACAGCGTTTTTGCAGAAGCACGCAGTGACAATTGAGTCGGGGGACGCCCCCCGCAATCTTGTTATCTTGTGCGATGGGACGAATAATGAGGTGAAACAGAACCTCTCGAACGTACTGAAACTCTTCCGAATGACGGAAAAGTCCGAAGAACAGCGCATATTCTACGATCCCTGCATCGGCACAATTGCGGATGATACGCCTTGGGCCCGCGTCCGACAGAAATCTGCTGCGATCTTTGCTCTCGCGACCGGTTACGGTTTGGACGATAATCTAGCGAGGATTTATACATGGCTAAGTGAAAACTGGCGACCGGACAACCGAATCTGGTTGTTTGGTTTCAGCCGCGGCGCGTACACGGTGCGCGCGCTCGTCGGTCTGATTCACATGATCGGTATCGTAAGGCCTGATCAGGCCAATCTCGCTGGACACTGCGTCAAAGCCTATCGCCAAATGTCTGAAACAGGTAATTTTGAGATCACCGATCATTTTCTCAAAGTGGTTGGAGCACGCAGAGCCCCAATCCATTTTATGGGTGTATGGGACACAGTGGCCTCGATAATCGTTCCGGGTTGGCGTAGGCTGCTGCTCGTCACGCTTGAACACCTTCCCTGCACACGGCGTAATCCATCGGTGCGGCATTTCAGGTAAGCATTGGCGATCGACGAACGTCGGTGCCTTTTCCGGCCGCGTATCTGGGCAGACCCACAAGACTATGTTCCAAACCCGTTCGACACGGATCAAGCCCAGCCCCAGTCGATAAAGCAAATGTGGTTTGCCGGATGTCATCCAGATATCGGAGGGGGAAATGCCGAAGAAGTAAGCGGACTCTCAAAATATCCGCTATCTGGATGGTTGAAGAAGCGATCGCAGAGGGGCTCGACGTCCGGAGGCAGTCACTCAACAGACTGGCGCACGGTCAATCGCGCACTAATACCAACCTGCATTGATCAAGACCCATGGGCCCATTTGCGGTGCCCGATGGTCATAATGCGCCAAGGTTGATCGACGAGCTTGTTCCTGTCGTGGGAGGTATCGGGGAACGCTACCGGTCGGGTGATCGAAGGAGCAAGGGACGTGTCCTTGACGAGTTCGTCGCGGTGACGGGATTTCACCGCAAGCACGCGATGCGTCTGTTGCGGACAAATCGCTCGGCGAAGACGGAAGGCCCCCGCCTGGAACGGCGGATTTATGACGAGGCGGTAAGGACGGCCCTGGTGGTGCTGTGGGAGGCGTCGGACCGATTGTGCGGCAAGCGGCTGCGGCCGCTTATTCCGATCCTGCTGGAGGCGATGGAGCGCCATGGACATCTGGACGTAGCTGCAGACGTAGAGACGAAGCTGACCAGGATGAGCGCGGCGACGATCGATCGGGCGCTGCGCGGCGCGAAGGCCGGCGACCGCGCGCCAAGGCGGCGGGGTGTTGCGGGAACGGCGCTCACGGTGCGTGATTACTGCGCATCCTCCGGCGTCGCCTTCACCCGTTGCCGCCCTTACCACAAGAACGATCAGGCGTGGGTCGAGCAGAAGAACGGCTCGGTGGTGCGCCGTCTTGTCGGCTATCGCCGCTTCGAAGGGCTGGAAGCCACCGCCGCGTTGGCCGATCTGTATTCTGCGGCGCGCTTGTTCGTGAACTTCTTCCAACCCTCATTCAAGCTTGCTGAGAAGCACCGGGACGGTGACCGGGTTCCCATGTCACGTCCTCCAAATGCAGGACGCCATAGAGTCACACTTTCGACCGTTTGGGAATCACAAATGTGAGTCTGCCTCAGCGCAGCTTGGTATAAGTATCACATCAACTTTTTTTGTGATTTGTTATCAAGATATTATTTAGGAAGTATTCCGGACTCCGTGGTCTTCCAGCTGAAACACAACTTGCTGATCTGGCAAAGTAGCCAATGCAGTGGCCCGGAAAAAGAACTGCTCCTCTACGATACCATCGATAGCTAGAGGGAGTTTCAGCTCATAACATTTGCCTGTCAGCGACCATGCCGAGGGCTCAAAAATTGTCTTTTCTGACTCCACAAGGTCGCGCAGCGTTTCCGTCATGGATTTTCAGTAGCTTATGAGGCGAGCTGTGGCGAGTCAGTTTACCATTGGCAGCGTGGCTCAAAGGGATAAACGGGTTGTTTTTTGATCCTTTCGCGTTGTTTGATGATGGCTTCGGTCCTGCCGAAGTAGGCGTCTGCGGGCGTCACATTTTTCAGGCTTTCATGGTAGTGCTTGTGATTGTAATGCTCGACGAACGCCTCGATCTGGGCTTTCAGGCCCCCTGGCAGGAAGTAGTTTTCCAGCAGGATGCGGTTTTTGAGGGTCTGGCGCCAGCGTTCGATCTTGCCCTGGGTTTGCGGATGGAACGGTGCACCGCGAACGTGGCGCATCTTCTTGTCGGCCATGCAGCCAGTCTGTCTATTGAATGCTGACGGGGGACAGATTCACGCCGACATCGTAATAAATTCGCAACAGTCAAAACTCACCCTCGATGACGAGTTTAAAATGGTGTTGAAAAACATTCAGGCTCTAATTCAATAGGTTAGATTGCCTTGGTTCCCGCGAATCGAGTTCAAAGCCGGCACTTGTCCTGCTGTGGGCAAATTGTGGATAAAATTTAATTGCTGCATCGCAACAAAAAGTCGTTCCGATTGAGACAAATCTGTCATTGTAGCCTCCTATTGAGGCGGTGCTTTACCAAGCAGGTCGATAAGGGTCGACTGAAAGCAAGCTCGAACACAAACGAGTGTCTTTGATGTCATAATACGGGGAAAATGATTCATGAAAATCAAATATCTTTTGGCGGCCAGCGTTGTCAGCCTTTACACAGCAGGCCTGATGGCGACGCCTGCGGCAGCTCAACAGATTACTTCGGGCATTGAAGGTCAGGTCACCGACGAAAACGGTGCCCCACTAGCGCGTGCAACCGTGGTTGTCCTCGATACGCGTACCGGCCAACAGCGGACAATTACCACGGATGGCAATGGCCAATTTCGGGCCGGGTCATTGGTTCCCGGAGGACCTTACAGTGTAACCGCCCGTGCTGCTGGCTTTGAGGGTCAGACGGTTGAAAACCAGTTTATCAATCTGCAAGGCAACACAGAATTTACCTTTGAACTGGCCTCTAGCGCCAATGATCAGGTTATCGTCGTCACCGGCGCGCGGGCCAAGGTGTCCCAGATCGCGGTTGGACCAGGCCGGTCGTTCGGCGCAGCAGAGCTCGAAGGCTTTCCCTCGCTGTCGCGTGACGTCCGTGACATCATCCGTCTTGATCCACGCGTGAGCCTTGATCGCGCGAACGAAGTCGACCGGATTAGCTGTCTTGGCGGCAACGACCGTTCCAACACCTTCACAGTGGACGGGATTGTCCAGGCAGACACGTTCGGCCTGAATGGCACACCATTCGCAGCGCGAAACGCACTTCCCCTTCCGTATGATGCGATCCGTGAAACCTCGGTTGAATTTGCGCCGTTCGATGTGGAATATTCTAACTTTACCGGCTGTGCGGTGAATGTTGTCACCAAATCGGGTGGAAACCAGTTCCACGGCAGCGCCTTCTTCACCTATCGGGACTCTGGCCTTCGCGGTGACACTGTCGATGGCAAAACATCAAACATTGATCCTTTTAATGAAAAACGTTGGGGTGCAACCCTGTCCGGCCCGATCATTCCGGACCGTCTGTTCTTCTTTGCCGGCTACGAAGAAACCGATCTTGGTGATGCCAACGAATTTGGTCCAAACGGAGGCGGCTTCCCGAACGAAGCCAATTTCGTCACGCAGGCGCAATTCAACCAGTTCGCCAATATTGCCAACACTGTCTATGGTGTCGATGTTGGCGGTTATCCTACCACTTTGGGAGAATCCAGCGTCCGTTATTTTGGCCGTCTGGATGCCTATCTCAACGATGACCATCGTCTGGAGGCAACTTATCAGCGTCTGGAAGAGACAAATGTCGAATCTGACTCTGGTAGTCAAGAGCTGACTGGTCTCAACAGCTTCGAAGATGAAGGCACGGTTTCCGATTATTATTCACTGCGCCTCTATTCGGACTGGACCGATAATGTCTCCACCGAATTGCGCCTATCACGTTCCGAAGTCGGTGATGTTCAAGGGCCCGTCGGTGGCGGTGAGGCGCAATCGAACAACCCGCTTATTCGACTGTCCGTCGGCGTTGCACCAGTTGCTGGCCAAACGACACAAGCAGGCAGATTGTCAACGGGTCCAGGCATCTTCCGTTCAGCCAACCAATTGGATCAGAAGGTCGACCAGGCCAAATTCCAGATGAACATTGATGGCGGCGATCACCAAGTTAAGTTGGGCGCGGAATTGAACGATCTGGAAGTGTTCAATTTGTTCGCTATCAATGCCACAGGAACGATTTTCTTCCGCAACCAGACCGATTTTCAGAATGGGCTAGTCGCGAGTGGCCGATTCTCGAGTGTTTTCGGCAGTTCGGATGATCTGGTAGGCGGCAACCTCGGCGGTGCAACAATCGCAGCCACCCCATCTGGCGATATCAATGAAGCGGCAGCTCGATTTGGTCGTCAAATCTATTCCTTTTATGCCCAGGACGAATGGCAAGCGACCGATCAGCTAAACTTGACCGCAGGCCTTCGCGTACAGCTTTACAGCGGCGATGCGCCGCGCGCTAATCCAAGCTTTTTGCAACGGTTTGGATTTACCAACGCCAATAGATTTGGCAAACTTGATCCGGTCATCTTGCCACGCTTTGCGGCAACCTATGATCTGGACAATGATGGATTTTTCCACAATTCATCGATCACTGGTGGTGCTGGCATGTTCTCCGGCGGTGATCCGGTAGTGTTCTTCTCTAACGCCTTTTCCAATAACGGCTTCTCTTCGGCCAATGGAGATACGTTTGACGCCGAATGCGCAGGTCTGCGGGATGCCAACGGTAATTTCAGCGTCCTGAATGGTGGCGTGTTTACCGGGTTCCCGGAATGTGCGGTCCAAGCTGCTTCTGCTGTCGCTACGCGGGGCGGAGCAGATGTGCAGTCAATCGATCCTGACTTGAATGTACCAACCGTGTTTCGCCTGAATCTTGGTGTGGACACCATGTTTGGAACCGATGGGGGCTTCTTCTCAGACTGGAATCTGAAACTGGATTACATCTATTCGCGGTTTATTGACCCGCTCAACTTCGTTGATCTGGTCCAAGTGCCAGACGTCCGCACCAACAACGGATTTACAGTTGATGGCCGTCCGATCTATGCGGCAATTGACCCGTTGAGGAACGGATGTGACGCTCAACTGCAGGGTTCCGGAGGCACACCGCCAACCTATAGCGGCGTGACAGCAGCGTGTTTCGGCACGAGACTGGATGATTTTATCCAGCTGACAAATGGCCGTTCCTACGACAGCCATGTTGCTTCCTTTGCCCTTTCTAAATATTTCAACGAGGGCATTATCACCGATGGCGGCAGCGTAAGCGTCAATTTGGGTTACGCGTTCACCGATTCAAGCAACTACCGCGATGTTGGCAGTTCGACGGCCACTTCGAATTACGACGTGACAGCAGCTTTTGACCGACAGAATCCGGCCACTTCGACATCAAATTTTGAAACACGGCACAGCCTCACCTTTGCGGTGAACTGGAAAGAGCAGTTTTTCGATGAGTTTGATACGTCGCTCGGCCTCTTTTTCTCTGCTCGCTCCGGGCGTCCGTTCAGCTTGACGTTCGATGGCGGCGGCGTGTTTTCCGATAGCTCATCGGGCAATGACAATGCATTGCTCTATATCCCGACCGGTATCAATGATCCGAACCTCTCGGTCCGTCCCACTGCTGCCCTCCAGGCAGTTCAAGACACCGCCGTCCAGTCATTGTTGGGCTATTTGAACAATGGTGATCTCTCCAGCACCGATTCCGATGGCAATCCTCAGAATAATGTCTTTGGCAAATGTAAATTCGCTGCGGGTCAATCGATCAGCCGCAACAGTTGCCGCAATGACTGGGTATTCGATCTCGACATGCGGTTCAGCCAGGAAATTCCGGGACCAGGCCGCATTTTCGGAGTTAAGGATAAGATCGAATTGTTTGCAGATTTCGACAATGTTCTGAACATGCTGGACAGTAGCTGGAACACCTTCAACCCGGTCAACAGCCTTGTCGATCTAGTCGACGGCGGGGTCGATGCACAGGGTCGCTATATAATCACTGGCTTTAATCCAGATGATAACAATAATGTCGGCTTCTCCTCGTCGATCTGGCGGGTGCAGCTAGGCGTGCGCTACGAATTCTAACGCTAATTGATAGATTGAAAAAACGGCGGTACTGAAAAGTGCCGCCGTTTTTGTTTGTGGATTTTTCCCCGATGCATGCTATTCTGCGTCTTCGGCAATTTTGGTATATTGCGATGAATGCAACCACCATATCCGCGAGCAGCCAGATAGAGGTGGTCTGAAGAATCTGAAGAGCGGGATAAGTGGATTTTCTGTCTAACGGCGGCCAAAGCGGCCGCATGACAGGAGCGTATATGAGCAGACGACCACGCCGGAACCACAGTCCGGCATTTAAAGCAAAGGTGGCATTGGCTGCGGTGAAGGGTGAGAAGACGCTGGCTGAGTTAGCGCAGCAGTTTGACGTTCACGCAAACCAGATCACGGCCTGGCGCACTCAGTTGCTGGAAGGGGCTGCGGGTGTTTTCGGATCGGACGGCGGTAGCGCAGCGGCAGAGCCGGCGATCGAGGTAAAGACGCTGCACGCCAAGATTGGCGAGTTGACGCTGGTAAATGATTTTTTGGCCGGAGCGCTCGGGAAAGCCGGACTGTTGCCGGGCGCAAAACGATGATCGATCGCAAGCACGCATTGCCGCTCGTGCGGCAGGCCCGGGCATTGAGGATCAGCCGTGGCAGCGTGTATTACCTGCCTCGGCCGGTATCGCCTGCCGATCTGGCGATCATGCGGCGGATCGATGAGCTGCACCTGGAGTTCCCGTTTGCAGGCAGCCGAATGCTGCGCGATCTTCTGCGCCAGGAGGGCATCAAGATCGGCCGCCTGCATGTCGCCAGCTTGATGAAGAAGATGGCGATCGAAGCCATCTACCGCCGCCCGAACACCTCAAAGCTGTCGCCGGGGCACAAGATCTACCCGTATTTGCTGCGAGGGCTGCCGATCGAGCGGCCGGGTCAGGTGTGGGCTACAGACATCACCTACATCCCGATGGCCAAGGGCTTTGTCTATCTCGTTGCCATCGTGGACTGGTTCAGCCGCAAGGTTCTCGCCTGGCGGGTGTCGATCACGATGCAGGCTGATTTTTGCATTGAGGCTTTGGAAGAAGCACTGGGCCGCTATGGCAAACCGGAGATTTTCAACACCGATCAGGGCAGCCAGTTCACCAGCCAAGCCTTTACCGGCGTGTTGCTGCGCGAAAAGATCGCCATCAGCATGGACGGCAGGGGCGCATGGCGCGACAACGTCATCGTCGAGCGTCTGTGGCGTTCGGTCAAATACGAGGAGGTCTATCTGCATGCCTATGGCGCGGTCAGCGAGGCACGGGGCTCGATCGGTCGATATCTCCACTTTTACAACAGCCGCAGGCCGCATTCGAGCTTGGCCGCCAGGACACCGGATCAAACGTACTTTGACAACCTGCCAGTAAAGATGGCAGCATGAATTTGGCCGCCGATGTGGGGCGTCACTCCGGTCGGGCTACGCCCTCCCTGCATGACACCCCACATCGGCATTTCGAGGAAACAACCGGCAGACAATCCACTTATCTATTGCCAATCACTGTTCAGACAAACCGAGCCACCTCTATCTCTCTTGAACTTGGTTCACTTGCATTGACTCGATAATGTGGGCCTGAGTGTGGGTCCAAGTATCACATCAATTTTTTTGTAATTTGTTATCAGGATATTATTTAGGAAGTATTCCGGACTCCGTCTCCGCCACTCCCCTGTTTCCCTCCATCCCGAGCTGACCCGTGAGACCCGCAGTTTACTGCGGGTTAGCGAGTGATTCGGGTCCTAATTTGTCCTCAGGTTTCCACCGGTGTGTGATTTGGAATGTGGGAACAAATGTGGGAATATCAGGGCTATGGGAAGACTATCCGCGACCGCTGTGAAGGCAGCAACCAGACCTGGACGGCTCAGCGACGGCGACGGCCTCTATTTAATCATAAAACCCGGCGGCGCAAAAAGCTGGGTGTGCCGGGTGCAACGGCATGGCAATCGCCGCGACTTTGGTTTGGGCAGTGCAAAGAAGGTCAGCCTGGCTGTTGCCAGAGAAAGAGCGCGCGAAGTGCGCGCCTGGATAGAGCTCGGCCTCGATCCCGTCTTCGAGAGGAGAAAGATCTTGGGCTTCCCGACCTTCAGAGAGGCCGCTGCCAAGGTCTTGGCAGCCAGCAAGAAGAGCTGGCGCAATGCCAAGCATGAAGGTCAGTGGGCGAGCACGATGGAGGCATATGCGTTCCCGTATATTGGCGATGTAAAGGTCAATGACATTACCGGGCCGATGATTCGCGATCTGCTCGCACCGATCTGGCTGACCAAGCCTGAAACCGCAAGGCGGGTGCGCCAGCGGGTAGGAGCGGTGCTCGACTGGGCCTATGCATCGGGCTTCCGCGAGAGCGAGGCTCCCATGCGCGCTATCACCAAAGGCCTGCCGCGCCAGCCCAAGAAGGACAATCACTTTGCCGCCATGCCCTATGACCAGGTAGCGGTCTTCCTGAAGCAATTGCGCAAGCGAGAATCATTCAGCCGCCTTGCACTTGCATTTGCAATCCTGACCGCCGCCAGATCGGGCGAGGTACGCGGAGCCACATGGGAGGAGATTGATCTGGAGTCTGGTCTGTGGACTATCGCGGCCTCGCGCATGAAGGCAAGCAGAGAACATGTTGTGCCTTTGACCGAACCGGCGCTGCGGATCGTGAGGCGCTGCGCCGAGCTTAGACTGCCAACCAGCGATCTGGTGTTTCCAGGCATGAAGCGGGGAGCGCCGCTTTCTGACATGACCCTCTCCAAGCTGATGAAGGAAATGGGCGAGCCCTATACCGTCCACGGGTTCCGCTCCGCTTTCCGGGACTGGGTATCCGAAGAGACCCATCACCCGGGTGATGTTGCCGAGGCAGCACTTGCGCATTCCATCGGTAACAAGACCGAAGCTGCCTACCGGCGCGGCAATCTGCTTGAGAAGCGCCGGATCATGATGGCTGACTGGGCGAACTATATCGAAGGGAGAAAGCAGCAATGAACGCCCCTGCCCGCCCCATCCCCATATGGTATAAACATGACCGGAGCCGCCCGTTTGACAAGCGCAGTGATGACGCGCTTTGCGGTGGCGCGTCATCACTGCGCGTTGCTGCTTGCCAACACGGCCTCAAACTTTAAGAGTGCACAGCAATATGCGCACCGACCTCGATCACCTTCCGGCAGCCAAGCAACGCGAGATTGACCGCGTGAAGGCGATCATCTTCGAAGAGTTCGAAGATGCGCTAGCGCTCGCGCAGCACGAGTGGAAGAAAAAGGGGAAGATCGAGAAGATCATCCTCTATGGCAGCTACGCAAGGGGCGGCTGGGTAGACGAACCGCACACGGCCAAAGGCTACCGCTCGGATTTCGATATCCTGATCATCGTCAATGACAAGCGACTGACCGACAAGGTCGACTACTGGCTGAAGCTCGATAACCGATTGATGCGCGAGCTCGCCATCGACAAGACGCTGCGCACGCCGGTCAATTTCATTGTGCACACGCTTGGCGAAGTGAATGACGGCTTGGCGCATGGCCGCTACTTTTTCATGGACGTCGCTAAGGACGGAATTGCACTCTACGAAGCCGATGATCGGCAACTCCACGTACCCAAGCCGAAGACGCCTGAGCAGGCTCTGGCTATGGCGAAGGAGTATTTTGAGGAGTGGATGCCAACCGCCATGGGGTTCCAACGCAACGCCGGTTACGCAATCAGCGACAAAGATAGCAAGCTAGCTGCATTTCTTCTGCATCAAACCACCGAACGCCTTTACCATTGCGTGCTGCTCGTCTGCACTTTCTATACGCCGCATGTTCACAATCTCGGCTTCCTGCGCACGCAGGCCGAGCGCATCGACATGCGGCTGGTCGACGCTTGGCCGCGCGACAGCCGCCGTGATCGCGCGATGTTCGAGAAGCTCAAGGAAGCCTATGTGAAGGCGCGTTACTCGAAGCATTATCGTATCAGCGAGGAAGAGCTGGCTTGGCTTGGAGCATGTATTGAGGATCTTGGCCGCGCCGTTCACACAATTTGTTCGGAGCGCATCGCCAAGCTCGAAGCCAGTGTTTAGCACGGCGACAAGCGCCAATTGCTCCACGCAATTGTCGCGCAAAATCCTTTCTCCAGCTGTTTTCCGTTAGCGGACCGGTGGACAACAGACAGATTTATGCTGCGGACGAGTGCAACGGAGCAAAGTTTCCTCGCCGCCCTGATATCACTGTTTAGCAATCTGTTGTCGCAACGGGCTGCTTGCGACTTGCAGATCTGCTGCGCACGAATTGCATTCCGTCAGCCGAACCTTTGCAACGCGATAACTGCTAAACACCAGATCCAAACACGTTCGCTTCAACAATCGCGATGTTTATTTTTCGTAATCTTTCTGCATCTGCATGGATTTGCAGTCAGCGCGCCTCTTCGGGCGTTGGCGCAGGATAGAGTGGCGACGAGTAGGTTTGATGATTTCGGAGGTTGGAGGGACTTGGCTGGCAAGATAAAAGACGCGCCGTCGGTTGGGGTGTAGGCAGTTGAAATTGCTGGGCAATATGCGCCAGCCAATTGCCGACCAGGCTGGCATCATTTTTAGAAAATCGCGCAATTCTGGAACTTTCAGCGCCGTCGCTTACTTTGCGGGCCGAATATCGCGGCAGCTTTGTTGGAAGTTGCTGACAGTCTGTCGTCGAAGCCGGAGTGCTAATTGAACGGCAGCTTTGCGCCCCAATTACCGTCATTACCGATGTCGAAGCTTGTTGCTGAAAGCAGACATTCGGCGCGAACTCTTTTGCTCGCGCTCGAATGGCAGCAACTGGGTGTTAGCTGACGGTCCGCTATTAGGGCACTAAGATGCAAAAGTGGGCATTTTCGTTAGCCAACTCAAGTTTCTGAACTGCGATGGTACCGTAGCCACAGCACTGCGCTAGTCAAATGTTGGCGAAGTACCGGCATCATATTATGACCATCAATGGAAGGATCGCGCGCACTTGGAAAGGAAGGGTTGGCCATTTTGCGCTGCAGGACAGAACATACTACTTCTTCAGCGACTTATGCATCGGGATTTATCCAAGCATTGGCCTTGCGGAGCGATTGAACTAGATGATCCAGGACTTTGCCTTCGATGTCAACAACACGCCAAAGCCGTAAACTTCTATTCTAAGCAACCAACTCTCAAGCTAATGTGACAATGCCGTGTTCAGTGATGCCTTTAGATGAATCGCCCTTATCTCATGCGGTTAGAGCATAATCCAGCGCAATCAGGAATTCGGCCGCCAGAATGCGCGCTGCGGCGGCGGTGGCAACCGGATTGGAATCATCCCCGACTTCGTAGGTGTAGGCGGGTATGACGAAGCGCTCAAAGAACCAGTTTTTCGCAGTACCCGATCCCGGATTATTGTTTCGGCGCTCGATCGTGAACGGATAACCGGCTAACTGCTGCTCGCGCCCGACAAGCCAGCGGTCGAGAAAGGTTTGGCCGACTGCAGCCGCTTCGTCGCCCTGAACGTAAAATAGGTTGCGCTGCGTAGAATGAAAATCGAGCATTGCCACCGGGATGATCGCTTGCGGGAGGGCCTGAAGCCAGTCGCGAACCGCACGGGTTTCCGGCTGGGTGAATCGACCCCAGTCGCGATTAAGGTCGATCCCGCCGCGGTTGGCGCGCCAGTGCCCCAGCGCGACTCCATCGGGGTTGAGTAAAGGCACTGCCAGTAGCTGATAACGAGCGCCGAGCTTGGGATCGGCGTCCAGGCGAAGCAAAACTTCATCGAGAAACGGTTCCAGCGCATCCGCACCGGTCACCTCGGGCGGATGCTGGCGCCCGAGAATCACGATCAGTCGCGGCGCACCACTGTCGCCGAAATGCAGACCTTCGACCAGACGCTGGTCGAGCGAGCGACCCAGCTCAATCCGCTGCCCGTCGAACCGGGTCGTTAGTCGCTCGGCCATTTCCGAATAATGGCTGCCCGCCAAGACTGGCTGTGCGCTGACCATCCCCGAGCCGGTAGGCACAACGACTGTAGCAGTGCTTCCGTCGCTGGCTACAGTGACGGGCAGGGTCGACACGACCCCGTCACGCGTCAATTTCGGCGGGTAGCGATGCGCCGCTTCGAGATAGTGCAGATGTATCGTTGTTCCGCCCGGTGCGGCGCTGGTGTAGCGGAAAGCATACCAAGGGCTCGGATTGATCGGCAACACGTGCTCCGGACTGATAAGCAGCGAAAACTCGTGTTCGCCGATGATAGTGCAGCGGGCTGGCGACGCGCCTTCAAAGTCAAAACGCAATGTGGCAGAGGCCGTTGCACAGGACGGCGCGGCGACCGTGGACGGACTGGCGATCGCTGCTGGTCTGTCGATAGTCGAGGCCGCGCAGCCGCCCAATGCCGCACCCATCGCCAGAGCGAGTGATGCGGCAAGGACGTTGGCGCGACCCAAGCTCAGAACTTCTTGCGCAGTTCGAAGACGAATTGGCGACCGCGAGCGCTGTGCAATTCGCTAAAGAAACCATAGGATTCGTCAGCCAGCGGCGGATCCTCGCCGAACAGGTTGTTGATCGCGAAGCGCAACCGGGTCCCGTTAAGCGCAGTGTCATTCTTGATCGTATAGGCGATTGAGGCGTTCATCGTGAACCAGTCCTCTACCGGATAGAAGTTGGCGTTAGGATCGTCGGAAACGATCAGATTGTCGCGCACTACGCTGGTATCGTAGACCATTCCGACATATTGCCCGAACAGGCCGATATCGACCGGGCCGAGATCCCAGTTGATCGATCCGCTGGCCCGCCATTTGGGTCGCCCTTCTACCTGAAGCAATTCGCCGAGGCCGCCGACCGTCACATCGAGCGGCAGGTCGCCCGCTGCGACGGCATCGAGAATCTCCTGCCCGTCGGGACCCGCGTCCTGGACGAAGCTGATTAGCCGCGCTGCGTTGAGCCGCAGGCGGAAAGCGCCGATTCCGAAATCGGGAACCCTATAAAAGAGACCGAAATCAAGGCCCTTTGAGGTCCGGCTGTCAAGGTTGAGGTAATCGTCGATGACGAAGTCGATCCTGCCCGCCGGTGCCAGACCTGTGCCGCCGAACAGCGCAATGTCGTCGGCCGTCGCCGCAAGACGGACCACGTTTGGATTGGTGCTGCCGTTGAGACGGCGGAGCAAGTCGAGCGCGATCGCGTTGTCGTCGCCGAACGTGCCGACGAGACCCGTCTGCTTCACGCGCCAGAAGTCGGCGGTCAATGTCAGGCCCGGAATGAATTCCGGCTCGAGCACCACGCCCAGATTGATGCTGGTGCTGTCTTCGGGGACGAGGTTTTCGCTACCCGACCGGAAGCTGATGACGCCCGCGCCCGGACAGGCGCCGAGACCGGATATCTGACCCTTGATGACCTGCGCCTGACAGACCACGAAATCATCGCGGGTGTTCGAGCGGGTCGTGCCCGCGTCATTGACCTGGACCAGGTTCGGCGCCCGGAAGCCTTGCGACCATGCGCCGCGGAAAGTCAGCCCGGGGAACATGGTCCACGATGCCGCGATCCGCGGCACCGCCGCCGTCTCGTCAATATCGGTGAAGCGCTCGATCCGTCCGGCAAGCTGAATGTTGAATTCCTCCACCAGCGGGATGTCCATTTCGGGACTGACCAACGGCACGAACAGTTCGGTGAAGGCCGAATAGACTTCGCGGTTGCCGCTGGTATCTGGCGAGGGGCTGGTGCCCGCGACGTCGCTGCCGTTGAACTCACCGGTTACGCTGTCGGTGAAAGTGATCGTGCCGTCGAGCCGCGGGTCACGATCGTCGTAGAATGATTCGCGCCGCCACTCGATGCCTCCAGCAACGCCCAGATTGCCACCCGGAAGTGTGAACAGATCATCGCGGCTAATTTTGAAATCGGCCAAAGCGAGACTAGTGCCGCCCTTGCGGAACACATCGATCCGGAAGGGATCGATCGAGGCTTGCGGGTTGGGCGTGCAATCGCCCTGCCCCGGATCGTCGAGGCAGCCGCCGTTGAACGGGTTGTAGGCGTCGGGTGTGGTGAGGTTGATCTGCTGTTGCATCAGCGTCAACGACACGCGATTGCGCGCGAGGTCGATCGTGTTCGCTTCTGAGTAGAGGAATGCGGTATCGAAATCCCACGCGCCGAAATTGCCGCGCAGGCCGCCGACCAGACGATAGGTGTCCTTGTCGACCGAAACGTCACGATTGCCGACATCAACGAAGCGGTAGCGCTCCATGATAATGTCAGCGCCGCTGGCAGCAATGGTCGTGCCAGGCAGGCGCTCGGGGTTAGGCAGACCATCGCGGGTCGTCGGACCGAACGGATTATAATAGGCGTTGCGCGAAATGCCCACTGGTACGGCGCTAAGAATGGCCGAAGCTTCGATGTTGCGGCGGTTTTCCGACCGATAGTAGCTGCCCTCGAAATAGGCCTCCAGATTGTCGGTCAGTTCGTAGTTAATCAGCGCGAGTGCATTATAGCGGCTTTTACGGCTGATCAGGTTGTTTCCGAAATTGGTGTTGTACCGGACGGCGGTAGTAGGGGTCGTACCGGCTCGGGCGCAGATACCGCCGCCAAAATCCATCGCGCAATTGGGAAAGGTGCTTGGCTGAAGGTAGAAATCATCATCGCCAATGGGTGTCCTGCTCGACGGAGCCTGAATATCAAACTGTCCGAACGGACCGAATGTGTTGCGATTGTTGAAGGACGCGTCATCCTCGAAGTCAGTCCCCGCGACCAGCGGCCGACGATCTTCTTCACCGGCATAGTCACGCTTCGAAGCGGCCAAGCCATTCTCGTGAAAATAGCCGCCGTAGAGCGTGATGTTCCCGCGGCCCCCACCGAAATCGAAGCCCAGGCCGCCGCTGATGCTGTAGTTGTAAAGCTCGGTTCCATCGGACAAGCGCATGTCGCCTTCGAGGAAGCCCCCTGTCAAGCCGCCCTTGAGAACCGTGTTGACAACACCGGCCACCGCATCGGCTCCATAGATGGCTGATGCGCCGTCGCGCAGGACTTCTAGCCGCTTGACACTGCCCGGGGCGATTTCGTTCGTGTCGGACGACACCACGGGCACCAACAATTCGGTCTGGAATCCGGGGTGGAGCGTCATGCGTCTGCCGTTGATCAGTAGCAGCGTGTTGCCCGTGCCGAGATCACGCAGGTTAATCGAGCCAACATCGCCTCGGGCGCTGTTCTGCGTCGAATTATTCTGTTCATTGAATGCGACAGTGCCCGCTTGCGGGATCGCACGAAAAAGTTCGTCACCCGATGAGGCACCGGTATTCTCGATGGCCAGTTCATCAAGTACCGTCACCGGCAGAACATCGTTGATCTGAGCGCCCTGAATCTGTGAGCCGGTGACGACGATAACGTTTTCATCGATCGTCACTGCCGGTTGCGCGGGTGCAGTCTGGGCGTACCCAGCAGTGGTGGCGATAACGCTGACGGAGCCAAATAAGGCCAGTTTGCCAAGTGTAGATAAACGCATTGGGTTTCTCCCCTCCCTAAAAATCAATCCTGTTTTCGCTTGTTGAGCCAGGTGTCGAAGATTTCCGGCCACTGGCTCAATATCTGGTCGGACGTGCCCAGGCCCCAACCATGGCCTCCTTCTTCAAATATATGCAGTTCGGCTGCGGCGCCTTTGGCGAGAAGTGCCTGAAACAGCGCGATGCCATGCCCCGGCGGCGTGATCGGATCGTCCGCGGCCGAAAATATGATTGTCGGTGGCGCGTAGCTGGATGCGTGCGTATCAATCGACCACGCCTCCTGCGCAGCGTTGTTCGGGTCGCTACCGATGATCTCGCGGCGGGTGCGGGTGGTATCATAGGGTTTGCGCAGCGAAACGACGGGAAAAAGCAGCACGGCAAAATCGGGCCGGGCGGAAGCCTGTTCGAAACTGTCACTGCCCGCGTACAACCTTTGGTCCGAACGCAGCGCCGTATAGCCTGCCAAATGCCCGCCAGCCGACATTCCCATGATCCCGATCCGGTTTGGGCTGATGCCGAATTCAGTCGCGCGGGTACGAACGATCTTCATTGCCCGCTGGGCATCTATGAAGGGCGCGGTCGCGTCCCAACCGTCATTCGGCAGGCGGTAGATCAGTTCAAAGACGGTATAGCCGCGCAATTGCAGCCACTTCGCGACAGGGGTGCTTTCCTTCCACAGCTGGATGCGGAAATAGCCGCCACCGCCGCAGATGATTACTGCCGCTCCGTTGGCAACATTCGGCCGGTAAACCCGCATGCGCGGGGATGCAATATTGGATACCGCGCCAAATCCGCTGCCTTTGCCGCCGATCGTTTCTGGTCCGGACACACCGCCCTTCCCTGGTGGTGTTCCCGGCCAGAGCATGATTTCCTCGGTATCGTGAGCCAGCGCTGGAGTCAGCCCCGTCAGACCAAGGGCCAGCGCCATTCCTGTACCACCGCTCAGGACGCTGCGTCGGGCGATCATAGCGTTTCTCCTACAACAAACGTGTCGTGCGGGCTGGTCCGTTCGTGGCGCTCGATATCTTCTTCCGGCAGCGGCAGCGGTGTTCCGGCCATCGCAGCTTTGAGCCGGCCCTGGTCTAGCGCGCCTTCCCAGCGCGCGACCACGATCGTCGCCACGGCATTGCCGATAAAATTGGTCAGCGCACGGCACTCGCTCATGAAACGGTCGATCCCCAGGATCAGCGCCATGCCTGCCACCGGCACTGTCGGAACCACCGATAGCGTCGCGGCAAGGATGACGAACCCGGCTCCGGTTACCCCGGCCGCGCCCTTCGAACTTATCATCGCCACCAACACCAGCGTCAGCTGCTCTCCCAGCGACAGGTCAATGCCTACTGCTTGGGCGATGAATAGCGCGGCCAGTGTCATATAGATGTTGGTACCATCAAGATTGAATGAATAGCCGGTTGGCACGACCAGCCCGACCACAGCCTTGCGACAGCCGGCAATTTCCATTTTCTCCATCAGACTCGGCAGCGCGGCTTCGGACGATGAGGTGCCAAGCACCAGCAACAACTCTTCGCGCAAATAGCGGATCAAGCCAAAGATCGAGAATCCGTTCAGACGGGCGACGAAACCGAGCACGATGAACACGAACAGCAGCGACGTGAGGTAGAATGTACCGACGAGCGCGGCTAGGCTGGCAAGCGAGGCAATACCGAACTGGCCGATGGTGAAAGCGATCGCACCAAATGCACCGATCGGAGCCAGCTTCATCAGCATATGAACCAGCTTGAAGATGACTTCGCCCAGCGACCCCAGCACGTCCAGCACAAGGTCACTGTGCGGCCTGGTTCCGGCGAGGGCGAAACCGGCAAGCACGGCAACCAGCAGCACCTGCAGAATTTTACCGTCGGTCATCGCGCTGAACAATGTGGTCGGGATAATGTCAATCAGAAAAGCCGACAGCGACTGATGTTCCGCGGTATCGGCATAGCTCTGGACCGCAGCCGGATCGAGCGAAGCCGGATCGATGTTGAGCCCGGCACCCGGTTGAACGACGTTGGCGACCACCAACCCGATGACCAGTGCCAAGGTGGAGAAGAACAGAAAATAGATTAGCGCCTTGGCGGCGACGCTGCCAACCGAGGACATGTCGCGCATCCCGGCGATGCCGGTAGCGACGGTAATGAATATCACCGGGGCGATGATCATCTTCACCAGGTTGATGAAGCCATCACCGACGGGTTTCAGCGCGGTCCCTACTTCGGGAAAAAAATGCCCGAGCAGCGCACCGAGCACAATGGCAACAACCACCTGGAAATAGAGCTTGCGATATAGGGGCAGCTTGGGCGCCGGCGCGGCGGCGCTTGTCATTATTGCTTCCGTCGGACCCATCGATCCTGCCCCCCATGTCACGACCCGCAATTCGGGTTCGTTTTCTTGTGGCGAGCATAAAGCGGCGGAAAGCGCTTTCCAACTTTCACGAACCATTTAGTAACTTATTACTTTTCATATAGTTAAAAGCATTATCGCCAATATTTGTGCGGTTTTCCGCTCATATAGTTTGCCTTCTGTGCGATAATCTGCACAACGTACGTCATGGGCAATCCGGCTTTCGAACGATTCGGTAAGTTTCTCGTAGCGATCGTCGCAGCGCTTTTGCTTGCGGGCGGCGTGCTGGTAATCGACCGCGTGATGGAGCGACGGGCGCTGGCAGAAGCAGATATTCTGTCGCAGGATGATGCTGCAATCCTCGCCGCCGGTCTGCGCAGCGAACTCGACAAGTTCAGCCTTATGCCAGTGATTCTTGCCGAGGACCCAGAAGTTGCCGCACTGCTCTCGGCCAAAGCGGAACCCAAGCGGCTCAACCGCCGGCTAGAAGCATTGGCACGCCAGTCAAACGCAGCCGCGATTTATCTGACCGATACGTCCGGCTTGACCCTGGCGGCCAGCAACTGGAACCGGGCCGACAGTTTCCTTGGTGCCAACTATGGCTTCCGCCACTATTTCCACGATGCGATCATCAATGGAGCGGCGACGCAGTTCGCACTAGGGACGGTCAGTCGCCGTCCTGGTCTCTATATCGCGAAAAGGGTCGGGCCAGCCGATGCGCCGCTCGGGGTACTCGCAGTGAAGGTGGAGTTCGACGCTCTGGAGGCGGCTTGGCAAACGACGACCGGGGGTGTCTATGTCACCGATGCCGACGGGGTCGTGCTGCTCGCCAGTAACCCGCGCTGGCGGTTCAGGGCAGCGGACAAGCGCGCTCTTAGCCAGCGCGATCGCCACGCTGATCGTCGCCAGTTCGGGATTGACCGTCTCGAGCTGCTACAAATTGACAATATCCGCGGCGATATGGTTTCCGCTCCGCTGCTGGATACCCAACACCCGGTAGCGCTGGACGGCTGGACCTTGCACCTGCTGGTCGATCCATCGCCTCTCGTCGGCACGGCAGTTGCCAACGGCCGACTGGCGCTATTGCTGCTGGCAGTCGGAATCGCACTGATCTGGGCAGCCGCATGGTTTCTGCGCCGGCGGCGTGCAGCAGCGGCGGAAGCGGTTCTCGCCGAACGTACCCGGACGCTGCGAGAACAATTGTCGCAGGCCAACCGACTCGCCACGCTGGGACAGGTGACCGCCGGGGTCAGTCACGAAATCAGCCAGCCGATCGCGGCTGTGCGAGTCTTTGCCGAAAATGGTCAAAAGCTGATCAAGTCAGGGAAAATGGCTGCGGCCACGATCAATTTCAGCCGCATCGTTGATCTGACAGACCGGATGGGCAGCATCACCGATGAATTGCGCCGCTTCAGCCGCCGCCAGCCAGGCAAGCGCCGATCAATTCCGGTTGGCGAGATTATCGAAGGCGCGCTGCTGTTGCTTCGCGACCGCATCGCCCAGACAAGGACCGAAGTGACCCGTCCATCACCCGAACTGGAAGCCCTCCATGTGCGGGCCGAGCATGTCCGGCTTGAGCAAGTGCTCGTCAACCTGCTGCAGAATGCACTTGATGCCACTGGAACAGATGGCGACATCACCATTGCGATAGTGCCCGATGATGAGCGCCTGTCGCTGAGCGTCCGCGATTCAGGGCCTGGCGTGGCGCCAGATGGCGAAAGCGATCTGTTTCAGCCATTCGCTACGACCAAGCCACAGGGCCTCGGCCTCGGCCTGGTGATTTCGCGCGACATCATGCGCGAGCTCGACGGCGAGCTGAGCTATGGTTCGGGCGGTCCAGGAGCCTGTTTCACCATGACCATTCCGCGCGCGAAATGACCGGTACCAACACTCCCATCATGCTGATCGAGGATGACGATGCCCTGCGCGAGGCAACGGCACAAGCACTTGCGCTCGAAGGGTTTGCGGTTGAGGAATTTGCCGAAGCGGGACCAGCGCTCCGCCGTTTCGACGAGGATTTTGCCGGCGTCGTCGTAACCGACGTGCGACTGCCCGGGATGGACGGGATCGAGCTCTTTGAGCGGCTGCGCGAGCGTGACAGCGAGGTCCAGGCGATCTTCACCACAGGCCATGGCGATGTGGCAATGGCCGTCGAGGCGATGAAGAGCGGCGCCGCTGACTTCTTCACCAAACCTTATCCTTCCGGGGCCCTGATCGAGGCGGTCCGCCGTGCGGCGGAGAAGCGCGCGCTAGTGATCGAGAACCGCCGACTGCGCGAGGCTTTGCGCCATAATGCGACGTCCTATCTTCTTGGCTCGTCGGACCAGGTCCACCGACTCGACCGGCTGGTAAGCGAGGTTGCACGCACCGATATCGATATACGCATCATCGGCGAAGACGGAGTAGGCAAGTCGTACCTCGCGAAACGCATCCATGACCTTAGCGGCCGTCATGATCGTCCCTTTGTCGCCATCGATATCGGGGTTTGGAGCAATGGAGATGCAGAGCTTCTCCTATTCGGGCGCGATCGCGTGGAGGGGCTTTCGCGGTCGGGCCTGATCGAGCGTGCACAAGGCGGTACGCTGTTGCTTGACGATTCCGACGCCGTTCCGCCTGGCCTGCAGGGCCGTATCCGCGCACTGCTTGAGAATCGTACATTTCAAGCGCTCGGTGCCGAACGTCCACGCGCAATCGATATCCGGATCATCGCGGTGACCCGGAGCGGCCTTGGCGAGCGGGAGCCCGCCGAAGAAGGAGGGCAGTCGCTGGTCCATCGACTTGGCGGAGTAGCGATCAGCGTCCCCGCGCTACGTGAGCGGCGTGAGGATGTTGCGATCATCTTCCGGCATTTCGTCAGCCAGTTTGAAAGCGAACTGGGTGTTCAGGCCGCGCCACTGAGCAGGGAGGACTGGACCTATCTGCAGAGTCACGACTGGCCAGGTAACCTTCGTGAACTGCGCGACTTCGCCCGCGCCTTTGTCCTTGGTCTGACCAGGCTGACCCAGCCGATTACCGGTAGCGGGATGCAATCTCCCAGCTTGCGGGAGCTGGTTTTGGCGTTTGAAAAAAATATACTGGAAGACGCACTGCGCAAGACCGATGGACAGATAGTGGCTGTCCAGCGCATGCTTTCCCTGAAGCGCAAGACATTGTACGACAAGTTTGCCCGGCATGGTCTCAAGCCGCAGGACTTCCGACGCTAATTCGAAACCTCCAATCCCTAACCACTTCGATTTTTGAGCAATTAGATTGCACAGACCGGCATGTTTCTTGCCACTCGCCCCCGCGAAATCCCCGCAAGCACACGCCGGACCATTTACCGGCATCACAATTCAATATGCTGTCTGTGATCCATAGGGACCGTCGGACCAAGTCACTTTTCTCTGAATTCACAGACATGGTCCGGGGTCCCCATTCGGGTGTCCGAAAATTCACCTTTCAAAGAGAAATAGTCCGCCTGATTCCTGGCAGCATCGGCAAAAATTGCGTAAATTCGGAACTAAAAAAGGTTGCCGAAGCCGTCCGAGATAAACTGAGACACTTGATTGTTTCATCAACCAAATCATAACGGCGCTTTGACTTCTGCGCTCGATCCAAATGTCCGCTTCTGGGCATGAAAGTTTAAGCAATAAACGACCGCAACTGGGGCGGAAGCAGCCATTGCAAGAAGCTCGATGTTTGTTGGCTGCTTACTGGATTGACGGCCCGATAAGCAGACAGTCGGCAAACGGCCCAGTTGCCGCCGGTCTGGAAGGTCCTCTGGTACCGGCCATTCCAGTGGCCGCCGCGAAATCCCCAAAGTCGAAAACTTTCAGGATAAATGACGAGTTTGGGACCAAACTTTTCGTTGGCTCGCAATGGCACGTGCCGAAGCCGCGCGCGCCTACTTTCAAAGCCTCGCCAGCGTTTGCATATATGGCAGACAATGGATGTCCTAGAAATGATCGCCATCTGCTACCCAGATGGTGCCTATCAGCGGGAGTTTTCGGAGCTTCTGCCATCCAACGGGCTCGTCTGCTAATTCTCGCGATATAGACCGCAATAACGGCTAAACCTGCGCAAAAATCAAGGCAGTACTCTCGCCTCGTCCCAAACGTCCGTCGATATCCGAGATGAATGCTAGAGTGCCTTCATCAAAGCGAATCCAGCGTCTTTTTGATCCAGGCCCGGTGCCGCTGTTCGTCTTCATAATTGGCGAGCAATGTGGCATGCACCTGCGTGCCCGCTGTGACGTGATCCAGGGCCTTTTCGTATGCCTTGGTAGTCACTTCCTCGTTTGCACGCATCGCGGTCAGTATTCCTTTGTCGCCCGCTAGCCCGCCGATCACAACCTTTCCCTCCGTCAGTATCTGCTTGAGATCCGGTCCCTTCGGAACATCCGCCCCGATTTCCTGCAGATGGGGCACGAGATTCTGGGTATGCCGGCGATGATCATCGCAAAATTCCGATAGCCGCGCTTTGAATTCCGGGTTTTCCCAACGGTCAATGGCGGCCTCGTAAGCTTCGATGGCATCATAATCGAGGTGGACCAGCTCATGCAAAATTTTTCCGGTATCGTTGATTGTTTTGGCCATATCTCTGTCCTTTCGATTATCAAGGGTGCAACCAGTATTTGACTTCTCGGCTTACAAACGGCGGATTGTTCGAAAAAGTTCCCCAGTTATTTCAGAATCGCAACTGGTTGACCGAGGGCCTTTCTTGGCCACTCCAGGAAACGGTGAAATCTAAGCGTCAAAGGGCGGCAGATTGTTGCGCAGTTCGTCCAGCCACACCTGCGCGGTCGCGTCTGAAGGAGCGCGCCAGTCGCCGCGCGGACTGAGGGCTCCTGCCGATGAAACCTTGGGTCCATTGGGAATGGCGGAACGTTTGAACTGGCTGAACGCGAAGAAGCGCTGCAGGAAATTTTCCAGCCAGTGCGCCACGGTCGGCAATTCATATTGCGTTTTCCTCTCGGCCGGGAACGCTGCCGGCCAGATGCCACGGTCGACGTCGCGCCATGCTTGCCATGCCAGAAAGGCGACCTTGCTAGGGCGCTGGCCGAATCGCATGAGATGGTGGAGGAAAAAGTCGTTGAGGGCATAGGGTCCGATCAGCGCTTCGGTGCTTTGCAGGCCCTGGTCCTCGTCTGCCGGAATGAGTTCCGGTGAGATCTCGGTATCCAGGATCGCTTCCAATATCGCATTGGTTTTCTGATCGAACTGGCCGGTTCGGACGCACCAGCGGATCAGATATTGGATCAGGGTCTTCGGGACGCCTGCATTGACTGCATAATGGCTCATCTGGTCGCCGACACCATAGGTGCACCAGCCCAACGCCAGTTCCGAAAGATCGCCGGTGCCGATGACAAAGCCGTTATGCTGGCCGGCTAAGCGGAAAAGATAATCCGTTCTCAGTCCGGCTTGCACATTCTCGAACGTCGTATCGTAAATTGGTTCGCCCTTGCTAAATGGATGACCGATGTCTTCCAGCATCCTTTCGGCTGCGGGACGAATGTCGATTTCTTCCGATGTGATTGACAGGGCATGCATCAGCTTCCACGCATTTGATTTCGTCCCCTCGGATGTTCCGAAACCGGGCATGGTGTAGCCCCGAATGGCGGTGCGGGAAATATTCAGGCGGTCACAGGCACGCGCAGCAACGATCAGGGCGTGAGTGGAATCCAGCCCGCCGGACACTCCGATAACGAGGGAATTGCCGCGGGTCGCTTCGAACCGGCGCATCAATCCTTCCACCTGAATGTTGAAAGCTTCATAACAATCTTCGTCGAGCTGTTCCGGGCGATTGGGCACGAAGGGGAACCGGCGAACAGGGCGAAGCAGATCTTTGGTGTCGTCCGGTTCGTGCTCGAACTCAATCGTACGAAAGCTGCGGGCCGGGTCGCCTGCAGCTTCGGCCGCATCATTGAAGGTCTGAAGGCGCATCCTGTCACCCGTAATACGGTCGCAATCCACATCTGCGATGCACAGTTCGGGCGTCAGGCTGAACCGGTCGGATTCTGCCAGCAGGTCGCCTAGCTCGTAAATCATCCCTTGACCGTCCCAGGCGAGATCCGTCGTGCTTTCCCCATGTCCGGCGGCGGAATATACATAGGCGCAGGCCGCGCGAACGCTTTGTGACCGGCATAACAGGTGACGTTCACTGGATTTACCGATGGTGATGTTGGAGGCGGAAAGATTGGCGACAATCGTCGCGCCAGCAAGCGACCCCATTGTTGAGGGAGGCGACGGCGCCCAGATATCTTCACAAATTTCCACGAAAAGCTTGAACCCATTGAGCGTCTTGCAGCTAAAAATCAGATCCGAGCCAAAGGCGACATCTTCTCCTCCCACCCGGATCTCCGAATTGACTATATCGCGCCCGTGGGCAAACCAGCGCTTTTCGTAAAACTCCCGATAATTCGGCAGATAGCTCTTGGGCACAACGCCCAACAACTGCCCGTGCGCAATGACAATGGCGCAATTATAGAGCGTACTTCCCCGCCGCAAAGGTGCGCCGATAAGGAGTACCGGACTCAAACGGGAGCTTTCCGCAACGATGTCCGCAATGGCCGCCTCAACCGCATCAAGTAGCGCGGATTGAAGGTGCAGATCGTCAAGTGCATAAGACGAAAGACACAGTTCGGGATAGACCAGAAGATCGACTCGAGCCTCATTGCCTCGCTTGGCTTCTTCCAGGATAGCATCTCGGTTGAAGGAAATGTCGGCGGTTCTTACTCTCGGGGTGCTGGTTCCAACCCTCACGAAGCCGTGCCGATGGATATCGTAAAATGGATGGGGAGCGCTGCTCATGACCTCGCTGCGTCTTCGATCAGAGAAAGGGCAACGGCTGCCGCAGCATTGCGTACATTATCGCGACCAAGTGGCCCGAAATGTTCTTCCCTGTGGACGATTTCCTGCCCTCTGCGTGCGCATGCCAAATGCACTAATCCTTCTTCCTCATCTTCCCCGGTCGGCCCTGCGAAGCCGGTAATCGCCAAGGCGATATCAGCCGGCGATCGTTCCAGTGCACCTTTGACCATTGCAACGGCAATCTCCTGGCTTACGGCTCCGCATTCCGCGACGCGCGCGGGATCAATGTTCAAAAGGTCACATTTCGCCTCTTCGGAGTAAGCAACAATTCCGCGCTCAAAAACATGACCCAGTCCGGAAATGTCGGTCAACAAGGCGCTAAGCAGGCCCCCTGTGCAACTTTCGGCGGTAGCCACGGTCAAATTACCATCGCTCGCGAGAGATAGAACGCTTTCCGCCCTATCGGTGAGATCTGGGGGTAAGCTCTTTCCGGTACTGTCCTTCATTGTGTTTCTCCGACACTCAGCTCCCGATTCATCCGCTGAAAAGGCCGCACAGAATATCTCACTCTCTGATTTTGGGACTTGCTCAATGGCCCTCGTAGGGATTTTTCGCGAGCAGGGCAGCCAAATGGGCTGCATTGTCAGCAACCATATTCGCAGTTTTCGAAACCTTATCTGGTACCGCATTCAGATCTTTAAAATCAGTCGATCCCATAGCTTCTCCAACCCAGTAGCAGGCCGCGACAGCAGGTATTGTCCAGCCCACATCATTCAATGCCTGAAACAGCTGGGCCGTGCATTGGTGCGCGCCGTCTTCATTTCCGACGATTGCGGCTACAGCCACTTTGCCATAGCTCGGCATCCGCCCAGCTTCGTCGGTTTCGGACATGAACGCATCCATCCGTTCCAGTACGCGCTTGCCGATGCTGCTCACCTGACCCATCCAAATTGGGCCACCAAAAATCAATATGTTATGGTCGAGGATCTTATCTCTCAGTTCCGGCCAATCGTCATCATCGCCTTCATCGGACGTCACCCCGGGTTTGATATCATAGGCGGCGCAGCGAATCGTTTCGGTCAGCGCAATGTCATGCTTCTCGAAGCAATCCTCCAGAACCCCGATCATTCGATCGGTCGACGATGTTTCAGTCTGATCTGACTTCAGGGTACAGTTCAGAGCAATGGCTTTAAGCGGCATAATGCATTCCTTTCAGTCCACATAAAAATTTGAACGGGCTTGCTCCGAATTGGTTGCACCGGACTCTTCGTCCCACCATTTTCAATCGGTTAAGTTCCATTCTGAATGAGGGATTTTTCAAGGAACCATTGCGCTGGTTGTCCGTAGAAATTTCGTGAGTAACATGAATTTTCTGTGGAGATGATCATGACTGAACTCGGGAATAGCAACAGCCGAAAAGGCAAAAATGCGGGCGCTGTTATAGTGGCTGTCGGAGCAGTTGCTGCCGCGGGGGCCGTCTATGTGGCCAACCGGCACCGCGAAGGTAAACGCCCGCATGATCCGCATGATAATGCACCTGCCCGTACCCGAAGAAGAGAGTTCGGCGATTATGATGTGGTCGGGAAGACGGTTACCATAAACCGTCCGCGCAGCGAGATTTTCGCATTCTGGCGAGACTTCGAAAACCTGCCGAAATTCATGGAGAATATCGAAAAAATCCAGCCCACTGGAAAGAACGGACGGAATATTTGGACAATCAAGGCTCCGGCGGGCCGCACCGTCCAAGTGGAGACCGAAATTGTCCAGGAACGCGAAAATGAGCTGATCGCGTGGCGGTCCGTCAAGGGATCGGACATAGATACCGAAGGGAGAGTGAAATTTCGCGATGCGCCCGCCGACCGGGGCACCTGGGTAGAAGCCATCATCGCCTATCAACCCCCCGGAGGTGCGATAGGAAAAATGATTGCAAAACTATTCGCCAAGGAACCCGAAGTGCAGGCGCGACGCGATCTCAAGCGTCTCAAAATGTTTCTCGAAACCGGCGAGATCGCCGACGGCCGCCACCAAGCAGAAAAGGATTGAACCATGCGCGCATTAACTTGGCACGGAACCCATGATGTCCGGGTGGACACTGTCCCGGATCCTCAGATTCTCAATCCGCGGGATGCAATAATCCAGATCACCTCCACCGCGATTTGCGGTTCAGACCTCCACCTTTATGACGGCGTGATTCCTTCCATGCAACCCGGTGATATCATCGGTCACGAGTTCATGGGCGAGGTGGTAGAGGTCGGACCGAAATCGACACTTCAGGAAGGCGACCGGGTGGTCGTGCCGTTCACCATTTCCTGTGGAAACTGCTATTTTTGCGGCAAGGAACAATACTCAGCCTGCGACAACAGCAATCCGGTAGAAAACCAGGATATAACGGAAAAAATGTTTGGTCATGCTGTGGGAGGCTTGTTTGGCTATTCCCACATGACGGGCGGATATGCCGGGGGCCAGGCTGAATATGCGCGCGTTCCGTTTAGCGATGTTGGCCCAATCGTCATACCCGACGGTCTTGAGGACGAGCAAGTACTGTTTCTTTCGGATATTCTTCCCACCGGGTGGATGGGCGCAGAAAATGCGGAAATCGAAAATGGTGATATCGTAGCAGTATGGGGGTGTGGTCCAGTGGGTTTGTTCGCCATCCAGTCCGCTTTGATCATGGGAGCCGAAAAGGTTATCGCCATAGATCACTATCCGGGCCGCCTGAAACTGGCGCACGATCTCGGCGCGGAGACGATCGATTTTCACCAGACCGACGTTCGAGAAGCTCTGATGGAAATGTCGGGGGGAATTGGGCCGGACGCGGTCATCGATGCCGTGGGGATGGAAGCGCACGGCTTTGCCGTGGACAACCTCCTTGACATAGCGAAGCAGAAAGTCGGTGTCGGCGCCGACCGCGCTGCAGCCCTGAAGCAGGCGATATTGGCAGTGCGCAAGGGCGGCAGAATATCGATGCCGGGAGTTTACGGTGGTTTTACCGACAAATTCCCGCTGGGGGCGTTTATGGAGAAAGGTCTTCAACTCAAGACTGGCCAGACCCACGTGCAGCGCTATACCAAGCCTCTGCTCGAAAAAATTCAGCAAGGAAAAATTGATACGACTTTCCTGATCAGCCACCGACTACCACTCGAAGAGGCGCCGAAAGGCTATGAAAATTTCAAGAACAACCAGAACGAATGGACCAAGGTGGTGCTGAATCCTTGACTGATGAGAAGGTTGAAATTTAACGGGAGCAGAGCTCTGTTCATTAATCATCGAGGCTGGATCGGCCGATGTGCTGACCGGTAAAGTGGGGTGATAAGTTATTGAAGTAGATATTTAACTGAACTATCGTCCGCGTCGAGGGATTCCAGTTCATGGTGCTAACGGCTCGACCGCAGAACATTGATGACTCCTCCTTTGCCTTGGTGCAGGCCACGCTGGCTTCATGTTCGCGCGCGGTAGGGGATGAGTTTTTTCCGGCTATGGTGGAGGCACTGGCCGAGGCACTTTGTGTCCGATGGGTCGTTCTCTCCTCGATTCACAGAAACGATCGAAAAAGATTATCAACCATCGCGATCTGGGACAGCGGCCTGAGGGAAAATTTCGAACATTGGCTTGATCATTCTCCACTCGCCGTTGTGGTCGCCCAAGACACCTGTTGTTTTCCCGCGCGTCTAACGGCTCTCTTTCCGAACGATCCGTTGCTTCGAGAAATGAACGCCGAGAGCTATGTGGGAACCCCGCTCCGCTCCTCATCCGGGGAAATTTTGGGAGTGCTGAGTGCGCTGGATGACAAGCCCATGAGCTCTGCCCCGAGAATGAAGGAAATCGTTGAACTGTTTTCCGGCAGGGCTGCGGCCGAACTGGAACGGCTGGCAACCGCATCGCTCAACGAGCGATTGGGAAGGATAGTGGAAGACTCGATCAGTGAGGTCTATGTGTTCGATGGCGACGATTATCATTTCGAACTGGTAAACCGCGGCGCACGTGAAAATCTGGGCTATTCGATGGAAGAACTTCGCAGATTGACCCCCTGGGAGCTGAAGCCCGAGTTCACCAAGGATCAGTTTCTGCAATTCATTGCGCCGCTGAAAAATGGCGAAGTACCCAATCTGCTGTTTGAAACCGTGCACGAGCGAAAGGATGGTTCTCATTATAATGTCGCAGTCCAGCTACAATTCTTTCCCGGGATAGAAAATCTTTTCTATGCATCGATCAGCGACATCACGGACCGAAAGCATGCTGAACAGGCGCAAGCGCATCTCGCCGCAATCGTCGCATCCTCCAGCGAAGCAATTATATCCAAAACGCTCGAGGGAACGGTCAAAAGCTGGAATCGTGCAGCTGAGAAAATATTTGGATATTCTGCCGAAGAAATGATCGGCCAGTCGATCCGCCTGTTAATTCCAAGCGAACGTCAAGCTGAGGAAGATGCCATTCTCGACAAAATCAGTCGAGCGGAGATGATTAGTAATTACGAGACTGTTCGGCTCTGCCGCGATGGCAGCATGATAGACGTTTCGGTAAATGTTTCTCCGATTTTTGATGGGGCCGGCAAAGTCATCGGTGCTTCCAAAATAGCCCATGATATTGGCGAACGCAAAAGAGCCGAAGAGCGAGAGCGGCTGCTAATCGGAGAAGTCAACCATCGCGCCAAGAATATGCTAACCCTCGTCCAGGTCATTGCACGGCAAACCGCGGCAAGCGATTCAGAGACATTTGCAAAAAACTTTGAGCAGCGCATTTTTGCGCTTTCCGCCAGCCACGACCTATTGGTCAACAGCGGCTGGCAAGATATCTTGCTGGAAGATCTCGTTCGTTCCCAGCTTGAACATTTCAGGGATACCTTGGGGTCGCGAATAAGACTATCGGGTCCCCAGATCAAGATTAGCGCGCCAGCGGCGCAGGCCATTGGCATGGCGGTACATGAGTTGGCCACAAATGCCGGAAAATATGGAGCTCTCTCCAACAAACAGGGCGTTGTTACGATTAGTTGGCGGCTTGACCAAGCGAAGGCCGCCGATAGCCAATTTGTCATGCATTGGGTCGAAGAAGGGGGGCCTCCAGTTGAGAGGCCGAAAACTAGCGGCTTTGGCTCGACGGTGATAGACCGGCTGCTGACGGCAACCCTCCAGGGAGAAGTGGAGGTCGAATGGCGTGCGACGGGTTTGGTCTGCCAGGTATCTTGTCCGCCCGAAAATTTGCTGAGCAAAAAGAAGTCCTAAACCCTAAAGTCTCGCTTGATATCGCAATGCGTTCCCCAACATCCGAGAGTTAGCGGTCCAAGGCATCCGGATGCAGCGCCCGATATCTCTGGCGATATCCTCTGATATTTCCAGATACCGCCGTTGCGGGCTTTACAGTGAACACGCAACCGGCCGAAAGAGATTGCGAGGTAAGTGGAGAATTGGCAATCAAATCTTGTCCGTTGGCGTTATATTTGAAATGAGCGTGATCACAGTCTGATAGAGCAGAACAACCGTTCCCACCATGAGGGCACTCATTGCGGTCATAAATGCCAAGAGAGCTTTATATAGAGCAGGATACCACTGGGAAGGAAGTTTGTCGAATTCCCCCACTGGCATTGTAAGTATCAATAATAGCGCAACTGATCCGATGAGAGACAGAGTGCTGAGAAGACTGACACGAGCAATGCGTTTGTAAATCGATGCATCGAAATCTTCGTTAACCCGCTTGACCAGCCCCACGAGAGTCAACATGAGCGCTAGGATGGTTCCTGACCCCCCGACCATCGCACTTCCAAGATATAAGCCAGAATTCGAAAGAGCATCGACCAAGTCCTGCGCTTCTGCCGCAGAATATATTGAGCCTGTCAACGCAAAGGCACCACCACCAAACGCGAGGACGCCCATTGCCGAGAGGATCGCTTTAGTTTCTGGGCTCATAGGTCCGTTAAGCATAGGGGGATATCCGCACCCTAACAAATGTTAGCATCGCGAGCCTCTAAAACAATATCGGACTTCGCGGCAGCGCGAAAAAATCGCAGGATGGAGGGGTCAGGAGTTGGGTTTCCTTTTGCTTCCCTCGTCTGGAGCGCAAAACTCAACTCCAATGGTAGCCATGCAGTTGAACTGTTAAGTGCTCGCGATTCAAATGACTCAGACACACTCGATCCAGCCCGTCACTCGAGTTTCAGTTCGCTGTCGACATGAAGGCTACCTTCGCCATAAAGATATGTTCCATCGAATTGACACATATCCTTCAAAGCCTGCAAATCGTGAATAATCATAACCGGACGGACCAACGTGGCAATATTTTCTTCGCGCAATTCTGCTGCGACACGGTTGATGTGGATGGGGGAGACCCCGCATATCTCCGCCAGATCCTGCTGGGTCAAAGGTATATCCAAGACATCATTTTTTACAAGGTCCACGAAATCCATCCGGGCATGCAACTCGCAGATGAAATGCGCCAACCGTGCTTTTGCCGACAATCTTCCCAAGCGGAAGATCCATTCGCGATGCATTGCGGCATCCAGCAAAGTACTAAACCACAATATTCTGGCGAGATGGGGTTCCTTGCGCATGATATCCCCCAGTGCCCGGTGTGAAACGAAAGCGACCTTAGCTTCGTCCAGGGCACAAACATCATGATCAAGCCGCTTCATTGCAAAACCATGCAAATCCACAAAATCACCCGGAACATGGACGCATACAATCTGGCGATCCCCATCAATTCCATCGATATAGCGCAGCATATATCCTTCAATAAGATAAGTACTACGTTCAGCCCGCTCGCCCTTGCTGATCAGAACCTCTCTGGGAGCCAAGCTCGCGCGGGTTTCGATCGCGTTTTCTAACGCGCTATTTTCGTGATCCGTCAATGCGTGGCGCAAGCGCCCTTTGAGAAATAGGTTAGTCAACATGTCAATCACTTCGATTGTATGATCAGTTGCCGTCGATCGATATGGGACTTGGGAAGCCCTTCAACTCATGGGGCATAGCTCCATCGGCTATTTAATACAAACGGGATCGGGGGGCGCTTGCCCAGACACCTGTTTGAAATCCTCGGCCAGAACGGTTCGGCTTGTTATTACGACAACGCGGTTAAGCTCTGATTATCCAGATGGCGACGGCAAGACCAAGGCTTCCAAGGGACATCAAGATTGCGATCAGCCGCAAGTTTGATCGTGGTATAGGTTCTGCGCTGTGCGCATCAAGCCGTTCGAAGACCGCCGTTCCTTTGTTATATGCAACCCAGAATATGATAATGCTGATGCCGATGAACAAAGTCGCCAGTAGCCTTGGCAACCATGCGGGTTCCAGCTTACCAAAAATTGCATTGAAACCCAGACCGATACCGACCGTAGCCAGCCCGCTACGCATCCAGCCGGCAAAGGTTCGTTCATTCGCCATCACGGTTCGATCTTCTGCCCAATCGGTCCGGTCTTCTGACATGTGTGTGCGTTTTTCGGCAAGTTTCCGGCTCACCCGGTCAGCTTCACCCATGTGTCATTCTGTCACGCGATCCAGGTGGCCGGTCAACCTGCTGAGGTTGCAGTTCTGGTTGATCCTTGTCATCGCCAAAACCCGAAAGCAGCCGTATGCCCCTCAATCTCTCATCCAGACAGCCTTCACTTGAAGCCTCGGCTTCTCCTCGAAACTCGCACTCATTTCGCAGACCCACTGATGAGATCATTCGATCCCGGACAGGCTTTGTGTTTTCTTCATCTCGCAACTCACGATGGTATTCCGGGCCTTTTGAATTTGACGGAACAAAAGGGACGGCAATGTCTTTTGTCGGAATCCGGTGTTTTGAATAGTCGGACATTTCAGGATCATAACCGGGAGCGAAATTCTGCAATCGATGCGGTCTGAATGGACATTGCCAATCTTCGGCGACTTCGCGCCCGCTATACTGACGGGCTTCGGAGATAGAGCCATGAACCGCAAGCATGGGATTTATGGATCCGCTCCAGTTCTCGTCCCGCTTGAGGATTTTTTCGCGCATCCTCTGATATTTGCCCGCAGTTCTCAACCGCTCGAACTGATCGTGCAAATTGAAAACAATGGCATTTCGCGAAAATCTTCGGGCTTTCCTGCTCGCGCCAGGATGAAGCCCCACAGCAAAAAAAGCCTGACCACCGAAACTTAAGCTGAATTCAGGATGGCCGGGCTCAGCAGTCACAGCGCCATCATATGTGAACCCATGGAATTCGTCTTTGTCGTGAAGGGATTGCAACCGGTCCCATAATGCATGTTCAAACTCTTCTTCGGTCAAGACGAAATTGGATTCAAAAATTACCACTAGGCTTTGGAACATCGTCTGCGTTTTTGTATATCCCGCTGCAAAATTCGCCAGTGCCTCGATTATCGGAAGGTCATCCCAAGCCGACTGGATATCGCGCGCAATAATATATTCTATTAGATTTTTTCCCAACGCACTTTTCGCCCCTAAACAGGGGTATGATGGCTGGCTAATAAATCGCTCAAAATCTGAAATCAGTTCCGCCGCATAGTTCATGTGGGACCCTCGCCGTCAGGAGCTGGATTGCGAACCAAAAACAAAATCCGAGATAGAACGAAGTCCATTCCCGGGATCTGGGTCCCGGCCTTGAAAGGCTTCAAAACAGCCCCTATCCCACCAGGCCTCATTGTCAGCGAGCGAGGAGAAACGAGCCTAGGGGCTCCAACAGGCTCGCTGATTCTTGTCCTCGCAAAGGTCGGAAATTCGCAGCTCGGTCTAACCTGATCGTCTTCGCGGAAGGAAAATACTTTCACGGAGATGTAGGGGGGCCTGGTCACCCGAATATTAAGATAATGGAACAATTTGCCCTCAGCTTGCTTCGCCGTGACGTCTTCTATGAAACAGCCGGACTCAAGATGTCCTAACAAATGTTAGCTCGAAGATTGCCGTTCGATGTCATTAAAACTGGAGGTCTTTCGCCTCATCATGGGCGGCGATTTTGAGTGGCTTTATCGTTGACTGGTCTGGGCTGGCAGTTGCCTTTAGCCCCTATTTTGACAAGCGATGCGCATAGACACCGAACGTAAGTGCCAGCCAGCGGAGGGTAGTTTTTTTCACCGCTGTTTTCGGCGGTGCGCATCGGATTTCAGGATTAAAACGGGAGCATTGTGCTTTTCACAAATCAGGCGAGCGGCACCCAGTACATCGCCGGATCGCCGCCCGTCGCCGAGGACCAAGTCCGGTGGCGCATTTTTGCTACGGCCAATGCGTCATCTACTCGCCAGACATGATCAAAACTATCGAACCCAAATTTCAAGAGGCGTTGTGAAAGCTCGGTGCCAAACATCACGTTCTGATCAAATATCAATGCGTGGCTCATGAAACAATCTTTGTGGTTCAATTTGTCTAGCCTCAGTTTGACCTTCGGACCCGGCGCGGGTTCGAATAATACGCTTGCGCAATTCAGGGAACGGTGTGGCGGCCTGCTTCAACCTCGTGTCCCGATAACGTACTCCGCCCAGCAACAACCGGGTAAAGAGCGCGATCCAGGCGGTTATCGCTCGTTCCGCAAGCCAAGCTGGCGCCCATAATGCACTCGTCGAAGGAAGGGCTCTGGACCCCGCACCTTTCCGGCGTCCGACCTCGGCAGCGCTGATACTGAGGATTGCAAGAACCAAAAGGGCGCGCAAACCTTCGGTTCGAGACAACCAGATCGCCAGTGGAAGCAAGGCTAGCTGTGCACTGAAACGTATCGGCCTTGCCCACTCATCATACGCCTGCCGCGTTCGCTGCGAAAAGAAATGCCGCACAGAGGGAGGTCTGCGAGTCACGAGCAGGTCGAGCGCTACAGCTTCCCGTCCCCCGGTGGCCTGGACGGTTCGAACCATTTCCAGATTCTCAAATAAAACATCCCCACTATATCCGCCCGCCCTGAGCAACGCCGATTTTTGTATTCCCAAGGTGCCCGGCCAATCACCCCCGGTAAGCCGATTGAGAAGACAACGCGCGGTGTCCCACCGAGCATGCCAAGGCATAGGTTTGAATATATTCTGTGGGCGAACCACTTCATATTCGCCCAACAGATCCACGATGCGCTCAATTTCCTTTTTTCGATAGCGAACGTCGTCATCTGCTATGATAACGGCTTCATACTGCGCAGCAACCACCCCAGTGACAACATTTGCAACTTTGCCATTTGTGGTCCGACTGGTCGGAGGAATATGACGGACGAAACCAGCCCAAGCCTCTGCATGGGCATCGAACACGGCTTGATCCGACCCATCGACGACAATGACATCCTTAACGACGCGACTAAGCCTTTGGAGATAACCGCCGAGTAGACGTGCCTGCGAAACATGGGATGCTATAGGCAGCACATAGCTGGCCGCAATTGGCCACCGATCCGTTTCTATGCCTTTGGTTTCGGATCCAATGATCACGGATCCATTGCGAGGTTCAGTAGCTGCAAGCATTTCCCATCTTCCGCCATCCTTTACATCACATCGTCAGTCGAGCCCCGTGAGCATTCATATAATGGGAGCGCTGGCATCTTCTCTTCCGGATTTTGGTACCCCGTCCCAATACCAGACCTCCTATCGCCCAGCTCTCAAAGTCAGATATACTGGACCAATGTCTCTCCGCGTCGAACTTTACCATGTGGGTCGCTTATGGATGAAGTGGGCTTGACGTGTATTAATAAATGTTAGTGGCTTTGCGATCTCGCAATTCAGCCGGGGCTGTCACTGGGCAAGGATGCACGAGGACGATTCCCCGTTCAACAGATCTGGGATGATTATCACCCGTTGGCGAATGGTTGGTTGGCGTGCCCATTTTTGACATAGCCACTCGATTTTCCAGAGCAGCAGCGGCCGAGATCCAGTCTTCCGTGGTTACGTACACCAGTCCGCGGTGAGAAAGGCTGCTTTCAGACGGTCCTTGATATTTGGACAGTCGGAATATTTCCTACCTAGCAATTACAGGCGGCTGGTGGGCTGGTTGCGGGGCGGAATGGTATACATGAATCCGCGCGAGCCAATCTCATTGTGCCAAGACACCGGACCATAGTGAAAAAAAGTCGAAACCTTCTTTTCATAGTTTAACAGTCGGAGGATCAGAAAGCCCGTTGAGTATTATCCCGGCGCAGCTTCGCGGCATCTTCTGATCGCTCCGGCCTGATATAGATTGATGATATATCTGGCATTGCCGAGTTCAATTCACGCATTCTTCAAGTGCGCCGATCCGCTCTTGACCTCGTCAGATCAATGGAAATTCAAAATTAGTGACGAGTTCCGTTGACTCGAAACTCCATCCGGGTGTTATTGGTCCACCGAGGATAGAGCGATTCATGCGGAATTGCCGAAGCAACGGGGAGGAAGCCATGAACAAACTGGATCTTGTCAGCAGTGTCGCGAGCCAAAGCGGTCTCAGCAAAAGCGATGCTGCTAAAGCGGTGGACGCCGTCATCGGTTCCATTTCCGGTGCCTTGAAAAGTGGGGGCGAGGTGCGTCTCGTGGGCTTTGGTACTTTCTCCACATCGAAGCGGAAAGCTTCCAATGGACGTAACCCGCGTACCGGCGAGCCCATGACGATTGCGGCCTCCACGCAGGCCAAGTTCAAAGCCGGCAAAGGCTTGAAGGATGCCGTCAATAAATAGGCTGGCTGGCAAGCTGCTAGTCCGGTGAACCCGTGGGCCCCAGTTCGGCAATGGTCACCGGTACTCGCACAAGGCTGTCGGTGAGCCATTCGACCCGCAGCGATTCTTTTGCATCGGCGATGGTCTCATCGCTCACCTCGCCTCCGGTCCCGTAGTTAATTTGGTGGAACCCGTTCTTGATCACGTCGACCACCAGAAGGAGGCGGCTGCCTGCTGCTATTTTCCGGCTGACAACCCGGGTGCGCTCGAAGGGCAGCTCGCTAACGGCTCCTGGAGTCAGCAACTTGCGCTTTGAAAGGTCTTCCACGTGGCTTGCGCGGCCGACGTAGTAAGACAAGGCGAATGTGCTGCCATCGGCTTTCTTCTCATAAAGTGCAGCCATGAAGTCAAAATCGCCCTTGTTGATGCGAACACGCAGCACGCCGGAGAAGGCGCCGCTCACCTCAAGCGCCTGTTCAAACGGCGCAGTCTCGAAGACTATCCCCTTTGACAGATCGGGCTGATCGTTCTTGATGGGATAGGGATAATAGCCGGCACTGGTCGTGGAGCGGTCCGCGAAATCGACGATCTGGCGGATGGTGCGGACCTGATCCGGCTTGTTGGGGGAGAGAGAGAAATTCCCGTCCCGGATATTATCCGTCAGATAAAAATTCCAGCTGGTCTCGCTCATCGTCTTCAAGGAAGGCGCGTGACGCCAGACGTTCGCGCCCATCACCTGGTAGTTGATCCTGTTCTTCAGCAGCGCCGGGCGTTCTTTGCCGCGAAATATATGGTCGAACCAGGCGAAGGTCAGTAGGCTGGTATCGAACTGTGCGACCGGGTCTATCTTATAGCCGCGCAGCTCTGGATCCTTGAAAGCTTGCTGCGCGCCAAAATGATCATAGGGTCCGATCACCAGATAATGCTCGGCATCCGGCTTGAACCGGTAATGCTCTTTGAGATAGCGCAAAGAAGAAATCTGGCCGTCGTCATAATAGCCGGTGATTGACAATATCGGTATATCTATCTTGGCAAAATCCGCACCAAAAGGGACCATCTCCTGCCAATAGCTGTCATAGTCCGGATGCTGCAGCCAGCGCTGCAGCCATGGATTGGGTGTGCCGTCGATGCTATCGATGTCGCGGTAGCGGCGGCCACTCAAATACCATTTATCGTTGAGCTCGGACCAGCGCTCCGGGTCATCATAGGTGGTGCGGTCGAGCGAGCGGTTGTTGGTGACGTAGAACGGCCAACCATAGTTTGCATTGAGAAAAATATTGTTTTCCATAGGCAGGCCCTGGCCCGGGATGGCAGCGACATAAGGCACGATCGTCTTAAGCGCTGTGGGCAGTTTTTTGGTCGCTGCCCAGGCGGCAAAGCCGGTGTAACTGCCGCCGTACATGCCGACCCGCCCGTCGCTCCAGCCTTGCCCCCTTGCCCAGTTGATCGCTGCAACGGTGTCGTCCACCTCAACCTCATAGGGCCGAATCGCATCGGGGCTCTGCAGCTTGCCGCGGGCATTGACGACGAGCCCCGTATAGCCGTGCGCTGCTGCGTTCGCGGCGATTCCCAAATTGCACAGCGGATCGGAATAGATAGTGAAATACATTGTGGTGGGCAGCGGACCCCGTGCGTCTTTCGGGCGAACCAGGGTCGCGTGCAGCAGGTGGCCTTCTGCTGTGCGAATAAGAACGGATTCATCAATATGGAATCGTCGCTGCCGCTCCCGCGTTACGAAGGCGTTGAGGGCCGGCCTGGTCCGGCGCACAACATCAAAGGTGACCCAAGCCCGGATGAGCGCCGCGGCATCTTCGATGCCAATATATCCCTCCCCCGAAAATTTCCTGAGCAGGCTGTCGAGTTCCCGCTTAGCAGGAATGTCGCGGGCCTGCGCCCAAGAAAAAAATCGTTCTTGGGCAATATTGTCCAATTTTCCGATCCGCTGGGTCAGCTGGCGATCCAGGGATTGATCGAAATCGCCCTTCTGAACCAGCGCGTCATGGCGGGCTTTTGCACAGGCAGCCAACAGGCATGCTCGCATATCGGCGGGGTTGGACGATGGTGTGCACGCCTGGTCGCCCAGCAATTCGGAGGCCTGCATCTCTTCGCCCGCTGCAAGGAGCAAAGCAGCTGTTCCTTCCGTGCCGATATCGGTATGGGCTGAGGGCACGCCCAGAATTTGCTCAGCCATTTGAGCCATCCTTGCGGTGTCGACGGTCTCTGCCTCGCTTGCGACCAGGCCATATTCTATCTCTTGCGCCGTGGCGGAATCGATATGGAACACAGCCAGGAACAGCGCGGCCAATATCTGGATTGCTCTCATTCTCGTCATTATTTCACCTTTTGCTGGTCACTTAAAAACCGGCAATGGCTAGTCGTTTACGAAAGCCTCGAGCAAAATAATCGGTGAAACGACGGACGCGGCGGTGAAGTCCCGGCAATGAGCGTTCAAAGAATATGCTCGCGCAGCGAGACAGCTCCGGCGCGGCTGGTCAGGATCTCCTCGCCATTGCTGAGCTGGAGTAACAGCCGTCCGTCTCCCGCCGGCTCGGCAAGAATCACGCTCTGCAAGTTGATGATTGTTGAGCGGTGCACCCGAACAAAATGCGCCGGGTCCAAGATCTTCTCGAATTTTGCCAGGGTCATGCGGGTCAGGTGCGAACCCGTTGGTGTCGAAACTTCCGCATAATCGCCAGCGCCCTTGATGCTCACAATTGCCTGGATATCGATGGGCAGGATCTCGTCGCCGGACCGGATGAAATAGCGGGATAGCGGATCGGGGCGGCCTTCTGCTCCGGCAGGGGCCAATTCGCTTCGCCGGCCGCGATGGTAAGCGAGAAGCGCTATAATGCCATAGATCGTCACATTCTGGAGCATTTGCCAAGCCATTGCCCGGCTTATCAGCGGCCGCACCTCAAATTGCGTCGCCGAGCTTCCGTTCACCAACCCCAGCATCACGAGAAGCAACCAGTAAGTGAAAAGGGAAAAACAGCTGCCAACAACAATATGTCCGGCGGCCTGCGTTGCAAGCGTTTGCCCAACGACAAAGCGTTTGAGTATCCAGTAGGCCCCGGCTCCAAATATCAGTGTAGGTAAGGTGTTGGCCGCGCCCGCAAGAATGGCCTCCACAAACCGAAGATCGTGGGCGACAGTCAACGTGGCGGAATAGGCGACCAAAACAAGGGCGAGAGCAATGGCAAAAGCTTTTTGCTCCACTCTGTCCATATTTAATGTCTCCCGTTCGACAAGTAATTTTGCAAGCTGCTAAAATTGGATTGTGAACTTTTGACGCTTATAGCGCGTTGCCAAAGCAATATGAAAGGGAACATGGATCTCTCCGAAAGGTGCATAGCAGAAGCTGACTTTTTGTTTCCTTATATGGATGGACGCCGGTTGCAGACTTTCCGCTTGTGGCGACCTTAGGAAAACAGCTGCCATTCCGCGAGCCAATGCCTAGAGAACATCGCTGCGATTCTTCGTTCCCGCATAGAAATCGCTAGAAGCTGTGCCTTACTTGGAGATGTCGACGTCTGTTCGAGTTGAAGGCGCCAATAAGCGCCTTTTCAAGCCAGTTCGCAGTCTTGCACAAGATTTGCATCGATTCGGCCAGATTAAATCAGAGAAGGAGAAGCGTGGCGCCCATTTATTATTGTTGATATTTGTTTTGTCCGATGATGTCGGCATTTAGGTAAGTGCCATGTGATCCTGACATTAGCAGTCTCCTCGATGGAAGCGGTTGGGCCTATCCAAGTCGATTTTTCTCAGGCGTTAATTTGGACAGCGCAGCGAAGAATTGTCATGTGGAACATCACCAGATGTTCGAGCGATAAGAGGATCGGTGACGGGCCGACCTTTCCTCCCCTATTCGACCCACCGGCCGGCCATCACTCGCTTGAAGCTGGAGATCGCTGTCGATGCCGCCAAGGTCCAGACACCCATTGAACGAACCGAGCTTACCGGAGCCGATCAGCATGCGGGTGAACGATGCCTGCCGCTACACGGGGATCAGCCGGAGCACTCTTTATCTGTTGATTGCGAGCGGTGAGATCGAGATCATCAAGCTTGGCGCATCGACGCTGGTTGTGACCGAAAGCCTCAGGCGCTTCATCAATGAAAAGCGCCGCCGCGCTTCCTGACATATCAGGTTAAACAAACGGCATCGTAGTTTAGAAAACGGCAGGAAAATCTGGACAAGATTGGGCGCGTCGCGCATAATAATATCACACCGGTTTTGACCATAGGCGGATGCGTGTGGGAACGGGTGTGGTAGCGCAGCCTTGGGCTTGGAAACCTGCAAGTCATTACAAATACTTGCAAAATTTTTCATAAGACCTCCGTCTCCGCCATTATCTCTTGTTCTCAGCGGCTTTTCCCAGGCCTGCGCCAACAAACCAGGGCGCGAGCGAAATCAGCGTGCGGGCCCACCCGGTGGCTTGCGACCGCATCTGAAAATATCGGCCACCGGCCTGCTGATGGGTCGAGCTGAAACGGGCCCTGTTCCGCTCCCGGATGGAAAATCCTGCGGCACGGCCGCGACATTCACGCCCGCCAGTCGATCCAGTCGCCATAGGGATGGCAGACGGCGAGAAGCCGCGTGGAGCCCTGGGGCCACAGCGTCAGCATCAACTGCACCTCACTGCGCGCCGCGTTCCATTCGAACGCAATCCTGGCCAGCGGACGATCAACATCCGCAGACCGCCCCGCATCGTCGAACAGGTTGCCGAATGCCTTTTTTTCCGCCGGGCAAAAATATTGCAGCACCATTGAGTGGATAATGACACGGCACGTGCCCGCTGTGTGCGGTTCGGCGAACCGATCCGCAAGCCAGGCCAGCGCTTCGGAGCGCTTCACATTGGGGACCGCCCGCCGTGCAAGCTCGAGCGCCTGTTCGAGCCGCTGCGCGCGCCGTGGCTGGTCCGGCCAGACATAGGACATCAGCCGTTCGCGCGTCGCTTCGTCCCGGGGGTCGAGGGGATTGAGGTCAACGCCCCTCGCTGAGACAATTTCCAGCGGCTCTGCCGGCGGTGCGCTGCCACTCCACGCGGGTGCGATGAGCACCGGGGAAGCGGGCGCACCGGCGCTCGTCCCGTCGAGATCATAGGCATAACGGTCGAGATTGAGGTTCAATCCGCAACTGGCCCCGACCTTGAGCAGTTCTGCGGGGAAGCCCGTATCGCGGCGGACGACCATCAGAGCCGCAGCCAGTGCAACGGCACGGCCGACCTCGTTGGTTTGCGTCGGACTGCGCATCCAGTTGGCGATAAAATGGTCTTCGGTCTGAAAAGCCGTGGCGAGCGCGGCGTCGAAATCGTCGTGACGGTGATCAAAGAGCGCCTTGAGTATCGGCGGCGTCCCGCGTCTGGCGAGCGCGTGAATGGCCGAATTAAGACGCAGCCCCAGCGCTGCGGCAGCCGCATCGCCCTGCCAGTGGCCGATCAGCGCCGATGTGCGCGGTGCGTGCGCGAGTTGGCGGTCAGCGGCCGCGAGCACCTCTGCGACGAACGGCGAACCGAGCAGGCGGGCGCGCTGCGCCTGGTGCCGCAGTTCGGAGCGGCCACCGGGATGTGCAATCATGTTCATGTCAAATTCCACGTGCAATCGGGTAACCATCGGTTTCGGCGTATCGCACCGGAACGGAGCCAGCCTCGTGGCAAAAGCACGATGGCATGGCAGCGAAGCTATCATCTGCCATCACGTGCTAGAATGTGCTCCAATCACCCGGGGAATCGGGTCTCACCAGCGCCGCTACGGCGGCAGCGGGCAGATCGCGCGTGGGTTCGCTGAAGCGGGTCTCAGCGCTTGCGGGAGTCATCTGCCGGGTGGAAGCACCGACGTTGAACTGGCCGGCCTGCTCGGCCAGGCTGTGAACCTCGCCGGCGAGATTGCGCGCTGCTGCAGAGGTTTGCTCAACCATCGCGGCATTCTGCTGGGTGGCATGATCCATCGTTCCGATCGCGTTGCTGACTTCGCCGATAGTGGTCGATTGCGCATTATTGTCATCGGCGATCCGCCCGAGCAGAGCATGGACCTCGCGGACATCGCCCGAGATATTGGCAAGAGCGGAGTCGACCTTCTGGACCATGTCGACCGCAGCGCCGATTTCGTCCTGCGTCGCGGTGAGCTGGTCGCGGGCGCGTCCTGCTTCCTCCTCGGCGCGCATCGCCAGAGCGGACACCAGGTCGGCGACCACGGCAAAGCCCCGCCCCGCCTCGCCGGCACGGCCGGCCTCGACGGCAGCGTTCATCGCCAGCACGCGGGTCTGGAAAGCGATCTTGTCGAGACCCTCGATCACGCTGTCGATGCCCTTGGCGCTTTCGGACACACGGCCCATCGCACCTACCGCCTCGTCCGCGACGTTGCGGCCATTTGCGACGGTTTCGATTGCGCCGTTCGCACGTTCGACTGTCTGGGTGGCGGCCAGGGCGGTCGCCTTCAGCCGCTGATCCATCTGGTTCACGGAAGCCGAGGTCTCCTCAAGGCTGGCGGCATTCGCTTCGGTGCGCCGCGCCAGATCCTCGGAGGCATGGGCGATCTCGTTCGAGCCGGTGCGGATCGTCGCCGCCGATTCGGCAACCGAAGCAATCAGCGTACGCAGGCCCGACACCGCATTGTTGAAATTGGTCTTCACCGCGCTGTAGCTGGCGGGGAAATCGGTCTCTATCGTAGCGGTGAGATTGCCGTTCGCCAATTCCGACAGGTGCGAGGACACCGTTTCGACGACCATGCGCTGAGCGGCTTCCGCCTGCGCCGCTTCGGCTTCCGCGGCCTGTTTGGCGATGGCTGCATCGCGAAACACCAGCACCGCTCGCGCCATGTCGCCAAGTTCGTTGCGCCGCTCGACGTCGGGAACGGCGATGTCGACCCTGCCTTCCGCGAGATCGGCCATTGTCCGGGTGATGGTGGTGACCGGACGGGCGATGGCGCGGCTGAGCAGGACTGCGAGCGTCACGGCGATGCCGATCAGCGCCAGCCCGCCGATGATCAGCGTGTTGCGTGCGGTAGCGATCGCACTGTCCTGACGAGCGGAATTTTCTTCGATCAGCTTGACCGCTGCATCGCGCACATCCCGCAGCGGCAGCACCGCGGCGCTGACGAGAACGGCCTTGCCGGCGCGGCGGACCGCTGCCTCGGCCTCGGTGCGCTCCCCTGCCTTGACCCTTGCGATCAGCGGATCGCCCCATTTCTTGCGCCAGGCCAAAGTTTCCTCGCGCGATTTCACGACCAGCGCGCGCTGTGCAGGATCTTCTACCAGCTTTTCCAGCTCGGTCGTGGTCTGGTCATATTCCGCCCGGCCCTCTTCGTAGGATTTGAGATAGCTGGTGTCGCCGGTGACCAGAAAGCCGCGCAGCTGGCTGTTCTGCCGCAGCACTGCGGTTTCCAGCGTGATAGTTTTCGAATGGATCGACTGGGCCAGGTTGTTCCCCGCCGTGGTTGATCCGATCATGCTGATGTTCATGAAGAAAATGAACATCACGATCGCTGCCGACGCACAGATCACCGCAAACGACAGGCCTAGCGTGCGGGGGATCTTCATAGATTGAAGCATTACAGGTTCTTTTCATGTGACGAGCGGGAAACAAGGGTTCGACAGCCGGCGCCTGTGGGTGCCGGCTGTCGCGTGAGTTCAGAAGGAAAACTGCGCCGATGCAGAGACGGTGCGGCCGTTGATGGCGCGGCCCCAGCCAACGCCGTTCGCCGGCACATTATTCTGGGTGATGTCGTAGAAACCCAGAGTGTCGAACAGATTGTTGGCATTCAGCATCAGCTGCACCCGCTCGGTGGGGCGGAACTGCAAGAAGGCGTTGACCACCGTGAAGCCCGGCATCACCAGCCCATTGCCATCCTGGGCGAAGCTCTTGGTGGTGCCGACGATATTGGTCCCCACCGTGAACTGATCGGCATCATATTGCGGTGTCAGCTGGAAGATGAAATCGGGCTGGTGCCGCGGTGTGTTGCCGTTGAACGCACTGTTGAGGCTGTCGTTGACGATTTCAGCGCTGGTGTAGGTCATGCCGCCGGTGATACTGAACGGTCCAGTGCGATAGCTTGCCTCGACTTCGGCACCATAAGCGCGATAGTCTCGCAGAATCTCGAGCCCGGTGCCGCCCTGGATGTTGCGATCGGTGGTGTCCGCAAGAAAGCCGGTGACGTTGAGCGTGATGTCGGCCGTGCGGAACTTCACGCCAGCTTCGGCCTGCGTCACCGAGTCATAGGCGGCGCTGGGGTCGGTGAGGCTGCCGTCGATCGGGCTCACCGAGCTGGTGAACAGAATCTTGTCGGCGCTGGCACGAGCGCCCCTGCTGTAGCGGGCGAAGACAGCAAGCGGTTCGGAAATGCGCCAGTTGATGCCGGTCGAATAGCTGATATAGTCGTAGTTATAATCGACCGGTGCCGGACGCGAGAGCGGCAGAAATCCGGTCGCAAGCTCAGCCTGCGAGAATGTGCCGTCCCCGTTGAAATCATATGACGTCACGCCGATGCGGCCACCACCGAGATCGGCACCGAAAAGCCGCCCGCGCACCTTGCCGATATCATAACGGACGCTGCCGCCGATCGCCACGTCACCGAGATGGTAGTTGAGCGAGCCGTAAGGCGCGGTGACATCGTAATCGACATCGAACCGGCGGCGATAGGTGCCGGTGGTGCCGAGGTTGAAGGAGACGAAGCCGTCCTGGGTAAGCGCAGTACCGGCAGCGTCGAAGGCATTGAGCAGCGATGAGTTGCCGCCGCCCAGCGCGTCCTGCAACGTGTTGGTATAGAGCCAAGTCGACTTGATCGTCTGGACGGACTTGTAGACCCCTGCGGTCGTGGTGAGCTTTCCGCCGCCCAGTTCCCAAACCCGCGTCGCGCGCAGATCGTTGGTGACGTTGTCGAGCGCTTCGGCATCGACCCGCACAAGCAGATTGCTTGCGACGATGCCGTTTCCGTTAAGCGCAGCGGGATCAGCGATCAGCGAGCCGGCATTGGGGCCATTGGCATAGCGCAAGCTGCCACCGGCACCGCCGGCCGATGCTGGCAGAGACGCACCCGAATAGAGCGTGAACACCTGATTGCGCAGCGTGCTGCCAGAAATGGCGGAATAGCGGAACCGTTCGGTGATGGTCCAGCCGGCCAGATCGAACTGCGATTCCAGTCCAATCGATTTGACCTGTGCACGCATGCCTTCGTGCGTGCTGAATGCCCTTGGCGCGTTGTTGCTGTCCAGCGTGACGAGGCTGTTGATATTGCTCGACAACAGGGAGTCGCGCTGGACATCGAAGTTGGGGAAGGAAGCCAATTTGGGCTCCGCATCGGTGCCGGTGATCTTGACCGGAACCGTCACATATTGCGGCGACCGATCGTCGAGCCACTTCGCATGCAAGCGAATATAGCCGGTCGGCAGTTCCTTGGTGATGTTGAACTTGAGCTGGCCGCCCTTATAGGCGTTGAAACCGACGTCGCGCGGGCCTTCGCCTGTGCGGTAGAAGCCGCCGATATGCATGCGCAGCGTATCGCTGAGCTTCGTGCCATAATCGAAATCGAGCCGCTTGCTATCGTAATCGAGGCCAGTCGTCATTGCTATAGAGCCGCCTTCGACATCGCCGGTCTTCGAGATCAGGTTGATCACGCCACCCGGCGAATTGGATGCGAAGGACGATGCCGAACCGCCGCGGATGGCTTCGATCTGACCAATGTTGAAATCATAGCGAATGAAGATGTCGGAAGCCACGTTGAAGATGTCGCCAAACTCGAGCACCGGCAAGCCGTCTTCCTCGATCTGCATATATTTCGAGCCGCCCGACGCGAGCGGAAGACCGCGGATCGTGTAGTTGGAATTGCTTTCCCCGGTAGAGGATTCCGTGCGGATGCCGGGAATGTTGCGAAGCACTTCGGCAAGGCTGCGCGCGCCCAGCTTTTCGATTTCTTCGGCCTTGAGTACGCTCGTCGACGTGGCGCTGTCCAGCGGGTCGCGGCCCTTGGCAACGCCGGTCGAGAACACGTCGCGCGGCGGCTGCACGGCAGCTTCCTTTTCCTCAGCAGCCTTGCTCTGGGTGGAACTGTCCTGCGCAAACGTGGGAGTGGAGAGGGCGAGCGGCGCAGCGGTCAAAAGAAGATAGAAATTTTTCATTAGGTTTACGATCCCATATTATCGACGCATTGTTGAAATCGCCGGGGAAATCGGCGGTGACGTCGTTAGCCAAATTATAGATGGCTTGGGTCCAGCCGAGCCGGGGTGACTGGTTTTTTTGCCCGTGTTCGTAGTTTTACGGAGGGGCGGTAGCAATCGCCAGGTCGCGGGATGTTCCGCGCAGCGAGTGACCCTGCGACCTGCCACTGGTCACTGGCGGGATTCTATCGAACCCCTCCGCGCAACTGCGCCGCACAAGCGCCGTCGCGTCATGGTCGGGGTGAATCTTCCGGTGTGACAAAGGTGAGTCGGGCGTGTTTCATCGCGAAGCGAAGCGATGAATAGCACTGCACCCGGGCGGGCGCAGCAGCGATTTCAGTCGGCAATCAGCCCGCCGAAAAACGCGATGCGCATCGCCTCGGGCAGGCTTTGCACCTTGAGTTTTTCCATCATGTTGGCGCGGTAGACCTCGACGGTGCGCGGGCTGATATCAAGCTCGTGGCCGATGATCTTGTTCGACTTGCCGACCATCAGGCCTTCCAGCACGTCGCGCTCCCGCCCGGAAAGAAGCTTGAGCTTGTTGCAGGCGGTTTCGGTGCGGGCGAGGACCAGCGTGGTCTTTTCCAGCTGGGAGAAGGCGATTTCGATCGTCTGCAGAAGTTTCTGAGGATCGCAGGGCTTTTCCAGGAAATCGACGGCACCCGCCTTCATCACCATCACCGCCATCGAGACATCGCCCCAGCCGGTCAGTACGATGGGGAGCAGATCAGGACGGTTGCGAATGCTCTCAAGAACCTCAGCGCCGCTGAGCCCCGGCATGTTCATGTCGAGCAGGACCGGACCGGGCGTCAGCTCGTCGAGCTCTGCAATGAAGGCATCTCCGGAGGCAAAGCCCCTTATGATGGTGTTTTCGTGGATCGACAGCAGGTTATGCAATGAGGCCCGGATCGCGTCATCATCGTCAACTATATATATGCTGCGCATTAACTCAATCCGCTCCCTCTTGGCACAATCCCACCTCGCCGGTTTAGTAGCTTCTTAATAAATATTAACTATAAGGAGTGTCCAAGACCAATAAGATCAGATTTGGATTGAATCCCAGAATAACGCGTCTGCATTTTTCCAATCATTCTCAAATGTCTCGTTTCCATGCTACTTAATATTGCTGGTGTACATGTTTACGCGCCTGTCGCCAACCCCCCTCCAAATAATCGGTCCGCGCTACTCGATTCTGATCGTTTCTGCCGCGATCACGCGCGGTCTTGCCAAAGGTGGCTTCAGGCGTCGGCCTGTCCGAAACTGGCAAGGCCTTCCATGATGCTCCGATTCACGGTGATGAGATCGTCGATCGACTCGCGTCCGGCGATGACCTCGCTCGAAAAGCGATCGATCCAGAGCGTAAGCGAGACTATACCGGCGCGCAGCTGATCGGGGAGCCCATTGCCCGGCGTTGCGCAATCGATCGAGAAGATGTTCCACATCTCGCGGTTGCGAAAGAGCGTATCGGCCAGCGCGGCTCCATGCCGTCCCGCGTCGCGCGCGACGATCATCTCGCCAGTAATCTGCCCCATCAGGCGGTGTTCTGTGGCCCGCGGTGCTTCGGACAAGCTGCGGACGCTTTGGTAAGCGGAAAGTGACATAAAGGACTCCTATGGTCATTCTGGCACCATTTTAGAGGGATCCGCCCCCGCCCGTTCGGTTGAGCGCAGCTTTTTCCGCTCTTGCGATATCAGTGCCCAGGGCCCTTGCCCGCAGGTCCAATGCCTTGCGTATCGCAGCGGCCGGGCAAGACAATCATGCAGAAAAAAATGAAAATCGCCTCTGCGGCCCGCTCTGTGTGACAACGCGCCTATAATTCCAGAACAACCATCCCCTGGGGTTTTGATTTCAATGCTAAATGGCATAGGCCTTATTGTAATTCTTGCGTGTGTCTTCGGCAGCTTCATCCTGGCTGGCGGCAAGATGGACATCATCCTGCATGCCTTGCCGCATGAGATGATGGCTATTTGCGGTGCCGCGCTCGGGGCTTTTCTGGTCGGCAATTCGATGGCCGTCGTGAAGAAGGCGGGCAAGGGCCTGATGCGGGCGTTCAAGGCGCCGCGGTGGAAGGACAGCGATTATCGCGATCTGCTCACCCTGTTGTTCGCGCTGCTGTCGACCTTTCGCAAGGGCGGGGCGACCGCGATCGAACCCCATCTCGACGCACCCGAGGAAAGCACGATGTTCAGCCGATACCCGCGCATCCTGGCTGACCATCATCTGGTCGAGTTCATCTGCGACTATCTGCGGATGATGACAGTAAACTTCGAAGATCCCAACCAGATGGCCGAAGCCATGGAAGCCGATATCGAGCGTCACCATCACGAGGAACTGGGGCCCCAGCATGCGCTGCAGGTGATGGCTGACGGGTTGCCGGCGATCGGCATCGTCGCCGCCGTGCTTGGCGTTATCAAGACCATGGGTTCGATCGACCAGCCCACGGGTCTGGAAGGCGATCTTGTCGAGCCCCTCGATGACGCTGTCGATGCCCTTGGCGCTCTCGCTGACCCGGCCCATCGCCTGTACCGCTTCGTCCACGGTCTCGCGACCGCCCGAAACCGTGTGGATCGCCTGATCGGCTTGTGCCACCGTGCGATCTGCGGACTCCGCAGTTGCCTTGATACGCTGGTCGATCTGGGTGATAGCCGCCGAGGTCTCTTCCAGATTGGCTGCGTTGCTTTCGGTGCGCCGCGCCAGATCCTCTGACGCCTGCGCGATCTCGCTCGAGCCTGTGCGAAGCTGCGTCGCGCTCGACATAACGCTGCCGATAATGGCGCGCAGGCTGGCGAGTGCCTTGTTGAAATTGCTCTTCACCGTGGCATATTCGGGCGCGAACTCGGCATCGATCTCTGCCGTAAGATCGCCGCGTGACAGGCGGCCAAGCTCGCTTTCGAGCGCTTCCACCACAGTCACCTGGGAGGCCTTGGTGCGCTCGAAATAGATCGAAACGGACAGTTCCATATCGACCAGCGCTGCCTTCATCACCGCGATCATGAGTTCGACGTCGCGCGATCTGCCGGGCAGCAGACGCTTCAGGCGTGAACCGCCCGCCAGTCCGCGGAACATTTCTTCCAGCAGCACCGAATAAGCACCGATATACCAGCGCGGCTCAAGGCCGATTATCGCATGCCGTTCTCCGATACGGCGCACGCTTTCGTAATAGGCGTCGTCGAACTGCCCACTGGCGATCCGGCTCCAGTGCCGCGACTGCGCCCCTTTGGCGCTGCCCATGTGCTTTTCGTCCTTGAAAAAGCGCATGGTCTGCGGTGTGTTGCGCACGTTCGCGTAGAAGCGGTCGAGCGCGCGCGGCAGGATCGACTCGATCCGCGATTGCGCCGAGGCGAGCAGCGACCTCTGTTTGGTATCGAAGGCCGCGAACTCAAGCCGCGATGTCATCTCTGTGTCCGACATATCGTGATCCTATTGATTTGGGGATGAGCTTTGAAATTTCATGCAAATGCGGGGGACGCCTTAGCCTGGGCAGGCGAGGGCAGGGCTGTTGCGGCTGAAACGATCGCTTTCGTGTGGGAATGTCCGCCGTCGATCGCAAAGGCTGAAGCCTGATCGCTTAGCCTGTCGACTTCGCTCAGCAGATTGCTCGCGGCGGCTGATGTTTGCTCGACCATGGCGGCGTTTTGCTGGGTGCTTTGGTCCATGCTGGAGATGGCGGAACTGATCTCTGTGACCGCCCGAGATTGCGTCTGATTGTCTTCAGCCATACTGCCGAGTAACGTGTGGACCTCGCTTACGCCCTCAGTGATTTCTACCAGCGCTCCATCGACCTGCTCCACGGCGTGAACCGCGGTGCCGATTTCCGCCTGGGTGACTGTAAGCTGGTCGCGCGCGAGCTTCGCTTCTTCCTCGGCGCGCATCGCCAGAGCGCTGACCAGGTCGGCCACGACTGCGAACCCGCGGCCAGCATCGCCTGCTCTGCCTGCCTCGACTGCAGCATTCATCGCGAGGACGCGGGTCTGGAAGGCGATCTTGTCGAGTCCCTCGATCACGGCATCAATGCCTTTTGCGCTGTCGCTGACCCGGCCCATCGCCTCTACCGCCTCGATGGTGATCGTGCGCCCGCTGCTCACCACCGTGATTGCGGCGTCGGCACGCTCCACCGTCTTGCGCGCCGCGCCAGCGGTCAGCTTCAACCGCTCGTCGATCTGCGCCAGGGCAGCGGAAGTTTCCTCGATACTGGCTGCATTGTTCTCGGTCCGGCGAGCGAGATCGTCGGAGGCCATTGAAATCTCTCGTGAGCCCGTACCGATTGCTTCGGTGCTTACGGTCACCGCCGAGATCATCGCCCGCAGGTTGGCCACGGCCTCGTTGAAATTGGACTTCAGCGCGGCATATTCAGTCGAAAAGTCCGCGGTCACTTCGGCCGTCAGGTCGCCCTTGGACAGGCTAGCCAGTTGTCCGGCAAGAATCCGCACGATGTCCGCTTGTTCGCGGGCCTGTTCCTGCTGTGCGACCGCCGCGTCGCGAAAGCCGGACATGCCCCGGCAGATGCGGCCGACGCAATCGGCATGATCGAGGAACGCGATGGGTGAGGTAAGATCGCCCGCCGCAAGCGCCTCCATGCGAACCGTCGTGGTGACATAGGGATCGGCGACGTGACGCCGATAGAAGGCGGCCAATGGAACCGCAACCAACCCTGCGACGAGGCCAGCGACCGCCATCGGCATATTGCCCATGATGAGCCCGATCAGGCAAATGAACATGGGGAGTGAGGCCAGCGACCCGAAGGCCACAAACAGCTTTGTGCGAATAGGCGCAACAGTTTTAAACCATTCCATGATCAATCCAATATCGTTTTGGCGATTGCCGTCGATCAGCCGACCGCAATATCCTCTTTGCTGGCATCATAGAGCGCGATGGGTGGCTGGAGAAATCTGCGGGGGAATTTGATTTTGCTTGCCAACCGGACGTGGCGACCGGTTATGCTATCGGCAGCCGAGCAACCTCGGCTCCGGGCACCTGTCGATGATGCCGGAGGCGGTACAATTTGCGGCAGGGAGCGGTGTCCGTTCGGGTTGGGTCAGCGCCGCTCAGCCTGGCCCAAACTGTTGTGCCGGGGGGAGTCGCGACAAAGATGGTGCCAAAAGCTGAACGGAAATGGGATGCCCGACAGGATGAAAATGGGCAGTCAAATTGCGAGGATATCGCCATTGGTTTGCGATGCAATTCGTTGTTGCGACTTGATAGAGACGTCATTGGTTACCCTGCCAGCTGCGTGTTTCACGGGATTTGGACCGGTTTCATCACCATCGTCGGCTGCGAGATCTGCTGATCGGCTGTCCGCAAGACTTGGCCAATACCCCGAGCGATATGATCAGCGTAACAGGATTCGGCATTCTGTCTGGCGCTTGCAAACTGCCTCATCCGGCGCTGTCAAGTTTGAATAAAAAGTTAATATCGTTGCGGTTCCGCCATTTTGGTATTAGTTGCACGAATCAAAGTCAGGGTTCGCAAAATGAATATGTTCTGGGACGTTTGCTACCATGATGAAAACCCTCCTATTTGCAGAAACGCCGGCGAGCGAGTTTGAGGCTGCGCAGTACGACGAAGCGGTGGGGAAGCCACCAGCAAGTGAAGCGGAAGCGAAATTAGTCACGCAGCAATTTGCGGTCGGTGAAAAAGTGTTAGCAAATTTGGGAAAAAAGAAAGAAAGGCGATCAAAGTTGATCGCTTGCTTGGCGGTTGCGGACATATTGGCAATTGCGTGCTCTTTTCTTTTCGCGTCCATTGTTAGATTCGGCTACATTGATCTTAGTCAGCTTTCCAATGTCCTGTGGGCAATCCTGCCAATTTATTTTGCAATCGCGCTCAATAACAAGGCCTATCAGACCAGTGTGCTGACTGATCTGTGGAAGAATGTCAGTCGCAGTGTCGTTGCCTTTCTGATGGCCGCAAGCGCGATGCTGCTGATCCTGTTTTTCTTCAAATCGAGCAGTAACTTTTCACGGCTGATGTTCGGGATCGGCACGGTGAGCGCGGCTCTGTCCATAATAGCGCTGCGCAGCCTCATATTTCGGTTTAGCAAAAATTATATTGGCAAGACTCCTTATGCGGATCTTTGCATTTATGATGGTGTCGCGATTGGACCCGACCGATCTGAGGGTGCCATCGAGGCGGTGCACTTTGGGCTGGTGGCAGATCCCAGTAATGCTGAAGCGGTCAACCGCCTCGGGCATCTGGCGTCTGGCATGGATCACGTCATTGTGCATTGCCCGCCAGAGAAGCGTGAGCGCTGGGTATTCATGCTCCGTGCTCTGGACGTTAAGTCCGAAATTGTTGTTCCGGAACTCAATTCAATTAATGCATTGGCGATAAAGCGCAGAAATAAAAGCACCAGCCTGTTGATTTCGGCAGGGCAATTGCGCTGGGATCAAAAATTGGTGAAGCGTACCTTCGACATCTTGGTGTCAGCGTTAGCCTTGATTGTTCTTTCTCCCTTATTGCTTATAATCGCTATTCTGATCAGGTTGGATAGTAAAGGATCGCCATTATTTTTCCAACCCCGCATTGCCTTAGGAAATCGACGTTTCAATATCTGGAAATTTCGATCCATGCGTATCGACATGCAAGATATTGCAGCAGGCAAGCTGACCGAGCGCGACGATCCCCGCATAACGAGAATCGGCGCATTTATCAGAAAAACAAGCATTGATGAGCTTCCTCAATTGGTGAATGTTCTGAAGGGCGACATGAGTATGGTAGGTCCTCGGCCTCATGCTGAAAAGGCATTGGCGGGCCGCTCTCTCTATTGGGAAGTCGATAGCGCTTATTGGCATCGCCACGTAGTGAAGCCGGGTATCACGGGATTAGCTCAAGTTCGTGGACATCGTGGGAATACGTTTCATGAGGATCAATTGCGAGCACGCCTGCGATCAGATCTTGAATATGTCGCAAAGTGGTCCATTTTTCTGGATTGCCGTATTGTATTTATGACATTCGCAGTGCTGTTTCACAAAAATGCTTTTTAGCAACGCTATGGCACTTGGGTTACCACATATCAGTTGTTGCTGAAGCTCAGGTCTTAATCCAAATGTCTCCTTAATCTCATTGCTAAACACGGCCGCGAAGCCTTTTTTTAATTTGTGATTTGACTCTACCATAGGTAGGCAAAGGTCATTGTAATTCTCCCATTTTTGCCAAAAACTGAAAATTCAAGATGGATATTAGCGTCGTAATCCGAACTCTCAATGAAGCCAAGTGGCTTCCAGAGTTGCTCGGCCTTGTCCAGAATCAAGATCTTCGTGGACTCACGTGTGAAGTTGTTTTGGTCGATTCGGGTTCGACCGACGATACATTGGTGATCGCAAAGTCATTCGGCTGCAAGATTGTCACGATTGACAAATCCGATTTTACATTTGGTCGTTCCCTGAACGTTGGCTGCAAAGCTGCAACTGGTCGATTTCTGGTATTTATTTCCGGACATTGTGTGCCCGTCGGTCCGGACTGGCTGTACAATCTTTGCAAGCCACTGGACGATGGAATCTGTGCATATACCTATGGCCGTCAGATCGAACGAGAGGGATACTCCAAATATTCCGAGAAGCAGCTATTCTTGAAATACTTCCCAGACAGCTCGAAGATTCCGCAGGACGATTTCTTTTGCAACAACGCCAATTCTGCGCTGAAGAAGAGCGCCTGGGAGCGCTATCCGTTTGATGAAGAAGTGACAGGGCTTGAAGATATGGTGCTTGCCAAGCAGCTCTGGCAGAATGGCGAAAAGATCGGATATGTTGCCACCGCAGTGGTGGAGCATATTCATGAAGAGACGTGGCGACAGGTCAAGCGGCGCTACGAACGGGAGGCGATCGCTTTGCAAGGCATCCTTCCAGAAGTACATGTCAATTTCGGAGATTTCTTGCGCTATACGCTTTCCGGTATCATGTTTGATGGCTCTGCCGCCCTGCAAGAACGCCGCTTCTGGCGTTCTCTTGGAGAAATAGTAATGTTCAGAACCATGCAATACTGGGGGACCTATTGCGGCAACAATGAACATCGCAAGCTGTCTCGCAAGGCGAAAGAAAAATATTTTTATCCCCGCTAGATGAATTTGGATTGGATGCTATGAAATTTAACTCCGTTGCCCTGCTCCCGATGAAAGCGCACAGCGCTCGCGTTTCCGGCAAAAATTTTCGCGAATTTGCCGGAAAACCTCTGTTTCGATGGATATTGGATTCGTTGCTGAAGGTAGAAGATATTGATGCGGTCATTATCAATACAGATGCACGGGAAATTTTGGCTGAAAATGGGTTGGCTGATGGCTATGCCGATGGACGCGTCATCATTCGGGACCGCAAGGCAGAAATATGCGGCGACTTCGTTTCCATGAATCTGGTTTTGGCCGACGATATTGCGGCGATCGAGGCCGATTCCTATGTTATGACCCATACTACAAATCCGCTTCTTTCGAGCGCAACCATCGCAGAGGCTTTACGGCAATATCAAGCGAAGGCAAAAAATGGTGAAGCGGACTCGCTGTTTACTGTGAACAAGATCCAAACGCGCTTTTATCGGGTGGACGGGTCCGCCATCAATCATGATCCGGACAATCTTATCCGCACCCAGGATTTGGAACCCTGGTTCGAGGAAAATTCGAATCTCTATATTTTCAGCCGCGAGAGCTTTGCCAAAACACAGGCGCGAATTGGGGAACAGCCGATGATGTTCGAGACCCCTCCTATGGAATCCCTGGACATTGACGACCAGCCGCAATGGGACCAGGCAGAGGCGGTCGCCCTTTATGGACGGAATAAAGCATGACGAGTGAGAGAAAAAGAATACTCGTCACCTGTCCGCCAATGTTGGGCATGATCGATGAATTCCGTGGCGCGTTTGAAGAGAAAAATCTTGAACTTACCGCTGCCAAGGTCATCCAGACCATGAGTGAAGCGGAGCTGATCGAAACTGTGCCTGACTTTCATGGCTGGATAATCGGCGATGATCCGGCCACGGCCGCAGTTCTTGAAGCCGGCAAGAAGGGTGAACTACTCGCTATCGTGAAATGGGGTGTGGGCGTCGACAATGTTGATTTTGATGCCGCCAGGAAATTGGGTATTCCAGCATCAAATACCCCGGGAGTATTCGGCCGCGAGGTAGCGGATCTGGCCATGAACTATGTCGGTGGACTTGCCAGACAGAGCTTTTTCATCGATCGCCAAATTCGAACTGCTTTTGCATGGCCCAAACCGGCCGGCATTTCTCTGGCGGACAAGACGGTGGCTCTGGTTGGTTTTGGAGATATCGGTCGCAATGTTGCCAAGCGGCTGCTGGCGGCCGATATGAAAGTCGCCGCCTATGATCCCTATTTCCAGAATCCGGATAATTTGCAAGTCACGGCTCAAAACTGGCCGGATGCCTTGCAAGAGGCCGACTTTATTGTATTCACTGCCCCGCTTACGCCCCAAACCAGACACATGTTTAATCATGATACACTGCGTCAGGTGAAGCGAGGGGTCAGGGTAGTGAATGTTGGTCGTGGGCCGGTAATTGATGAAACGGCTCTGATAAAGGGCATGGCCGAGGGCATTATCCATTCTGTCGCGCTGGATGTGTTTGAGGAAGAACCGCTGCCGGCGAACAGTCCGCTCCGGCAATACGACCTGAATATTTTTGGTTCCCACAACGGGTCGAATACATCGGATGCGGTCCGGCGGGTAAGTCTCAAGGCGATTGATCTTATTTCAGAATTTCTGGAATCATGAAAGACAAGGTCGCCGTTGTTACCGGAACGTCCGGAGGCATTGGCTCCGCAATTGGCAAAGCCCTTATGGAAAGCGGGTGGTTCGTAATCGGCATCAACCGATCAGATGGCAATCAGGGCCATTGTGACCGGCTGGTGCGTTACGACCTTGCGGACTGCGTGAACGAAGATGATTTTATCACCAATTGCATCACTAAGATACACGGGTTTGCCGGAGAATTGCCGATAACCGCGCTGATAAACAACAGCGCGACGCAGCTGCTGGCCTCCACCGCGAATGTCGAGCGGGAAGACTGGCAGAGGTCGCTTGCGGTCAACCTTACTGCCCCGATGTTCCTGTCCCAGGCTTTGATGCCCCAATTGCGTGCGCACAAAGGTGTAATCCTCAATATCGGCTCCGTCCACGCTCAGGCGACAAAGAAGGAATTTGTGACCTACGCCACCACCAAGGCCGCTCTGCACGGCCTGACAAGGGCCATGGCAGTGGACCTGGGGCCAGACATCAGGGTCATATGTCTGGCACCGGCTGCCATTGCCACGTCGATGCTCAAGGCGGGGTTCGAAGGGAAGCTGGCGGCCTTTGCAGAACTGGAACAGTGTCACGCGCTGGAACGCATCGGATCGCCAGAGGAAGTCGCCGACGCAGCGGTATTTCTGCTGTCTGAAAAGGCCGCCTTTTTCACCGGATCGACGATCTACCTTGATGGCGGGGTTTTATCTAAGTTGCACGATCCCGCATGAGCTACGCAATTCGCCAAATAGGCGACAGCACCGCCATATTGGGCGAGGGCGCATATTGGAGCGATCGTCAACAAGCGCTATATTGGGTGGATATAAAGGGGCGGAAAATCTTCCGGACTGATCCTGCCTCGGGGCAGGAAACCGAATGGGATATGGCAACCGAAATTGGCTTCATCGTGGAAGATCCTTGCCGGGATTGTTTTCTTGTGGGTTTGCGCAAAGGAATTGCCAGAATTGATCTTGTTCCCGGGGAGCCCGTATCCAATATCGAATATCTTGCCAGGCCTGAGGATGACATTCGCGAAAACCGCTTTAACGACGGTGCCATTGACCGGTTTGGCAATTTGTGGGCCGGCACGATGGATGATCGAGAAGAGCAGGCATCGGGGAATTGGTGGCATTTTTCCGGCGGGGGAAAAATGACGAGGCTTCTTTCGGGCTTTGAAGTAACAAATGGTCCCGCCTTCTCGCCGATCCAAGATTTCGTTTTTCTGACAGACTCGCCAAAGCGGACGATATATCGAGCGGCGTATGATGAGCGCGGACTTGTTTCTGGTCTGACGGAATGGGCTAAATTTGCCGGGAGCCAAGGATATCCGGATGGAATGGATTTTGATGGAAATGGCCTTCTGTGGGTGGCCTTCTGGGACGGAGCGTGTGTTCGTGCGCTTGACCGGGATGGCCAAATTATAGATGAGGTGAGCCTGCCGGTAAGCAGGCCCACCAAGCCGGTATTCGCACCAGACGGCCGCTGTTTTGTGACGAGCGCGCGTGTCGGTGTCGTTCCGAATGGGCTGAATGGCGGTATTTTTGAGATTATCCCAAAAGACAACTTAGATTGCGATAAAAAGCTGCGATGATTTATCTTTTTTTATATTTTTTGGTGGTGTCACTTTTCCTTTTTTCAAGAAACACTGCCATTTTTCGGTTCGATCAATTTTCGACTCTGTCATGGCTGTTCGCAACGTTTTTGGGTTCGACGGGCTTGATCGTCCACAAATCTAGTTTGTCTTTTGAAACAATAGTCTTGGTAATCATCTCACATACTTTTTTGGTCACCGCGTTTCATTTTTCACATGTAAGCACTGTCAATAAGCCTAGACACCGAAGGTTCGATCAGATTTCTTTCAATATTATGATCTATTGTACGCTAATATTTATAATAGTCGCGTTAGTAAGGTCGGCAGTAGAGGGGAACATTCCAATTTTGTCCGCCTCTTATAATATAGAAGTAAATAGAGCTGAACACTGGGAGAATGCAAAGGGTGGTATTGATAGAATAGTTCAAATATTAGTTTATACTTCCATACCATTTCTGGTAATATATCCTGCATTAAAGAAAACTAAATTTTTAACAATTATATATATATTTTCTTTGATACTTACGGTTGATAATGCCGTTCTAGAAGGGGGGCGCGCGTTAATAGTTTTTGTTATGATATCGGTAGCATCGGTAATGTTCTCGGTACGGAAAATCAAAATTGGTAGTGCATTCATTTATGCTACGGTGGGATTATTTAGTGTATATATTCTTGCATCACAATTTTATTTGGCTAGAAACACTAGTTTCGGATCGAATGTAGAAGGCTACATACAATATAACTGCGACGGCGGCCGCTTGGCGGCTCCGGTAAAAGCGATGCCACTCTCAATCCAATCGTTGTCACTTTCGAGCTGTTATTTCTCTACGCCCCTACACAGTTTTGATAGGATGCGGCGCGACTGGAACAAGCGCTATAATGGTGCATATAATGGCGGAATTATATTCGGAGATGAATTTAGCGAAGCCAGGGAGGAAATCTCCAACTATTTTTCGTCAAAGCGCTTGGCTGGCAACCCTTGGGCCACATCCGTCCGCGACTTTTGGCTAGATATAGGATATGCTGCACCCCTTGCTTTCTTGATTGTCGGCTTCGTTGCGGGAAAAATCGGAAAGTTGGGGCGAAGCAATTCGCCGACCGTTCTGGCCAGATACGGGCTGCTGGGAAGCATTGCATTCATGATGCCGTACCAATCACCGTTTGTTCTGCGCTATTTAATATACTCGATTATTTTCACCTATCTCGTTGAGCTTATGGTGAGCTTGGTCTTGCCATATCTGAAACGTACTGGATCTCCAAGAAATCCAATACGCCGCCATCGCAGTAAATCTTTTCGAAAAAAAGAGTCAGCTTATTTGAAAAAGGCGCACTGACGACAGGTTGAGGGTATGGGATCGCGATATATCTTGAATTCGTCCCCGAATTTCGAGACGCGGGAATTTGCATGTGACCATCTTTTCCGTCATCAAGGAAATGTTGTTAGCCTTCAAATCTTCCTGCACATTTTCAAACCGAATATTTCCCTGTTCACAACGAATAGAAAATTGAAGTAATTGGGGGAGGTTCAACTTCGCATCCAGACCAGTTAGCTCCAGTTTATAAAGGCCCTCGCGGGGAATGTGGACGTACTGGCTTAGCATGAGGGGAGTCCCCCGCCCGTTCCACCGAATTACAACTTCGGCTTTGCCGATGCTTTCAGACGCCCTGATCTGAACGCCCCGGGTGGAATGGTTCTGCCAATCAAACGGAAGCGGCCGGTACTCGTTGGCATCGCGAGATTGGGCGAGACTTAAAAAATCGGAATCGTTGATGATCGAGTTCTTCTTCTGGGATGTATATTCACGGTAAAGCTTCCATGCTACCTCCATTTCTCCGGTGCGAACCATAGCTTGTAACGAGGGGGCAAAGTCTCTTCTGTCAATTTTCTGGCCATCTGCCAGCATCATTTTCAGCGTCTCGCCTCTCGCCAGAGCCTGAGCACTCGTGGTGAGCGAATCTGATTCTCTCAGAAATTCTGCTTTCCAAGGAGGGTTAAAAGCTAACCGCCTGACGAGATAGCGTCGAGTATCAGGTTCCACTTCCACCAAGCGAAGCAGAGTCAATATCTGATCAGACGCCTGATTGCGACGCAACAGTGCGTCTGAAATTTTGACGATAGCCTCAAAATCGCGTTCCGCCGTCGCCGTCATGATCAGATTTTGTAGCGCTGCAGTATTGCGCCACCCAAGCTGAGATAGCAGCGTGCCGATATACTGGGCGGCAGGCCCATCAGGCTTTTCGTTTGTCGCTGCGACATAGAGCAGATTGAGAGAGCTGGCATCATTCGGAGCCTTCGCAAGCCGGCGTTTTGCAATAGCCAAGACCGGGTGAAAATCGGCGCTATCCACTTTGGTGCCGAGTAGCTCCATCGTTCTCGGGGCCAATGGCGCGCGATGCTGGAGAGACATAAACTGGATTACCAGCATTCCGCCCAGCAGGCTCAAAAAAAACAGACCACGCAACGCCGCACGCCGCCAGACCCGGGAGTTTTTCATCGTGACATCACTTTGACGATGAAGTTGCGTCATATTCGTATTGATATTGGTATTCGTAGCTGTAGCCAGACTGCTTGGCATCAAATTTGCTCAACAAGATACCGGTCAGTTTGGCTCCGCTTTGCAGCAGGCGATTGACAGCAGTCCGCACTAAAGATGTCTGATTCCGATTGGCTTCCACCACAAACACGCAGGATTCTACCATCGATCCGACAACGACGGCATCTGCCAGTCCCAGCAACGGGGCACTGTCGACCAATACGATATCAAACTCGTCTTCCAACTGCTTCAAAACGGACCGCGCATTTTCTCCGGCGAGCAGCTCGGCCGGATTGGGAGGAATAGCGCCGCTGGAAATAAAACTGATATTGCTATATTTAGTCTTCTGAATGACGTCCGAAATTTTCGCGTTTTGCGACAGAAGGTCGGACATCCCATGCACATTCTGGAGACCAAAAAACTTGTGCTGACTTGGGCGCCGCAGATCAAGATCGATGACGGCGACTTTCTTGTTTATTCGGCTCAAGGCCAACGCTGTTGCAAAACAGCTGGAAGATTTGCCTTCGCCCTGCCTGGCGCTGGTGAACATGATACTGTTGGGCAGTCCATGCGATGATGCCAGCATCAGCGACGTTCGAACGCTGGTATAAGCTTCCGAAATATTGCTCTTCTGGTCAAGCATCTCTGTGGACATATCGGCACCGCTTTTCAGCACGGGGATTGTGCCTAGTGTCAGCCTGCCCAATTTATTCGAAATATCGTCGGGGGTGCGAATGGTATCAAAAATCTGTTCGCGACCGAAAACAAAAGCACCTGCCAACGCGATGCCAGTCAGCAGTGACAATCCCAGATTAAGCGGGATGTTAGGACTGATCGGGTCAACGGGTACAATGGCTCGGTCAACATTGATCACATTATTCGATTGCACGCCGGATTCAGCATTGAGTTCGTTATATCGTGTCAGCAACAGGTCATACAGCTGGCGGTTTGTGTCACTCTCTCGCTGCAAGATACTGAGCTGAACAGCGTTGCTCTGTTCGTCGAGCGTGGATTCCTTCAATACGTTGATCTGTTTCTGCAGGGCTTTTTCCTGGGCAAGGGCAGTTTCATATTCCCCTCTGATTGAATTGCGGATTCCGCTACTGATGGCAGCAATCTGTCTGTCCAGCTCTTGCTTGCGGGCCGTTAACTGCCGTACTGTTGGATAATCATCCTTGCGGCGCTGGAGCTGATCTTCCAATTCTGCTTCCAGCTTCGCCCGTTCCTGAACCAGATTCTGAACGGCCAGATTATTCAGAACTTGAGGGGTATTCAACGTCGCGGTACCACGGGCCGTTTCCCATTTCTTTTGCGCTTCGATCCTTCTTGCAAAGGCTGCGGCATATTCCTGATTCAATTGGACAAGCGTCGCTGCTGTCAAAGATCGAGGCGCAGCCCGCCCATCTTCAGTTTGTGCGGCATTGCTGGCATCGATAATCCTTGTGCTTCGCGCGTAAGCCAGAGCCTTTCGTTCCGATTCACCCAAGCGGGCGGCGGCGGCATCAAGTTGCTCCTTCAGGAATTCTCTAGCATAGGAAGATGTGTCAAATTTTCTTTGCAGATTGTTGCGAATATAATTTTCTGCGTAGCTGTTGGCGATCCGTGCAGCGAGTTTCGGGTCCGGGCTCTCAAAGACCATCGATGTAACGCGCGAATCGATTGGCAACGAAACGGAAAAATTCTCTCTCAGAGTTTCCAGAACCAGTTCTCGCTCGGTTTCTTCCTTTGACAGAGCTCCCTCGGATTCAACATCCGGGTCAACGCCCATGGCTTCCAGAAAAGCCTTATTGCCAAATAGATTTTCGTCTTCGGCAACACTGGTTGCCAGAGCACGGCTGCGAATTATATCGAGTTGGGTTTGAAGAAATCGGTCAGAATCCTGGATCGACGCAGAAAGATCGGTTTCCTCTGTCCCAATGACCTTTGCCGCCTCCTGATCAATTTGTACCGTGGAGGTTGCCCGATAGATCGGTGTCGAGAGCAGCGAGATGACAATCCCGGCCAGCAAGCAAGCTACCAAGATGCCTAGAATCCAGAGCCGTGATCGATAGATTGCAGCCCAGATTGCAGCGAAATCCAACGCTGCGGTCCTGCCGTAACCATAGTCGGCATCATCCTGGCCCGAAAAATCTATTTCAGCAGTGCGCGCATCTGCTGAGCTCGGGATAGTTGCAAGATCAGAATCGTTCTGACTATTCATAGGGAAGCTATATCTTTCTCAAAAAAGTCGGTTTTTAACGGCTGACTTGTATAAACACCGAGGCGAGTGCAGGTGACAGCTGCAAGATATCTCTAAAGAGGGCCTTGGCGAAGGAATTTCCAACGACGACGATATCTCGTCCCAGTATCTCCGGATTGGGTTGTGCGCCTTTTCTTATGTCTTTCAAATTAAATTGCGCAGCGTAGACGCCGTCTTCTTTAGTACGAAATACAATCACTTCGTCCAGCCGGGCTGTCTCGGTTGGTCCCTGCGCGAGCGCCATTGCCTGCAATAGCGTAGTTTGGCCCTCGATCGGATATACTCCTGGGGTCTTCACCGCGCCCTCTACAGTAACCTTCTGTGATGCAGATTGCGCCACAATGATGGACACCTGAGGATCAACCAGGTAGCGGCTTTCCAGCCGTGCAGCTATATCCGCAGCCAATTCCGTGCCGGTTTTGCCCGTAACCGATACCTGGCCAATCAGCGGGAACAACACATTTCCGCTCGCATCTACAGGAACTTCTTCAAAAGAAAGATCTTCTTCTTGAAAAACGGTGACTTTCAGCACATCCAAAGGACCAATTTTATAATCGTCCGCCCGAATCTGTTGCGAAGGGGCGGGAATTATTTGATAAGCCTGCTCTCCCTTCGGGAGATCGGTTGTCGAACATGCCGACAAAAGCAAGATGAAACCTATGGACGAGAGGGAATAACGCAAGATCTCAGTCTCCAATATAACTGACTGATGCCTACCCAGCGCAGGGTGTATTTGCAAGGCTAACTTTCGCCGATTATCGACTTTGGGCGCAGTTTTGTGTGGCTTCTAGTTGATGCGCGAATAGGAGCCTTTGGTCGTTCACCGGTTAATTCAGACCAAAGTAGGCTCCTTTCAGCCCGGCACTTTCCGAGGTCTGAATATCACCGCAAGGCAGAATGCAAAAATTCCTGCCATACTTTGGGTTCTCAGCGGATAGTCCACGACACTGTGCAGAAGAATCAGCAAAATAACCACAAACGACGCAGCTTTGATCCCGGATATTTGTGTGATGGGTGATCGAGTGAAGGCCTGCAATAACGTTGTCGCAAAAAGAGCCAGAATTGCGATGCCGCCCAAGCCGGTTTCAAGAATAAGTTCATAATAATCGTTGTGCACATGGTTGATATAGGTTGGCATAACCATTTCCAGCGGCTCGAATTTTTGATAGATGGGAACAAAGGTCCCCAATCCTGAGCCCCACGGAAAATAATTCAGAATGATTTCGGCCGACTGGCTCCAGACGTCCCATCTGCTATCATCATCCACGCTGGAATAGCGATCGACAACGTTCTCAAAGACGTTCCCGATCGACTGAAAGGCAGAAACAAATAAAATACAAATAATGGCGAGTGCGACGATAATATGCCAACGTTTCTTTCCGTTCCAAATATTGAGCAGTACCGAAAAAATCGCCGCTAATATTGTGAGTGATAATCCTGCCCGAGATGTGGTTGCGATTGCGGCGCCAATACAGAAGAAGGTTGTGATGCCGCAAAGTGTCAAAGAAAGTGTCTTGTTGCTGCTGGCTCGGAAGATCATATTAATTGAAAATGCCAAGGCTGAAGCGATGAAGAGCCCTTGGTGATTCCTGTTGGCAAAAAAGCCAAGCAAGAACCGCTTATGCGCCGAATCATAGAAATTAAAAGTATCACCATTGCTCGAGAACTGAAGCAATCCAATTAATATTGAAAGAAGGGCTAAAGCCATAATACTCAGAGAAATAAATCGTATTTCTTCGGAACTCAGTTTCAATATAGCCAAGAAAACTGCGGCTGCTGGAAGCAGCATCGTCCATACGAAAAGAGTTTCGGTGGGATCAAGGCTGAGGCTATGCCATTGATTTTCTGCGCCAACGAGAGCGAATATAGCGTATTCCGTCTCTCTTCCGGGCAGTGAGTGCCAAATTGCTGGAGGCAGCGGTATAATTTGTATCAAGGGCAAGAATAAAAAGCACAATAGCAATATTTTCTGCAGCCGACCCAGTTTAGCAAATTCTGCCCAGGATCCAGATGTAAGGGCGGTTACAATCAACGCCGCCGAAAATAGCGATATCAAGCTAATCCGCCAGCCAGGAACATTGGGCGCGCCCCCGAACAGGACGAGGATAGCCATTGTAGTCACTGTCATTGCAAGAAGCAGCGGCGACTCGACCTGCTGCCATCCAAACAGTTCGGCACCTGCATTCGAGCGTCTTTGACCGCGCAAAGAATCACTAGATATTGTCATTACAATTTGGTTACTTTACTCGACCACATTGCTGAAACGGTTAGACATGAGGCAGGCTGTAATCAATCAAAATCTATCATGGCACCTCAGCATGGTTGTGCTATCTCCAAGTTTTGGTTTGGCAAGACTGCCCCCTACATGGCTATCTGTGTCCTAACTTAGCGTCATTTTAATCCTCTTTGTAAAATTCCAATTCATTCACCAGTTTCGCACCCCGTTTCTTGAGGGGGTACGGGATATGGGAGGTGACTCGACGACCCTTGACGAACAATTGGTCGCTGAACATTTGCCTTTCTAGGTTATCCGGCCTCGCTCTCCTGTGCGGGACGATCAGCCAATAACTTGAACAGATTTAATTTCTATAGCCGCCTCCCTCTGTTCGATGTATTTGAGGTGACAAGGCTGATGCACTGATTCTAATTTGTGGTCGTCCCACTAATTTACCGGTCAGCAGCTCTTGGCAGCAATTCAAAGAGTCAATAAAATCAGCGTGGATAAATTGATTAGGCAAAAGTTCCGGAATCTGACATTTGGGTTGCCTGTGCCTTCGTAAATTTACTAGTGCATATAAAAATTTCGGAGGAAGATAATGTTCAAAGCTTACATGCGTAGGATATTGGGTGACGACGGTGTTAAGCTATATAAAAAACTTACAGGACGGTTCCATTTTGATGAAAGTCGGTTGATTCACGAAGTTTTCAAAAGTCGCCAGAGAGACGGCGTCATGATTGACGTGGGTGCGCATTTTGGCATCGAACTGGCGATGTTTGTTAGTTCTGGCTGGAAAATACTTGCGTTCGAACCGGACACCAAAAACCGCAAACAACTGCAAACCAGTTTTGGTAGAAACCCTGCGGTGACCATTGATGTCCGTGCTGTAACCGAGACTGCAGGTGAAGAGCTGGCCTTTTTCACGAGTGATGTTAGCACTGGTATCAGTGGTCTTTCTTCCTTTCACCAGTCGCATGTCCAGACACAGACGGTGAAGACCACAAGTATCGCCGAAATCGTAAAAGAATATGCGCTCACACACATCGATTTTCTTAAAATTGATGTGGAAGGCTTTGATTTTTCAGTGATCAAGGGGATCGATTGGGAGAATGTGACACCTGACGTTATCCTGTGTGAATTTGAAGATGCGAAGACGCTGCCTCTTGGTCATTCGTCAGCCGATGTTTTCGATTATCTTGTAGCACACGGTTACAGGGTGACGATTTCCGAATGGCACCCAATCCATGAATACGGAGAATCCCATAATTGGAAACGGTTCTGCGATAACCCGCGGGATCTTGCGTCTCAGTCGTGGGGAAACATGATCGCTTTTCGCGATCGCCCAGAATTTAATGAGTTGACAGCGGAGCACATCGAGGCGCTAGCCCGCAAAGTATTCCCGAAACAATTCAGTAAAATCTGAAATTCAAGCGTGAACGCGCTACGCAAACTGTTCCATCAATATTGGAACTCGCCAGGTGCGATGACGGCTGCATCTGTTTTAGCCCGCGCCGGCGCAATGGCCACGCCGTTGCCAATACTTTATACATTTTTCGATGAGACTTTGGTCGCATATTGGCTTTTGCTGATCACGTTCCAGTCCATCGTGGGCGGCCTAAGCGGCAGTTTGCCGACGATCGCCATGCAAATGCTTTCTTATGCTGAAGCGGGTTCTCGCCGTTTAACTGGCTCCATTGAAGATCACAGCATCGGTCGCAGCGACGGTCCCAACCGTGCCTTGAAAGCGCGGGTTAATCATGCGTTGGCACAGGTTTTCACGTTTGTTGCATTGCTGTGGATCATCGCAGCGGGAACGATCGGCACTGCTGTCGTTTGGGGTAATATCCAGCAATTGTCTAGTGAGAGCGACGGCATCTGGATGTGGGTAATCTTTATCGCTCTGTCTGCAATTCGTCTGAAGCTACAACCGCTTATGGCCTATCTCTTTGCAGTTGGTCATACCGCGCTGGCTCGCCGCACTGAAAGCTGGGCATGGGGCTTGGGAGCAATAATAACTCCCCTTGGCTTATGGTTGACGCATGACCCTATCATAGGTTTGCTCTGCCTTTATGCACCCTTATTACTCCAAAATATCCTGATACGTCGTGCCGCTATTTCTGAGGGATTGGAATTTGACGTTGAAGGAACGGAGGAATATCGTCCTTATCGCATCGTCGGACTAATTTGGGAGCGCGCTTGGCGCGGCACCGTGGGTACGTTGTTGGGCATGTTGACCATCTATGGAAGCGGGTTCATCCTTGCCCAATATTCAGAACCGGGACCTCTGGCAGGTTATCTGCTGGCAGTGAATCTGATCGGTATCATACAACAAATTGCGATATCGCCGCTCTATGGTGCGATGCCTTCGATGGCGGTATGTTACGTGCGTGGCGATCTTTCTATGCTGCATGCTCGGGCAGATCATGTCATCAGGCGATCCGTATGGATAATGACAGTGTTGATGCTGCCGGTGCCGGTCGTGTTTGTCCTGGTCAATAACTTGGGTATTCGTGTCGCATTTGTCACGCCTCTCGTCTGGGCTGCGCTGTGCGTATCGATCTTTATCGTTCGATATGGCGCCATTCATCTACACTTGTTTACAGTGACGAATGAAATCCGGCTGCATATTGCCAATGGCCTGTTTGCCGTGTTCTGCCTTCTGCCGCTGGTAATTTTAAATGAGCCGCCATTGCTCGCCTATCCGATTATTCAAGGCTGTGCAGCGATACTATACTCTGTCTACGCCCGAAGGCAGACGTTTAAAGCGTTGGCTTATCCACTAAGCCGGGACGTTTACCTCGCCTTTTTGCCCACAGTCATTTTGCTGCTCGGACTTAGTCTGCAGATATTTTATCTGTGAGGCGAACAGGGTGATGGAGCCTTATCTTTTCTGGATAAAAATATGAAACTTTGCCGACAGCGAGCGCGGCATTAACCAGCACCAAAATTCCACGAGTCTAAACAGAGCTTTTCTGTTCCCATGATAGCCGGGTACGCCGTTAAATCCGTAAGTGCAATCTTTCCACAAGGAAGGTGGGAACGCTCGGCGAATGGCGCTACGAGAGTTAATGCGGTAGAATACATCGAAGATATCTTCCGCTTTGCGCCCCGGTTGCAGCATCTTCAGAATTTTGACGTGTAGTGAGTTGGGCACCAACCTAGCCCCGATGCCGATATATCCCCATTTTACGGGGGTCCGGGCACAAAACCAGCCGCCAGGCTTAAGCACACGATGCAATTCGGTAGCGAATTCAAGTGGAAACTCAACATGTTCCAGCACATGATCAGACACAATAATATCGATACTATTATCGGCTAAAGGATAAATATCTTTGGGGGCCACGATATAGGCCTCGTCCAGTTCTGGGTTCTCCATGACAACCGGATCAACGTCAATTCCGATCAATTTTGACACTCGGCCTTTGAAGGTTTGTACCTTTCTTCGGTAAGGAGAATATTCTTCTAAAATATTTGCACCCCGTCCTGCTCCTATATTGAGCATTGTCATGGATGGGTCGAGGAGAGCTCCAACTCGTGTATAGAAGTTAACCGTACAGTCCCTATGGCTATATTGACCAGCGTCACTTTCGGGATACATGATAAAATCATATGGTTTATTCTGAGGAGGGTCGTTTTCCATTCTCGATTCTCTCTTTAGATTTTAAAGAAGAAGCGCTGAGGGCCATATGGATGGCTTCTTCAATGGATATTTTTTCGAAAACCTGCAATTTTCCACCGATAGTGGCGTCATAAATTTTCCGTCCATCAGCTTCAAAAGCTTGGCTACTCTTTGCGTAGACTTCCTCGCTGGCATCAAGATTGGGCAAGCCCCAGACAGTCCCGTCTTTAAAATAATTGGGATCGAAATGATTCACATCATCACCTACGCGCTTTTCATAAGTCGCATAACCCCCGACCTTGTCAAAATTGTGATCTACGCCGACCACGATAACGGGGTCGGCCCCCATATAGTAGGCCATTTGCAGAGCAGCATAAGTGACTGTGACCCCGGATCCAAAGCCTTTGGTGGCATCGGTTTGAAACTCCTCGTCGCTGTGCAAATCAAAATAATGGATGTGCTTGGCACGGTTTTTGACGAACCACCGTGCCTTCCAAGCCAGATACACCGGTACAGAATTTTTCTGAAATGCATCCAAATTTTGCTTCACCACCATATTATTGACGCACATAACTATGGACGGACGCCATTTCGAACGCGTGTAAAGGAGGTCTATCTTGTTCATCCCGATTGCCGGAATATCGAGAAATTCCTCGAGCGGAGTCTGGTTCAAGCTCGGTCCATTACCGACCACCAGCATCGGTTGTCCCTTATACTTGTTCTTTAATGAAGCGATATGCTCACTTTCACCGGACCAGGCGTACAACAAATTGTCTAGACCGTATCGAATCGGCTTGGTGAACTGGATCAAGTTTTTTACGAGTTGAGAAATCATAATCGTCCTTAACGTTCGGATATCGGCGACTGAGAACCAGCGAATTGGTGGAATTCATGTTCGAGCTTGTCCATGATTGTGGTGCGCGACCCGATTTCCAGGGCGCGGGCGCGTGCCGCTTTGGCGCATGCTTTCCACAAGTTGGCATCGTCCATCAACACCTCTATGGCATGAGCCATCGCCTTCGGGTTCTCCGGCTCAACAGCAATGCCACAATTCTTCATCTCCCGCGCAAGCCCGGTGTGAGAAGCTGTCCCTGCAACGACGGGTCGGCCTGAGGCCAGCATGTTCGTCAGCTTGGATGGTAACAGAAGGTCGGCCGCATCGGCTTTTTGCGGCAGAAGATGAATGGTCGCCAGATTCAGCAGCTCGTTGAGCCGTTCCTTTGGTTGTAATTCCCGGAAAAGCAGATTGTCCGTTCCAATTGCCGCTTGTTCGAGCATCGCGCGATTTGGACCGTTGCCGCAAATAATGAATGTAATATCCTTACGTGCCGAGAGGCTTTTTGCGACATCAATGAGCATGTCAATACCTTGTTTCTGGGCAATGCTACCGGAATAAAGAGCGACATGTTGCGTTTTTATGCCCCATTCGGTCCGATAGGAAGAATTCTCCAGCGGATATATGTTCTCGATATCGCTCCAGTTCCGAAACTCGTAAATCGTATCCGGCTCACGGCCTTTGGTAGCAAGTTTACGGCACATTTCCGGCGAACTGCTGCTCGCCCGATCAAAGGCGTTGATGCAGAGTTTTTCAAATTTGAACGCCAAGCGCGCGAGTAAGCCTTGCGAATCCATCTGTTTCGTCGCGAAGCCAGCTTCAACTTCGAAATCCTGCATGTGCAGCCAAGACTTTGCCCCGCTAACTTTAGCTGAGAGAAGAGCCACAGGGCCACTAAGTAATGTGGGGGCTACGTTAACGACGATATTCGGACGTCTTTGAGAGGCATAAAAAACTGCTGGAAGAAGGCAGGATAGGGCAAAGCTACCATAATGAATCAATCGGGTGAGCGCATTGAATTTTTTGGGTAAATATATGGGGCAGCGATGAACGGTGACGCCATCTAGGACTTCTGTTTGCCACCATCCGCTATTTCTGTCTGCATCAAATTTCCAGTCCGGATAAAAGGGGTGGCTGGCAAAAACGGTTACTTGATGGCCACGTTCTGCAAGGGACGTTGCCAAGCCACCACTATATGGTCCTGTCCCAGTCGGTTCGGGGGCGTAATTCAAGCTAAACAGGAATATCTTCAAAATGAATCCCCAGAGGCTCAAAGTTGTGTCAAACAGGCGGCAGCCTCTGATAAATCGTAATGATGATTGCCAATGAAAAGCCCATTTTGGTCGATATAGTTGGCATTTTTTAGGTCGCCATGAATTTCATAGTCGAAATAGTTGATGACTTCGTTTTTCGCGAAATTTCCAGTAACTATTGGCCGAGTTTCAAAGCCGAGTCTGTTTAGTTTTTCAAGCAGCATCGCCCGCGTCATGTGAGACTCTGGTCGAATAACCATACTGAATCCGAACCAACTTGAATTACCGGTTTCCGTTTGTAGCATAAAGTCCGGATGATTGCCGATTGCATCAACGAATAGCGAGGCGTTCTTGCGACGTTCGGAAATCAGGCTCGGTAGTTTCTTGACTTGCTCGATCCCCAAGGCACCTGACAATTCTAGCGGGCGCAAATTGTAACCAGGAAGCACGAAACGGAAGGACTCTTCAAAAAAATCATCGCTTTTCGTGCCGGAAACGAGATTTTCTTTGGGCAAGTTTCGGGTCCAGCCGTGCGCACGCAAGGACAGCATGATCTGATATAATTCCTCGTCATCAGTGGCGATAACACCGCCCTCCATGGTCGAAATATGATGCGAAAAAAAACTGCTAAAGGTACCCATTACGCCAAATGTGCCGGCCTGTTTCCCATCAAATGTAGCGCCCATCGATTCGCAATTGTCTTCGAGAAGTATAATATTCCTATCAACGACAAGGGCATTTATCGCATTAAAATCATTAGGGTTACCCAAGAGGTTGACACACAATATTGCTTTCGTGCGTTCTGTTATCGCCGATTCCAGAGCCTCTAGATCAATGTTTAAAGTCTCAATATTGATGTCAACGAACTTTAATTTTAAACCATATTGATACAACGGGTAATAAGTAGTGCTCCATGACACGGCCGGTACTATCACTTCGTCGCCGGGCATGAGACGCAAATGGTCATTCTTCGTATAACGCAACGCTGCAATCATTAGCAAATTGGCAGATGAGCCAGAATTGACCATTACTGCATATTTGGATCCGAGGAACTGAGCGAAATCGTTTTCAAATTGGAGAACCTTTTGTCCCATACTGAAATGGTCACTACGGATCACATCCTGCATCGCCTGTCTCTCTTTGTCGTCCCAAGATGACGTGGCCAGTGGAAACTTCAAGACGCTTTTCCCTTCATTGTTTCTAAATAATATTCGTAAGTCTGTTCTAGTCCGTCAGTGAGACTTGTCTGTGTCTGCCATCCCCAATCCGTTTGACGGGAGATGTCGACCAGTTTCTGTTTCATACCTTCGGGTTTTGTCATGTCGTGAACGAGTGTGCCTTCCCAACCCACAACCTGCTTTATGGCCAAATAATACTCCAATATACTGTAGTCATGGCCAAGACCGATATTCATGATGGAGGGTGTGCCCTCACTTGCAATATGGCGAAATATGGCATTGACCAGATCTCCAACAAACATAAACTCACGGCGCGCTTCCCCCGTATTCCAGATGTTTATCTTATTCTCACCGGCAAGTTTTGCGGAGTGCATTTTTCGAATCACGTCCGGGATCATATGGGCTGATGTGACATCGAATTTGTCATATGGCCCATAGAGATTGCAGGGAATAATTGTTTTATAATTCAATTCCCTGTCTGTGCGGGCAATATATTCGCAAAGTTTCATAGACGCGATTTTCGCAAGGGCATATCCCTCGTTGGTGGGTTCAAGCGCGCCGGTCAATATCTGTTCTTCGCGTAACGGGTTCGTTGCCTCCCGTGGATACATGCAGGAGCTACCGATGTTTAGGAGGCGAGGGACTCTTGCTTTACGCGCAGCAGAAATCAGGTTGAATCCCATTTGCATGTTTTCAAACAAAAATTCGACGGGGTATGCAATATTTGCTTGAATTCCTCCGACAAGGCCAGCAGCATGGATCACCACATCGGGCTGAATCCGAGAAATATAATCCCTGGTCCGATTAGGGTCTAGCAGATCAAGCTCATTTTTCCTCGGCGCATAAATCTCCCATGCTTTGGCCAAAGGATGACCCTGCACATTGCGACCGACCATTCCATTCCCGCCGGTAATGAGGATTTTCTGAAGGCCCATGGATCAACCGGCGGCAAGCATTTTATCCAAAGATTCCAAATCAGCATGAACCATCTCGCGGGCCAGTTCGCGTACCGACGTTTCATGCTTCCATCCGAGTTTTTTATGCGCTTTGGTCGGATCCCCAAGCAAAAGTTCGACCTCAGTTGGACGGAAATAACGCGGATCGACCTCAATCAGCAACCGCCCGCTTTCGGAGCAAAAGCCTTTTTCATCGATACCTTGTCCTTTCCATTCGATTTTGATCCCGGCATCTTCAAAAGCCCAAGAGACAAAATCGCGCACGGTCGTTGTTTCTCCGGTAGCGAGAACATAGTCATCGGGCTGTTCCTGTTGCAACATTAGCCACATGCCCCGAACATATTCTTTTGCATGGCCCCAATCGCGTTTGGCATCGAGGTTCCCAAGATACAATTTGCTCTGCTGCCCCAATTTTATGGCGGCCGCCGCTCGCGTTATTTTGCGTGTTACAAAAGTTTCTCCACGCAACGGACTTTCGTGATTAAACAATATGCCGTTCGATGCGTGTATCCCATATGCCTCGCGATAATTTACTACGATCCAGTAAGAATAGAGTTTCGCCACGGCGTATGGCGAGCGTGGATAGAATGGTGTTGTTTCAGACTGCGGCACTTCCTGTACCAGCCCGTATAATTCAGATGTTGAAGCTTGATAGAAACGGCACTCGTCTTCCATCTTTAAAATACGGATAGCTTCCAGAAGGCGGAGCGTTCCAACTGCGTCTGCGTTGGCGGTGTATTCAGGAGTTTCGAAGCTAACTTGCACATGACTCTGGGCGGCGAGGTTGTAAATTTCAGTTGGCCTGGTTTCCTGCATGATACGAATTAGATTAGTGCTATCTGTCATATCCCCATAATGCAGGTGAAACCGAGCATTTTCTTCATGTGGATCTTGATAGATATCTTCCAGGCGTCCAGTGTTAAACGAAGAAGAGCGGCGCTTAATACCATGGACTATATAGCCTTTATTCAACAACAACTGAGCAAGATAGGCTCCATCCTGTCCGGTGACACCGGTTATTAAGGCGACGGGGGAGGGGTTTTTTGACAAGTTAATACCCTTTTCAAGCGGCTGGTTGGAATCGGTCGCGGTTAAAAGTTCGTTAAGATGCAGAATTGTCTTTGCGATCTTAAACAAGATTTTGCGGCTTTGGACAAGAGCCCATTGTGAAATATTATACGAATTTCAAAGGGGGCCTCTCGAGTAAATTCTGTTCATTGGTCATACATTCAAATCGCGCAGCTCGGTAGCTTGCGCGCTGTGATAGGCCTGATTTTAAATTTGTTGGTGTGTGTGGGCGAATTTCAACCTCGCGGCCCGAAGTATATCTGAACGAAGATCGTTCGCACTGTATTATGCTGCATCGACATCATGTCTCTCTAGGTGAAGGCAGAATAATAGTCGGTGACACCCGTCACAAATACCGATAGTATTTTATCGGTAACAACCCGAAAAATGTCTCCTATCCATGCAATCGCGGGGCAATATTGGCAGAAGCAGGGAAATCTGATCTGGATGCGGTGCGTTTTCGCGCCTTTGTCAGTTACAGCCATGCCGATGCCGCGATCGCCCAAAGGTTGCATCGAAAAATCGAGACCTACCAGCTGCCCCGCCGTCTGCAGTCCGACTCCAAAACCAGCAAGAATAACGGTCGTCTCGGCCGCATATTTAGGGATCGTGAAGACCTGCCTGCGGCAGAGGATCTGTCCGAATCGGTGAAACAGGCGCTGGCGGGCTCGCAGGTTCTGGTGGTTGTCTGCTCGCCCGACGCCAGGGAATCAATCTGGGTGGCCAGGGAAATCGAGTTGTTCCGGTCATTGCATCCGGGCCGGCCGGTGCTGGCGGCGCTGGTGCGTGGAGAGCCGGAGGAGGCCTTCCCGCCAGCTTTGCTGGATGGCGCCGAGCCGCTGGCAGCGGACCTCCGCAAACAAGGCGATGGCTGGCGGCTGGGGTTTCTGAAAATTGTCGCCGGTATTGCCGGGGTCCCCCTCGACGCGCTGGTCCAGCGCGATGCGGCTCGCCGCATCCGCCGCGTGATGGTCGTCACGGGCGGGACGCTGGTCGCGCTGCTAGTCATGATCGGGATGACAATCTTCGCAATCCAGTCGCGCAACGAGGCGCAGCATCAGCAAGCCGAAGCCGAGGGGCTGGTCGAATATATGCTGACCGATCTGCGTACCGAGCTGAAGGGGGTCGGCCGGCTCGATGTGATGACCAAGGTCAACGAGCGGGCGATGGATTATTATGAGGATCAGGATGATCTGTCGGCGATGCCCGCCGAGAGTCTGGAGCGGCGCGCGCGGATATTGCATGCGATGGGCGAGGATGACGAGAAGCGCGGCGATCTGGACAAGGCGCTGGCGAAATTCACCGAGGCGCACCGGGTGACCGAGGCATTGCTGGCGCGCGACCCCGAACAACCCGATCGTATTTTTGCGCATGCGCAGAGTGAAAACTGGTTGGGCTACTTTGCCTATTGGCGCAAGGACTATAAGGAAGCTCGCTTACGGACTGCCCGGAACAAAGCTCTCGTTGCAAAGCTAATGCGTCTTCCGAAAAAACGTCCTGATTGGGTCCGTCATGCAGGTTATAGTTATGGCAATGAATGCGCCAGGCTTCTGACCACAAAAACACAGCCTAGGAGAGCTCTGGACGAATGTTCAGCGGCTTTGGAATATATAGAAGAGCTGACTCGTATTGTGCCCGATGACCATCAAGCCGTTTCGGATTTGGCCAATCGCCATGCCTGGCTTGCTGATGCCTATTTCGCCAACGGCATGATCGAAAAAGGTTTTGCTCACCGCAAAGAGCAAATCCGATTGGTGGACGGATTGGTAGAGCGCGACCCGAAAAATCACAGCTGGCTTGAACAGCGGGCGGTCTCGCAGATGAGCTATGCCGAGCTACTGATTGACTATCGCAGAGAAAATGAAGCCCGGGAATATGCCCGCCGATCTCTGGAAATTGCAAACCGGCTTTTCCAGTATGACCCAAAAAATTCTAAATATGAGCAGTGGAAGAAGAGACTAGAATCTTTAAATTCAATGATGGAGAAATAAGATGTCTGATAGAAATTTTTCACCTGAGAAAATATTATTCCTCGAACTTGGTCTAAGCTGGGATAATAATCCGATATATACGAGGATATGCGAAGTAGATTATATATCTGAGAAGAAATTCAAGGACATTTTAACTAATATCTTGACATCAAATATATATCCCCAACCCAATTGTTTTCCAATATTCGATAATACGCAGTCCCAAGCTCGAAAATTGACCGAAACTTCACTCCGGTGTACCGGGTATGATACAGAAATTATTCTATATATTCCAAGTCAGTTGGGGGTTTTTGAGACCAAAAAAGCTCCGATTTCTCACTTCAAGCCGCAATTGATTGATAACCCCCGAATCTTTTATCGCGACAATAATATGACGAAGGAATTCAACAGATTCAGCGAGGACAATTCTCCCGCAACGAGCCAACTGGCCGCCTTTTCCTATCGCGGAGCAGAAGCGAAAAATTCACGGCCAAACGGCTTTGATTTTTCCATTGATGCAACGCGACATTCTTCGCCAATGTTTCCGGGCAGTGGGGACATTGGTCATCCCGGCGGCAACACCGGCGGTTAGATTCCTATCAGCGCGATGCATTCCCTCACCCAAATCCTCTCTATCGCCCGTGCGGGCAACCCCGCACGAGCCTGGTCCCTGTTTCACTCTTCGGACTGGGACGCGCGCCTTGATGATCCGAAGGCGCTGACCCTAAAGGGCCGCTTGCTCAAGGATCAGGCGAATGCGTCCGATGGTGCCGAGCGAGCGCGCCTTTATGGTTTGGCGGCGGAGGCCTATGCGGCAGCTGCCGAGCTCGAGCTGGACAGCTATCCGCTGATCAATGCCGCTGCGCTGGCGTTGCTGGGCGGCAAACCGGAGCGATCTGCTGCTCTGGCGAAAGAGACCTTGGCACTGATTAACGGCGATCCGGGGCAGGGCGAAAATCCCTACTGGCGGGCAGCAACCCGGGCCGAGGCGCTGCTGCTGCTGGGGGAGGAAGCCGCGGCACGCGCGGCGCTGGCCGACGGGATCGCGAAACTGCCTTATGCCTGGGAAGATCACGCCGCCACCATTGGCCAGTTCGAGCTGATCCTGGCCGAGCAGGGCAGCGATGCGGCCTGGCTTGACCGGCATCGACCGCCGCCCAGCCTCTATTTCAGCGGCATTATCGGGCTGGATGCGGCAGATCCGACCATCCGGCAAGATATTGATGCGATCATCGAACGCGAACGGCCGGGTTTTGGCTTTGGCGCGCTGGCGGCGGGTGCGGATATACTGATCGCCGAGGCGCTGCTCCGGACCGGTGCCGAACTGCATATCATTTTGCCTTATCCGGTGGAGCGCTTTCGCGAACTGTCCGTTGCGCCTTATGGCGAGCATTGGGGCTCCCGCTTTGATGCGCTGGTAGAGGCCGCGAGCAGCCTCGACGTGCTGACCGAATTTCCCGGCGAAGACGAGCGATCGCTCAGTCTGGCCGTGGAACTGGCCGATCTGGTGGCGATGGGCCAGTGCATCCGCAATGCTGCGGTACTCAAGAGCTGGCCGAAGGCGCTGACGATTGCCGGCAGGGGCGATCAGCCACGCCGCCCCTATCAGATCTGGTCCGACACTGGGCACGACCAGTTTACGATTGCCGTTGCGCGCCGGAAGAATCACCCATCGACCACCGTTTCTTCCAAAGCGGAAAGCAAGGAAGTGGCGGCAATTCTGTGGGTAGATCATGCGGACCGGGATATGCTGTCGGCGCTTTCCGACGGGGGCGACGCCTTTCCGCCGGCCGGGGATGGCCACTACCGGATATCCACCGATGCCCTGGACCTGCTGTCGACCGGTCGCGCGCTGTTGCAGCATGATGCCAGCGTCCGGACCGGCCTGGTCATCGATATCATGAATGCTGATGCGCCCGGTGCTGCCCTGCTGGAACAGGCCAGCGACATCACGCGCGCGTCGAGCGGGGGAGCGGTTCTGACCGACTGCAAATCCGCTATGGTGATTCTGCTGCAATCACGCGAACAGAAGGTGGAAGCAATCGGGGAATTGCAAACCGCCTCTGGCCCGTTGTCGCTATGGTCGATTGCCTGACCGGCGCGGATCAGATCACCAGTTCCTCGAGCAGGCTTCGCGACAGGATTTCCAGCTGATCATCGTTGCGCCGGATGATGCCGCGCCGTTCCAGGGCGTTGATTGCGCGCGACCCGGTCTCGCGGGTCGTCTGGGCGGACAGCGCCAGCGCGGAAATCACAGGCGGTGGCGATATCCTGCCTTCCTCCCCCGCTTCCTGTAGCAATTCGGCATAGACCCGGCCATTGGCGGTCAGGGTGATGCGCGCGGCCATCCGGTCGAGCACTGCATTATACTGCCGGCCCAATATTCTGGAGAGACCGCTGCCGATCTGGGCTTCCTCCTGCAACAGGAGGGTCATTTTGGCGGTGGGGATTTCGAGGACCGAAAGCCGGTTCTGCACCACTATATCGGAAATGACGATTCGTTCGCTTGGAAAGGCACCGAACAATTCCCCCGGTCCGTGCGAGGCGAGCAATTTGACCTGACCATCGATGCCGATGATCTGCAGTTGTGCCCGTCCGGCGAGCACGATCCACAGAGCGGACCCGAGATCGCCCTGATGGGCGAGAATATCCTTGTGGCGGTAATGCACCAGCCGGGTTGCGGCATCGACCTTGCCCGCTTCTTCCTGTGAGCAGGAAAAAAACGAGGCGAGGGTCGCAACGCGCTCGCTGGCGGTCATGGACTCTTCCATCCTAGCCGGCCACCATCGTCCTCATCCCCTTCGCCGGCGGCGTTTCCGGGCCGCCGGCAAAACATTGGGCAATTTCCATCCATTGACGCGCGGTATCGCCGACCGTCTCCAGCGCGGTGTCGTCGATATTGCGGGTCTGGGTGACGACCTGAGCAAATTCGACCGCGCTGCCGCGAACCAGATTATCCTCCTGCGGCTCATTCCATTCCCAGACCGCACCCGACGGAGCCGTGAGCTGGACAAAGGGCTTGGGAGCGGGCGGCTCCTGGCGGCGGTTCCGGAAGGTCCAGCCATAGGTGGTGACACCCAGATGGGCGATATTGCGGATCCGGTCGCCATCCTGGCGCTGCTCGCCCAATATGTCGAATATCTCCTGTCCATGCGACCAGGTTTCCATCTGGCGGGCGATGATCTTTGACCGGGTTGTCATGTCGGGGCCAGCCCAGGCGACGCGCTGTTCGGGGTCGGCGGCGCCGTAGGCTGCGGCCAGCCTGGGGTAATAGTCGCAATAGGCATCAAACAGGGCCTTGCCGCGGATTCCGCCGGCATGCTCATCAAGCCATTGATATTGCACCTCAATATGGCCTTTTCCGGTCCTGAAGGCAGCCATCATGTCGCTGATGAACCGCTTGAAGGCCTCCGGATCCTGCAGGGTCATCAACGCTGCGGCGTTCCAGATATGCAGATGACCGATAACATCTTCTATCGTCCAGCTCTTGAACTGGGTGACAGTGGCAAATACCGCGTCATCCCGGTCGGCGAGCAGAGCCGCGAGCGTGTCGCTCTCATCTTTGAAATCCCGGGCTTCCTGTATCATCGCGAATGTCCTTCCAACTCTTCCAGCTTATCCGTCAATGCAGCCGGAATCGCAACCGGATGGGCGAGCAAAATTTGTCCATAACCCTTGCCCTGGGCGTCATTTCTGATGCTGGCCACCCCGCCGCCGCCGAGCACGGCGTCGATCAGGAAATTGATCGCGTGCGAACCCGGCAGATGGAATTTGTCGATTTTCGCGGCATCGGCGCCGCCTTCGATAAAATGGCCAAAGCGCCGGGCCACCGATTCCGGAGTCAGCGCCGCCCAGATAAAGGGAAGATAGGCGGGATCGCGTGCAATCACGCCGATATTGGCCTTGTTGCCCTTGTCGCCGGAGCGGGCCCAGGCCAGGCGAATCAGTGGCACGGAGACCATCGCGTCTGAAAGTGCGGGCCGTTCCGGATCGTCGGGCCGGATGATCGCGGAGGGCTCGAAGGCCTCACCGGGCTGGTCGGAAAAATCGACGGACCGGCCATCGATGTCAATCCGGATGGCGATGTCCTGCTTCGGTGTGAGATAGGAAAAGAGCCGCACCACCGGCGACGGCTTGGCGCGCGCGCCGGAAAAGCCGCTTAGCCCCGGCGGCGTTGCCAGGCCGAGACCGGCCAGTTCGCGCAGCAAGATGCCGATCGCCGCCGCTTCATCGTGCTTGGCCGCGATCTTTGCCACGACCTCGCGTGGCTGGTGGTCGCTGGCAAATTCCCCGAACTGGCTGTCCGCGCCAATCAGCTCGATGCTGGTTTCGCTATAGTCGCCGAGATTGTGACCGCGCAGAATCTTGCGGGCACGGGCAAAGACATTGTCGCAGAATTTCTGGGCCTTGCGGGCGGCATCAAAGCCGTAGAAACTGACATAGGTACCGCCTCGAAAGCCTTCGCCATAGGTGAGACAGGTCTTGTACTGGTGGGGGGCCGGATAGCCGCGGGCCGCAGACACATGCACCTCGTCCGGAGCAAGCTGGGTGATTGCGACCGCGGAAAAATCGCAGACCACATCGGGCAGCATATAGGCCTGGGGATCGCCGATTTCATAGAGTATCTGCTCCGACACGGTGCCCACCGTGACGCAGCCGCCGGTGCCTTCGGGCTTGGTGACCGTGAACGACCCGTCGGGTGACACCGTGCCGATCGGATAGCCGATATTGGCGATATCGCCCGCCTCTTCCCAGTCGGTATAATTGCCGCCGGTCGCCTGCGGGCCGCATTCCAGCAGATGGCCCGCCAGACTGCCGCTGGCCAGCAGGTCATGGTCATCCGGCGACCAGCCGAATTCATGGATGCAGGCGCCCAGCGTCACCGCGCTGTCGACGCAGCGTCCGGTGATCACGATATCCGCACCTTCGGCCAGCGCCCGGGCAATCGGGAAGGCGCCGAGATAGGCGTTAATGCTGGCGATCCTGTCCCTGTCCGGAAAGGCGGCGTCGGTGAACATCTCGGTCGGCGCGGTGTCGGCGATCCTGTCCAGCTCTGCCAGCAGATTGTCGCCAGTGATGACTGCGACCTTGAGGTCCAGACCCTGTTCCTTCAGCAAGGCGCGGGCCGCTTCGCCGCAGGACGCCGGATTGACGCCGCCGGCATTGGCAATGATCTTCACCCCCTGCCCGGCAATCGCGCGCGCATGGGGTTTCAGGACTGCGCTGATGAAATCGCCGGCAAAGCCCATGGCGGGGTCCTTGGCGTGGGCCCGCGCCATGATCGACATGGTGATCTCGGCGAGATAGTCATAGACCAGATAATCCACGCCCGCACCGAGCAGTTGCGGGGTCGCCATGGCGCTTTCGCCCCAATAGCCACTCGCACCGCCGATGCGGACGCTTTTGTTTGGCATAGGGTCAGCCCATCCGGTGGAGGGCGCAGAGCTTGTTGCCGTCCGGATCGCGCAGATAGGCAAGGTAGAGATTCATGCCCGGATTCTCCCGCACGCCCGGGGGATCTTCGATGGCAGTGCCACCGGCTTCCAGGCCCGCCTTGTGCCAGGCATCGGCCTGCTCGGGGCTTTCCATGGCAAATCCCACAGTCATGCCATTGCCGCAGGTGGCTTCGTTGCCGTCAATCGGCTGCGTGACCATGAAGATACTGCCGTTATGGATATACATCAGGCGACCCTTGGGGTCGACCATGGCTTCCGGGCCGTTGACGCTCTGGAACAGCGCGTCATAGAATTTTTTTGAGCGGTCGATGTCATTCGATCCGACCATCATGTGACTGTACATTATCTTCTCCTTTAGTGCGGGCTAGATGTTTGAATGAGCTCTGCCAGAAGGCAATCTTGCTCTTGTTCTAGTCGGCGGGCATCTTTAAGCGAGTGATTAATTTATTCAAGCAGGACAGGATCAAAATGGAACTGAAAGACAAGATTGTCGTGATCACCGGTGGCGCCAGCGGGATCGGAGCTGCCATGGCGCGCCGCTTTGCTGCAGAAGGAGCGAAGAAGGTGGTTTGCGCAGATCGCGATCTGGCAGGCGCCCAGGCGGTCGCCGATGAGATTGGCGGCGTGGCTATCCGGACCGACGTTTCTCTGGCCGAAGATATCAGCGCCCTCATCGAAACAGTCGAAGCCGATATTGGGCCGATCGCTCTGTTCGTTTCCAATGCCGGCATCATCACCAGCGGCGGCGCCGAAGTCGGCGATGAAATCTGGCAGAATATCTGGGAGATCAATGTGCTGGCCCATATCCGGGCCGCGCGGATACTGGTACCGAAGATGCTGGAGCGGGGCGGCGGCTATCTGCTCAACACCGCCTCGGCGGCCGGGCTGCTGGCGCAAATCGGCTCGGCTCCCTATTCGGTGACCAAACATGCAGCGGTCAGCTTTGCCGAATGGCTGGCAATTACCCACGGCGCGGAAGGTCTGAAGGTCTCGGTGCTTTGCCCACAGGGTGTGGATACGCCGATGATTGCGGGAGTCGATACGTCCACGGTTGCCAAGGACGGTATTGTGACCCCTGAGCATGTCGCCGACCTGTGCGTCGAGGCGATTGGCGACGAACGCTTCCTGATTTTACCCCATCCCGTGGTCGGCGACTATATCAAGCAGAAAGGTGCCGATCCGGAACGCTGGATTTCCGGTATGCAACGCTGGCAGGCGATGCTGACCGCTGGGGCTTCCTGAGCAATTTTTGGGACCATCGGTCCTAACAAAAATGTCCTGACAAAATGGAGCATTGGGACCCGGCATTTTCCTCTCTAGCGTCGCCACAAACGTAAAAGGAGAGAGAATCATGGCATTGGTATCAGTCGTGGGCGCAACCGGCCGGCAAGGCCTTGCCCAAATACGGCAACTGGCGGCGGCAGGGCACAAGGTGCGCGCCCTGTCCCGCAGCGCAAATCCGGATCTTGGCGGTACCAATGCAGCGGACGAGGTCCGCCAGATTGATCTCACCGATCCATCGACCTGGGTTCCGGCTTTCGAGGGATCGGATGCGGTCTTCTATACCCATCCCCTGCAGGCACGCGAAGATCGCGCGAGCATGGTGGGCAAGGTTGCTGCAGCGGCCAAGGAAGCAGGCACCGAGCGCTTTGTCTGGAACACGTCGAGCTGGATTCCCGAGCGTCCCGGAGACCCGTTCACTTATGGCAACAACACGATCGCGGTAAACGAGATTTTCCGTTCGGGCATGCCGGCCACCGTTTTCGGTTCGGTGCTGTTCATGGACAATCTGCTGACCAACTGGGCGCGGCCGTTCATTGTTGATGAAAAGCGCTACGTCTATCCGCACAATGCCAATCTCGAAGCGAACTGGATCAGTCTCGACGATGTCGGCAAGTGCATGGTCGCTGCCATGGACCGGCCGGACTTCGAGGGGTCGTGGCTCAACATTGGCGGGCCACAGCGTCTGAAACCGCCGGAAGTGGCAGAGACCCTGTCCCGGGTGTTCGGGCATGAAATCAAATATGATCCCTGCACCCCGAAAGAATTCGGCGACTATCTGGTCAAGGCTTTTGGCGATGATGTGCCGCCGGAAAACCGTGAAACCATGGCGGCCGGGATCACCGCTTTCTACGAATATAACAACAACAACGTGACCAGGCCGTTTGAGGTGGACACTCACTTCATGCAGCAGCGGCTGCCGGAAGTGGAATTTGAGACGCTGGAAGAATGGGCGGCCCGTCAGGACTGGTCCGAGGACGCCCACCGGCCACCGGCGGGATAGTTTTTACCCGATATGTCATGCATAAAAGAAGCGTCTGGCCCTTGCTCTCCGATCATCGGAGCGAAGGCCAGGCGCCATTGCGGCGGGCTGATCCGCAACCGAATGAAACCTGGGGCTCGCGCTTGACGGTGCTGACATCCGGTGGATCAGGCCACCATCCGTTCGATGAACCAGTAGGTGGATATGATGCCGATCCCATAAGCCATGGCCGTCTTGACGGCATGCACCCATTGATCGCGGATTTGTCGCAGCCCGTATAGCGTTGCCAGCGCAACCGCGACGATCACCAGCTGGCCGATCTCGACGCCGAGATTGAAGGTCAGCAAGGCGAGCGGCACATCGCCCTGCGGCAAGCCGATTTCTGCCAGCGCGCCGGCAAAGCCGAAGCCATGGAGCAGGCCGAACAGAAAGGCGACAATCCAGGGAAAGCGTTCCGAGAGCCGGATATCATCAGGCTTTGCCTTTACGACTTCGACCGCGAGAAAGATGATCGACAGGGCGATCACCGCTTCCACCGGTTGCGGCGGTAGCGACAACAAGCCGAGCGTGCTGCCGACCAGCGTGATGCTGTGCGCCACGGTAAAGGCAGTGACGGTCTTGGCGACCAGCCAGCCGCCCTTGAGCAGCAGCACCAGAGCGAGAACGAAAAACAGATGGTCGAAGCCCATCAGGATATGTTCGATTCCCAGGATTGTGTAAGTGGCTGCAACATTGGAGATGACTGATGGTCTGGCCAGCGTGGCGATCGGCTGGTCCGGCGTCAGCCGCAATGTCTGCACGGGGCCATTGATCGGAGCAATGCGGACCAGCGCATCGGTATTTGAGAGCTCGAGCGCTTTCAGGCCGATCCTTTTGCCCTGCACCGATCCGTCGCAGCGCAGCGACAGGCGTGTAAGGATATTGCTGCCAGTGAATTCGCGCCGCCGATCGCCATCGGTTTTGCAATTCCCCGGGAAGATGACATCACCGGTCTGGCCCAGGCGCGAATTGGTCGACGCTTTCCACAAGATTGACCATTGGCCGGGCAGCTGCTCCGTCATTTCGATATAGGCCGGGCGCAGCTCATCGGCGCGGGCGCTGGCCGGAAACAGCGCGAGTCCGAGGCATATCCACAAAATGGCACAGTAGCGGCTCATGGCCGGCCGGCCACCGTGATTTCATATTGTGCCCGGTAACGGGACAGCGCCTTTTCCTTCTGCCCGGCCCGCTTGGCGGCGGACCAGTCATTGATCACTCGCTGCCGGACCTCATCGAGAGTTGCCAGCTCGCCGGGTTGCCTGGCGGTGACCTTGACCGCGTGAACGCCAAATCCCGACAGGACAGGACCGCTCCAGAGGCCCGGTTCCAGCGCCGCCAGTTGTCCTGCAAAGCGGTCGCCAAACTGTCGCGAAATTTCCTCGCTCGCGGCGTCATCGAGAGTGGCGGGCAGGGACAGGGGCTTGGCGAATTTGGCGGGCGGGGTGCCTCGCTGCAACTGTTCGACCATGTCGGTGGCTGTTGCCGCGCTGATCTGGCCGAGATAGATTTGCTCCAGATCGTAGAGCGGCGACAAGCTATAGTTGGCGGGGTGCCTGGCCATCCATTGTTCCAGCATCGCGTCGGTCGGCGCGATGTCTTCCGAATTTTCGCTTTCGATAAATTGCATTTTCTTGAAAAGACGGCGCCGGATCACCGGATCATTCTTGTCGAGGCCCAGGCGGAGGGCCTCCCGATAGTAAATTTCCTCGGCAATCTCCTGGTCGATCAGGCCATCCAGTTCCTCCCGGGTGGGGGCCCGGCGGAAATTTCGCTCCCAGTCGGCGACAAGTCGGTCAATGTCGGTCTCATTGATGGTGATCGCATAGTCTGCCGGATCGCGATCAGTTCCGGTCGCCCAGAAAAACGCGAAAATGAGCAGCGCGCCCCCTAGAAAATGGATCAGCGGTTCTCGTAAGAATTTACGCAACATATAACCTCTGACCTATCCTGTTCAGCGGCGGCCTGCCGCATGATTGCGACAGCCGTTCGGCACCCGGCCGCGAATTATAGAGGGAAACGAGCCTAAGCCGTCGGCGTGTACCAGATCGGCGAACTATAGGCCCGCTCCTGCTGGATCTTGATGACCTCGTCCGGCAGCTTCAGGCGAAATTTCAGCGCATCATAGACCGGCCAGGTGGGGGTCGGAATTTCCAGCACCCGGACATAATAGAAAGCGTTCTGCGCGGCATCGAAATCCGGGTCCTGCCAGAAGGTCACCAGCTCCGGTGCGCCGGTCGCATTGTCCCATGTACCCTTGGTCAGATCGACCGTATTGGGGACCGGAGTCAGCCTGCCGTCCTTGCCGAGCTTGCGGGTATCGGCGTTGCTCCAACTGACATTGTAAATTTTTTCCTGGCTCTTGCCCGAGGCATCGACCCAGCCCTTGATCACCTGTATCCGGTCGAGGCTGGCACTTTCCGGATCCATCAGCGCACTGATTAGGAATTTCGGGGCTTTGCCATCTCCGCCGCTGAGGTCGCCGCCCATCGGCACGCCCTTGCGATAGCCGGCCTTGACCAGGTCAGCCATGTCGTCCGCCGTATAGTCAAATCCGCCAAAGAAGCGCACCTGCATCCGTGGCCCGGTGGTCGCATAGACTTCGCGACGCATCATTGCATCGAAAATGGCTTCTCGCGTGTTGCTGGTCGCCCAGACCGCAGCATAGCCACTGGCCAGATAATGCCAGCCAAAGCGGCCTTCACGGGTTCCGAGATTTTGCGGTGCCAGCGCGCGATCCCTGTTGTTGGCTTCGTTGCCGCTATGCTTGCCGAAGAAATTATTCTCGTCCGCGGTTGCCAGAGAGGTGTGGCTGTCGGTGGAACCGATCATGCCGAATTTGAACGGATTGGCGCCTACGGCAAGCGTCAGTTCCAGGCCGCGCTTCAGCGCTTCGCGGACATAGCTGCCGGCATAGCTTTCCGGCGGCATGTCCCTGGTGCAGCTCAGATTGCACTTGTCCCAGCCGGCCACGCCGAAATCGGCGAATTCGTCATTGGGCGAAAGGAACGGATGGGCTTCGCTGTCCCCCTTGATCTGGGTGACCTCGACGATCGGCTCGCGCAGCGCCCGCGTTTTCACATAGGCGGCGTCAATCGGACTGCCGTCGAATTTGTTCATCGCGAACATGCGACCATTGGATACATTGCTGTTGTGCGGGATGGCGAGCACCTTGCCGCCAGTCTTTTTCTCATAGGCATCCATATAGGCCCAGAGCTTTTCCGGATCCTGCGAAATCAGCGCGCCAAAGGGCAGAGTGTCACCCATTTTCTCAGGACTGTCGCGGAACATCACCACCCGGTGGAGATTGTCGCCATCGGGCATGGACGTATATTCAAAGCCCATGAAGGCGGTAAATTTCCCCGGCTCATTATATTGATCGACGGTCTCGCCATGCTTTGTCCAGAGGTCCGCCGTGCGCTCCCTCGTCTCTTTCGGGTCGGTCAGGGATTCGGGCAAGGTTCCCTTGGCCGCACCATCGATCAGTTCCGCGGTGACCTGAAGCGAGCCTTCGTCGCTCTCGTTCATCATATCATGCCAGCGGAGCAGGAATTTGTTGGTCAGCAAAGCGATGCGCGGCGCTTCCATGATCGCCTTGGTCGCGCCCATGGCATCGCTGTGATCGGCAACCACCAGAAAATCGAGCGGGCGGGAAAGCTTCGCCTTGGCCCCCTTGGTAGCGGTGACTTCCTCGCCGCGAGCAAATCTCAGCGCGGCTTCGGCGTCGAGCCGGTTGCCGAATCCAAAGGCATCGATGCTGTTGTCGGTATGAAGATGGGTATCGCCCCAGAACACCTGTTCGGGATATTCGGTGTCAACAACCTGCGTGTTGCTGATTTTCTCACCATCGGTACTTTTCGAACATGCTGAAATTGTCAAAGCAGCCGTGCAGACCGCCAGCATCATTGCCTTGCGCATATTGATCTCCCCATCCCTATTTGCAAAATCTATCCCTCTCGTGGTTTTCGCGCAATAGGGAGCGTGTTTGGCCAGCCTGTCGTAGCGTCAGCGGGGCCGGCGATCGGCGAGACTGACTTCCTGCAGGAGCGGCGAGCCGTCATTTTGGCCCCTGGGTGCCGGGGATGGTGCGGACCGGAGGGCTGCCGATCCTCATATATTGAGACTATATACCGCCTGAAAATTGTCCACGCCTGTCGATCACGGCAGGAACCCACCAGCAGATTTGTGCAAATGTCGGCGGGATGTTAGGATCGAGGCAAGTCATATCAGAAAAAGGAAAATCTTGGATGAGAAATTTGTTGCTGACCGCTGCTTCTGCTCTGGCGCTGGCCACAGGCGCTTACGTGCCTGCAAGCCAGGCGCAGACCGGAGAAACGGTCGCCCCGGCCACGGAGACGCTCCATGAGCAACTGGCTGCCTTTTTCAAGGAATATGACGAGCAGGAACTCGCCCACTCGCCGGTTTCCAAGGCCTATCGCGGCGTACGTGATGCGGATTATGGCAAGTGGGACGACCCGAGCGATGCCGCCGAAGTCGCGCAATATCAGCGGGGGCAGGCGGCGCTTGCCAAGATGGAAGCCGAGTTTGACCAGAGCCAGCTGAACGAAGCCGACCAGCTCAGCTACCGGCTGTTTCAGGCCAATGCCGAACGGTCGAAGCAGGCGTTTCCGTTCCGTCACAATTCCTATATTTTTGACCAGATGAACGGCGCGCAGAGCCAGATTCCGGCGTTTCTGATCAATATTCACCGGGTGGCGAGCAAGGCGGATGCTGAAGCCTATGTCAGCCGTCTTGCGGCTGCCGGTCCGCTGATCGACACGCTGGTCGGACAGTCGGCAGAGCGGGCGAATGACGGCATCATCGTTCCCGACTGGGTATTCCCCTATGTGATCGCCGATGCGAAAAATGTGATCAGCGGTGCGCCGTTTGACGATGGCGAGGATTCGCCTATCTATGCCGATCTGAAGAAGAAGGTCGCCGAGCTGGATATTCCCGATGGCGAAAAGGCTGATCTGGTCGCTCGTGGCGGAGCCGCGATGGTGAACAGCCTGAAACCGGCCTACGAGAAGCTGATCGCCGAAATGGAGCGGCAGCAGGCGATGGCGGTCGATGGCGACGGCATCTGGCGGTTCAAGGATGGAGCGGCTTATTATGCCGAACGCTTGCAAAATTACACCACGACCGATCTCAGTGCCGACGAGATTCACCAGATCGGCCTCGACAATGTCGCACGGATTCACGGACTGATGCGCAAGATCATGGCCGATGTCGGCTTTGAGGGGAGTCTGCAGGAATTTTTCCAGCATTTGCGCAGCAGCGATGAATTTTATTATGACACGCGCGAAGCCTATCTGGCCGATGTTGACAGCAAGCTGGCCGCGATGACGGCCAAATTGCCCGAATTTTTTAACATTTTGCCAAAGGCGCCTCTGGTCATCAAACCGGTTGAGGCGTTTCGCGAAAAATCGGCGGGCAAGGCTTTTTATAACGGCCCTGCACCCGACGGATCGCGGCCCGGCACTTATTATGTCAATCTCTACAATCTTCGAAGCATGTCGAAGACGGAGCTGGAAGCGCTGGCCTATCACGAAGGCTTGCCGGGGCATCATCTGCAGCGGACCATCCAGACCGAACTCGGCGATCTGCCGCCTTTTCGCAGATTTGGTGGATGGACTGCCTATACCGAAGGCTGGGGGCTCTATTCGGAAGAGCTCGGCAAGGATATGGGCTTCTATCAGGACCCCTATAGCGATTTTGGCCGGCTCGGGATGGAATTGTGGCGGGCCTGCCGGCTGGTGGTTGACACCGGTATTCATCACAAGCGCTGGAGCCGCGAAGAAGCGATTCAATATCTGACCGATAATACGCCCAATCCGCCGGGCGACATCCGCAAGGCGATCGAGCGCTATGTCGTTTATCCGGGGCAGGCAACGGCCTATATGATCGGGAAGCTGAAGATTCTCGAGCTCAGGAAGCGGGCGCAGGACAGTCTCGGCGACAAATTCACCATGGGTGATTTTCATGATGTCGTATTGAACAGCGGACCGGTGCCGCTCGACATTCTTGAGGAACGGGTAGACGCTTGGATTGCTGAGAGCAAATGAGCGCGATTCGGCCTGATTGTCCTAAATTGTCAAGCGGATGAACCTAATCTGTCGTTTCCGTCCAATTAATCCCGACTGATAAGATTGATAGGGGGTCGTGCGACCCGAAGGGCTCTTGCCACCGGAAAATGGTGGCGACGGAGTTCTTTTCCTTATTGGCCTGGCTATTTATTTGGCCAGGCCATTTTTTTATCTTTGTTTTTCAGCTATAAAAGCGCATCCATAACAATCTGGATCTTGGGGAAGGTGCAGATCGAGGGGTCGTCTTTTGGTAAGCTTGAGATATTTTGCGCCTGCAGAGGATGTCCGGGACCTGGTCTCGGTCTATTATCTGTTCGAGGTAGACCAGCCACGCTTTGCCGACAATGAGCGAGCCGCGATTGCCCAATTGCGCTTCCTGCTCGAGGGCAGCGCGGATATCAGTTTTGCCGACGGCAGCAGCTTTCCGGCCAAGGATGCGATGCTGCAGGGGCCTTCGACCGGATCCATGCATTTTGATGTGACCGGGCCGTTCCGGATGTTCGGTGTCGGGATATTGCCTTGCGGCTGGGCCATTTCGACCAAGAAATCCGCTGCAGACTATACCGATCGCGCCGTCAATGCGGCCGAGGTGTTTACGAGCGAAATCGACAAGAATCTCGAATATCTGCGGGGTTGCCAGAGTGCCGAGGAGATGGTGAGCTGGGCGGACAAGATCTATCGCTCGCTGAAGCCGCGTCTGAAGCCGGAGATCGCGGCCTTCGCCAAAATGGTCGACGAGTGGCTGTCATCAGAGCCTTCGCCACCGGTCGGTCTGCTGATGGAGCGGTCCAAACAGAGTTCCCGCCAGGTGCTGCGGATGGTGAACAAGCTCTATGGCATGCCGCCAAAATATCTGGCGCGCAAATATCGCGCGCTGCGTGCGGCGCGGGCCTATGCCGAGCATAATGAGGAAGAGCTGCTCGAACTGGTCGACGCTTTTTACGACCAGTCGCACATGATCCGGGAAGTGAAGTTTTTTGCCGGAGTCACGCCCACCCAGCTGCGGGTGGGCGAGGGCGAGACGGCGCGGCTGATCGACCAGCGCGCTGACCTGAAGGGCCAGATTCCGCCGCTGATTTCCGATACCTGACTGGAAGAACTGGAAGCATGTTTGCCGTTTTTTCCGGCGGCTACCGGCTGCGCCGGACTTGCAATGTTGGATAAATGAGACTAAATCAGTCTTGTTTAAGATTTCACGCCAAGCGATTCGAGGAATATGCGTCTTTCCAACCTAGCCGACTATGCCGTTGTGCTGATGTCCGCCGCTGCGCGCCATTGCGGCGCTGCGCGTCTGGCGGAAGGAAGGCTCAACGCCACCAAGCTGGCGCAGGAAACGGGCGTGCCGCTGCCGACGGCGAAGAAACTGGTCAGCCGGCTGACCGCGGCGGGCCTGTTCGAATCGACGCGCGGCATTGGCGGCGGCATCCGGCTGGCGCGGCCGCCGGCATCGATCAGCCTTGCCGATATTGTCGAGGCGGTCGAAGGACCGCTGGCGATTACCAGCTGCACGATCAACGGCAATCATGATTGCGCGCTGGAAAGCGGCTGCACCGTCAAGCCGCATTGGGGCGTGGTCAACCGGACGATACGGCAGGCGCTGGATGATGTCAGTTTGGCTAGCTTGTCGGATTTGCCTTCAACACATATGAGTCACCCTCCTTCTCGCATGCAGGCGAGAGACGGTGACAGCGGGCGGAGTGTCTCGACTTCGCTCGACACGAACGGGATATTGATATGAGCGAAGACATCCAGACATCCGACTATGATGCAGAGCGCAAGGCGATGAATGCCGAGGCGCAGCAGGCGGTTGACAAGGCGTCGACCTACGAGTTCGGCTGGTCGTCGGATATCGAGCAGGATTTTGCGCCCAAGGGTCTCAACGAGGACACGGTGCGCTTCATTTCCGACAAGAAGGGCGAGCCCGAGTGGATGCTGGAATGGCGTCTGAAGGCCTATCGCCAGTGGGAAAAGATGGAAGCGCCGGACTGGGCCAAGCTCGACATCCCGATGATCGACTATCAGGATGCCTATTATTATGCCGAGCCCAAGCCCCGGGAAAAGCTGGGTTCGCTCGACGAAGTCGATCCGGAAATCCTGCGCGTCTATGAAAAGCTGGGCATTCCGATCGAGGAACAGAAGGTGCTCGCCGGCGTCGAGGGCGCGCGCAAGGTCGCGGTCGACGCGGTGTTCGACAGCGTTTCCGTGGCGACCACTTTCCGTAAGGAACTGGAGGATGCGGGGGTCATTTTCCGGTCGATTTCGGAAGCAATCAAGCAATATCCTGACCTTGTCCGGCAATATCTGGGCAAAGTCGTGCCGATGCATGACAATTATTTCGCGACGCTCAACTGCGCCGTGTTCAGCGACGGCACCTTTGTCTATATTCCGAAGGGCGTGAAATGCCCGATGGAGCTGAGCACCTATTTCCGGATCAACGCGGAAAATACTGGCCAGTTCGAGCGCACGCTGATCATCGCCGAGGAAGGGTCCTATGTCTCCTATCTCGAGGGCTGCACCGCGCCGATGCGCGACGAGAACCAGCTGCACGCGGCGGTCGTTGAACTGATTGCGCTGGACGATGCCGAGATCAAATATTCGACCGTCCAGAACTGGTATCCCGGCGACGAGAACGGCAAGGGCGGCATCTATAATTTTGTTACCAAGCGCGGCCTGTGCCAGGGCAAGAACAGCAAGATCAGCTGGACCCAGGTCGAGACCGGCAGCGCGGTGACCTGGAAATATCCGAGCTGCGTGCTGAATGGCGAAGGCAGCGTCGGCGAATTCTATTCTGTGGCGCTGACCAACAATTACCAGCAGGCCGATACCGGCACCAAGATGATCCATAACGGCAAGAACAGCCGCTCGACGATCATCTCCAAGGGGATCAGCGCCGGGCACAGCGACAATACCTATCGCGGTCTGGTGCGGGTCGGCCCGAATGCGGAGAATGTCCGCAATTTCACCCAGTGCGACTCGCTGCTGCTTGGCGACCAGAGCGGCGCGCATACCGTGCCCTATATCGAGGTCAAGAACCCGACCGCGACGATCGAGCATGAAGCGACGACCAGCAAGATCAGCGACGACCAGATGTTCTATGCCCAGCAGCGGGGCCTTGACGAGGAAGCGGCGGTGAGCCTGATCGTCAATGGCTTTGCCAAGGAAGTGCTCAAGGAGCTGCCGATGGAATTTGCGGTCGAGGCGCAGAAGTTGCTGGCGATTTCGTTGGAAGGTTCGGTTGGGTGATGAGCCTAGTCATCCTCCTTCGTCATCCTGAACTTGTTTCAGGATCCACGTCTCCGACTGCACAGTCGGTGATTGGGGCAGCATGGATGCTGAAACGAGTTCAGCATGACGATTTCCTCGGGTGTCACGCACCGTCTCAAGAATTTTGAACTGAAAAGAAACCAAATGCTAAAAATTGAAAACCTCCACGCCACCGTCGGCGACACCGAAATCCTCAAGGGGCTTTCGCTCGAAATCAATGCGGGTGAAATCCATGCTATCATGGGACCCAATGGGGCGGGCAAGTCGACGCTGGCTTATGCGCTGGGCGGGCGGCCTGGTTATGAAGTGACTGCGGGTTCGGTGAGCTTTACCCCCCTCCCGCTTGCGGAAGGGGCCGGGGGTGGGCAGACGTCCGAAGAAGGCCCACCCCTAACCCCTCCCGCAAGCGGGAGGGGGACAGACCTGCTTTCCCTCGATCCGCACGAACGCGCGGCGGCGGGTATCTTTCTCGGCTTTCAATATCCGGTCGAAATTCCCGGTGTCAGCAACCTGCAATTTCTCCGCGAAAGCCTCAACAGTCAGCGCAAGGCGCGGGGGGAAGAGGCGCTCAATGGCGCGGAATTTATCAAGCTCGCGAAGGAAAAGGCGGCGCTGCTGAAGATGGACATGGATATGCTGAAGCGTGCCGTGAATGTCGGATTTTCCGGCGGCGAGAAGAAGCGCAACGAGATGGTGCAAATGGGCATTCTCGATCCCAAGCTGGCGATCCTCGACGAGACCGACAGCGGCCTCGATATCGACGCGCTGCGCACCGTTGGTTCGGGCATCAACAGCATCATGCGCAAGCCCGACAAGGCGGTGCTGCTGATCACCCATTATCAGCGACTGCTGGAAGAGGTGAAACCCGATTTCGTCCACGTGCTGGCGAACGGCCGGATTGTGAAGACCGGCGGGCCGGAACTGGCGCTGCAGCTGGAAAATGAAGGCTATGAAGCGATAGCGGAGGCGGCGTGATGATTTGCGCTAACTCTTTCCTCCCTGTCGCGCAGCGATGGGGAGGTGGCAGTAGCGAAGCTGCTGACGGAGGGGCGCCCCTCCACCATGCTTCGCATGGTCCCCCTCCCCATGCCTTCGGCACAGGGAGGATGATATGAACGCACCGCTTCCCACCAAGCGCGATGAAGCATGGCGCTATGCCGATCTGAAGGCGCTGGCGACCGTCTGGTCGAAGCTGGACGGGCCCGAGAAAATTACCGTGCCGGCCGGCGAACGCCAGTCGCGGCAGATCGCCGAACTGCCGGTGGTCGACGGCGTTGGGGTGATCGATCTTGATGTCACGATCGGCGACAACGCGACCTTCACGCTGCATCTGCTGGCGCATAATGCCGATTATGGCCGGATTCACGTCAGGGCGACACTCGGCAACGGCTCGCATTTTGAACTGGGCGGGGCGATTCTGGGCTCTGGTGATCAGACGCTGGAAATCGTTACCGAAACCATCCACGCCGAACCCAATGCGACCTCCAACCAGGTGGTGCGCTCGGTGCTGGCGGACAAGGCGACCGGCAGTTTTCTCGGCCGAATCAATGTTGCGCGTCATGCCCAGAAGACCGATGCGGCGCAGTCGGTCAAGGCGATGCTGCTCGACCGCGGCGCCACCGCCAATGCCAAGCCGGAACTGGAAATCTTCGCCGACGACGTGAAATGCGCCCATGGCGCGACGGTTGGCGAGCTGGACAAGCAGGCTTTGTTTTACATGGCTTCGCGCGGGCTCGACCCAACGACGGCGAAGAAGCTGATGCTGCAGGCGTTTATTGCCGATGCCTTTGTGTCGGTTGATGATGATGCGGTGCGGGAAGGGCTTGAGGGCAAGGCGCTTGAGGTGATGGAGGGATTGTCGTGAGTGAACATGCGAATGTTTCCCCCCTCCCGCTTGCGGGAGGGGCCGGGGGTGGGCCTGAGAACGGTTTGGGCCTCCCCACCCCCAACCCCTCCCGCAAGCGGGAGGGGGGCTATCGTTCCGACTTCCCCGGCATCGGGCCGAACTGGCACTATCTCGACTCGGCCGCCACCGCACAGAAGCCGCAGGCCGTGCTCGACGCGATCGCTCGCGCCTATGGCCCGGCCTATGCCACGGTGCATCGGGGCGTTTACGCGCGCTCGGCCGATATGACGCTGGCCTATGAAGCGGCTCGCAAGCGGGTGGCGGGCTTCCTGAACGCAGCGAGCGAGAATGAGATCGTCTTCACCAGCGGCGCGACTGACAGCATCAATCTGGTCGCCGAAAGCTGGGGCAACAAATTCATCACCAACGGCGACCGCATCATGCTGTCGCAGCTCGAGCATCATTCGAATATCGTGCCCTGGCAGATGCTGGCCGAGCGGGTCGGAGCGCAGATTGATGTCGCGCCGCTGACCGGGGACGGCCAGATCGATCTCGACTGGATCGAGGCGCATCTGACCGAGCAGCACAAGCTGGTGGCGCTGGCGCATGTCTCCAATGTGCTGGGCTCGCTGCTTGACGCGAAACGGGCGGCGGCGATTGCGCACAAGGTTGGCGCCAAGCTGCTGCTCGACGGCTGTCAGGCGGCGCCGCGGCTGCCGGTCGATGTGCAGGATCTGGGCTGCGATTTCTATGTTTTCTCCGGGCACAAGATTTACGGACCGACCGGTATCGGGGCGCTCTGGGCGCCTTACGCGACGCTCGAGGCGATGCCCCCCTGGAAAGGCGGCGGGTCGATGATCGATCGCGTGTCTTTTGACGGTACGACCTATGCACCACCGCCGGGCCGGTTCGAGGCGGGGACGCCGCATATCGCCGGTGTCGTCGGGCTGGATGCGGCGATCCAATATGCCGAGGAAATCGGCATGGACGTGATCTCGGACCATGAGAACGCGACGCTGGCGAGGGCGCGCGAGGCGCTGTCCGGGATCAACTCGGTGCGGGTCTTTGGCCCTGACCGGAGCATGGGCATATTGAGTTTCGCGGTCGGCGACGTGCATCCGCACGATGTCGCCACCATATTGGACGAAGGCGGCGTGGCGATCCGGGCCGGGCATCATTGCGCCCAGCCGCTGATGGACTATCTCGGCGTACCGGCAACGGCGCGAGCGAGTTTCGGGATTTACAGCGATGACAGCGATGTAGCCGCTCTGGTGGACGGCATCGAGCGCGTCAGAAAGATATTCGGATAAGGTGACGATATGAACGAAGAACGGAAGATATTGGTGGAAGAAGTCGACAGCGTCGCAAAGCCGAAGCTGGCGAAGGTCGAGGATGCGATGGATGAGACTCCGTTCGTCTCGAGCGAAGTCGAGAGACCGGATGATGGCGAGCAACCTGTCTCGACTACGCTCGACACGAACGGCAAATCGGCTCCGGTGATGGCGCCGTCGCCCTATGAAGCGGAAAGCGATTCGGCCAAGCTCAGCCGCAAGAAGGATTATCTCGAGGGCTTTCTCGCGCAGAAACCGGCCGAGACCCCGGCGGGCGAGGCCGGCGGCGATGTCTATGAAGCGGTGATCGATACGCTCAAATCCATCTTTGATCCGGAAATCCCGGTGAACATTTACGATCTCGGCCTGATCTACGGCGTCGAGATCACCCCCGACAATCACGCGATTGTCACCATGACGCTGACCACGCCGCATTGCCCGGTCGCCGAATCGATGCCCGGCGAGATCGAGTTGCAGGTCGGCAGTGTTCCCGGCGTCGGCCATGCCGAAGTCAATCTCGTCTGGGACCCGCCGTGGGATCCCGGCAAGATGAGCGACGAGGCGAAGCTGGAACTGGGGATGCTTTGAACTATTCCCCTCCCGCTTGCGGGAGGGGCTAGGGGTGGGCGTAGTACGACCTACAATCCCACCCCCGACCCCTCCCGTAAACGGGAGGGGAGAAGAAGAAGGAAGCAATCCGTTAGTGGTGAGCCTGTCGAACCACGCCTCTCGGACGAGAAGCGCTCTTCTACAAGCTCAGGGCTAACGGGATCGGAGAAAGAAGATGACCGACACAAAAACCAAGACCCGCGAAATTCCGGCAGCGATCACGCTGACCCCGGCGGCGGAGCAGCGCATTGCCGACCTGATGGCCAGGGCGCCCGCCGACGCGATCGGCGTGAAGCTGTCGACCCCGCGGCGCGGCTGCTCGGGGCTTGCCTATTCGGTTGACTATGTGACCGAGGAAGTCGCGTTCGACGAGAAGATCGTCACCCCCGGCGGGATATTCTATGTCGACGGCGGCTCGGTGCTCTATCTGATCGGGAGCACGATGGACTGGGTCGAAGATGATTTTACCGCGGGGTTTGTGTTCGAGAATCCGAATGCCAAGGGGGCGTGCGGGTGCGGGGAGAGTTTTACGGTTTAGGCGCTTTCTTCGAACAGTAACCGGTACAAAAAACCCCCAGCGCTTTTACGCTGGGGTTTTTTTTAACTTCGTCATCCTGAACTTGTTTCAGGACCTCGGCAGACAGCGCACCAACTTCGAGGGATCCTGAAACAGGTTCAGGATGACGAGTGGAGGGTTGTTCTTCGCGTCTTCGTGCTTTCGCGTGACAAAACAAACCCCTCCTTTTCAAAGGAGGGGCAAGGGGTGGTTTATGAGGGGACTGGCTCGATGCCGGTCTCCGAATTTGTTTTTGGGGAGAGACACCACCCCAACCCCTCCTCTGAAGAGGAGGGGCTAAGTGTTTTTACAGCTTCGAAGTCAATTCCGGCACTGCATTAAACAGATCCGCGACCAGCCCGATATCCGCAACCTGGAAAATCGGTGCGTCTTCGTCCTTGTTGATGGCGACGATGATCTTGCTGTCCTTCATGCCGGCGAGATGCTGGATCGCGCCGGAGATGCCGATGGCGATATAGACTTCCGGGGCGACGATCTTGCCGGTCTGGCCGACCTGATAGTCGTTGGGGACGTAGCCCGCATCGACGGCGGCGCGGCTGGCGCCGATGCCGGCGCCGAGCTTGTCGGCCAATGGCGTGATGACTTCCTCGAACTTTTCAGAGGAACCGAGCGCGCGGCCGCCGGAGACGATGATCTTGGCGCTGGTCAGTTCGGGGCGTTCGGACTTGGCGATTTCCTCGCTGACGAAGGTCGACAGGCCGGATTCGCCGGCGCCGGTGACACCTTCGATCGAGGCCGAGCCGCCTTCGGTGGCGGCCTTGTCAAAGGCGGTGCCGCGGACGGTAATGACCTTCTTGGCGTCGCTCGACTGGACCGTGGCGATCGCGTTGCCGGCGTAGATCGGCCGGGTGAACGTGTCTTCGCTTTCGACCGAGAGAATGTCGCTGATCTGCATCACGTCGAGCAGAGCGGCGACGCGCGGGGCGATATTCTTGCCGGTGGTGGTGGCGGGCGCGAGGAAGGCATCGTGCGATTCCATCAGGCTGGCGATCAGCGGCGCGGCATTTTCCGCGAGCTGATGTTCCAGGGCGGCATCGTCGGCGACATGCACGGTGGAGACGCCGGCGACCTTGGCCACCTGTTCGCCAACGGCGGCGCAGCCGGAGCCGAGCACCAGAGCGTGGACTTCGCCGAGCTGCGAGGCCGCGGTGACCACGGCCAGGGTGGCGTCCTTCATGGTCTTGTTGTCATGTTCTACGAGTACGAGAGTTTTCATTAGTGTAACTCCTTCAATCTTGTCCGGTCCGTTAGCACTGAGCTTGTCGAAGTGCCCTTCAAGACCTTAGGCGTCCTTCGACAGGCTCAGGACTAACGGATAAAATCTGGCTGTCAGATCGCGCCCACGGCCTTGAGCTTCGCGACCAGCGCATCGACGTCTTCAACCTTTTCACCGGCCTGGCGGACGGGTGGTTCGGAGACATTGGTGGTGGTCAGGCGCTTGGCGATGTCGACGCCGTAATCGGCCGGGGTTTTTTCATCCATCGGCTTTTTCTTCGCCTTCATGATGTTCGGCAGCGAGGCGTAGCGCGGTTCGTTGAGACGCAGGTCGGTGGTAACCACGGCGGGCAGGTTGAGCTTGACCGTCTGCAGGCCGCCGTCGATTTCGCGCTTGACGGTGATCGAGTCGCTGTCGAGCTCTACGGTATTGGCAAAGGTACCCTGGCCCCAGCCGAGCAAGGCGGCGAGCATCTGGCCGGTCTGGTTGGAATCGTCATCGATCGCCTGCTTGCCGGTGATGACCAGCTTGGGCTGTTCTTCCTCGACGATCTTGGCGAGAATCTTGGCGACGGCGAGCGGTTCGACTTCTTCGTCGGTGACCACCAGGATGGCGCGGTCTGCGCCCATGGCAAGCGCGGTGCGCAGCGTTTCCTGGGCCTTTTGCGGGCCGACTGAAACGGCGACGATTTCTTCCGCCTTGCCGGCCTCTTTCAGGCGGATCGCTTCCTCGACGGAAATTTCGTCGAACGGGTTCATCGACATTTTGACATTGGCAAGATCGACGCCACTGCCATCGGACTTGACCCGCGGTTTCACGTTATAATCTATCACCCGTTTTACGGGCACCAGGATTTTCATTGCTGTTTCCTTCTTTTCTTTTCTCAAGCCTCTTAGCTTACGTTCACGTAAACGTCAAGTTTGCGCTGCGGCGCAGCAATTTCATGCCCCGCGGACACTCCGTGTCTTCAGCTGTCGAAGGACCACGGAGCGCGCAAGTTCGCACTGAGGCAAGCTCAGCACGAATGATATTTGATTGCCCGCCTGGTCAAGCCGCCGCTTTGACCTCAGCGACAATTTTCTTCGCGGCATCGCCGAGATCGTCGGCCGACACGATTGGCAGGCCGCTGCCCGCAAGGATTTCCTTGCCCTTCTCGACATTGGTGCCTTCGAGACGGACCACCAGCGGGACCGACAGGTCGACTTCCTTGGCCGCAGCAACAATGCCCTCGGCAATGATGTCGCATTTCATGATGCCGCCGAAGATGTTGACGAGAATGCCTTCCACTGCCGGATCGGCGAGGATGATCTTGAACGCCGAGGTAACCTTTTCCTTGGTCGCGCCGCCGCCCACGTCGAGGAAGTTGGCCGGGAAGGCTCCATTGAGCTTGATGATGTCCATCGTCGCCATCGCCAGGCCGGCGCCATTGACCATGCAGCCGATATTGCCGTCGAGCTTGATATAGGCGAGGTCGGACTTGCTGGCTTCGACTTCGGCAGGATCTTCCTCGGTCTCGTCGCGCAGCGCGGCAATGTCGGGGTGGCGCATCAGCGCGTTGCCGTCGAAGCTCATCTTGGTGTCGAGCACGACCAGCTGCTGGTCCTCGGTGACCACCAGCGGGTTGATTTCAACCATTTCGCAATCCATCGCGAGGAAGGCTTCGTACAGTTTCTTGCCGAGCTTCTGTGCCTGCTTGTTGAGGTCTCCATCCAGTCCCAGCGCAAATGCGAGGGTGCGGCCGTGATGCGGCATGAAGCCCTGGGCCGGATCGATGGTGATCGTCTTGATCTTCTCGGGCGTGTTGTGAGCGACGTCTTCGATATCCATGCCGCCTTCGGTCGAGACGACCATTGCAACGCGGCCACTGGCGCGGTCGACCAGGATCGAGAGGTAGAATTCTTTCTCGATGTCGACGCCGTCGGTGACATAGAGCCGGTTGACCTGTTTGCCTTCGTCACCGGTCTGGATCGTTACCAGCGTGTTGCCCAGCATTTCTTCTGCATTGCTGCGCACCTCGTCGATCGACTTTGCCAGCCGGACGCCACCTTTCGCATCGGGGCCCAGTTCCTTGAACTTGCCCTTGCCGCGGCCGCCCGCGTGAATCTGCGCCTTGACCACATAAAGCGGTCCGGGAAGCTTCTCGGCTGCGGCGACCGCTTCTTCAACGGTGAGTGCGGCATGGCCGACGGGAACGGGGAGACCGTATTTGGCAAGCAGTTCCTTGCCCTGATATTCGTGAATGTTCATGGAAAGATGTGAAGCCTTTCATCGAGCTTGAAAAAATAACATGGTAGACGCGAGTCATGCGTGCCGCTTAAGCACAGATGTCGGGCCATTTCCACCCTGATTCAAGATAATTGTCTGTCGGTCCGGTTGCTGCTTCCGAAACGGTTACAGCGGAAACCGGTCCGAGCGGATCGGCGGCAGCGACAGGGCTTACCTGACGGCGCAGACAATGCCGGAAGAGGTCACCACTGCGATGATTTCCGGATCCTGTAGGGCGCGGGTCTGTCTGACAAATTCGTTGATCGTGACGTCGCCGGCCTTGCGCTTTTTGAGCTTGCCAAGACCGTTCAGCTTGTCGAGCTGCCCCAGCGACAGGCGATCCACCATCCGGTCTGCCATGCAGGCCGAAATCGGCGCGGACAGCCCGGCGTTCATCAGGCCGTTGCGCACGCGTGTTTCCGGTGTGGCACAGGCGGAGAGCAGCGCGCATCCTGCAAGGATCAAGGCGATGGTTTTGCCGCGGGTCAGGATTTCAGTCGCTCCAGCACATTCTCGTTGGTGATCCGACGATAGCGCGCCATCACCAGGCTGAACAGCCCAAACAGCAGCAGCCCTATGGCCACCGCTATATAGAGCCAGTTGGTGGAGCGCAGGCTGTCGAGCACCTGTCCGATTCCGCCGACGGATTCGGCGTTGCCGCTGAGTGCCGCGGAGGCGATTTGCCAGCCAAGAACGGCGAAGACCACGGCTCGCGCCGTGTAGCCGGCTCGCCCGACATGCTTGGCAAAGGCCGGGGCATCGGCATCCAGCAATTGCATGAAATTCGCGCTATAAGCCTTGACCGCCTGATTGACGGCAGCGGCAAGAAATCCCAGCCCCACGATGCCGAGCAATATTTCACCCATTGGCATGGATGCCAGGGTGCCCGCTGCCTGTCCTGCGGTATCGCCCTCGCCGCCCGACGATCCTCCGGACAGGCCAAACGCAGCTTTCCACGCCAGATAGCACAGGACCAGATGACCCAGTCCGCTGGCCGCGTGACCGATGCGTACCGCTATCCCCTTGCCGTCGCTGCCATGGCCCTGCAGGTCCATCCAAGCGCCATAGAGGCGGAAGATACCATAGCCGAGCAGCCCGAGCCCGACCAGCGACAGCAGAATGCCGCCGGCCGACATGGTCTCGATTTCCTCAAGAACGCCGGTTGTCCCTGTGGACCCGGCTGTGGTGAGGGTCAGATATCCGGCCAGGCCATAGACCACGGCACGACCGAGATACCCGGCTCGGGCGAAATTTTCGATATTAGTGACACGGGACAAAAGGGGTCTCCTGTTAGACGGCTCAGCAGACTAACGTCCCAACCCGGCTTTAGGTTGCCTTTTTCCCCTTCTTCGCCAGTTCGATCGCTTCGATCACGACTTGCCGTGCTTGTTCCGCATCGCCCCATTTGCCGACCCGCACCCATTTTTCGGGTTCCAGATCCTTATAGTGGGTGAAGAAATGCTCGATCTGCTGCATCACGATCTCCGGCAGATGGCTGCCTTCGTCGACCTTGCGATAATAAGGAAAGGTCGCGTCGATCGGCACGCAGAGCAGCTTTTCGTCGCCGCCATGCTCGTCCTCGAGATTGAGCACCGCGATCGGCCGGCAGCGCACGACGCAGCCGGGCATGAACGGCGAACGGGCGACGACCAGCGCGTCGAGCGGATCGCCATCGGGCGACAATGTGTGCGGGATGAACCCGTAATTGGCCGGATAGCGCATCGGTGTATGCAGGATGCGGTCGACGAACAGCGCTCCGGATTCCTTGTCGAATTCATATTTGACGGGCTCCCCGCCGACCGGCACTTCAACGACGACGTTCAGGCTCTCCGGCGGGTTATCGCCGATCGAAATTTTGTTGATGTCCATGGAAAAAGCTGGTCCTTATCTGGTTTTTGGCTGCAATAGCCGGTCTATGCCGCCTTCTTGATCAGCACCCTCTTCGGTGTTTTTTTCCAGCGCCGGATAGCGCAGGCCACCGGAATGGTCGACCATAAAATTGTGATAAGCTTCACCATTTTTTGCAAAAATCTCGATGGGGCCATCCTCCCCGCGATTTTCCTCGATCGCCTGCTTCAGGGCCGCGTCGCTATAGGCCTTGCCGTTGACTGCAGAGATGGAGAGTCCGGCTTTCAGTCCCGCGCGGAAAGCGGGACTGTCCCAGATCACCGATTTGATCATGCCCTTGCCGCCCATGACCAGGCCAATGCTGTGGCTGAGATCGAGCTGCTTGCGGCGCTTGTCATTGGCCAGAATATAGGCGCTGGGCGTATCGACGAAGACAAGCCGGTAGCCGCCGAGCACCAGGCCGTTTTTGGGCGCCTCGCTGCTCGTGGCATGGACGCGGTCGGCGATGAAGGCGGCCCAGTCATAAGGCTGCACGGCATTCAGCGCGGTGACGACATCCTGTTCCTCATAGGTGCGCACCCCCCAGTCGCCGTTTCTGCCGCCGAAGAAGGAGCGGGCAAAATCGCCCAGCGATTTCCTGCCGCCCGATTCGCGGCGGATGATCTGGTCGGCTTCCAGCCAGATCAGCAGGCCTTCGTTATAATAATCCTCGGAGCGCTGCCAGCTGCTCCAGGGTTTGGGGCGCCGGGCAGCGATGATCGGGTCATGGGTGGTGTCGACCAGCGGTCGCCAGGTCCGGCCAACCCTGAGGTCCATGTCCGCGGCGATTGCGGCGAAGGCATCGAGCGTATCCTGTTTGGAATAGAGGCCCGAGCGCGCGCCCAGCACATAGCCCCAGAATTGCGTCTGCCCTTCATAGACCCACAGGAGATTGTCGCGCATCGGTTGCCGGAAATCGGGCGTCCACATGCCTGCTGGGCGACGATATTTGCCGTTCCAGGAATGGGTCATTTCGTGCGGCAGCAGATTGCGGCGGCCCGGGCCGCTATCCCAGTCGGTAAAATATTCCCGGTCGACGCCATTTTCGGAAGAGCGGTGATGCTCGAGACCGATGCCGCCCATGTCCTCGGTCAGCGCGAGCAGAAAATCGTAGCGGTCATAGGGATGGCTGCCGAACAGGGCTTCGGCTTCCTTCACCAGAGCGACATGCGGAGCGATCTGTGTCTTCGACGGCTGCAGGAACTTGGCGTCATCGGCGACAATATTGAGATGGACGCGACTGGTCAGGGCGATCGTCTGAAAATATTGTCCGGCAAAGACCGGGCTGTCGACCAATGTGTCATAGTCGGTTTTTTCATAGACGACGCTATTGCCGCTGGTCGATTTCGGGCGCAGCGCGCTCGCCGCCTGCCAGCCATCGGGATAGAGGGCGGTTGCCTGGACCGGGATCTGGCGGACATAATAGCCGGCCGGGTAGAGCGAGACCTGATGCCAGCGCAGATTGAGCATCGACGGGGCCATGACGATGCGGCCCTGATTCTCCATGGTCGCGGAGACGAACTGGAAGGTGGCCGTAATCTGCGAGACGCCTTCCGGCACCGTCAGATGGAAGGCAAAGACATCGACATTGTCGCGCACCCAGGCGAGCGTCTGGCCGCCTGCGGTGAATTCCAGTCCGGTGAGTTTCTCGATCTCGCCGCGCGGGGCATGGTTGCCCGGCAACCATTCCGGATAGAGCAGGGTGAGCGGACCGGCCTTGGCGACGGGGATGGTCTGGGTGATGCGGAATATGCCCTGGTCATGATCGCGCGCGTCGACCTCCAGCTGCATCGTGCCGGGATAGGCGATGTCCTGCGGGGCCGGAATCGTGTCCTGGGGAGCGCCATATTGCGGCTTGCTGAGATGGTCGGGCATGGCGGCGGCGGAGGCGGAAAGAGTCAGGCTCAGAACAAGGCCCAGGAAGGCGGCGGTACGCATGTAAACAAATCCCCTGAATTGGCTTCGCGTGCAAATGACGCTTTTTGCTCGCGGCGTCCAGTGTTTGCGTATTTCTGCCTCTGAAGGGCGAAGAAAGGCAAAGAAAAACATATTCCGCTTTTCCGGATCACCGTCTAAAGGCTGCCCATGGCAAAGATACAGACCCCCCAGCCGGTGCGCGGCACCCAGGATATTTTCGGCGAGGATCAGGAGCGGTTCAGCCGCGTGGTCGAGACCTTCCAGCGGGTGCGGCGGCTTTACGGCTTCAAGGGCGTCGAGATGCCGGTGTTCGAACCGACCGCGGTCTTTGCCCGCTCGCTCGGCGAGACCACCGATGTCGTGTCGAAGGAAATGTACTCGTTCGAGGATCGCGGTGGCGACAGCCTGACCCTCAGGCCTGAATTTACCGCCGGGATTTGCCGGGCGTTTCTCAGTAACGGCTGGCAGCAGCATGTGCCTTTGAAACTGTCGGCGCACGGCCCATTGTTCCGTTACGAGCGGCCGCAAAAGGGGCGCTACCGCCAGTTTCACCAGCTCGATGCGGAAATCATCGGCGCGGGCGAAGCGGCGGCGGATGTGGAATTGCTATGCTTTGCCGACCAGCTTTTGCGGGAGCTGGGCATTGCCGACGGGGTGACCCTGCAGCTCAATACGCTGGGCGATGCCGAAAGCCGGGATGCCTGGCGCGCGGCGCTGGTCGAGCATTTTCAGGCGCACCGCGACCAACTGTCGGAAGACAGCCGGGACCGGCTTGAGCGCAATCCGCTAAGGATTCTCGACAGCAAGGAACGGCAGGACCGGCCGATCGCCGATGCCGCGCCGGATATCGATGCCTATCTGTCGAGCGAGGCCAAGGAATTTTTCGCCCAGGTGACCGAGGGGCTGGATGCCTGTGGCGTGGCATGGACGCGCAACAGCCGGCTGGTGCGGGGGCTGGACTATTATCGGCACACGGCGTTTGAATTTGTCACCGACCGGCTGGGCGCGCAGGGCACGGTGCTGGCTGGCGGGCGTTATGACGGCCTGATGGAATCGCTCGGCGGGCCGCACACGCCCGCTGTTGGCTGGGCGGCCGGGATTGAGCGGCTGGGGATGTTGCTGGACGAACCCGCTGCGGTGGGTCCCGATGCGATCTTCATTCCACTGGGCGAGGGCTGCGAATCGGCGGCGATGAAGCTGATGGGCGATCTGCGCCGGTCGGGCATTAGCTGCGATATGGCCTATAAGGGCAATATGAAAAAGCGGATGCAAAAGGCCAATGCCGCCGGTGCGGCGCATGTGGTGATCATTGGCGAGAATGAACTCGCCAATGGCGTGGCGGCAGTCAAAAATCTGCAAAGCGGGGATCAGCGCGAGATCGTGCTGGATGGTCTGGTCGAGGCCCTGGCTGAATGACGACTATCACTCCCCAGCGCATTGCACAGATCGAGGCGCGCTTTGCCGAGTTGCAGGCGATGATGGCCTCGGGCGATCTCGACAGCGACAAATTTGTTGCCGTCTCCAAGGAATATGCCGAGATTGAGCCAGTCGCGATCGCCGCTGCCAATGTGAAGTCGCTGCGCGACGAGCAGCAGGGTCTGGCCGAAATGATGGCCAGCGATGATGCCGAGATGAAGGCGATGGCGGCGGATGAAGTCGACAGCGTCCGAAAGGCGCTGGCCGCAGCCGAACATGCGCTGGCGCTTCAGCTGCTGCCCAAGGACAGCGCCGACGACCGCCCGGCGATGCTCGAAATCCGCGCCGGTACCGGCGGCGACGAGGCGGCGCTGTTCGCCGGTGATCTGTACCGCATGTATACGCGCTATGCCGAGGAGCAGGGCTGGAAGGTCGAGATGATCTCCGCCAATGCCTCGGAAGTCGGCGGATTCAAGGAAGTGGTCGCCAATATCCAGGGCACCGGCGTGTTCGCCAAGCTGAAATTCGAATCCGGCGTGCACCGGGTGCAGCGGGTGCCGGAAACCGAAAGCGGCGGGCGCATCCATACCTCGGCGGCGACCGTGGCTGTCCTGCCCGAGCCGGAAGAGGTCGATATCAAGATCCGCAGCGAGGACCTGCGCATCGACACCTACCGGGCGAGCGGCGCCGGCGGCCAGCACGTCAACAAGACCGACAGCGCGATCCGCATCACCCATCTGCCGACCGGGCTGGTGGTGCAGTGCCAGGACGGCAAGTCGCAGCACAAGAACAAGGCGCAGGCGATGAAGGTGCTGGCGGCGCGGCTCTATGAACAGGAACGCGTCGCGGTGCAGAGCGAGGAAGCCGAGGCGCGCAAGTCGATGGTCGGGTCCGGCGATCGCAGCGAGCGCATCCGCACCTATAATTATCCGCAAGGCCGCGTGACTGACCACCGGATCAACCTGACGCTGCACAAGCTGCCGGAAATTGTCGAAGGCACGGCCCTCGGCGAACTGATCGACGCGCTGATTGCCGAGGATGAAGCCAGCCGGCTTGCCAATCTCGATGGGTGACGCCGCCAGCGCGCTGCGCGAAGCGGCGCTCCTGCTGGCCGAAATTTCAGACAGCCCCCGGCTCGATGCGGAACTGCTGATGGCGCATGGCTTGCAGATCGATCGGTCCGAGCTGCTGCTGAAACTGCCCGCACTGGAAGCGCCAGCGGACTTTGCAGCCCTGGTCGCGCGGCGCCAGCGATCCGAACCGATTGCCCATATCATCGGCCGCAAGGAATTCTGGGGACTCGATTTTCAGGTCACGCCCGATGTGCTGATTCCCCGCCCCGACAGCGAATTGCTGATCGAGGAAGCGATGCGCCTATTTGAGGCAAAGCCGCCGCAAAGGATCGCTGATCTGGGCACAGGGAGCGGCGCGTTGCTGCTGGCTGCCCTGCATGAATTTGCCGATGCCCGGGGCGTCGGGATCGATGCCAGCGCGACGGCCCTGCAGATTGCCCATAATAATGGCGATGCGCTCGGCCTGTCTGATCGGGCCCGTTTCCTGCTCTTGGACTGGACGACAGCGAACTGGACGGACTCGCTCGGCTCCGGCTTCGACCTGATCCTTGCCAACCCTCCCTATGTCGCAAGTGGTGCCAGCCTTGCCGCCGATGTCGCGGATTTCGAACCCCCTCGGGCGCTGTTTGCGGGCGAGGAGGGGCTGGATGACTATCGGATCATCATTCCCGCGCTCGACAAACTGCTGTCGCCGACCGGCAGGGCTCTGCTCGAAATCGGTTATGATCAGGCTGGTCCGGTTTCCGAAATGGCGGAAGAGAGCGGCTATCAGGTTGAACTGAAACAGGATTTGGCCAAAAAGGATCGACTGATCATCCTCCGCCGGTAAAAAGGGCTTGGTTTTGCCGGAACGAGTCGCTAAGACTTGAACAGGCCCAGAGGATTTCTGGCTTTTTCCCTAAATCTCTGGCCTGCCCCCAACTCGATGATGATGCTGGTTTTCGGCCTGCATTTGTCTTGTATGGGACGATGCGGACGGGTTGTCCGCAACGCAATCGCCACCAGAGTGTGGCTATGACTTGAGAAAGACCAAGTTTATTAGCGGTATAAGGATACCTGAAATTTGATGAACAATCGTCAGCCTGGCCGCCGTGGGCGCGGCCGGAACACCAATAATAATAACCGTCCCCAAGGCAACCGCAGTGGCGGATCGGACCGCGACAACCGGATTGACAATCGCGCGCGGGGCAATGCCGTCCAGATGCTGGAAAAATTCAAGAAAATGGCACAGGATGCGCAGGTCAACGGAGACCGCGTCCAGGCCGAATATTACCATCAATTTGCCGATCACTATTTCCGCGTGAATGCGGATACCATTGCCCGCCGCGAAGAGCAGCGGATTGCCCGCGAGGAACCGCGCGGCGATAATCGCTCGGACAATCGCAGCGACAATCGGGGCAATGGCCAGGATGACAGCAGCGACAATGACGGCGACAGCGGCCAGCGCAACCGTTCGCAACAGGGTCAGCCAAATCGCCAGCAGCGCGATGACCGTAACGATCGCAATGATCGCGAGGAAACATCCCCGGAAGATATGCCGGAAGAGAAGAAGCCGGTGCGCGCCCGGCGGCCGCGCAAAGTCGAAAAGGCAGCAGCGCCGAAGGACGGGTCGGAAAAGAACGGCGAGAGCAACGGTCTCGACGCCAGCGTCCTGCCGCCGGCAATTTCGGCCACGACCGAGGTCGAGGTTGAAAAGAAGCCTGTTCGCAAGAAACGGGTCGTCAAACCACGCGCTGCCCCCGAAAGCGACGCTGCCTAGCCTTTACTGGTCGGGGATTGCGGTTGCCAGCCATTCGGGCAGCTCGAGCTGCTTGATGTCTTCCACCCGGCGGTGCTCGACCGACAGGGCATAGTCCGGATAGGCGATGCGCTGGCGCTTTTCGTCGGCCTCTGCGATCGGTACCACTACCATCCGCCGGTTGACCTTTTGCCGGTAGTTCATACGTGCGGTATTTTCCTGGCCGACATAGCAGCCCTTGGCGAAGCTGACTCCATGGAGTTCGGCGGCATTGCATTCGAGCCATAATGTCTTGTCGCTGCCCAGCTCTGCCGTGCCCTCGGTCACGCCCAGTGACAGGCGGTGCTTGCGGTAGGCTTCGTCGGCGCCTTCACCATCGCTCGCATCGCCAAGCCAGCGGTGCCCCAGCGCCGACAAGCGCGGGTCGACCGGCTTGCCTTCGGCTTCGACAGCCCAGTGGACGCCGACCGAATCATCCCGTTCGATGTCGATCTTGCGGCGCAACCGATAGAGTTTAAGACGCTTGACCAGCGCGTCGGCCTGGTCGCTTTCGCAGTCGATCAATATGGCATCGCCGTCCGACCACAGGAAGAAATCGAACAGCACTTTTCCCTGCGCGCTGAGCAGCGCCGACCATTGCGGCGCGTCCGCCAGGACCGCCAGCATGTCCTGTGTCACCAGGCCCTGCAGAAACTGTCTTATATCCTCGGACCCGTCGCTCGCGGAAAGACGGATGATGGCGCGGTCATTAAGTCTGGTTTCGGTCATGCCATTTAGGTAGGGGTTTGCGGACAGAAAACCAAGGCGCGAGCGCCGGGCCGGGCGAAATGAAGCATTTTTTCGGCTGGCGCAGGATCAACGGACCAGAACATGACCGACAGCAAAGACCGCATCACCCTCCGACGTCCCGACGACTGGCACGTTCATTTGCGCGATGGCGCGATGCTGGAGGCGGTGGTGCCCTTTACCGCGCGGCAATTTGGTCGGGCTATCGTCATGCCCAATCTGTCGCCGCCGGTGACCAGTGCGGCCAGCGCCGCGGCCTATCGCGAGCGGATCATGGCCGCCGTGCCGGGCGGAGCCGGTTTCACCCCGCTGATGACCTGCTATCTGACCGACGATGCGGATGCGGACGATATTGCCGAGGGGCACGCGAACGGCATATTTACCGCCGCGAAACTCTATCCGGCCAATGCCACAACCAACAGCGCCCATGGCGTAACCGATGTGGCGCATATCATGCCGGTGCTCGAACGGATGCAGCAGATCGGCATGCCGCTGCTGGTCCATGGCGAGGTGACCGACGGCGACATCGATATTTTTGATCGCGAAGCGGTGTTTATCGACCGGGTGCTGGAAAAGCTGGTCCGCGACCTGCCGGGCCTGAAGATCGTGTTCGAACATATCACCACCGAACAGGCGGTTCAGTTTGTCGATGGTGCGGGTGCCAATATCGCCGCGACGATCACGCCGCACCATCTGCACATCAACCGCAACGCCCTGTTTGCCGGCGGGATTCGTCCCCATGCCTATTGCCTGCCCGTGGCCAAGCGGGAAAAGCACCGTCTGGCGCTGCGCCGGGCGGCGACCTCCGGTTCGTCCAAATATTTCCTCGGCACCGACAGCGCGCCGCACGAAATCCATGCCAAGGAATCGGCCTGCGGCTGCGCCGGTATTTTCAATGCGCCATTCGCACTGGAAAGCTATGCAGCGGTGTTCGATGAAGAAGGGGCGCTGGACCGGCTGGAGGGTTTCGCCTCGGTGCATGGGCCGGAATTTTACGGCTTGCCGCTCAATGACGCCAGAGTAACTCTGGAACGGCGCGATATTGCGGTGGACAATTCTATTGAATCGACCGGCGCCAACCTGGTCCCGTTTCACGCGGGCGCGGTTTTGCCCTGGCGAATCGCCCAGCCCTGAACCGTCAGCGCCTAGACGGATCGCGCCTTTCGCGCCGCCTTGCCGGCCAGATAGGAATCAGTCGTATAGAGCGCGATGCTGGTCCAGATCAGCACGAAGCAGACCAGATGCGACAGGGTTATCGTTTCCTTGTAGACAAAGACGCCGACGACAAACTGGATCGTGGGTGCCAGATAGTTCAAAAGGCCAATGGCGCTGAGCGTCATTTTCTTGACCGCGGAGGCAAATAGCAGAAGCGGGATCGCAGTGACGAAAGAGCCGCCGATCAGCAGCAGGTCGATTGTCCGATCATCACCGAAATGCTGAGTCACCGGAGAGGCCGGCAGGACATAGGTCAGCCAGATCAGCAGCAGGGTGAAGGGCAGAAACAATATGCCGGTTTCTGCGGTCAGCCCAACGATCGGGCCAATGTCGGCGATCTTGCGAACCAGTGCGTAGCTGCTCCAGGAGGCGGCCAGGGCAAGGCTGATCCAGAGCGTGTCGAGGGCTTGCACGGCCAGTACAGCGACTCCCACGCCGGCGATTGCGATGGCAATCCATTTCCGGCCCGAGAGCGGTTCGCCGAGGAATATTCGGCCCATGAAAACGCTGAGCAGCGGGCTGATAAAATAGCCGAGACTGGCAGCCAAGATGTGATCCTCGTGTACCGCCCAGACGTAGATCAGCCAGTTGGCGGCGATCAGGCAGGAACTGGCGAACATGGCCAGACGCAATTTGCGATCCTTCAGCGCGGTGGCCAGACCGCCGATATTTTTGCGGAAATAGAGAATGACGATGAGCAGCGGCACCGACCAGACGATTCTATGGCCAACGATTTCCAGCGCATCGACGCTCTGCAGCAGCTTGAAATAGACCGGCATCAAGCCCCAGAAGACACAGGCGATCAGCGCCTGAATCAGGCCGATTGTACCGGAGGAGCGCAGGTTGAACATGGGCAGCGCTTAGGCGGAGCGCCGCCGCCGGGCAATCAAGAAATCCTCCAAGAAATCCTCTTGCCCGGTAAAGCAGTTCGGCGGATCAGATGATGCCGCCGCCAAGCGACAGGCGAAGGGCAGAAATGCACATGACAATGATGCAGAAATACATGCCGCTGGTGCGCGACGAGATCAGGCCGAACAGCGCCCCGATCCCGGCAAAGGGCAGGATCAGCCAGTTGTGGTCCAGCCGAGCAGCGGGACCAGCCCGATAAAGGTGAGAGCGAGGGCGATGACGCCGATGAGCAGGGAGATCAGATTGAACATGGCTGTATTATAGGGATAGTGCACCCGGATTACAAGCATTTGCAAAATAATAGCGGCATAGTAGGCTTGCCGTTTGCAGGAGAAACAGGATGGCGATCGAGGATATCAGAATTGAAACGGAGCGACTGATACTGCGCCCGCCCAATGGTGACGACTTCGAAGGCTGGGCAGCCTTTCAGGCTGACCCCGATGTCACCACCTATATCGGCGGCACCAAGAGCCGCGCCGAATCATGGCGCAGCCTGTGCGGGATGGTGGGCGCGTGGCATGTGCGGGGCTATGCGATGTTTTCGGTCCTGCTCAAGGACAGCGGGCAGTGGATCGGCCGGATCGGCCCCTGGTATCCCGAAGGCTGGCCGGGCACCGAAGTGGGATGGGGGATAGCGGCCGAATTTTCCGGCAAGGGCTATGCACTGGAAGCCGCGGTTGCCAGCATGAACTATGCCGTGGATGTGCTTGGCTGGGACGATATCTGCCACACGATCGCCCCCGAGAACACGGCCTCTATCAGATTGGCGGAGCGCGTGGGGGCGACCAATCGCGGACCGACACAATTGCCCGCGCCTTTTCAGGATGCGCGGGTTGACGACTGGGGACAATCGCGCGAACAGTGGCAAGAGAACAGAAAGCAGTTCCAATAGGAGAGCATGAGCATGGCAGAAGACCGATATCTCGACCCGACCCGCGAAGCCTTTGACGCGTTCAAGGCGCTGCCCCGGGATGTACCGATCCAGATGCTCAATCTGCTGCGCTTCCACGAATCGGCACAATATCCGGCAGATCATCCCAACGCCGGCAAGGGATGGAGCGGCGCGCGTGCCTATCAGGAATATGGCAAGACCAGCGGGCCGATATTCGAGCGGGTTGGAGGCCTTATTATCTGGCGGGGCCAGATGGAATGCATGGTCATCGGTCCGGAGGACAAGCATTGGGATTCCGCGTTCATCGCTCGCTATCCCAACAGCGGCGCCTTCATGGAAATGGTCACCGATCCCGCCTATCAGAAAGCGGTGGTCAACCGGCAGGCGGCGGTGCTCACGTCCCGGCTGATCCGCTTTGGCGAAATCGACGGACCGGAGACGTTCGGGTGAAATCCCGGAATGGGACAAGAGGTTAACAACCGGTAACCGGATTAACCAGTTTCCCTAACGGAATATTAACGCTTTTTGGTGCATCTGTTCGCCGAAATTCAGGAGCAAATCGCATGTCCAAATTCAGCCGTTCCCTCTTGCTGTCTGCCGCAGCCTTCGCACTGCCTCTGTCGCTTGCCGCCTGCGGCAGCAAGGACGCGAATGACGAGGAACTGGCACAGCTGGACGACAATCTGACCTCCGACCCGGCGATGAATGACGCGCTGGAAGATGCCATCCTTGTCGATCCCGATCTGACCGATCAGGCCAATCGCAATGCGATTCGCGGCGCCAACGGGGCTGCGGACGGGTCGGTGCCACCGGGAACCGGCGAAGATGGCAGCGCAGCTGCCAACGCAGCTCTCGGCGGGAAAATGCTGAGCGCGCCGGAGCCGAAGCAAATGACATCGGACGACGAGGGATTGACGCTGGGCGACAAGGCCGAGCTGCAGGAGGCGCGCAGCAACAAGCCCGCCTGCAATGAAAAGCTGACCTATGACATGGGCTGGGCCAGCAAGATGCCGCCGGAATTTGCGGTCTATCCAAAAGCGAATCTGCAGGAAGCGGCTGGCAAATGCGACCTTCGCGTGGTCAGCTTCACCACCGCCACGCCGATCAAGAAGATTGTCGATTATTATTATACAAGGGCGAAGCGCAGCGGATATGATGCCGAATATCTGTTGCGGGGCAGCGAGCATGTTCTGGGAGGGTCAAGACCGAATAAGGCCGATGCCTATGTGATCACCCTGAACAAGCGGTCGGGCGGCGGAACCGTCGTCGATATTGTTGCCAGCAACCCGCGCTAGACGCGCATAGTAAAGGCCGGACTTCGCATTTCAAACTGTCCGGCGATCAAGGGTGGCCCGCTCCGGCCGCCCTTTTTATTCCCGGTAGCTGCCGCCGCCGTCGACGGTGACATCATTGGCGGTGGTAAAGCTGCTCAGGTCGCTGGCCAGCCAGATCATGGCGTTGGCGACTTCGATTGCCTGGCCGACCCGGTTGATCGGATGGTTGCGGTTGAACAGTTCCACGGCCTCCTCATGCGGACCGGGATAGGCGGCGAGATAGCGCTGGTACATCGGCGTGTCGATCGCGCCGGGATGGACGGTGTTGACCCGCACCGGATATTTTTCGGCGGCGCAGTGCAGCGCAAGCGATTTGCTGAGCGCGGTCACCGCCGCCTTGCTGGCGCAATAGGCAGCGAACTGGGCGCCGGGGCGTATCGCCAGCATCGAGCCGATATTGACGATCGCCCCGTCCTCGCCGCTCTCGATAATCGCAGGCAGGCCGACGCGGCAGCCGTAAAAGGTGCCCTGGAGATTGATGTCGATGGTCCGGTTCCAGCTTTCCAGCTCGACCTGGTCGACCGAACCGGGTTCGGAAATACCGGCGACATTGAACAGGGTGGTCATCTTGCCAAAGCGTTTCTTTGTGGCATCGACGGCCGCTTGCCACTGATCGAGGTCGCGGACGTCCAGTTCGACCGCATCGGCGCGGTCGCCCAGCGATGCGGCATGGTCTCTCGCCTTGCCGATCTGGATATCGGCCAGCATGACCGAGCCGCCTTCCTCGATGACGCGCTGCCCGGCGGTGCCGCCAATGCCTTCCGCGCCGCCTGAGATCAGTGCGACTTTTCCGTCCATCATGCCCATATGACTGTCCTGTTCTAAGGCCTATTTCTTGTCGAAGCGGATCGGCAGATTGGCCAGTCCGCGCAGCATCATGTTTGGTGGATAGCGCAGTTCGGCGCCTTCCTGAATCCGGATATTGTCGATGCGCTTGGCGAACTGCTGGAAGGAGACGGTCATTTCCTTGCGCGAGAGCATGTTGCCGACGCACATGTGGATGCCCTTGCCGAACGCCAGATGAGTGCGCGCATTCTTGCGGTCGACCCGGAATTCATTCGGATTTTCAAACTGCTTGGGGTCGCGGTTGGCGGCATGATAGCGCATCATCACCATCGCGCCCTTGGGCAGCATCACGCCGCCCAGCTCGGCATCGCGGTGCATCACGCGCCAGATGCCGGACGAGCCGCTCGACATGCGCAGCACTTCCTCGACCGCGTTGGGGATCAGGGAAGGGTCGTCCTGGATTTTCCGGTACTGTTCGGGGTTCGTGGCAAACAGCCGCATGCCTTCGGCCAGCGCGGCGGTGGTGGTCTCGTTGCCGGCGACCATCAGCTGCTGCACGATCGACAGCGATTCGGCATCGTCGAGCGGCCGCTCGCCATCGACCCGGGCGTTGACCAGATCGGACAGGATGTCGGCTTTCGCCTCCTTGCGGCGTTCGTCCATATTGGCCTTCAGCGCATGCTGGAATTCGACGACTTCGCGCTCGGTCTGCAGCTGCCGCTCGCGGCTCATTAAGCCGGACAGCCGGTCGACGAAGGCATTGGTCCAGCGCTTGATTGTGCCGGCGTCTGCTACATCGAGACCCAGCTGGACCGCGATCGTGCGGACCGGCATCGGAACGGCATATTCCTCGACAAATTCGCATTCGCCCTTGTCGATGAAATTGTCGATCAGCTCGTTCGACATGGCGCGGATACTGTCTTCCAGCTTGTTCACCTTGGGCATGGAGAAGGCGAGGTTGACCAGCTTGCGGAAGCGGGTGTGGACCGGCTGGTCGGCGGTCAGCAGGGTGTTCACCTGCGGCCAGCCGTCCGCCAGAATGTCCTGCAGTTCCTTGTCATTCTTCAGTTCTTCCTCGGATTTTCCGCCGGAAAGCAGAGCGTTGAAATTGTTCGAAAAGTCATCCAGCCGCCCGACCGCTTCCGAGATCAGGTCATAGTCGAGCACGACATAGGTGCCGCTCGCCTCGTCGAAGAAGACCGGGGTTTCGGCGCGCTTTTCCTCGTAGAAATCAAACGGGTCCACCAGCACGTCCGGCTGGAACAGCGATTTGGATACGGCTTCGTTCATGGCAAATTCCTGTCCAGATTAGTCGAAAGAAGGCGTCGGTTGGCCTTCTGCATTATATACCGGTCCCTCTGCATCAACCCGGTATTTGGCGCTCACCGCGTTGGTCAGTCCGAATTTGGCGATATGATCACGCATGCTGATATAATGGACATTCTTGAAATGCTGGGCCAGCGCTTCTTCGCTGGTCCATTCCTCAAACACTTCGATCCGCGCCGGATTGTCGAGGTCAGCGGACCAGCTGTAGCACAGGCACCCCTCCTGGGTCAGCGCCCCGTCTATGAAGGGCTTGCCTGTTTTAAGACATTGTTCGCGCTGTGCCGGGTCGACATCGATATGCGCCGCGATCAGTATTTTGGCCATGTTCCCAATGCTCCTAAAGCTTGTTTCCGCCGAACTGGGCGACGACCACGAATATCCTTTTGCTGTAAAGCCACTGGCCATCGATCTTGACGAATTCATCGTCATAGCGACCACCGGCAACCCGCGGCTCGCCCTTCTCGACCAATATTTCGTGGGTCTGGTAGCGGCCGGAGGCAGTATCGCCGGTTACTTCGAGGCTGGCGGGTATGCCGAGAAAGCTGACGGCGTCGAACTGGCTCATCGCGCCGTTCCAGAGATTGACGATATTGTCGCGGCCGACGACCTCGGTGCCCATCAGCGACCAGACGGCATCCTCCGCCCACAGCGCGCCCCAGTCATCAGGATCCCGGCGCAGGACGGCATCGCAATAGGCATCGTGTAATTCGCGGATCGCCAGGCGATCTTCTATCGGCCCTGAAAACATGGTCTGGTCCTCTCCCTTTTATGGGAGAGACTACACGGCAAAAGCGGCGGAAAAACAAGCTGCCATAAGTGCTAGCGGGGGTGGGTCAGTCGCCGCTGATCCGCTCGATATCGGCGCCGACCGCCGCCAGTTTCTCTTCCAGCCGCTCGTAGCCGCGGTCGAGATGGTAGATGCGCTGCAGCCGGGTCTCTCCTTCCGCCGCCAGTCCGGCAATCGCCAGGCTCATCGAGGCGCGCAGGTCGGTCGCCATCACCGGCGCGCCGGTGAGTTTCTTGACCCCGCGGACCACGGCGGTGCGACCCTTGGTCTCGATATCGGCGCCCATCCGGTTGAGCTCTGGCACGTGCATGTAGCGGTTCTCGAAAATCGTTTCGGTGAGTACGCTGGCACCGTCGGCGAGACAGAGCATCGCCATCAGCTGCGCCTGCATATCGGTGGCGAGGCCCGGATAGGGAGCGGTGGACAGGGTCAGCGGCTTGAGCTTGCCGTCGGAGGCGACCCGGATGCCCTTGGCATGGGTCTCGATCGACAGGCCGGCGTGGCGCAGTGCGTCCAGCGTTGCTTCCATTTCGTCGGCTTTGGCAGCGAGCAGATCGACTTCACCGCCGGCAATGCCGACCGCGCAGGCATAGCTGCCCGCCTCGATCCGGTCGGACATGACGCGATAGGTGCAGCCGTGCAGCCGGTCGACGCCGGAGATGGTGAGGGTGGAGGAGCCGATGCCCTCGATCTCGCCGCCCATCGCGACCAGCATATTGCACAGGTCGACAATTTCCGGTTCGCGCGCGGCGTTGCGCAGGATGCTGGTGCCGTTGGCGAGCACCGCCGCCATCAGCGCATTTTCGGTGGCGCCGACCGAGACCACCGGAAAGGTGAAGTCGCCGCCGGGCAGGCCGCCGTCGGGTACCCGGGCGATGACATAGCCGCTGGTGGTTTCGATGCTGGCGCCGAGCGCTTCGATGGCCTTCAGATGCAGGTCGATCGGGCGGTTGCCGATCGCGCAGCCGCCGGGTAGCGAGACCCGGCATTCGCCAGCGCGGGCCAGCAGCGGGCCGAGCACCAGGATCGAGGCGCGCATCTTGCGGACGATATCATAGGGCGCTTCGGTCGAGGTGATCCGGCCGGCCTTGAGCGTCATCACTCGCCCGAAATCCTCGGGTCGTGCGCCTTCGATGGTGGTGGATACGCCGAGCTGGTTGAGCAGATGGCCGAAACTGTCGACATCGGCCAGCCGCGGCAGATTGCGCAGGGTGACCGGTTCGTCGGTCAGCAGCGCGCAGGGCAGCAGGGTGAGAGCGCTGTTCTTGGCGCCGGAAATGGGGATGGTGCCGGACAGCCTGTTGCCGCCGCGTATCGAGATAATATCCATGGACTAGCATTTACCGCAAATGACGAGGCAGGCAAGCCCATTGAACCCGAGCCGCGGGGACAATGGCATATCGACGCTAGTTTCGCAGCAGCCCGAGCGCCGCATAAGCGGCTTCCACCGTCGGCCGAGCCAGCGCCGAAGCCTTTTCCGAACCGTCGCGCAAGATCGCGTCGATCGCAGCCGTGTCCTTCCGCAATTCCTCGAAACGGTGCCGGATCGGCGACAGCGTGCTGACCGCCAGATCGGCAAGCGCCGGTTTGAAATCGCCAAAGCCCTTACCGGCATAGTCGGCGAGCACATCTTCCTGAGACTGATCGGCGAGCGCGGCGTAAATGCCGACCAGATTTCTTGCTTCCGGCCGCTCGGCGAGATCCGCGAGATTGTCGGGCAGCGGCTCGGGATCGGTCTTTGCCTTCTTGAGCTTGCGGGCAATCGTGTCGTCATCATCGCTCATATTGATCCGGCTGAGATCGGATGGGTCGGACTTGCTCATCTTGGCATTGCCATCGCGCAGGCTCATGATCCGGGCCGCGCTTTTGCCGATAAACGGTTCGGGCAGGACAAAGGTTTCGGTGCCGGTGTCGCTGTTAAATTTGGAGGCAATATCCCGCGCCAGTTCCAGATGCTGCTTCTGGTCCTCGCCAACAGGGACATGCGTTGCCTGATAGACCAGCACGTCGGCGGCCTGCAGCACCGGATAGCCGTAAAGGCCAAGCGAGGCGCGCTGCTTGTGCTTGCCGGATTTCTCCTTGAACTGGGTCATCCGGTCGAGCCAGCCCATCGGCGTATTGCAGATCAGCATCCAGGCCAGCTCGGCATGCGCGGGAACCCGGGCCTGGTTGAACAGGATCGACTTGTCCGGATCGATGCCGGCGGCAACCAGCACCGCAACCATGTTACGGCAATTGGCCGACAGTTCAGCGGGGTCGTTATGGACGGTAATCGCATGCATGTCGGCGAGAAAAAACAGGCATTCGCTCTCATCCTGCATCTTCACCCAGTTCTTGATCGCGCCGAGATAATTGCCGAGATGGAGATTACCCGTGGGCTGGATGCCCGATACCGTGCGCATGTCTTAACTTCCTTCTTTTGCGGCTGCTTCTGCCGCTTTCTTCTTGGTCAGCATGGTGATCTTGTCGCGGTCTATCGCTCCGGTCAGCCACGCGAGCGCGGCATAAACCAGTCCGCCGACGCTGACCAGAGCTGTGATCGATCCGAGCCTTTGCCAGATGGTGCCATCGTAGAGGCCCTCGCCGACCGGCGCGGCATAGACCAGCACCACGGCCATGCCCGCGGCCGACAGGGTGATCCGCCCGATCCGGATCAGCAATGTCCATTCCAGATGAAAATGGCCGCGCCGGTGCAGCATGGTGTAGAGCATCGCGCAATTGCACCAAGCCGCTGCGGCACCGGCAAAGGCGAGACCCGTGATGCCATAGAAAGGAATCAGCAGCAGGTTGAGCGCGATGTTGACGAGCAGCGAGATGGCAGCGGTATAGACCGGCGTCTTGGTATCCTTGCGGGCGAAGAAGCCGGGGATAAGTACCTTGACCAGCACATAGGCGGGCAGGCCGACGACCAGCGCTGCTACGACGGCAGAAGTGGTCTCGCCATCGCCGGCGGTAAAATTGCCGCCGACATAGAAAGAGGTGACCAGCGGACCGGCAGCGAAAAACAGCGCGATCGCGGCCGGGATGGTGAGCAGCATGCCGAGTTCGATGGCGTTGCTTTGCAGCCGCTGCGCGCCGCCAAGATCATCCTTGGCGATGAAACGCGACAGCGCCGGGAGGATCGCGGTGCCAAGGGCGATGCCGATAATGCCGAGCGGCAGCTGGTTCAGCCGGTCCGCCATCGCCAGATAGACGAACGATCCTTCCGGCAGGCGCCCGAGGAAGAACAGGTCGATGAAGCGGCTGATCTGGTAGATTCCGGCACCGAACACCGCCGGCAGGATGAGGATGCCGAGTTCCTTCACATCGGCGTTGAAGCGCGGCATCTTGAGCGGAAAGCGGAACCCCGTCTTGCGCGCCCAGTAATAGAGCCATAGCATCTGCATCAGTCCGGCCGCAGCGACGGCTATCGCGAGAAAATAGGCGGTCTGGCGCGGGTCATTGCCGTCGTTGAACCAGTAGGAGGCAAGCAGGGCGGTGATCATGCAGATATTGAGCATGATCGGTGCCGCTGCCGCTGCCGCGAACCGGCTGAGCGAATTCAATATTGCGGCGAACAATGTCGTGACGCTGATCAGCGCGAGATAGGGAAAGGTGATCCGGGCGAGCGAAATCGAAAAGCCGCTCGTCCGTCCGCCTCTGCCGAAATCATCGATCAGCCAGATGATGCCCGGCATGGCCAGCATCATGATCGCGGAAAAGACGAGCAGCAGCGGCACGAATACCGAAAGCACCTCGATTACGAATGTCTGTGCAGCCGTCCGGTCTTCATCCGCTTCCATCTTGCGGTTGAACAGGGGGACGAAGGCCGCCGAGAAGGCGCCTTCCGCGAACAGGCGGCGGAAAATATTGGGCAGCTGAAAGGCCAGCTGCCACGCATCGGCGGCTGCGCCGGCACCGAGAATCCGGGCCAGCATGACATCGCGCAGAAAGCCGAAAATCCGGCTGACCAGTGTCAGCCCGGCGATGATTCCAGTGGATTTCAGCAGGTTCATGCCTGCCGCCCTAGCAAGAGGACTTAGGCGTTACCAACGGGTTGCTCGCCCGATTGCTGTGCCGCCATCTGTTCGCGCTGTTGCATGTAGAGCGCCGTGAAATCGATCGGCTCCAGCAGCAAAGGCTGGAATCCGGCGTCGCGCACGGCATCGGAGATGATCGCCCGGGCAAAGGGGAACAGAAGCCGCGGGGCTTCGGCAAACAGAAACGGATGCGCCTGCTCTTCCGAGATATTGCGCAGGCCGAACAGGCCGCAATAGAGCAGCTCAATGGCGAAGGCGACGCCCTCGTCCGCTTTTGCGGTGACGTCGATCTTCAGTTCGACTTCATGGACTTCGTCGGAAACCTGCGAAGAACCGATGTTGAACTGCACATCAATCTGAGGCTGTGCGTTCCACTGGTACACGTCCGGCGCGTTGGGATTCTCGACCGAAAGGTCTTTCACATATTGCGAGATCACGCCGATCTGTGGCTGCGTGTCCGCACCGTTTGCCATCGGGTCGGGGGTCGTCACATTTCCGGCAGGGTTTGCTTCGGATTCACTCTTGTCATTCTCGTCAGCCATCGGGCCTGTCCTTTCGGAAAATCAGTCTAACATGTCCTTTGGCGCATATTGCTGCGCCGTTCGCTGCGCGCCTAGCAGGGGACGCAGGCAAGGGCAATGAAAGAGTAAGCCGCTTTGATGGTCCCCGACAGGCGCGGAGGGAGGACTAAGCGCAGGTTCACAAATCGGGCCGTAGAAAGGGCTGACCGATTGCGGCAAAGCGGCTTTTCCACTAATGCCATTTGAAACCGCGCCTGTTTCTGCCTATGTATAGGGCCAAAGAAAAGATTGGATAGTGAAGTGACCATCGAAATCGTATTATTGGCTATGGTAGCGGCTTTTCTAGGCTTGCGTCTTTATTCCGTGCTGGGCAAGCGCAGCGGCCATGAGCAGGAACATATGCCACGCAATATCGAGCCGCGCGGCGGTGACCGCCGGCCACTGGACGACGCCAAACCCCATGTTCCCGATATCGTGCCCGCACCGGCCGGAACGCCCAATATGGTCTATGACAGCAGCGCCGAAGCCGGCATGCGGGAAATCCTTGCCGCCGACCGCAATTTCGATGTCGGCCGGTTCGTGGAGGGCGCGCAAGCGGCCTATACGATGATCCTGGAAGCCTTCTGGAAGGGCGACAAGGAAGAATTGAAATCCCTGTGTGACGAAGATGTTTACGAAAGCTTCGTCGAAGTCATCGACGCGCGCGAAGAACGGGGCGAAATTCTCGAGAACCAGCTGGTGCGAATCGACAGTGCGCGCATTTCGGCGGCGGAATATCGTCGGCCGGTGGCGCGCATCACGGTGCAATTTGATGCCGATATTGCAGCGGTCGTCAAAGACAAGAAGGGCAACCTGATCGGCGGCTCGCTTTCCGATGCAGCCGAGACCCACGATGTCTGGACCTTCAGCCGCGACCTGTCCAGCGCCGACCCCAACTGGCTGCTCGACGAAACCGATGAGGCCTGATCTCGGGTCGCGCCGCTTCACTATCATGAAAATCGGGGCGCTTGGCGCGGCCATGGCTATGGTCAGCGCCTGCTCCATGTCGATCATTCCGCAAGGTACGGCGCGCGGTCAGGCTCCGCCACCGGCCGCCCAGAAAGAGAGCGAATGGGTGAAGGGCGAAACCCCCGCCGCCACTCCGCAGTTGCCATACAGGAACGGCGCGCCGCCTCGGTTTCAGCCGGTCGATTCCGCTCAACTCGTAAAAATCGGGGATGACCCCGGCCGGGCCACCGGTGCCGGTGTCGCCCTTGGGCCGGATATCGCCAGCCTCAATCTGGCCGATGCCAAGGCGGCTTCCGCGCTGCAGTCTTTCCGCACCAGCTGTTCCTCGCTGGTCCGGCGCGAGGACAATAGCGGACTGACGACGGGCTCCGACTGGCAATTGTCGTGCGACGCGGCCCAGAGCTGGCCGGACCAGAATGCCGCCCGCTTTTTTGCTTCCTATTTCGAAACCGTGCAGGTCGGCGATGGCAAGGCTTTTGCCACCGGCTATTTCGAACCGCAGATCAACGGATCGAGAGTCCGGACTGGCAGATCTCAGGTGCCGATCTACCGGCGGCCCGACAATCTGCTCGACGTCGATCTCGGCCTGTTTTCAGAGGAGCTGAAAGACAAAAGAATCCGCGGCAAGGTCGACGGGACCAAATTGGTGCCGTTCGAGGACCGGGCGCAGATCGATGACGGCGCGCTCGCCGGACAGGGGCTCGAACTCGCCTGGGCAGAGGATTATATCGAGCTGTTTTTCCTGCAGATTCAGGGCAGCGGGCGTCTGGCGCTGCCCGACGGGTCGATCATGCGGATCGGCTATGCCGGACAGAATGGCCAGGATTATACCGGAATCGGCAAGCTGATGCGCGAACGCGGGCTGCTCGCCGACGGCAAGACCAATATGCAGGGCATCGTCGAATGGCTGCGGGCGCATCCGCAGGAAGGCATGAAGATCATGCGCGAGAACAGGAGCTATGTCTTCTTTCGCGAGCTGACCGGGCCCGGCCCGCTCGGCGCGATGGGGCATCCGGTGGTTGCCCGCACTTCGGTGGCCGCCGACCGGATGTTCGTGCCGCTCGGCGCACCGGTCTTTCTCGACATGGCGCACGATATTGCCGACGGCCTGTGGGTGGCACAGGACACCGGCGGTGCGATCAAGGGCGCCAACCGCTTTGATACATTCTGGGGCGCAGGCGAGCAGGCCGCGCAGATCGCGGGCGGCATGTCCTCCAGCGGGCAGGCGCTGCTGTTCCTGCCCAAGGGAACGGTCGCCAGGCTGGTCGCGGCGCGCCGAAACCCGGGCCAGTAGCCATGGCGGACCGGCCCCTTACCGCCGGTGAAAAGGCGCTCTGGCAGAAAGTGATCGAAACCGTCGAGCCGCTCGACAAGGCCAGCATCCAGCGAATCGAACGCCTTCCGGTCGCCAAGAAACCGCGCGATCTGCAGGGACCGATCACGGCGGAAAGCTTTGGTGGCAAGCCAGGCACCGCAGTGCCGCTGCGCGAGCAGAAGCCGGTCCCGACGCGCCACGGGCTCGATGGCGGCTGGGACCGTCGCCTCGCCAAGGGCATGGTACAGCCCGATGTTACCGTCGATCTGCACGGCTACACGCTGTCATCGGCGCACGGGCGCCTCGATGGCGCGCTGCAGCTCAGTATTGCCGCTGGCCATCGCGCGATCCTGCTGATCACCGGCAAGGCGCGCAACGATGACGAACGCCGCCGGGAAGGGGGACGCGGCGCGATCCGGGCGGCGATTGCCGACTGGCTGGCCGCTTCCCGCCACGCCTCGCATATCGCTGCGGTGCGCCGGGCCCATCCGCGGCACGGCGGGGCGGGCGCGCTCTATATTATATTACGCCGACGGCGCTGAGCAGAGCTTCAGGTCAGTGACCGCACGACAATCAGCGCGAATATTTTCGCCAGCTGCTCGAGATCATCGACCGCCACGGCCTCGTCGAGCTTGTGCATCGTCGCGTTGCACAGGCCGAATTCGACGACCGGCATGATCTTCGCCAGAAAGCGGGCGTCTGAGGTTCCGCCCGAGGTGGACAGTTCAGGATCAATACCGGTCACTTCGCGGATCGCGCCGGCGATAATGTCGGAAAAGTCGCCCGGCGGAGTCAGAAACGGTTCGCCGGAAATAATCGGCTTCAGTTCGCCGCCGTGCCGTTCGACAATCTCCTGCACCATGGCGCTGAGGCTTTCACCGCTGTGCCGATCGTTGAAGCGGATCGACAGGCGGCCCTCCGCCTTGGCCGGGATCACATTATGCGCCGGATTGCCGACGTGAAGGTCGGTGAATTCGATATTGCTCGGCTGGAACCAGTCGGTCCCCTCGTCCAGCTGCAGCGAGTCGATCTCGCTCAGGATCTTGCCCAGCCTGGTGATCGGATTGTCGGCATTGTGCGGATAGGCGACATGGCCCTGCGTGCCGTGGACGGTGATCCACATGTTGACCGAGCCGCGCCGCCCGATCTTCATCATGTCGCCGAGCCGGTGGACCGAGGTTGGCTCGCCAACCAGGCACAGATCCGGGACGATGGCATGCCTGGCCATATAGTCCATCAGCGCCACCGTGCCGAACCGCGCCGGTCCTTCCTCGTCGCCGGTGATGATCAGGCTGATCGTGCCGAGATCCGGGGGAAGCAGATGCAGGGCGCTGACAAAGGCGGCGATGCTGCCCTTCATGTCGACGGCGCCGCGGCCGTGGAGCAGATCACCGCGCACTTCCGGGACGAACGGGTCGGTCTGCCAGCCCTGACCAGGCGGTACGACATCAAGATGTCCGGCATAGGCGAAATGGCGCGAGCCGGCCGGTCCCTTGCGGATCGCGAAAAGATTTTCGACGGGGCCGTCCGGTGCCTCGCCGGCGATGAAGCGCGTGACGGCAAAGTCCAGCGGTGCCAGAATCGCTTCCATTTCGTCAAATACGCCGCCGGTGGCGGGGGTGATGCTGGGCTGTGCGATCAGACGCTGGGCGAGCTCGAGAGCGGTCGGTGCGGTCATCGGCCGGGACTCAGGCTTCAGCCGCTTCCGGCTGTTCGAGCCGTTCGATCACCCATGGCTCCTCCTCGGCCGCCTCCATCCATTGCGCGGTCCACTCGTGGTCGAGGATCGTCTGCATATAGCTGGTGGCGAATCCGGGCAGGCGAAAGCCGTAGGTCTGGAAGCGAGACACCACCGGTGCATACATGATGTCGGCAGCGCCATAGGTGCCGAACAAAAACGGTCCGCCACCGCCAAAGCGGGCACGCGCTTGCGCCCACAGCTCGATGACGCGGGCGGCGTCGGCCAGGACCTCGTCGCTGAACGAGAGGCCCTCGTAAATCTTCCGTGTGTTCATCGGGCACTGGCGGCGCAGCGCCAGAAAGCTCGAGTGCATTTCCGCCGCCATCGAACGGGCCATGCCGCGGGCGGTCTCGTCCTTTGGCCAGAAGCGGTCGCGGTGGGTCTTGTCGGCCAGCCAGTCTATGATCGCCAGACTGTCCCAGACCACGGTCTCGCCGTCCCACAAGATCGGCACCTTGCCGCCCGAGGGCGCAAAATTCTCGCTCTCCCGGACATGATCCCAGTCGTCGCCAAAGAGCGGCACGGTAAGTTCCTCGAAGGACAGGCCGGACTGCTTGCACGCCAGCCAGCCGCGCATCGACCAGCTGGAATAGGCTTTGTTTCCGATTATCAGTTTCATAGATTGCCCCATAACCAAATATGATCAGCGGTGTCGAGCAAAGGCTGGTCGGGCAGGGTGCCGTTGCCTCAGCTCTGCACAGCCTCCAGAACCGCCAGCCGCAATTCGTCTATCCCCTGTTTCTTCTCCGAAGAAGTGAGCAGCAGGTCCGGATGGGCGGCGGGATGTTTCTTGGCAATCGCCGCAACCTTCTCAGCGGTTGCGTCGAGGTCTTCCTGCTTGACCTTGTCCGCCTTGGTCAGCACCACCCGGTAGCTGACCGCAGCCTTGTCGAGCATTTCCATCACTTCTTCATCGACCGGCTTGATGCCATGGCGCGAATCGATCAGCACGAAGGTCCGTTTCAGAACCGCGCGGCCGCGCAGATAGTCGTTGATCAGGAAACGCCATTTCTGGACCACTTTTGGCGGCGCCTTCGCAAAGCCATAGCCCGGCATGTCGCAGATGCGGAAGATCAGCGGGTCGCCGACATCGAAGAAATTGAGTTCCTGGGTCCGCCCCGGCGTGTTCGATGTCCGGGCCAGCCCGTTGCGGTTGGTCAGCGCATTGATCAGCGACGACTTGCCGACATTGGAGCGGCCGGCAAAGGCAATTTCCGGGACCTTCGGGTCCGGCAGAAACTGCAATTGCGGCGCACTTTTCAGGAAGCTGATCGGGCCGGAGAACAGCTTCGGATGGAGCGGTGTCATGCTTCGGCCTTGTCAGCGGCTGCCTTGCGGGCTTTCTCTTCCGCTTCCTTCGCCATCGCTTCCTTCATCTGCGGATGGCGCGAGTAGAGCCATTTCTGCTGCAGGATGGTCAGCGTGTTCGACACGGTCCAGTAGAGCTGCAGACCGGCGGCAAAGGGCGCCATGATGAAGACCAGGATCCACGGCATGATGCTGAAAATCTGCTTCTGCATCGGATCCATCGGTGCCGGGTTCAGCTTGAACTGCAGGTGCATGGTGATGCCCATCAGGATCGGCAATATGCCGACCGCGAGGAAGGTCGGCGGATCGAACGGCAACAAGCCGAACAGGTTGACCGGGGTCAGCGGATCGGGCGCGCTGAGATCCTTGATCCACAGGATGAACGGCTGGTGACGCATTTCAATCGACAGCATCAGCACCTTGTACAGAGCGAAGAAGATCGGGATCTGCAGAAAGATCGGAAGACAACCGGAAAGCGGATTTGCCTTCTCGTCCTTGTACAGCTGCATGATGGCTTGCTGCTGCTGCTGTTTGTCGTCCTTATACTTTTCCTGAATCTTTTTCATCTTTGGTTGCAACGCGCGCATCTGGGCCATGCCAGCGAACTGTTTCTGGGCGATCGGGAACATGATCCCGCGAACGATGAAGGTCATCAGAATGATCGCCACACCGAAATTCCCGACCAGCTTGAACAGCCAGTTCAGCAGATAGAAGAGCGGCTTTTCAAACCAGTAGAACCAGCCCCAGTCGATCGCCCGGTCGAGATTGATAATGCCGAATTCGTCCTGATATTTTACCAGAACCGCATTTTCCTTCGCGCCGGCGAACAGCCGGGTTGTGGTCTTCAGCTGCTGGCCGGGTCCGATGATCTGCGGATTCTTTTTCGCAATCTCGGCCTGGAAGATTTCGCTTCCGCCAGAACGGAAGCGGCCCTCGACACTGGAAATATCGTCCGGGACCAGAGCGCTCAGCCAATATTTGTCGGTAAAGCCCAGCCAGCTGACATCATTGTCATAGCTGTTGGTTCCGGCGACGGCAGAGGTGCCGAACAGGCTGGCGAAAAATCCGGGCTCCTGGCCAGCCAGATTCTTGTAGTCCACGTCATAATTGGCCGCGCCATCATAAACACCGACCGGACCGGAATGGATGGTCCATGTGCTCGCCTCGCTGGGCGGGATATTGTTGAGATCCCGTTTCCGGTTGATCAGCCCATAGGGTCTGAGCGCAACGGGATTTTCACCGCGGTTGGTCACGCTCTGCTCGCTGGTGATCAGATAGTCCGAATCGATCGACAGTTTTATCGTGTAGCTCTGGCCGGTCTCGTTGGACCAGCTCAGGGTGACGGGCGTTTCCGGTGTCAGCTTGCTGCCGTCGGTGCTCCAGACGGTATTGTCGTCCGGCACGGCAACGCCCTGACCGGCCCAGCCAAAACGGCTGAAATAGGCGTCTTCGGTTCCCGAAGGGGCGAACAGGCGAACCGGCTTGCTGTTCTTGCTCATGTCGACGGTATGATCGCTCAGCGTGAGGTCATCGATGCGCCCGCCCTTCAGGTTGATCGAACCCTTGAGGCGCGGTGTGTCGATCAGAACCCGGGGATTTTCCCGCAACACGGTGGCCAGAGGCCTGATTTTTGCGGACGCCGGAGCGGCGGCAATGTCCGTGCCGTCTGCGGTCGAACCGGTAGTGGAAGAGCCGGTGCCGGCGGGAACCTGGTCGGTGGCCGGGACGTCAGCCTGCTCGACTGCCTCGTTCTTGTTGGCCATGTCCGGGAAAAACCGTTCCATCATCAGCGGCCAGCCGAACAGAATGATACCGGTGAGGAGCACCGCCATGATGATATTGCGCTTGTCGTCCACTATTTCGTCCCGCTTTCGGCCATTTGTTGCAAATAGGATCGGTGTATGAGGGTATCAAGGCACCGGGTCATAACCCGAGCCACCCCAAGGATGGCAGCGCAATAGCCGTTTAGCCCCCAGCCAGCTACCCCTAATTGCACCGTGTTTCTCGATCGCCTCGATCGTATAAGCGCTGCAGGTCGGCATATAGCGGCAAGTCGGAGGCAGAATCCGCGAAGGGCCCCATTGCCAGCACCGTACGCAGAAGATCAAGACGGTCCTGAGCATCGCTAGCCCAGCTTTTTTGCCAGATGTTTCAGGCCCTTTTCCAGATCGGCTTGCAAGGCCGCGAAATCGGCTTCCGCGTCGGCCTTGCGGCCAATCATGATATGGTCGACGCCGGCGATGCCGTGACCGGGCAGGGCGGCAGCGAGCAGCGCACGAAACCGCCGCTTCATCCGGTTGCGCGCAACGGCATTGCCAATTTTCTTGGTAACGGTGATGCCGTAGCGGATGGTTTGCGCGGGGACGGGATGATCGTCGCGCCGTCTGTGTGCCAGCAGCACGAAACTGGTGGTTACGAATCGCTTGCCGCGGTTGGCGGCGAGAAAATCCGGACGTTTGCGAATCACTTCGATGGGCCGGCTTGCACCGGCGGTTGCCAAATCGGAGGGCTGACGCTCTTCGTCTAGAGGATTCGGCGATAGACGTGCTTCGCCAGGCGCAGCACGATCGGTCACTTTGGTTTTAGGCAGAGAGCTTCTTGCGGCCACGGGCACGGCGGGCAGCCAGCACTTTGCGGCCACCAACAGTGGCTTTGCGGGCGCGGAAACCATGGCGCCGTTTGCGGACCAGGCGGCTCGGTTGAAATGTACGCTTCATCGCGAATATCCTACGTCAAAATTTCGATAAAAAAGGCCGCCAAAAGCTGCGGCCGATACGTTGTGGCTGCGATTAGGCAGGCAGGGGCGGAAAGTCAAGCGTTTGCGCTATACTTTCTTGCCCCGATTGCCGGTCTTCACCTTGCCGAGAATGGGGAGTTCAAAATCGTCGGGCAGAGTCTTGTGATGCCTTCTGCGCATCGCCCAGTCGGTCCATTTGCCATATTGGGGGAACCGCCGCTTGAAATCGACATAGCGTTTCTTGGCCCAGCGCGAATTTTGCAGGACCAGAGCCAGGCCGATCGGAAAGACGATGATGAAACCGGGGCCGGGAATCGCGCCGATGATCGGGGAAATAATGATCAGTATGAAGCCGATGACCGAAAGCAGGAATCGGGAGCCGGCAGTATATTTCCGACGTTTTTTTTCTAATCTATCGTCCATCGTCTTCCATTTGGTGCTTCACAGCAGCACGCGCAAGCGCGCTACGCTTTTTTAGCGAGCCGACGCAATTATCGTCCCTTAAGATGCACCGGGCGTGAATGGCGGATGGATATAATTAGTGAAGCAGCTGGAAGCGCGCCATGTCGTGGCGGGAGAGACGCAATTGTTCGGAAAAGGACACACTGTTGGTCAGCGCGTAAAAGGCCTGTGCAGCGGGAAGCGGCACGCCCATGTCGGTATAATAGTCGAGATATTCGGCATGGACGGGATCGCTGGCCGGATAGTCCCTCGCCTCGCGACCGTTTTCGTCCATCCAGCTGTGGACAACGAATTCGGCATCGGGGTGGGCGGTGCGCGTCACACCGGCCAGAAACAGCTCCACCGCGCCGGATCGGACCGAGCCTTGCGCCGGCACATTGGTGCTGATTCCCGCGCGGCGTATCATCCGGGCCAGGCGAAGATTGGCTTCTTCATCCACCGATCCGTCGCAATCGAGCATTTCGATCCGCCGGATGGCGGGAAAATCCCTGATCATCTGGCGAAAAAGCGCGGGCGTATAGCTGTCCACGGTACCGGTCATTTCCACCGTGTCCGCTGCAATCACGCGGAACGGGCCATATTGGCCATGAGCGACGCTGGCCGGCGTCGCCCGGGCATCGGGCTCATGCAGGTCATATTCGAAAATCTCGACCGTTTCGGTGACGGTATAGCTGCTCGCGCTTTGGGCGGACTGGGTCGGGAGCAGCAGCATTGCGCAGAGCAGCAGGGCGGTGATCGGCAGGCCGTGGCGGCTGCCCGCAGCGCCATGATCTGCAATCTTGTCTGACGGGTTGCTCCAGTTCATGGATTATTCCTGCACCACTGCCGCTTGCGAAAGTGTGAGGGGGCTTGGTTGCAACGATATTAACCCGATTCGCGGTCCGATCTCCGCGTGCCTTGACGGTTGCGGTCAGGCGACTGTTGACGCTCGACTCGCTTCGCTGGCGGCGTCAGAGTTTCGGACATGAAATTGGGGCAGCCATGATGGTCGCGCTGGTTCAGACGGTGGCCTATCTCGGACTGGAGGCGCGGGGGGTGGAAGTGCAATGTCAGGTTGCACCGGGCTTGCCTGCATTCAACGTGGTGGGGCTGCCGGACAAGGCGGTCGCGGAGAGCCGGGAGCGGGTACGCGCGGCGATCGCGGCGATGGGGCTTTCGCTGCCGCCCAAGCGAATCACGGTGAATCTGTCGCCCGCCGACCTGCCGAAGGCCGGCTCGCACTACGACCTGCCGATCGCGCTGGCACTGCTTGGCGCCATGGGCATTATCGATGCCGAGACGCTGGCAAGCTATATCGTGGTGGGCGAACTGTCGCTGGACGGACGCCTGGCGGCTACCCCCGGGGTGCTGCTGGCCGCGCTCCATGCCTCGGCCAACAATCTGGGCCTGATCTGCCCGGCCTTGCAGGGGCCGGAAGCGGCCTGGGCCGGAGATGTGGAAGTGCTGGCTCCGGCTGACCTGCTGGCGCTGCTCAACCATTTCAAGGGTCAGTCGATATTGACGCCGCCCGAAACCGGTGCCGCTCCCGAACCCGAATATGGGCCGGACCTGAAGGACGTAAAGGGACAGGAAACCGCCAAGCGGGCGCTGGAAATTGCTGCCGCTGGCGGACATAATCTGCTGATGAACGGTCCGCCGGGGTCGGGGAAATCGCTGCTCGCGTCCTGTTTGCCAGGGATATTGCCGCCCCTCTCGCCGGCCGAAGCGCTGGAGGTGTCGATGGTGGCGTCGGTCGCAGGGACGCTGGAGGGCGGGCAGATGTCCCGCCAGCGGCCGTTCCGCGCGCCGCATCACAGCGCCTCGATGGCGGCGCTGGTCGGTGGTGGGCTGAAGGTTCGTCCCGGCGAAGTCAGCATGGCCCATCTCGGCGTGCTGTTCCTCGACGAACTGCCGGAATTCCAGCGACCGGTGCTCGATTCGCTGCGCCAGCCGCTGGAAACGGGAGAAGTCAGCGTGGCGAGGGCCAATGCACATGTCACCTTCCCGGCCCGGGTGCAGATGGTTGCCGCGATGAATCCGTGTCGCTGCGGTCATCTGGGGGATGCCGCGCTCGCCTGTTCGCGAGCGCCGCGCTGCGCCGCCGACTATCAGGCGAAAGTCTCCGGGCCGCTGCTCGACCGGATTGACCTGCATATCGAGGTGGAGGCCTTGTCGGCAGCAGATCTCACCATGCCCCCGCCGGCAGAGGGCTCCGCAGCAGTGGCGGCACGGGTCGCAGCGGCACGGCTGGTTCAGCAGCAGCGCTACGCCGATCTGGAGATAAGGACCAATAGCGAAATCGATGGCGAGGCGCTGGAGAAATATGCAACGCCGGACGAGCCCGGCCAGCGATTGCTGGCCCAGGCGGCGGAAGCGATGCGGCTATCGGCCCGCGGCTATACCAGGGTCTTGCGGGTGTCGCGCACGATCGCCGATCTTGCGGGTTCGGATGCGGTGGGCCGGATCCATGTGGCGGAAGCGCTCAGCTATCGGCGACAAGCGCCGCGCAACTGATTCGGCGGCTGGGCGGACGGCGGCTCAGGCTGCCTTGTCACCCTCGTTCAGTTCCAGCGGGATTGCCATTTCGTTCATGTTCACCGTCGACTTGGCGAGATTGGGCGATTTGCTGCTGCGGTGCTTGAACTTGCCGTCGACATGGCCGCCCTGTTCGATCGTAACATTTTCATAGGTGACGTCGCCGCCAATGCGAGCGGTCGAGGCGATGGCAAGATCGCCGGCGTCGATCGATCCTTCGACCGACCCCGACAGGCTGGCATTCTGGGCAACGATCGCGCCCTTGATCTTGCTCGAGGGGCCCTGGACCAGCGACAGGCATTTCACGTCGCCAACCACTTCGCCGTCGATATGCAGGTCGACCTTGGATTCGATATTGCCGGTGATGACGATGCCGTCACCGATGATGGAAAAGCTCGAGCCGCTGGTGCCGCTGCTTCTAGCCACGGCTGGCGCCTGGCTGGGTGCGGCCTGGTGCTTTGGCCCGTTGTCGTGCGATGGCTTTGACCTTGAGAACATCTGTATTCGCCTCCAAAAATGGCTGGGGGTTGATGGCGCGTCCGTTCAGCCGCACCTCGAAATGCAGGTGCGTCCCGGTCGAGCGCCCCGTGCTTCCCATTGCCCCCAATTGTATGCCCTGTTCGATTCTCTGGCCAGCAGCCACGTCGATTCGCGACAAATGCGCATAGCGCGTCATCAATCCGTTGCCATGGGTGATTTCCACGGCCTTGCCATAGCCGGATTTCCATCCCGCGTGCGTCACCCGGCCACCGGCGGCAGCGAGAATCGGCTGGCCCTTCGGCCCCTTGAAATCGATGCCGCTGTGCATGGCGCCGCCGCCGGTGAACGGATCGCGGCGATAGCCATAGCTGCTCGTTATCATTCCGGTGCTGGAAGGCTTGCCGGACGGGATCGCAATCAGGGTCCGTTCCAGTGCATCCATTCGCAGGAGTGCAAGATTGAGCCGTTCGAGCGTGGGGTGCAGATGCTGGTCTTTTTCCCGGAAAAAGGGAATCAGCGGCCCGCCCATCGCATCGGTGGAATTTTTCGCCAGCCTGTCTGGATTCAGCCCGAATTTCCGAATCGCTTCCGCTGCCTGTTCGGTGCGCTGGATTGCGGCTGATGTCAGTCGCCGGGCGAAGAGAATCTGCCGGGCCTCGATCTGGGCAAGATGGGCGGCCTCGGGGAAAGCGGCGCTGATCTTGCGGGTATTTTCGGACAGTTCCTCGTCGCTTTGGTTCTGTTTCGAAGCCGTTGGCGGTTCGCCAACAAACTGTTCCGTCATCTGGTCGAGCACGTCCTGGCGCTGCTTCAGCTCGGCAGCAACCCCCTCGATCGACTGCTTATAGGTGGCAACACGGTTTTCCGTGCTGTTCACGGCAGCCTCTTTCTGTGCAAGCGCCATGCGTTCCCCGCTGACGGTCAGCTGGTTGACCATCATCGCCAGCGTGACAATCAGCCAGAAGGCCAGAGCGGCCGCGACCGAATAAAATACACGCTTCTGCAATGTCGCCGATATGGTGAGAAAGCGGACCTGTCCGTGCGATCGCATGAAAAACTCGCGATCCGTAAACATATGGTCCAGCCGGGCCTTTAGCCCTTGCTTGGTATTGTGTCTGTGCATGACCCGCCGTTGTTATTCGTAATCCCCGCAGAGCAGCTAGCAGAGGGCAGGAGGGCTGGCGAATCGCAGAGGGGCGACTCGTGACGAGTCGAACGACTCATGGGGTGAATTGCGCTATTCGATGGAACTCGTCGTTCATTACGGCGTTGTGGCGAATCGATTCTGGCACTGATCCTCTATTTCCGGCTGCAACTATTTCGAGATTTTGGGTTAAATTGCCGGCGGCGTCATGCTAGCAGCCCCCCTATGACAGAACCTGCACAACTGATTACCGATATGGGCCGCAAGGCTCGCGCTGCCTTCTCCCAACTGACCGGAGTGAGCGATGCGCAAAAGTCCACTGCTCTCACGGCTGCCGCGCGCCACTTGCGCGCCAGCGAGCAGAATATTTTGGAAGCCAATCAGCGCGACATGGCAAGCGCGCGCGACCGTGACCTGAGCGATTCAATGCTCGACCGGCTGATGATCGACGCGGAACGGCTCGAAGCCATTGCCGCGGCCGTCGAGCATGTGGGCAAACTTCCCGATCCGGTCGGACAGGTCATTGATCGCTCCGAACGACCCAACGGCCTTGTGATGGAGCGCGTCCGGGTACCGCTCGGCGTGATCGGCATCATCTATGAAAGCCGTCCCAATGTGACCGCGGATGCCGCTGCCCTGGCGCTGCGTTCGGGCAATGCCGTGATTCTGCGCGGCGGTTCGGAAGCGATTCAGAGCAACAGCGCGATCTACGAGGCGATGGTGGCGGGCGTGGTCGAGGCGGGCCTGCCTGCCGACGCCATCCAGCTGGTCCAGACCACCGACCGGGCTGCCGTCGGGGCGATGCTGAAGGCCAGCGGCCTGATCGACATCATCATTCCGCGCGGCGGCAAGTCGCTGGTCAAGCGGGTCCAGGACGAGGCCCGGGTACCGGTTCTCGCGCATCTCGACGGCATTTGTCATACCTATATCGCCAAGGACGCCGACCCCGACAAGGCGCTGGCGATAGCGGTCAACGCCAAGATGCGCCGGACCGGCATCTGCGGAGCGATGGAGACCTTGCTGATCGATCAGGACTATCCTGCGCCCGGACCTCTTGTTCGCGCGCTGCTGGAATCCGGTTGCGAAATACGCGGCGACGATTCGGTGCTGGAGCTGGACGAGCGGGTGGTTTCCGCCGATGCCTCCGACTGGGATACCGAATATCTCGCCCCCGTCCTTTCGGTCGGCATGGTCGATGGTGTCGACGAGGCGCTGGCGCATATTGCCGAACATGGCTCGCACCACACCGACGTGATCGTCACCGAAGATACAGATATGGCGGAACGGTTCATCCTGCGCGCCGACAGCGCGATCGTGATGCACAATGCCTCAAGCCAGTTTGCCGACGGCGGGCAGTTCGGTCTCGGCGCCGAAATCGGGATTTCCACCGGTCGCCTGCACGCGCGCGGGCCGGTCGCTCTCGAAGGGCTTACGACCTATAAATGGGTGGTACGCGGGACCGGGCAAGTGCGCCCTTGAATCCCGAAGCTGCCCGGACATTCGCCGATGAATGGATAGAATGCTGGAACAGCCACGACCTGGATCGAATATTGTCACATTATGCTGACGATATATGCTTTCATTCCCCGCGTGCGCATTTGGTGACCGGGACGTCACCGGTGAACGGGAAGTCTGCGTTGCGCGCCTATTGGAGCAAGGCGTTATCGCAATCGCCAGATCTTGAATTTTCGTTGATAGAATATTTTTTGGGCGCCGACTGCCTGTCTGTCCATTATGCCAATCATCGTGATCAGCGCGTGATCGAGACGTTTGTATTTGGCGAGGAGGGCTTGGTGATCGAAAGCATCGCCTGTTACCAGAGGCCGCACAATTCGTGAAAACCACCGGCCTGCTGGGCGGATCGTTCAATCCGGCGCATGGCGCGCATCGATCGATCAGCCTGTTTGCGATGGAGCAACTTCAACTCGACGAATTTTGGTGGCTGGTGTCGCCGGGCAATCCGCTGAAAGCAGGCGCCAGGGACATGGCGCCGCTCCATGCGCGGCTGGCATCGGCACAAAAAATGGCGCGGCGGAGCAGAATCCAGCCGACGGCGATCGAGCGCGATCTTGGCACGCGCTACACCTATGATACGCTGCGCAAGCTGGTGCGACGCTATCCGAAGCGGCAATTTGTCTGGGTCATGGGAGCCGACAATCTGGCCCAGTTCCACCGCTGGAAAGACTGGCGCAAAATAGCGCAATTATTGCCGATTGCAGTTATTTCCAGACCGGGCTATGATGATGATGCTTTTGCGGCTCCCGCAATGGCCTGGCTGCGGCGCTTCGTCCACCCCGCGAGCCAGCTTGGTAACTGGACCAGCTGGAGTACGCCGGCGCTGACATTCCTGCGCTATCGTCCCGACCCCCGCTCGGCCACCGCGATCCGGATGGCCCGGCCCCATTGGCATCAGCACTATCAGGATCGCCGCGTCAGAGACGTGGTGACCCATCGACTGATTGGCCCAGAAGATTAGGATTTGAATTGACGAAACCGAAGGTAAAAGTTCTGAAATCTGCCACTTCCGAGGAAGGAAAGGCCGAGTCGGACGCGCTCCACGCGCTGGTCATGAAGTCGCTAGACGATGATCAGGCGCAGGACATTGTCTCGATTCCGCTGGCAGGCAAAAGCAATATTGCAGACCATATGGTGATCGCCGAGGGGCGTTCGACCAGGCAGGTCGCGGGTATCGCGCAAAAACTGGCCGAACGGGTCAAACAATCGGGCGGCACCGTCCGGGTTGAAGGCCTGGCCAATGCCGACTGGGTGTTGATCGATGCCGGCGATGTGATCGTGCATCTGTTCCGGCCGGAAGTGCGCAGCTTCTACAATCTCGAACGGATGTGGGCGGTCGACGAGGAAGGCGAAGCGCCGGAAATCGTCGAAGCCTGATACTGCCGGGCGATGAGATTGCATATCGTCGCCCGCGGCAAGATTGGCCGTAGCCCGGAAGCGGAACTGGTCGACCGCTATGTCAAACGGATCGGCTGGGATGTGAAGATCAGCGAATTGCCCGACCAGGGCGGCAAGTCGCCGAAGCTGCAAGGCGAGACCAGGATTATCGCGATGGACGAAGCCGGCGAAAACTGGACATCAAGCAAATTTGCCAAACTGCTGTCGACCTGGCGCGACAATGGCGCGCGCGAGGCGCGGTTCCTGATCGGTGCCGCCGATGGCCTGAGCGCGGAAGAACGCGACAGCGCCGATCATTTCTTTTCTTTTGGCAAGGCAACCTGGCCGCACATGATGGCGCGGGCGATGCTGGCCGAGCAACTGTTTCGCGCGACATCGATCATCGCCGGCCACCCCTATCATCGGGAGGGATGATGGCGCGTTATGCTCTCGCTCTGATCGGTTTTATGGGATTGGCGACGACCGGAGCGGCGCTGCTCTCCGCGCAGACGCCTGAGCCGAGCCTTTCGGAACAGCAGCGCAGCCTGATATCGGCGCGCGAGCAATCCGAGCGCGCCCGTCAGCGCAGCAATGCCTTGCTGCGCCAGGCGGAAGCGGCGAGCAATGATGCCGACCGGGTCGCCAGCCAGGCCGCTGCGCTGGCCGCCCGCATCCAGGCCGCCGAAGCCGATATCAAGGCCGCGCGGACCCGCATCAACATTGTCAATCAGCTGCAGCGGCAGCAGCGGGAACGGCTGGCGGAAAAGCAGGGGCCGATGATCCGGCTGATCGCGGCGCTGCAGATGATGACCCGCAAGCCGACCGCGCTTGCGCTGGTCGAACCGCGTTCGCTCGACGAACTGATCTATATGCGCTCGATCCTGTCTGCCGTGATGCCGGAAATCGAACGGCGTACCGCCAGCCTGCGCGATGAAGTCCGGCAGGGTGAACAGCTGCGGCTGCAGGCGGCGCGGGCGATTGCTTCGCTCGACGAAAGCCAGCGTCATCTGGTCGAACAACGCCGGCAACTGGCCAGCCTGAAAGCCAATGAACGGATCGACACCGCGAAATTTTCCAGTGATGCCGGATTCGAGCAGGAACAGGCGCTGGCGCTCGGCGAGGAAGCGCGGGACATATTGGACTTGATGGACCAGATTCGCGAAAGCGGCGCGGTCCGCGAATCGCTGGCCGATCTGGAGGGCTCGGTGTTGCGGCCCGGCCAGGGGCAGGAGCCTGTGGTCCGGCAGCAGCAACGGGATGAAGATGTCGCCCGTGCCTATCGCTTGCCTGTCATCGGCGAAATTGTCACTGGGCTCGGCGAACTGACGAGCAGCGGATACCGCTCGCGCGGCCTGACGCTAGCCGTTGATCCAGGAGCCCAGATTGTTGCACCGGCTCCGGGCCGGGTGGCTTATGCTGGCCCTTATCGCGGTTTCGGCAATATCCTGATCATCGAACATGCCGGCGGCTGGACCAGTCTGATCACCAATATGGCAAAGAGCAGCGTCGCGGTCGGCGACCAGGTGGTGCAGGGCGCGCCGGTTGGCCGGTCCGGATCCGATGATCCGACGGTCACCGTCGAACTGCGCCGCCACGGCCGGCCGATCGATATTGCCGCATTGATCGGCTGAACAGGGCAAAACGACTCGAAAATCGCTGTTTGTCGAACGCTTGGGTCATTATTGGTTAAGCAGCTTTGCTTTAGAGACGTTTCCGGCCTATATTTGGCTCCGATTCAGACCACAGGACAATATTGATGAAAAAGCCCGTACTGCAAGCCGCCGCCCTTGTGTTGACCGTCGCGCTTTTGCCAGCCACGACTTCGGCCATTTCCGCCGTGGATGCCAATACCTATCGCGAGATGGAGCAGTTCATGAGCGTCTTCGAGCGGGTGCGGAACGACTATGTCGATCAGGTCGACGATGCCGATCTGATCAAGGGCGCGATCCAGGGCATGCTGAGCAGTCTGGATCCGCACAGCAGCTTTCTGGATGCCCGGGACTTCGAAAATCTGCGGACCCAGACGGACGGCAATTATGGCGGCCTTGGCCTTTCGGTGACGTTGGAAGACGGTGCCGTGAAGGTCATCGCTCCGTTCAAGGATACGCCGGCGGACAAGGCGGGCGTGAAGGCTGGCGATTATATTACCCATATCAATGGCGAACTGATCTACGGCGGTACGCTGGACGAGGCGGTCGAGGAAATGCGCGGCAAGCCCGGCGAACCGATCACCATCACCATCGTCCGGCCCGGCCGGGACAAGCCGTTCGATCTGTCGATGAAACGGGCGATCATTGATCTCAAGCCGGTCACCTGGGAGATCAAGGACCAGATCGGCGTGATCAGCATCAACAGTTTCTCCAGCGAGACCGGTGCCGATGTCGCCGCCGCCATCGCCGGAATCGACAAGTCCCTGGGCAAGAAGCCGCTCGGCTATGTGCTCGACCTGCGGTCCAATCCGGGCGGTCTGCTCGATGAAGCCGTTTCGGTTTCCGATGTGTTCCTGTCGCGCGGGGAAATTGTTTCGCAGCGCGGGCGGGAAAAATCCGATATCGAGCGCTATTTCGCCAAGAGCGGCGATGCCACCGGCGGGCTGCCGGTCATTGTGCTGATCGACGCCGGCTCGGCTTCGGCTTCGGAAATCGTTGCCGGCGCCCTGCAGGACCATCACCGTGCCCTGATCATGGGTGAACGCAGTTTCGGCAAGGGGTCGGTCCAGACCCTGCTGCCGCTGTCCAACGACAGCGCTCTGCGTCTGACCACGGCGCGCTATTACACGCCTTCGGGCAAGTCGGTGCAGGAAGGCGGGATTGAACCCGATATCAATGTGCCGCAATTATCCGATCCGGATTACAAGGACCGTCCACGGTTCCGCGAATCCGATCTGCGCCGCCACCTGATCAACGAGATCAAGCTGAAGGACGATGTGCTGGAAGAAGACGGCAAGGACGATCCGCGCTTCAGCCAGACGGCCGAGGAACTGAAAGAGAAGGGCGTGGAAGATTTTCAGCTGCATTATGCGCTGCAGACCATCGGTCGGCTTGGCCCCGACGGGCTGAAAATGGCGATGAACAAGGCTGCGAAAAAGAGTGCCAGCAAAACGGCCGTTGCGAAAAACTAGGCCGCACTGATGGCATCCGTCCGCACCGCCGCCTGGCTGGCCTTCCTGCTTCCCGCAGCCCTGCTTGGCGGTGCGTTGATCAGCCAATATGGCTTTGGCCTGTACCCGTGTGAAATGTGCATGTGGCAAAGGTGGCCGCATCTGGTCGCCATCCTTCTTGCGGCGGCGGCTCTGGCCTTTCGCAGGATCAGCATGGCGGTGCCTCTGGTCGTCGCTGCGGCCATCGCGATCCTGATCAGTGGCCTGATTGGCGGTTTCCACGCCGGAGTCGAATATGACTGGTGGGAAGGTCTTACCTCCTGCTCGACCAATCTTCCGGCGGGCGGCGATCTGCTCGATTCGATCATGAACGCTCCTCTGGTGCGCTGTGATGTGGCGCCCTGGACCCTGTTCGGCATTTCTCTGGCGGGCTTCAATTTCCTCTTGTCAGTAAGCGGCGCGGCGCTCATCTTGTTGATGATAGCGACGAGACGAAAAGGAAGCGATCATGGGTGAAACGAGACTGGGCCAGTCGCGGGCCGATATCGCGTCGATGATCCGCGTCAACCAGGCCGGTGAATATGGAGCGGCGCAAATCTACAAGGGCCAGCTCGCGGTAATGGGTGATGATGCGCCACACAGCAGCGCGATCCACCATATGGCAGAGCAGGAGCAGCGCCATCTCGATGCTTTCGGCCAGATGATCGCTGATCGCGGCGTCCGGCCCACGGCGCTGCAGCCCTTCTGGAAAATCGCCGGCTATGCGCTGGGCGCGACGACTGCAGCCATGGGGCCGCGAGCGGCAATGGCCTGCACGGCGGCGGTGGAAACCGAAATTGACCAGCATTATCGCGAACAGCTGGATGCACTGGAATCAGAGGATGATCCGGAGCTGACCCGTATGATTGCGGAGTTTCGCGAAGAGGAACTGGAGCATAAGGCAACGGCAATCGCTTCGGGGGCGGAAGATGCTCCCGGCTATCCGGTGTTGAGTGCAGCCATTCGTCTGGGTTGTCGGGTGGCAATCGGGCTGTCGAAACGCATTTAGGAAGCGCAAGCTGCTTCAGCACCGGTTCAGCCCGGTGCGATCAAAGGAACGATTATGATGAAGAAATTTTTGCTTTCCGCTGCCGCGCTGTCCGGCGCTGGCCTGCTGGCTGTCCCGGCGCAAGCCCAGGACCAGCCGGGCGACCGCGTCAATCAGCTGGTGATTTACGGCGATGATCCTTGCCCGCCGAGTACCGATAACGAGATTGTCGTCTGCGCCCGCAAGGACGAGAACGAACGCTATCGCATTCCGGAAACCCTGCGGGGCGGCGAACTGGGCGAGGCGAAGAACCAGGCCTGGTCGGAACGCGTCAGATCCTATGAATATGTCGGAAAATCAGGCACAAGCAGCTGCTCGCCGGTCGGCGCGGGCGGTTTTACCGGATGCACACAGCAATTGCTGCGTCAGGCCTATGCCGAGCAGGGCATTGATGACACGGTCAACTGGGGCCAGCTGATCGAGGAGGAACGGCAGAAACGCCTGTCCCGGATCGATGCGGAAGCCGATGCGGTGGAAGAGCGTGTGCTGGAAATCGAGGCCGACCGCGCAGCGCGGGAAGAGGCAGCGGAAGCGGCCAGAGACCGGCTGGATGCAAAAGATGCGGATGAGAAGGCCGTGGATGATCTGGCGGTACCGCCGGGAGCGGACAAGACGCCCGGCCCCGACGGCAAATGATCAGCTAGCTTTTTTCGCTGCAATCCAGCGGTTTACCTGTGCCTCGAGCATATCGAGCGGCACCGCGCCCTGGCCCAGCACGACATCGTGAAATTCGCGCAGGTCGAACTTGTCACCCAGTTCGCTGGTCGCCTTGGTGCGCAGCTCGCGAATTTTCAGCTCGCCCATCTTGTAGGCGAGAGCCTGGCCGGGCCAGCTGATGTAGCGATTAACCTCCGCCTCGATATTGGCGGCGCTGAGCGCGGTATTGTCGGTCATGAAGTCGATCGCCTGCTGTTTGCTCCAGCCCTTGCTGTGGATGCCGGTGTCGACGACAAGCCGGCAGGCGCGCCACATTTCGTAAGACAGGCGGCCCATATTCTTGGCCGGTGTGTCATAGAGTTCCATCTCGATGCCGAGCCGTTCCGAATAGAGGCCCCAGCCCTCGACAAAGGCGGTGAAAAAGGCGCCATATTTGCGGAAGTCGGGCATGTCGAGTTCCTGCTGGAGCGCGATCTGCTGGTGGTGGCCCGGCACTGCCTCATGTACGCTGAGCGCGGGAATTTCCCAGAAGGGTCGCTGGTCGAGCTTTGACGTGTTGACATAATAGAAGCCGGCGATGCCGACATCGGGCGAGCCGGGATTATAATAAGCCGTAGTCGTGCCTTCGGCGGTCTCCGCCGGGATTTCCTTTATGCCATAGGGCAGTCTGGCGAGCTTGCCGATGATCGAGGGCATCTTGCCATCGATCGTCTTGTTCACCCGGGCGACCTTTTCCATCAGCTCTTCCGGCGTCTTGGCATAATATTGCGGGTCGGTGCGCAGATGCTCGATAAACGCCTCGCGCGTATCATAGCCCGCCTCTTTCGACACTTCGACCATCTCGGCGCGGATCCGCTTGACCTCGCTGAGACCGATATTGTGAATTTCGTCGGCGCTCTTGTCGGTGGTCGTCATCTGGCGAATGCGGAAATCATAATATTTCGCGCCGCCGGGCTGTGCCGAGATGCCGGGGGCCTTGGCGCATTTCGGGGCATAGCTTGTGGTATACCAGTCGAGATGCTTGCGCAGGGCCGGCGTGATGATCGTTTGAATTGTTTCCGCCGCTGCATCCGCCATGCTTGCGAACGTCGCTTCGTCGATCGATTCGGGGCGCTTGCGGGTAAATGGCTGGTAGAAGCGCGAATCCTTCGGGTCTTCCGTCAACAGGCCGGAAATGCTGGTTTCATATCCTTCCATCGACACGCAGGGCTGGACATAGCCGCCGGCCAGCGCCTGGTTGGCGACGGCGATCGACTGGTCATTGATCTTGGCATATTGTTTCAGCCGGTTGATATAGGTTCGGTAATCCTGCGCGTTGCGGAACGGCAGGTTGTTTTGCATGCTGGCGAAATTCTGGTGCCAGCCGCCGCGGTTGGTGAAGTTGATCGTGCGCTGGCCATAGCTGTTCGCCTCGATCTCCTCGGCGAGCGTCCGGCGGAGGATGCCATAGTTGGTCTTGTCATCCTCGCTCAGCGCCTTGGGGTCGATCGCATCCAGCCGTTTCAGCCAAGCCATGGCCTTTTCCACGCGCTTGTCTTCGGCCTCCAGGCTGGCATCGCTGACCCGTCCGACCGGATCTTCCACCCCGAGCGAGGAAGCGAATTCCGGATATTGCTCGAGCTGATAGGCCCAGTAATCGTCAATGATAGTGTGCAAGGCCTGGGATTGCGGGGCAGTGCCATGCTGGGCCGCAGGCGCCTGCGCGTACACCGGCGTGGTGGCGAGCAGTGCGAGCGGCAGCAGCAGGGCAAATCTTGGCTTTGGCATTTTCTCTCTCCGGAAATATCTTTGGCAACTATCGAGGATATCTGGTGCCTTTAGTCAAGGATGATTTTGCCGGCCGATCAGCGCGTCTCGCAAGGCCATGGCCCGGTTAAAATCAATGTCCCTGATCATCAACGGTCTCACGCCGCTTCCGCCCGCGATGCCGATCGTCACCGTGGCCAGATTCAGTGGATGGTCGAGCGGCGACTGGCTGACATCGACCGTCTGGATCTTGCGACGCAGCAGCATGGTGCACCGTCGCCGCCACCAGCCGGAGCGGACAAACAGCTGGCTTTCGGTCAGCGCATATTGATGATGGCGCCAGTTGAGAAACTGGATCCGTGCCACCGGCAGCGCCAGCAAGATCAGTGCATAAAATCCCCGATGGACGAGAAATCCCGTGCCAAGGGCAATGGCAGCGAGCAGCAGCGAGATCAGAATCGCGTCGCGCCACCAGAAGGCAGGGCTGACTGGCTGAAAGTCGAGATCCGGCGCGGGTCGTCGGATGGCACATTGGTCAAGGATCGGGTCTATTTCCGGCAGCGAGGCGCAGGGCGCGACGCTGTGGTCGGTTTCGCCGCCGCTGTCGCCAGCCAGCGAAATGAATTTCAGATGATACCAGCCATAGGGCTCGCGCAACGGACCGGTCTGCAGCACCGCAGCCTGGACGCGGTGGATCGGCATGACCATGTCGGTCAGGGTGAACAGGCCGCGCCGCCGGCGGAATCCCGGCTGACCGCTGTCCACCCTGTCGAGGCGGAAGCCATAGTCACGGACGAAGGTGCGGACGATGCCGCTGATCAGGCCGAAGGCGATCAGCGAAAGGATCGCGGCCAGGGCACCGCCAAAACGCACCCAGGAACCAAGGCGATCGATGGTTTCCGCTTCCGGCAAGGCGTCGAGCCAGCGGCGCGGATCGAAAAAGTCGTCCGGGAGCAGAAAATCCAAATTCTGGGCAATGGCGCCCAGGACCGCGAGCAGCACGAAGGAAAAGTTGAACAGGCCGGCGATCAAGAGACGGCGATTGTCCATGGCAAACAGCGGCGTGCGATCATCGGCGACGGCGCTTGTCGGTGCTTCCCCGTCGCTGGTCTCCAAACCCGCCTTATAGTCGCGGATCGTGTCACGCAGGCTTTCTGCGTCAGCCCGAGACAGCGCATCGAGCTGGCCATCTTCGCCGCCGCCGGAACCGGTTTCCAGCGCGACCGTGGCGAGTCCGAGCAGGCGGCTGATCAGCTTCTGTTCGAGACTGACATCCTGAATCCGGTCGAACGGGATCGACCGGTTGTTTCGGTTGAGCAGGCCGCTGCGAATCCGGATTTCCCTGGCCGTGACCTGATAGGTGAAGCGGGACCAGATCAGCGCGGTCACGCCGACGACCAGCGCGATCAGGACCGCAGCGGCGAGTCCGGTGTGGAGGAAATTCTGGTCGAACATGCTGAAATGCAGGACGAGGATCGCGACCAGATTCTGGCCGAGCGTGCCGACAGATTTGAGAATGATGCTGAGCGGGTGCAGGTGCTGGAACGGGGCGCTATTGTCGGGCGCCGGGCTGGCGGAGACCTCGGTCATATCATGTCTTGGCGGATATGGCCCTTGATCGTCTCGCGCATGGCCTCGGCATCGGCGGTGGCGAGCCCGGGCAGGGTGACGATGCTGTTGTGGGTCCCCGCGGTATGCACGATCAGCGTGGAGAGGCCGAACAGGCGCTGCAGCGGGCCCTGCGCGACATCGATATGCTGGATACGGTTGAACGGGACGATCGTGTCGGTCCGCCAGAGAAAGCCGCGCAGGACGCGGAGTTGCTCGTCGCCCATGTCATAGCCCCAGCGGCGGTAGATGCGGTGCGGGAGCACCAGTATCTGCAGGAGGGCGAGCAGGGTTGCGGGAATCAGGATCAGGCCGGGCGATGTTCCGAGCTGAACCCATAGCGCGATCTCGGCGACCAGAGCGAGGGCCAGCAGGACCAGCGACCGGATGATCATGCGGATCCGGATGAGGCTTTTCTGCGGCGGATGCAGCGGGGTAAGGCCCTGATTATAGGGGCTTGTAGCGGCTGCTTCCGGCGCTTCGAGCGGATCGGAACTGGAAGAACTGGAAGCATGTTCGGTCATGTCCTGCCTATGCCCAAACTGTATTGGTTAGGCAAGACGGTTGACCGCTAGCGGGCCAGCGCGGTTTCCGCCTGCTCCACCAACGATTTGATAATTTCGGCCACGGATTCCTCCGCCTTGACCATGCCGACCGACTGTCCGGCCATGACACTTCCATACTCAATATCGCCATTTATTACCGCTTTTCGGAGCGCTCCTGCCCAGAAATGTTCAATTTGCAGCTGCGCTTCGCCCATTTCTATCTCGCCGGAGTCGAGCAGCTTGGCGACCTCGATCTGCTTGCGGGTAAATTCCTCGGTGCCCTTGTTCTTGAGCGCGCGCACCGGGATCACCGGCAGGCGGGGGTCGACCTGGACACTGGTGATCGCGTCGCGAGCATTGCCGCGGATGAAGGCCTTCTTGAAATCGGGATGGGCGATCGATTCATGGGCGCAGACAAAACGGGTGCCGAGCTGGACGCCGCTGGCGCCCATTTCGAGATAGGCGGCGATCATCTCGCCGGTGCCGATACCGCCGGCAACGAAGACCGGCAGTTGCCCGGCGATTTCCGGCAAGATTTCCTGCGCCAGCACCGAGGTCGAGACCGGCCCGATATGACCGCCCGCTTCCATGCCCTCGATGACGATGGCATCGACGCCCGAACGAACGAATTTCTTGGCCAGCGCCAGGGCCGGGGCAAAGCAGATGACCTTTGCGCCGGTTGCCTTGATAGCCTCGAGGCTGCCCTTGGGCGGCAGACCGCCGGCGAGCACGACATGGGTCACTTGATGTTTGCCGCAGACCGCGATCAGGTCCATCAGGTCGGGGTGCATGGTGATCAGATTGACCCCGAACGGCTTGTCGGTGCGCTTCTTGGTCTCGGCAATTTCGGTATCGAGCAGGTCCGGCGTCATCGCGCCGCAGGCAATCACGCCAAAGCCGCCGGCGTTGGAAATCGCGCTGACCAGATGGCGCTCGGAGACCCAGGACATCGCCCCGCACATGATCGCGGTCTCGCAGCCGAGAAAATCGGTGCCGCGTTGCATGAGATGCTGGAGTGTGGATTGGGTCATCATATTTCTTTCTAAAGCCCTCGCCGCTTCAGCGGAGAGGGTTGGAAGAGAGGGCGGTCACCATGACTCCCCCTCCCTTGGTCTCTCCCCCGAAGGGGAGGGAAAATAGCTAGGCCGCGTCTTCCGCATCCAGCCCGTAAGCCGTGTGCAGCACGCGCAGCGCCAGTTCGGTATAATCTTCCTCAATCAGCACGCTGACCTTGATCTCTGAGGTGGTGATCGCCTGGATATTGACGCCGCGCTCGGCCAGCGCCTTGAACATCGTCGCGGCGACGCCGGCGTGGCTCTTCATGCCCACGCCGACCACCGATATTTTGGCGACATTGGTGTCGGGGATCAGGCGGTTGAAACCGATCTTGTCCTTGGCCTCCTCCAGCACCTGCATCGCCCGGTCGAGATCGACATTGGGCACGGTGAAGGTGACGTCGGTCTCGCCCTTCTCGCGGCCGACATTCTGGATGATCATGTCGACGTTGATTGCGGCATCGGCGAGCGGCGCAAAAATCGTCGCCACCGCGCCGGGCTTGTCGGGCACGCGGGTCAGCGTGATCTTCGCTTCATTCTTGTCATGGGCGATGCCGGTGATCAGCTGCCGTTCCATATCCTCAATCTCCATTTCATCTTCGCCAACGATCATCGTGCCGGGCAGGTCGTCGGCGGTCCAGTTGGTATTTTCATCGGTGAAGGAGGACAATACCTGGATGCGGACGCCTTCCTTCATCGCCAGCCCGACCGAGCGGGTCTGCAATACTTTTGCGCCGACGCTGGCCAGTTCGAGCATTTCCTCGAAGGTCACCTTGTTGAGCTTGCGCGCCCGGGTGACGATGCGCGGGTCGGTGGTGTAGACGCCGTCGACATCGGTATAGATATCGCAGCGATCGGCCTTGACCGCAGCAGCAATGGCAACCGCGCTGGTATCGGACCCGCCGCGGCCGAGGGTCGTGACCCGGCCGTCTTCGCTGAGTCCCTGAAAGCCGGGAATGATCGCGATCTCGCCGCTTTGCATGGCGGCGGTCAGCGCCTCTCCGTCGATCGAATCGATCCGTGCCTTGCTGTGCGCCTCGACCGTGCGGATCGGCATCTGCCAGCCGAGCCAGCTGCGCGCCTTGGCACCCAGCGACTGCAGGGCAATGGCGAGCAGGCCGGAGGTGACCTGTTCGCCGGATGCGACGACCACGTCATATTCGGCCGGATCATAAAGCGAACTGGCTTCGCGGCAGAAGTTGACCAGCCGGTCGGTATCGCCGGCCATGGCGGAAACCACCACCGCGACTTCGTGGCCGGCATCGGCCTGTTGCTTGACGATCTGCGCCACCCGGCGGATACGGTCGATTCCGGCCATCGAGGTGCCGCCGAATTTCATCACTATACGTGCCATGCTGCTGTTGGATAAACTTTCGTTAAAAAGGGCCTGAACAGGATTGAAAAGCCTGATAAAGAGGGGACATGACAAAGGCAAGTAGCAGCACGATCAAGCCCGAAGAAGCCGCGCATTTCGGCGCGCTGGCAGCCGACTGGTGGGACCCGAGGGGATCATCGGCGATGCTCCACCGGCTCAATCCGGCCCGGCTTTCCTATATCAGGGACGCGATCGACCTGCATTTCCACTGCGACAGCAGCCTGCTGAAACCGCTCGCCGGCAAGCGGGCGCTGGATGTCGGCTGCGGTGCGGGCCTGCTCTGCGAGCCGCTGGCCCGGCTGGGCGCGAGCGTGACCGGGCTCGATGCGGCACCGGAGAATATCGCGGCGGCGAAGGCGCATGCCGCGCCGCAAGGGCTGGCGATTGACTATCGCTGCGAGGCGATCGAGGATTTTGCCGAGCGAGACTTTGATCTGGTTATCTCGCTGGAGGTGATCGAACATGTCGACGACCCCCGGGGCTTTGTCGCCGGGCTGGCCCGGGCGATGGCGGATGACGGCCTGATGATCCTCTCCACCCCCAATCGCACCGCCCTGTCGAAACTGATGCTGGTGGAACTGGCCGAGCGGACCGGCCGGGTTCCGCGCGGGACGCATCATCACGAGCAGTTCATCACCCCGGAAGAGCTGGAAAAAATGCTGGGCGAGGCGGGTCTGCAGGTGATCGACACCAGCGGCCTGTCCTACAGTCCGGCAAGCGGCTTTTCGGTGTCCGACAATCTGGCGCTCAACTATCTGATGACGGTGGTCAGGGCCTGAAGACCCGAATCGGAAATTCAGATCATTGAAAGCAGCGTCATTCTGAACTTGTTTGATATCCATCCCATTCAACCGGTGTGGAATCCGGGCAAACTCTCGTCATTGCGAGGAGCCGAAGGCGACGACGCAATCGAGAGCGGCGCAGGATGCCCTGGATTGCTTCGCTGCGCTCGCAATGACGAAGCAGGTCATGGTGAATCTAGAAGTCGACCTTTTCATAATGGGCCGGAGGCGCGATCACTTCCATCCGCTCGGACAATAAGGGCCGGAACGAAGGCCGCGACTTGAACATCGCGTACCATGCCTTGGTCTGTTCGTGCCCGGCCCAGTCGATCGTGCCGAGATAGTCGGCGACCGAGATCTGCGCTGCGGCGGAAAGGTCGGCCAGACTCATTGTTGCGCCGGCCAGCCAGCTGCGGTGGTCGATCAGATAGTCTATATAGTCGAGATGCTGGTTCGCGCGGCGCATCGCCTCGCGCAGGATCTTGGCATCGGGCGGTTCGCGCCGGACCAGCCTTTTGTGCATCCGTTCGTGCAGCATCGGGGCGGTGACATCGCCGTAGAACTGCTCGTCGAACCAGGCGACCAGCCGCCGGATTTCCGCCCGGTTGACCGCGGTGCCGTTGATCATCGGCACCTTTTCGACGGTCTCCTCGATATATTCGCAGATCGCGACGCTGTCGACGAGACAGATGTCCCGCTCGGCATGTTTCATCACCGGCGTGCGGCCGGTCGGGTTCATCGCCAGATATTCGTCGCGCTGATCCCAGGGCGATTCGCGCACCAGTTCATAGGCGACCGACTTCTCGCCCAGCAGCAAGCGGACTTTGCGAGAAAAGGGACATAGAGGGAACTGGTACAACTGCCACATGAGTCCCGCTTAATCCCGATTGGGCGCGGGGGAAAGAGGCTTGATCGACCCCGTGCAAGATAGTGGTCCGGCTCGTCGTTCTGCCGGGTCAGCCCGGCTGATAGATGGCCAGCCGGTTGCCTGAGGGATCGAGACATTCAAAGCGTCTGCCACCCGGGAAGGCAAAGATTTCGCGGACGATTTCGCCGCCCGCAGCGGTCACCTGAGCGAGGGATGCTTCCAGATCGTCGCTCTCCAAGGTCGGCATCGGAGCGACCGGCTCGCGTCCGGCGGCGAGCCCGATCTGCACCGGACCGCCCTCAACCGCGGCATAGTCCGGGCCATAGTCGGTAAAGGCAAAGCCGAAGGCCTTTTCGTAAAAGGCCTTGCTGGCGGGCAGATCGCTGGCCTTCATTTCGAGATAGTTCGGAGTGATTTTGGGCATGGCGGGCTTTCCCTTGGCAATGGCTGCTGCCGGCCTGTATGACAGAAATCCGCCCAGACCGGCAAGGGCCATCCACGCCAGCAGCCTGCGCCGCTTGGTCACTCCGCTGCCTCAATCACTTCCTTGTCCGACAGCGGGTGCGCGATCCGGCTCACCATTTCCTTCGGGCAGACCTGCCAGAAGCGATCCCGCCAGCGGTCCCAGTCGCGCAGGATCGATTCCGACCATTTGCTGTCGGTGGTCTTGTGATGGCGCTCGACGAGCGCATGCAGATGCGCCTCCCAATGGGCGCTGTCGAGCCGCTGCCAGATGATGCTCTCGCCATTGGCCATTTTCTCGAAATCGCCTGCGGTATCGAGCACGAAGGCCATGCCGCCGGTCATGCCCGCCCCGAAATTGCTGCCGACGGGGCCCAGGATCACGGCATTGCCGCCGGTCATATATTCGCAGCCATTGGCGCCGCAGCCCTCGACCACGACATTGGCCCCGCTGTTGCGCACCGCAAAGCGCTCGCCTGCCTGGCCAGCGGCGTAGAGCTGCCCGGAGGTGGCGCCGTAGAGCACGGTATTGCCGATGATCGTATTGTCCTGGCTGACCAGCGGCGAGCTGACCATCGGCCGGACGACGATCTTGCCGCCGCACAGGCCCTTGCCGACATAGTCATTGGCGTCGCCGAACACCTCCAGCGTGATCCCCTGGCAGAGAAACGCGCCGAGCGACTGGCCCGCCGACCCGCGCAGCCGGATATGGACATGGTCCTCGTTCAATGTGCTCATGCCATATTTGGCGGTGATCTCGGCCGAGAATCGCGTGCCGACGGCGCGGTGGGTGTTGCGTACCGTATAGGTGAGCTGCATCTTCTCGCGCCGTTCGAACACCGGCTTGGCATCGTCGATCATTTCCGCATCGAGACTGTCCGGCACCTCGTTGCGCGGCGTGTCGATATGGAAGCTGCGCTCGCTGTCTCTGGCATCGACCTTGGCGAGGATCGGGTTGAGATCGAGATCGTCGAGATGTTCGGCGCCGCGGCTGACCTGGCGCAGCAATTCGGTGCGGCCGATGATCTCGCCGAGCGAGCGATAGCCGAGCCGCGCCAGAATCTCGCGCACTTCCTCGGCCATATAGGTCATCAGGTTGATCACCTTTTCCGGGGTGCCGGTGAATTTTGCGCGCAGCTTTTCGTCCTGCACGCAGACGCCGACCGGGCAGGTGTTGCTGTGGCACTGGCGGACCATGATGCAGCCCATCGCCACCAGGCTGAGCGTGCCGATGCCGAATTCCTCGGCGCCGAGAATCGCGGCGATGACGATGTCACGCCCGGTCTTCAGGCCGCCGTCGGTGCGCAGCTTGACCCGGTGGCGCAGGCCGTTGAGAGTGAGCACCTGGTTGGCTTCCGACAGCCCCATTTCCCAGGGCGTGCCAGCGAACTTGATCGAGGTCTGCGGCGACGCGCCGGTGCCGCCGGTATTGCCGGAGATCAGGATGACATCGGCATGGGCCTTGGCGACGCCAGCGGCGATTGTGCCGATCCCGGCGGAGGAGACCAGCTTGACGCAGACCCGCGCGCGCGGGTTGATCTGCTTGAGATCGTAGATCAGCTGGGCGAGATCCTCGATCGAATAGATATCGTGATGCGGCGGCGGCGAGATCAGGGTGACGCCGGGCGTCGAGTGGCGCAGCTTGGCGATGAATTCGGTGACCTTGAAGCCGGGCAGCTGGCCGCCCTCGCCGGGCTTGGCGCCCTGCGCGACCTTGATCTCGATCTCCTCGCAGGCGCCGAGATATTCCGAGGTCACGCCGAAGCGGCCGGAGGCGACCTGTTTGATCGGGCTGGAGGCATTGTCGCCATTTTCGAACGGCGTGTAGCGGCGTTTCTCCTCGCCGCCCTCGCCGGACACCGACTTGGCGCCGATCCGGTTCATCGCGATCGCCAGTGTCTCGTGCGCCTCGGGGCTGAGCGCGCCGAGGCTCATGCCCGGCGTGTTGAAGCGCTTGCGCACCTCGGTAATCGCCTCGACCTCGTCGATCGGCACCGGTACCGGCGCGTAGTTGAACTCCATCAGGTCGCGCAGATAGATCGGCTCCAGCTCGCGCACGCCTTGCGAGAATTGCAGATAGGAGGAGTAGCTGTCATGCGCGACTGCGGTCTGCAGCAGGTGCATCAGATGGGCGCTATAGGCATGGGCCTCGCCGCCGGCGCGCTGCTTGTAGAAGCCGCCGACCGGCAGGCGCACCACCGCCGGTTCAAAGGCGGCGGCGTGCTTGTCCTGGGCATTGATGAACAAAGACGCATAGCCTTCGCCGGAAATTTTCGTCGGCATGCCGGGGAAAAGATCGTTGCACAAGGCACGCGACAGGCCGACCGCCTCGAAATTATAGCCGCCGCGATAGCTGGAAATGACCGCGATGCCCATTTTCGACAGGATCTTGAGCAGGCCGTCGTCAACCGCTTTCTTGTGGCGGGCGAGACAATCGTCCAGCGACAGATCGCCGAACAGGCCGCGGGCGTGGCGGTCGGCGATTGCGGCTTCCGCCATATAGGCGTTGACCGTGGTCGCGCCGACGCCGATCAGCACGGCATAGCAATGGGTGTCGAGACATTCCGCCGCGCGAACATTGACCGAGGCGTAGGAGCGCAGTCCCTTGCGGACCAGATGGGTGTGCACCGCGGCGGTCGCGATCACCATCGAGATCGCCATCCGGTCCTCGTCAATATCCTCGTCGGTCAGGAATATCTCGGTCTTGCCGGCGCGGACTGCCTGCTCCGCCTCGCCGCGGATCCGGGCAAGCGCGTCGCGCAGCTCGATCGCCCCGCCGGTGGTGCTCATCGTGCAGTCGATCTCGGCCACCGCATCGCCAAAGCCGAGCTTCAGCCGTTCCCACAGGGCGCAGCTGAGCACCGGGCTTTCCAGCACCATGACATCCTCGTTCTGGCTGTCCTGCTCGAGGATATTGGCGAGGTTGGAAAAGCGCGTGCGCAGGCTCATCACATGGCGCTCGCGCAGGCTGTCGATCGGCGGGTTGGTGACCTGCGAGAAATTCTGGCGGAAGAAATGGCTGACCTGGCGCGGCTTGACGCTGATCACCGCCAGCGGCGTGTCGTCGCCCATCGAGCCGACCGCTTCCTTGGCATCCTCGACCATCGGTGCAAGGATCATTTCCATATCCTCCAGCGTATGGCCGGCGGCGGTCTGGCGGCGGATCAGTTCCTCGCGGGAAAAGCCCATGCCGGACGCGGCCGGAGCGGGCGGCAGATCGTCTACGGTCAGGAAACCCTTGACCAGATCGGCATAGGGTTCCTCGGCGGCGATCCGGTCCTTGAGCGCGCGGTCTTTGAACAGCTGTCCGGCGTCGAGGTCGACCGCGATCATCTGGCCAGGGCCAAGGCGGCCCTTCTCGACGATCTGGCTTTCCGGGACCACGACCAGTCCGGCTTCCGAGCCGATGATCAGCAGATTGTCGGCGGTGACCGAATAGCGCAGCGGTCGGAGCGCGTTGCGATCGACTCCGGCGACCGCCCAGTGACCATCCGTCATCGCCAATGCTGCCGGACCGTCCCACGGCTCCATGACGCTGGCCATATATTCGTACATCGCCTGATGCGCAGGATCAATATCGGGATTGTTCTGCCAGGCCTCGGGGACCAGCATGATCTTTGCGGTCGGCGCGTCGCGGCCGGAGCGGCAGATGGTCTCGAACACCGCATCCAGTGCGGCGGTGTCGGAGGAGCCCGCCGGGATCACCGGCTTGATATCCTCGCTGTGATCGCCGAAGGCGAGGCTCGCCATCTTGATCTCGTGGCTCTTCATCCAGTTCTTGTTGCCGCGAATGGTGTTGATCTCGCCATTGTGAGCGAGACAGCGGAACGGCTGCGCCAGCCACCATTGCGGGAAGGTATTGGTCGAATAGCGCTGGTGAAAGATCGCCACCCGGCTTTCGAACCGGTCGTCTAGCAGGTCGGGATAGAAGACCGACAGGGATTCTGCGAGGAACAAGCCCTTGTAGATGATCGAGCGGCAGGAGAGGCTGCAGATGTAGAAGTCCTGGATCTGCGCCGCGATCACCTTCTTCTCGATCCGGCGGCGGATGAGATAGAGATTCTTCTCGAACTCGCGCGCGTCCTGCCGGTCCGGCATCGGGCCGGCGATCATGATCTGCTCGATCTCGGGCCGCGTATTCTGTGCTTTCTGGCCGATCACCGACACGTCGACCGGCACCTGCCGCCAGCCGTAGATGGTATAGCCGGACTCGATGATCTCCGCCTCGACGATCGTGCGGCAGCTTTCCTGCGCATTGAGGTCCGTGCGCGGCAGGAAGATCATGCCGACGGCGAGCCGGTTCGGACGGACCTTGTGGCCGCTGTCGGCAATCGCGTCGTCGAAGAAACGTTCGGGCAGGTCGACGTGCAGGCCGGCACCGTCACCGGTCTTGCCGTCGGCATCGACCGCGCCGCGGTGCCAGACCGCCTTCAGCGCATCAATCGCCGAAGAGACAACCCGCCGGGACGCCTTGCCATCGGTGGCAGCGACCAGGCCGACGCCGCAGGCATCGCCTTCAAATTCCGGCCGGTACATGCCTTCGCGAGCGAGGCGTTCATGTTCGGGGGTGGGAAATGCGTGGGTCATTGATTATCTTCCCTCTGCGACAGCGAATCGTCGGTCCTGTCCGCCGGCTGTGCGACGGGCGGCGGAAGATGTGCGGTTGCTGCCTCGACTTTTTTCATGATTGCCGGCATCGACTGCATCATCTCCGGCACCATGCCCATCATCGATTCCATCATTTCCGGATCGACAAAGACCATCATATAGTCGCGCGCGAAGGCGCCGCCGGTGTCGGTCGCGAAAAAGGCGTTCATTTCGGCAAGCTGGGGAACCGTGAACTTGCGCGCGTAGATTCTGGTCAGCGCGTCCCGCAGAGAGGGCTCCATTCTGGTCATCAGGTCGGTCATTTCGTCCATCATGACCCGGGTCGAAATTTTCATCCGCTCCTCGAAATGGGGGTCGTGCTGCTTCATGATGTCATTGAATGACGAGTCGCCCAGCTCGTCGAGCGTCTTGTCCTTGAGCCCGTAGCCTTTCATCGTCTCGGCGACCGGTCGATCAAAGGTCTGCGTCAATATGCTGTCCATCAGCTGGTCCATGGTGCCCTTCATCATCCGTTCGTAGGTGCCGAGCGGGAACAGATAGTCGACCGTGACCCGGGCGGCTTCGAGACGGGCGGGAGCAACCGCAGCGCGTTCGCTATTGCCTGCTTTTGGCTCTGCATCTTGTGCGGCCGCGGGAAGGCTCAGCGTCAGCGCCAGGCTGGCAGCAAATGTCGAGAATATCGTCTTCATGGTGATGCTCCGTCTGCGGCCTATGCCGCCACCTTTTCTGCCAGTTTCTTCTCTTTCAGAAAGCGATGCATATGTTCGGTCACATCGCGGCCATCGCGGATGCCCCAGACGACCAGGCTGGCACCGCGGACAATGTCGCCGGCGGCGAACACGCCGTCGAGATTGGTCATCATCGACTTGTGGTCGACGCGCAATGTGCCCCAGCGAGTGACCGCGAGATCCGGGCTGTCGAACAGGCCGGGCAGGTCCTCGGCATCAAAGCCGAGCGCCTTGATCACCAGATCGGCGTCGACGGTAAAATCGCTGTCCGGTTCAATTTCCGGCGACCGGCGGCCGCTGGCGTCGGGTGCGCCGAGCCGCATGCGGGTCGCCTTGACCGCAGTGACATGATCCGTGCCCTCGATCGCTTTCGGCGCCGAGAGCCAGATAAATTCCACGCCCTCTTCCTCGGCATTGCGGACTTCATTCTGCGAGCCGGGCATGTTGGCGCGGTCGCGGCGATAGAGGCATTTGACCGATTTGGCGCCCTGCCGGATCGAAGTGCGGACGCAATCCATCGCGGTGTCGCCGCCGCCAATGACGACAACATTCTTGCCCCTGGCGTTATAGCGGCCGCCGCCCGTATCCGGGCCGAATTCGGGCACATCATCACCAAAGCTCTTGCGGTTGGAGGCGATCAGGAAATCCAGCGCTTCCTCGACCCCCGGCGCGCCGACGCCCGGCATCTGGATGGCGCGGGCCTGGTAGACGCCGGTTGCGATCAGCAGCGCGTCATGCCTGGCGCGGAGCTCTTCCAGCGTCGCGTCCTTGCCGACCTCGAAACTCTCGTGGAAGTGGATGCCGCCGTCCTTCAGCCGCTGCACCCGGCGCATGATCACATGCTTCTCCAGCTTGAAGCCGGGTATGCCATAGGTCAGCAAACCGCCGGCGCGGTCATGCCGGTCATAGACATGCACGTCATAACCGGCGACCCGCAGATATTCGGCTGCCGTCAGTCCAGCGGGTCCCGCCCCGATAATGCCGACCGATTGGCCCTGCGGCCGGCCCGGCTGCAACGGTTCGACCCAGCCTTCTTCCCAGGCGGTGTCGGTGATATATTTTTCGACTGCGCCGATCGTGACCGCACCATGGCCGGAAAATTCGATCACGCAATTGCCCTCGCACAATCGGTCCTGCGGGCAGATGCGGCCACAGATTTCCGGCATGGTCGAGGTCAGGTTGGACATTTCATAGGCTTCGCGCAGCCGGCCCTCGGCGGTCAGCCGCAGCCAGTCGGGAATATGATTGTGCAGCGGGCAGTGGACCGAGCAATAGGGCACGCCGCATTGCGAGCAGCGGGCGGCCTGTTCGGCGGCCTTTTCCGGCGCATATTTGTCGGCGATCTCCTGAAAATCTTCGGCGCGCAGTTCGGGCGGGCGCTTTTCGGGATAATCCTGTCCCAGATCGACAAATTTCAACATGTCCAGTTTGTCCGGGCTTTCTACCATGCCAGATGCTCGTTTCCTGCAATATATGATTGTCGGCGACCGCCCGCTTTGGCGGACAGAGGAACGGAAATAACCAAAAATCGCGCCGCTGTCACGCATAAATTCCGATAAAGGACAGGAACAATGTCCTATTAATGCCTGCACATTGTGGGCACCTGCCTTTTTTGCGAGGATATCGATGATATATGTTCCGCAACGGACCTATATTTGTTCACGACAACCGCCATGCGAATCGCTATTGCGCAGCAAACCAACATACGGCCACGCCAACATACGGAACGTCCATGACCTTCATCCAAATGCTGCTCCTCGCGATCGTGCAGGGCGTTACCGAGTTTCTGCCGATATCCTCATCCGGCCATCTGATCCTGCTGCCGGTCTTCACCGGCTTCGAGGATCAGGGACCGATGATCGACATCGCGGTCCATGTCGGCTCGCTGCTCGCGATCATCACCTATTTTTTCAAGGATGTCTGGTCGCTGGGCCGGGGCGGCCTCGCCACGATCGGGATCGGCCAGGCGCCGGCTGAACGGCGGCTATTCTGGTGGATCATCATCGGCACGATTCCCGCGGTGCTGGTCGGCCTGTTCCTCAAGACCGGCGGCTATCTCGACGGCTTCCGCAGCACCACGCTGGTCGGCATCAATCTGATTATCTATGGCATCCTGCTGGGCATTGCCGACCGGTTCGGGCGGCAGATCAAGAGTTTTGAGGATCTGAGCCTGAAAGACGGCCTGATCGTCGGACTGGCGCAGGCGCTGGCGCTGATTCCCGGCACCAGCCGGTCCGGCGTGACGATGACTGCGGCCCGTTTTCTCGGCTATAGCCGGGTCGAGGCGGCGCGCTTTTCCTTCCTGCTGTCGATCCCCGCCGTGGCCGGCGCGGGCGTGCTGATCATTCCGGATCTGATGGGCGCCAGCACCGAGCTGCTGACCGAAGCGCTGATCACCGGGACGATGACCTTCCTCGCGGCACTGGCGACCATGGCCTTCCTGATGCAATTTTTGCGCAAGGCGTCGATGATGGTCTTCGTGATTTACCGCGTGGCGATGGGCATCGCGCTGCTCGCCCTTTTCTAGTCCGGCCCTGGCCGGCGGCCTCTAGCCCGCCTTGACGCTGGCGCCGAACCGGCCATGCGGCGTATATTTTTCCATCCAGCCCGGCGCCACTGCTGCCAGCGGTGTCGGGTACACGCCAAAGGCATCGATCCCCTTGGCCCCGGTCGCCACGACATTGTCCTTCTGCAGCATCCGGTACTGGTCAGCGGTAATCGGCGCGCCCGGCAACGGGCCAAGCACACGGGCCATCAGGCTGGCCGCGACATCCGGGACATCGACAAAGGTCCGGTCGCGGCCGGTCATGCGGGCGATCCGCCGGTTGATATCGCCCATGCTGAGGATTTCCGGACCGCCCAGCTCGAACGTCTGTCCGGCGTAGAGTTCCGGTTCGCTCAGCGCCCGGGCCGCGACATCGGCGACATCGCCGACGAAAATCGGCTGGAACCTGGCATCGCCGCCGATTATCGGCACGACCGGCAGCATTGCGATCATCCCGGCGAAGCGGTTGATAAACTGGTCTTCCCGGCCGAAAATGATCGACGGGCGGAGAATGATCGCGTCGGGAAAAGCCTGTAGAACCGCTTTCTCTCCGTCACCCTTGCTGCGCCCGTAGCGCGACGGCGAATCGCTGTCGGCACCGATTGCCGACAGGTGCAGCAGCGACCGGCAACCCGCCGCTGCCGCCGCTTCGGCGACATTGCGCGCGCCCTCGACATGAACCCGCTCGAAATCGCCTTTCAGCACGCCGACCAGATTGACCACCGCATCGCAGCCGCGGACCGCGCGCGTGACGCTGTCCTTTCTGGTCACGTCGGCGCTGACAAATTGCGTCTGGCCGAGATTGCCCAGCGGCTTGATATGCATGGCATTTTTGATATTGCGCTCGGCGATGCGCAGCCGCGCGCCGCGCTCCAGCAGCGCCTGCGCGACATAGCGACCGACAAAGCCGCCGCCGCCAAAGATGCAAATCAGTCGTCCGTCGAGATTCATGGTCCTGTTCCACCCGTGCCTTGGTTTTCCGCTTTGCCTCTGCCCCAGTGCGGCGGGCGAAGCAACAGTGGATTCCGCTGCCGCAAGAGCATTTTTGCCGCTCCGGCGCAACGCCGGGGTGCCGCGTCCCCGCCAGCCGTCGACAATGCTGTCGCTTTGTCGATATGAATCATTGACAGCCCGGCCACCTAGCGGCTAATCGCCCGCCTCTATCAGGTGATATCGACATGATTATCCCCTGCATGGGCCCAGATGGCGGAATTGGTAGACGCGCTAGCTTCAGGTGCTAGTATTCGCAAGGATGTGGAGGTTCGAGTCCTCTTCTGGGCACCATTTGTTCTTTTCAACTAGTCCCAAATCGTTGCATAACCCGCAGAAATCTGCCATAGTAACTCTGACGCTGTTCATTGGAGTTTCGCTATGTTTCGTCTTATTTGGCCCCACTTGGGGGCCGCGTTGGGGGCCAATCTGCTACTTTACCCGCTTGTGAAAAGTGAGGTTCTCAAATGCCCCTGAATATTTCACAGGTCCAATCGTTTCGGCCAAAAGACAAGCCATATAAAAAGGCCGATGGGCGCGGTTTGTATCTTCAAATCAATCCAAATGGTTCAAAACGGTGGTATTTGAAGTACCGATTTCGCGGGAAAGAGAAAAAGATGCCCTTGGGGCCGTTTCCAGAGATTGGTTTGGCCAATGCCAGAAGGCTTCGCGAGACAGCGCGCCTCCAGATACTTGAGGGCACCGATCCGATGGCGGAACGCAAGCGCGAAAAGGCTGAACAAAAGTTAGGTTCAGAACATACATTTGAGTCGGTGGCGCTGGAATATATCGAAGACAACATGGTTCGCGCGGGTCGCGCCGAAACGACGTTGAGAAAGGCGCGATGGTTTCTCGAACTGCTGAAACCAGCCGTAGGCGATATACCGATTGCCGAAATCGATCCTCAAATTATGCTGGCTCCGCTAAAAAAATTGGAAGCGCGTGGAAATCTGGAAACGGCGAAAAAGTGCAAATCATTCGCCAGTCGTGTTTTCCGATACGGAGCGGCCACGGGACGCTGCCAGAGTGATCCGACAGCGATATTGCAAGGTGCATTGGTGTCGCCAAAGGCGCGACACTATGCAGCCATTCTCGACCCAGAAAAACTGGCCGAATTGTTACGCGCCATAGATATTTTCGAATGTAGCCCAATCACCAAATGCGCATTGCGTGTCGCGCCCCATATATTCGTGCGTCCGGGCGAATTGCGGCATGGCGAATGGAAGGAAATAGACTGGGACAAGAAGGTATGGACTATCCCAGCGGGCAAGATGAAAGCGCGGCGCACTCACGCAGTGCCGCTCTCGCGCCAAGTCTTGGAATATCTTGCGCTGTACAAGGCAAAGATGGGCGGCAATGGTTATATTTTCCCCTCGCTTTATGCATCCGCCCGTCCGATGAGCGAGAATACAGTGAACGTCGCTTTTCGGCGCATGGGGTTCGGCAAGGAAGAGATAACGGCGCATGGCCTGCGTTCGACCGCTTCAACATTCTTGAATGAAAGCGGCAAATGGCACCCAGATGCCATTGAACGCGCCTTGGCGCATGGCGATAGCAACGCTGTTCGCGGCGTCTATAATCGCGGCAATTATTGGGATGAACGGGTCAGAATGGCTCAATGGTGGAGTGATTATCTGGATGCTCTTCGCGCGGGCGATGATCCAAGCTATGACTGAATAAATCTTGGCGGCATTATTAAAATTATATTAGAAAAACGGACCCAAATGCAGTTTCGCTGCATTTGGGTCAAAAATCGCAATGAAATGGCGATAGTTAAAACAGGCTCATTTGCCGAGAATCAGCGAGATACTTCTGCCACTGTTTCGACTGACTGGCCTCGTCCAGCCATTCTGAGACGAACGCCAATGCATCACTGTGATTTTCGAGAGTGCCAGACGGCATGAAATGTGACCGATAACCGGTTTCGGTAATGGGAAGCGGGACTGATCCTTCGCTGGTAATTTCAAAATGATCTGTGCCGGTAAAATATTCCGGCTTATGAACGATCATGATGCGAATGTCCTGCCACAGCAGGATGTGGCGGGCGCTCACGCGCCCGCTCCCTGCTCGGATGGTTCCAAAGGCCTGCGAAGAACAATGCGACCGTTGATCGGAAGAGTATCCAACTGGATCGAAAGCCCCTTGCCGTCGCGATGCGGCCATGCAGCTCCGACTTTGGTCCAAAAGCCTTTCTCGCCTTTGTTGCTGACATGCCAGGCATGGAAGTCTGGAACCTTGGGTTCGCTGGTTGTTGATATTGATGCATTTGCCATGAGAATTTCCTTTCTTGTCTGATTGGCTCGTTGCACCGAACCTAAAGACCGGACGAAAAAGGACGGGTGTCATGCCCAACACGGGTGAACGCAGAGAACTGGTGCGGGCCGGGCATTGACGGCAGACCGCGTTCGGTCAGTGAAGGGTGCTTGAAAACGAGGTGATCCGACAGAAGGAAAACTCTCTTGTCTGGACCATACCAAACACGCTGATTTACCTCGCGAACTTTATGTGTCATTTCCAAATCATTCGGCAATTGCGAATTTCAGAAAGTTCGTTGACGTAGAATAGGTAGTTTATTCGGCCTAAATGGAGGCCACATTCGGGGGTAATAACAGTCCAATGCAATTGGTTCTAAATTCAATTTCCAAATCGCTTAGTCCAGCATTGAAGGCTTACAAACCCCCACGAACGTTATTCAATCAATTCAAATCGGGATTTACACAATACCTAGACGTGGTTGATCATGAAGAATCTGAAGAAAATCTCAAAACCCATCTTATGACACTCCTAGGGAAGCTTTACGGTCAGGAACATTTGATCGAACAGATGGAGCGCGTTGATTTCGTGGTTCGGATTGATAATAAAAAAAGTTCGCCTGCTGGAGTTTTGTTTGAACACAAACGAAGCATTAACTCGTCCGAGATGATTTCAACGACAGATTGCAACCGCAAGGCAATGCATGAACTAGTTCTCTACTACATGCAGGAACGCTCTAAGGGTAACACAGACATAAAACATTTAGTCATCTGCACTGAAATCGAATTTTTCATTTTTCAGGCAAAGTCGTTTGAGCGAGCATTTTTCAAAAATACGAAGTTTCGGGCAAGCTTTCATGATTGGAAAAACGGCCTAAAGTCAGACGACACGACAGATTTCTTTTATAACCAGATCGCCAAGCCGCACATCGCAAAGTTAGATATTGATTTCGAAGCTACATTTTTTGATTTGAACAAAGCCAAAGCGGAATTAGCATCAGGTGCTGAGGGAAAACAGCTACTGAAGCTTTTCAAAATTCTAGGTCCGCAACATTTGTTGATGTCGGCCTTGGCCAACGACAGCAACAGCTTGAACAAAGCATTTTATGATGAACTGCTTTTCATCATTGGTTTGGAAGAGAAAAAAGAAGGCGGGGCTAGGATTATCGACCGTTTGCCAGACGGTAAACGCAGCAGTGGTTCCCTCATTGAAAATACCATCGCAAAATTGAAATATGAGGAAGATTTCAACAGCGCCAAACTGATTGAGGCTTATGGCGCAAACACTGACACACGTGCTTTTGGCGTTGGCTTGGAACTTTGCCTGACATGGATCAACAGACTGCTTTTCCTCAAATTATTGGAAGCCCAGATTGTCAAATTTCACGGGGGAGATGCCACATACAAATTTCTCAATTTGCAATCTGTTCCTGATTTTGATGAGCTTTCAGACCTATTCTTTATGGTGCTGGCAATTCCGCAAGCGGATCGGCCACCACACATTCAAAAAAAGTTTGGTAAAGTTCCGTACCTAAACAGTTCACTTTTTGAGAAAACTGAACTCGAAAAAATCCTAGGTGTAGGTTCGTTGAATGCAAATTATAAAATATCACCGCATGGCAAAACGGTTTTGAAAGACAGCAACCAAAAAAAGCTCTCAACTCCGGTACCGAGCCTTAGTTATATGTTTGAATTTCTCGATTCTTACGATTTCGGAGCAGTCGGCGGCGGCGACATTCAAGAAGAGAGCAAGACCATAATAAACGCCTCAGTGCTTGGTCTCATCTTTGAAAAGATAAATGGATACAAGGAAGGCGCAATCTTCACACCCGGCTATATAACTATGTATATGAGCCGTCAGGTAATTGAAAAAACAGTGTTGGAAGCGTTTGCAGAAGCATACCCACAATGGACGCTCAATGAGATTGACGATCTTAACAATCAAATGGATCGTTCGAAAGAGAACATACTAACTTACAATGCAGTTATTGACGATCTGAAAATTTGCGATCCTGCTGTTGGTTCCGGACATTTCCTCGTGTCGTGCCTTAATGAGATTATCGCACTAAAGTCTCGGCTGCGGATATTGGCAGACAGCACGGGAAAGCGTGTCACTGACTATGAAGTAACTGTCGATAATGATGAGCTGATCATTTTGAAATCTGACACTGACGAAGTGTTTAGCTATCAAGTGTTTAATGGATCGGTTCCTAAAACGCTTCAGTCGATTCAAGAAACCATTTTTCATGAGAAACAGAAGGTCATCGAAAATTGCCTTTTCGGTGTTGATATTAACCCAAATTCGGTGCGCATATGCCAACTCCGATTGTGGATCGAGTTACTGAAAAGTGCTTATTATCGGGATGGAAATGGCATTAATCTGGAGACGCTTCCGAACATCGATATCAATATCAAGGTCGGTAACTCCCTACTCTCACGCTTCGGACTTGAGCAAAATCTGTCACTGGCTTTTAATAAGGCGGGTCTTACGGTTACCGAATATCGCCAACTGGTTGCGGATTATAAAGCCAGTAAGGACAAAGCAGTCAAACGACAGCTAAATGACAGGATTGCAAGGGCCAAGGAGAGATTTCAGGCTGAGTCATTAGGTAATCTGACGAAAAGAATAGATGCTGAAATCGCTCAATTGAAGGCTGACGCGGCGCAGGCTGAAATGTTTGTAATGGGCGAACAGCAGCTTAAAGATCAGGCAGAAAAGGTTTTGGAATTACAAAGCCAAATTTCTGCGAAGGAAGTCAAAAAGGCTGCTGTCGTCCAAAACAAAACGTTTTTATCAGCATTAGAATGGAGATTTGAATTTCCGGAAGTTCTTGATGACAAAGGGAATTTCCTAGGGTTTGACATCATTATAGCCAACCCTCCCTATATGCGAGTTCAAGAAATTGAAGCGACCCAGCCTTTACAAAAGAGAATCTATGAAGATCGGTTCACCACAGCCAAAGGCTCATATGATCTGGCAAATCTTTTTTTCGAGTTGTCGGGACGACTGGCAAAGCCATCGCGTCACAATAATATCTTCATCTTTCCGCACAAACTTTTTAATTCGGCGAATGGCGAAGCCTTGCGCGAATATCTTATGAACCAGCAGGCGCTAAAATGCCTAACTCATTTTGGCGCAAACCAAATTTTTGACAGTGCAATCACATACACGTGTATTGCATTATTTAACGCTCATCCATCTGAAACATTTCAATTCCGCCGATATGCGTTAGGAGCGGACTATGAAAATGACCTCTCTAGTGCTGGCTCCTACATAGCTATTCGCTATACAGATATTGCCAAGGCAATAAAAACATACGGCAAAAACCAATGGATTTTCTTTGATGATCCGCTTGGATTTGTTACTTTTGACAAGATCTTTCGGCAAAAATCTTCTGTCAGCGAGAAATTTGAAGATGTTTTCCAAGGTATCGCCACGAGCAAAGACGCACTCTACATTTGTCGCAGGGATGCAGAATCTTCTTCACACTTCACGATTTTAGTAAACCCTAAAGCGAAGGCAGAAAAAGTTCGTGTGGAAACGAAACAATTCAAGGTTGAAAAACAGCTTTTCCGTCCCTTTTTGATGGGAAGCGATGTTCATCGCTATGAAACTTTGACCACAGATAGGCTGGTATTTTTTCCGTATCTTATAGATGAAAAAACGAATGTTGCGAAACTCGTTACATTGAAAGAGCTAAAACACAATTATCCACTAACGCATGCTTATGTCACGCACTATGAAAAGGCATTCAAGGCACGCGAAAGAGGCAAAGCTGAGAAGCTGGACGAATGGTACGCGTATATTTATCCCAAGAATCTCAATAAGTTCGATCAAACGAAGTTAACTTCTATGGAAATTTGCTCAACGCATCCGAACGTAACGGTGAATAGTGATGGCATTTATCATGCCACAACGCTTTACAGTTTTGTAAAAGATGATGAAACCAGCGAAAGCTATGAATATTTTGGAGCTATACTGAATTCGAATTTGTTCTGGTGGTTTCTGAAGACGACAGGAGACACGCTTCAAGGTGACGCCAGACGAGTAAAGACCAACTACGTAAATCCATTCCCGCTGCCAGAAAAACCTGAAATGGATGAAGAGATCAAGTTAACTAACCTAACCAAAGCTCTCATAAAGGAAAAGGCCAAGCCCACTAAATTTGGGCGTATCCAAGAATTAGAGACTGAGATCAATGAAGCGGTGTATTCGCTTTACGGCCTTGGTGCTGATGACATCGCGATGATTGAGCGTACTCTAAATCCAGACTTGGTTCTCGTGTGAGGAAATGTTGTCTGAATTTGAAACTGAAAATGAGACTAAATATAGCAGCTTTTAGCAAGCGAAAATATCGCGCTAGACCGATCAACGAAGAGGAAGCAAAATAATGAGTGCAACAATTCGTTCGATCCACATAGAAAATTTCCGTTCGATCAAATCGCTTGATGCAGACCTCGCTCAGATGGCAATTTTTGTAGGAAAGAATGACTGTGGGAAATCCAATATTCTTCGAGCTTTGAATTTATTTTTTAATGATGAAACTAATCCGGGCGTCGAATTTGACTTTGAAGATGATTACAATTTTTTCGCACCGATAAGAGCTCGCAAAGCTAAACAAATTGTGGTTCGCGTCGAAATTGGCCTGCCGCAATCGTATCAAGATACCAATGGCAACGTTGTGATATGGGAAAAGAAGTGGCGCGCAGATGGGCTATGGGGGGAGAAATATGACTACTATGGCGAGCGAATATCTGAAAATCGGCGAGGAAGGGAAGTAAGAGAGCGGGTAAAAATATCTGACAAGTCGAACGTCCACGCTCTGTTACGGAAGATTGAGTTCGAATATGTTCCTGCCATTAAGGATGCGGAATATTTTGATGATTTACGCGGTCGAATCTACGGTATTATTTCAGAAGTCGCGGCTCGACGGTTTCACGATTCTAGCACAGCTTTTGAGCAGGCGATCGGCGAACACCTAGGTGACCTTACAGCAAGCATAGCCACATCTCTTGGATTCGAAACCCGGCTGGCACTACCACGTGATCTATATCATATCTTTGAACGCTTAGATTTCCTTAGCGGCGAAAAGTCCGTGTCTCTGAACAACAGAGGTGATGGTATTAAGGCCCGCCACATTCCACTTATTCTAAAATTTATGGCGGAGAAAAAGGCACAGTTGCAGCAAAAAGGAGGGCAACCGATTAGCAGTATCTGGGCCTATGAAGAACCGGAGAACAATCTTGAAATTGGCAGCGCTGTTCAATTGGCAGATGAGTTGCAGAAATTGTCAGAATCCGGAACGGCACAAATTCTCCTAACGACTCATTCTCCGGCATTCTACGATCTAGGGCAGCGTGAAGAAGGTATAGAATTAAATTTTGTGGTTCGACGTTTAGATGAAGAAGGAACTTTGATTAAATCAGACGCTGCCGGTATTGACGAGAGCCTCGGTACATTAGCTATGATTGCTCCGAGAATTTCGGAAATGGTTGGTCAGGTACGCGATCAAGAAGCGGCACGTCATGAAGCGGAAAAATTGGCTGAACAAAATTGCGCCAAGGTCTTTGTCGAAGGAGAAAGTGACAAGATTATTTTGGAACGGGCTTTGCAGCTCTTTTTCCCAGACACAGTTGATATGGTTGGATTTCAAACTAAGAGGGATGGCGCAGGCCATACCTATGTAGTCGATATGCTGGCTGGTTGGCGATCAAACCATAAGCACCACACTGATCGGCCGAAAGCCGTTGGTATAATAGATGGCGATGCGGCAGAGTATAAAGTCGAGTTCAACAAACAACCCGACAACATCAAATCGGCCAAGTGTTTTTGCTACCCAACTCCAGCACATCTTCATGGAGCACTGGGTGCTGGTTTTCGTGTTCCGGTTACACTCGAAGTCTTATACCCTAAATCTGTTTGGGAGGAGGCGTTAGGCCGTGGACAGTTGGAACAGCGCCAATTAACAAAAATATATCCTGAAACATTGATGAACCGTTTGGCGCGCGGAGATGCGCAACCAGGCGACGGTTTAGATGACCTGTGGCGTATCTTTGTTGAATATGATTTTAATGCACTTCAAAAGATAACTGTCGCCAAGAGGATCGCTCGCCGCAATGAAAATGATTGCCGGGAGCTATTAGCCAATTTTGAACCAATTTTGCAGGAGTCTCTCCAATTTTTGGGGTTTCTGGATGCGTGAGCCACATTCTCTTTTTAACTTCACTCCAATTCCTGCAAATATTCCATAGCTTTGCTCGCCGCACTAGCAGCAGCAAACACAGTCTTTGCATCAGCTTTCATCGCGGACAGCCAATTGTTGATATAACAAGCATGGTCTTCACGCGGTGATGCACTGATCCCGAGATCGGCACATAAGAACGCTGCTCCTAGTTCGGCAGTTAGCTCTTCGATGGCATAGGCATGATCGCCAAAGCGATTGCCGAACGTCCGGTCAAGGCGGTGCTTTGCTCCTGTCCAGTGGGTCAATTCATGAAGTAGGACCGAGTGATAATGCTCGGTGGCACTGGCAGTATCGGTATCAAAAAACCGGTGCTGGTCGGGCATGCTGATCTGATCGGTGACTGGATTGTAACAGGCCTGGTCGCCGCTCGCATATATGATCGCACCAGTCCTGCCGATAAATTCTTCGACAGATGCGATGCGGGTGACAAGATTTTCGGTTGGCCCGGGCTGATCGGGCAATTCATAACCTTCAACCTGCGCGACGTTGAACACCCGTGATGCTCTCGCCATAAACATCCGCCGTTCGGATTGCTCTTCCTTGTCATTCGCCTCGTCGTTTTCAAACTGCTTGTAGAAGACAATGAACGATGATTTCTCGCCCTTGCGGACTTGTGCTCCTGCTTCCTGCCATTGACGGTAGGTTCCCCAAAGTCCGTTGTTATATCCGCCGTTCATCGCTGCAGCCCAAAGAGAAATTATGTTGATCCCCTGATAAGGCTTGGTGCTGGAGATATTAACCGGGCGGGTCTGGTTAAATCCACTGCGATGCCAGGGCATTTTAACGTCGCCAGTGCCAGCTTCGATGGCGGCGATGATCTGGTTGGTGATGGATTGATAAACATCGAGATGTTGTTTTTTCTTGCGTGTCATTTTGTTTTCCTTCGCCTTTGATTGAAGACGCGAGGAAATTGGCCGGTGGTAAAGCCAGTGGATCAGTCGGAGTACAACGCAGACGAAACCGTCCACACGGGAGCGCAAGCGAACGGAGCGGGCAGACGGTTGAACCGCTGGCAGAGCCGGCCATCTGAAGCGGCAAATTCGAGCAAAGGCATTGGGAAACTAACACGCAAAAGCGCTATCCGTCCGCCCTAATCCTACCCCATTCCAGCCCCTGCCGACTTGCTGGCCTTGGCAGTATCCATGCTCTTGTCCGCAATCGCGGTTTGAACATTCCCAGTCCGTTCATTCAATGCAGAAACCAGCTTTGCCTTGTCATTGGTATAGATTGCTACTGACTCCTTGGCGCGGGATATGGCGACATAGAAGGATTTCTGGTCGATCAGATTGCTGGCCTTGCTATCCGCATGGATCATGACATGATCGGCGGTTCGTCCTTGGGCCGCAAAAGCGGTTTCGACGTAGGCATGGCGGATATGAGAATCGCGGTGATTATCAAGATCAAGCGTCTGGGTTTTGCCGTTTGTTGTTTTGATGGCCGCCGTCCGGGCCTCCTGATCAATTGCTTTGACCTCACCGCGCTGGCCATTGATCCGGTCAAGCTCACGATCATTGCGGGTGAACATAATGCGGTCGCCGGTTTTGAGTTCCAGTGATTGGGTTGCAAAAGCCTGTGACTTGCCCGCTCCCCATTGCCGCAGCCGCCAGTCAATGTCGCGTCCGTCTTCGGATTTGAGAGCGATGGCCGCTTTGCTTGGGTCAACACTTTCGACACGGTAGCTCTGCCCACGCGATACGTCCTTGTGCGCATAATCCTTGGTAAATCGAATGACATCGCCTTTGTCATAACTCGCTGGATCGCGGGCTTCGGCGCGGGTCAGTCCCTTGTTTACAAGGCTCTGCGTTTGAGCGGTGGGACCGCGTAGCTCGCCGGTTTTCGTAAGCCCCTTCCGGATTTCATCGGTCAGGGTATCCCGGCCCTCACGCGACGGCTCAACAATCAAGGTTCTGCTTTGCTCCGCTTTATCCAAGCGAGCGTAGGTTTTGGCGATAGCTGCAAAACGATCTTCTCGCTCGGCAGTTTCGACGATCCTGCCGCCACCGCCATTGATCGCAGCCAGCGCCTTTCTGGCATCCCCCTCAATCGAAGCTAATACGGCCTCCTTTGTAGCGGCGTTAGACTGGCGCAATATCTCACCCAGCTTGGCGGTTTCCATACCAGCGGATTGAAGCTGCGCAAAAGCAGCGCCCGCTTCGACCGAGCCGAGTTGTTTAATGTCCCCAACCAGAAGCACCCGCGCATCCTGTTTCTCGGCCATATCGAAAAGCTTGGCGGTATCGCGTGATGATAACAGCGATGCTTCATCGACAATCCATAGGGATTTTCCGTTACCGCCACCATCAGGTGTCAAAAAATGCCGTGCCACCGTATCGGCTCGTGCATGGAGTGCATTTCCCAAAGTCATAGCCGCCGATGCAGTCGGGGCTAAAGCTGTCACATTATATCCCCGCGCTTCCGCCTCTTTGGCAAAGGTTGCTATTACAGTGGTAGTCTTGGCGGTTCCCGCATAGCCTTGCAGGGCAGTGATACGGTTGCGGCTGGTCAAAAGTTGCGCGGTTGATGACCGCTGATCCTTATTCCAGGGCAATCCAATTTTTTGCGCGTCCGCTGCTGCACTGGCAACGGCTTTTGCTGCGACAATTGGGGAGCTGATGGCAGGCATCATGCCGCGACTAGCTTGTTCGCTTTTTAACATGCGCTGTTCGATCTCAAGATTTTCGCGGGTGGTGAAGCCGGAAAATTCTGCTCCGCGTTTGTCTTCAAAGCTGCGCGGCAGAAGATCGCCTGATTTTTTGGCATCTTCGATGGCGCTTTGGATCTGGGTATGACTGACATGCCCCAATCCAAAGCTCCCGGCGGCTTCCTCCAAGCTGCTTTCGGCAAACACCGACTGGCGTTCGCTCAAATTCTGGATCGCATGTGTGACGGCGCGTTCGGCCGTGATTTGACCTTTAGATGCGATATCCTCAGGCGCAGCGCTGATCGCAGACTGCCCTTTGGCAATTTCTACCATATTTATCCGCTCTTTGAGGCCAAAGCCTGATGCGTCGGCTCTAGCTCGCCAATCATTGACCAGCTTCCCATGATCGATCCCACTTTTAGCGTCCCGCGTATCAAGGGCAGCGATCTGCTTCTCAGCGGCACTGGCCTGCTCCCGCGTCTTGCCGCGCTCCGCCAGCCTGTCCTCAATGGCAGCACTGCGCCCACTAAAGGCGTTGATCACGACTTTAGAAACGCCTTTGATCTCGAACATCGATTCCCTGCCGGTTTCAATGCCATAGCCCAGCTCTCGAACTTTTAACGCCAGCTCTTGCCGGTACACCGCGCCAATCTGTTTTTGCAGCTGGTAGATGGCGCGCGGTTCGAGACTGCGCCAATTTCCGTCCTTGTCCTGCGTGGCATTCAAAATAACATTATGCGTATGAAGCTGGGGGTCTTGCGCGCGGCTCGTACCATGCTGGAAAGACGCAATGGCGAGATTACCGGTCGCTTCGCGGGTAACATTGCCATCTTCTCGTATGCGGGTTGCAGCCATATGCTTTTCGACAAAGCCCAAAGCGGTTTTGACCGCTGCGGTGTGGGCACCAATCAGCCGCCTATCACCCGCCACCTCCGCCATGATTGATACTGATTTGGGCGCGCTTAAAGTGACATCCCATCCGGGGCGGTGCTCTAACTGACCATCGCGGGTGGTTCCAAGCTGCTCGCCAGCAACTTTACCCTCAAGCAAATCCTTGAACTGCTCACGGTCTACATCGCCAGACAAACCAAGCGCTTCTGCGCCCTCGCCCTGCCATTCTGACGGTGCCAATCCGCCTTCGGCATAATAGTCATCGGCCTCATAATAGCTGGCGGCCCCACCTGCGCTGGAAAGCGCAGAAACCGATGCAACCATCAGATCATACCATCGGGCAGAGGTTGGGGAACGCCGCCTGCCTCCAAGGTTCGCTTCCAAAGTGTTACAGCGACTTCGCCTTCAATGTAGGAAGGTTGGTTGGCGTTGCCGCGCGCAATGATATGATCATTGGTCAGGGCAATTTTTGCGACCGGATAGCCATCTGGGAAAAGTAAATAGGCCTTATATTTGGGGAGCCGAAACTCGCTTTCTAGAACGGCGGCGCGGATATGGCGGGTCGTGGAAAGCGAAGTTTTGGGTTTTTCCCCGGACAAAGTGAGCAAATCGGTGGTGGTGCGCATTTCGATTTCGCAGGTTCCAATCGTCTCGCTTGCCCAAACGCGGGTTTCCTGATCAGCCATTTGCAAAAACAGCTTTGTGTTACAGCAAGCCAGCATCGATTCTGCAATATTGTCTCCGTAGCGATGCTGCATTTGTCCCAGCGCCTGAAAGGTCAGCGTGACCGCCGCGCCAAACTTGCGACCTTCCGGCAAAAGCCGGGCAAGGTTTTCCACTTTGGGTAAATCTGCCAGCTCGTCGAGGAGGAACCAGATACGCCGGTTTGGCGATGGCGCTAATCCCAATACCGCGCTTGCGGCGCATTCAAGCCAACATGCCATGAGCGGTTTTGCCGCTTCAAAATAGTCCTCTTTGCGCGGAACAAATATCCAGGGCTTTGGGCCTTTGTGTTCGTCCAAGCCATTTATGAAATTGCGAAACGCAAAAGGTTTTCCGCCGGTATCGGCAGCGCGCAAAAACTGGATCAGATTTGCCGCCTTGGCGAGCATGAAAAGGACGCTGCCGGTTGCCCGGTCGGCATCATCGGCAAAGGTTCGCGCTGATGATGTATGGCCGAGCCAATTCTTGAGCTCTTCCTTTGTCTTGACCTGCAAGGCATCGAATAATGCTTCGAGTGAACGATTGCCTTCACCCCATAAAGTGCGCAGCATATTGGCGACCAATATACGGCTGGTCTCTAACCATACATCATCGTCATAGCTGCCAGTTTCCGATACCAATTGATGCGCAATCCGGTCCGCATCAGCGGGATGGGATATCTCGTCAAATGGCGACCAATAGGCACAGCGTTCGTCAAAGGTATTGAGAATGATATCGCCGCGTTCGGGGTTATAATAATGCGCAACAAATTCACCACTGGTGTCATAAACCAGTGCGGCATCGCCGCGCTGTTCAATCCGGTCGAGCATTTGGCGCAATACCGTGGTCTTACCGCTACCGGTGGTCCCGATCATGGCGAAGTGCCGGGTTTCGCATCCATCCGGCACCGGCACTTTGCCAATGTTGAATGACTCTGCGCTCGCTTCTTTCGAGGCCTTATTGGCCAGTTCATTTTCGCTGACAATGCGGGTACCGCTAATGGTGCGATCCTCAAATGTTTTATCGCCTCTCTTGCGAATGAAGAGGCTCATAAGCCAGTTGACAATGACTCCCACAATCAGTCCTATCAAGCCGCCGATCCCGGTCCATAGCGCGACAGCTTTGGGAGGTTTTTTGAAATCAGGAAAAGCGAGATAGTCAGTAACTCGGACTTCGGTTTCTACACCATCAACCACCATCTTTGTCGTCACCTTATCGGCATTTTTATCGGCAATCCAGACCTTCAAAGATAGCCCACCATAACGAAAGGTATCGGCGATCTGGTGCCTTTCCAGCATCTGTGTTGGGCCAAGCACTGCGCCGAGAAATGTTATTGCGGCAATTAGCTTGAATGAGAATGTTAGACGGTAAGACCGGTTCCACATACGCACCCGAAAAAGGGCGTGGGAAATGTTCTGGCGATCATCCTGATAGCTCATGATTGGTCCTCCACAATTGCCCGCTGCCGCTCGAACGCAGCCAGGGCTTCGGCAGCAATTTGTTTGTCATCGCGCTTTGTTCCGAGGGCTGAATTGCGGGCATAGGAATAGGCCGCGCATGCCGTAAAAAGGGTGCGGTCCAACACCCTGTCCAGTTCGGCCAACCGCGTAGAAAGCTCCCCAATCTCGCCCGCGATTTCGGCTAATTCCACCGGAGCGCTGGCACCTTGATCGTAAGCCAAAAGCCCTTTTGAAATGACATGGCCGAGCATCTTGTAGCGCGACATTTTGCGCCGTTCGGCGAGGCTTGAAAGCAGCCGATAATGGCTCGGACTGACCCTCACGGTAAACTGAACATATTTCATAGCGCCGCTCCCATCAGAGTGCGGCGCGCACTCTCAAAAAACGGCAGTTTCAAGGGATTTATCAGCGCGGTTTTGGCGGCGTATCCTGATCGCACTCTCAAAAACTGGCAGAAAACAGGCATGCACCCGTGCGTGAGGTGTGTATCTAAATTGCTGCTCCGATACGAAGTATCGCGGGCATTATTCTTATCCAGATAATAGCGTCCACCGGTCATCGCAGTAACTCCAATTCCCGGATGTAGATGTCGTGCTCTGGTTCTGCCTTCTGCTCATCGGAAATAACGGCTTGAAGCGTTTTTCGTTCAAGCCAAATATCGATAAAACTATCGGCGTTATAAGTAGAACTCGCACGGCTGATCTGACCGGGATGAGTCCCTGCATCATAGCTGTCAGCGAACTCCCTAAGCGCTGCTTCAATGGCGCGCTTTATTTTCCGTTCCAGGAATAGTGTCTCGACCGGATTGAGATCGCGAACATAACCATCTACGGAAAATGTTCCTCGCGTTGGAAACCGTAGCACCCCCACTTTCCTTCTGGGGCCTTCGACATATAGATAATTGCGGTTGCCGCAGTATATGGCATCAATAGGATTATCGAAATTGTGCCAGTGGCCAATGGCCCGCCGATAGCATTCGCCATGGGAGTTATTCTGTACCAATCTATCGACCAAAGGTTGAACTTCGCGGGCGATGGTTTCGTTTCTGCACCGTGCAAAAACATTTTTCTTAATATAATCAAACATAAATATTCTCCTGCACCGGTTCGGTGCGAAAAAAGTTGAGGGAAAATTCAGTAACGGCGCTCGGGCAGCGCTTCGATCCAGTCGGTAATATCGCTGGTGCGCCAACGGATGCGACCGTTGCCAATATCAATCGGGGAAGGGAAATCGCCCTTCTGGACGCGCCGCCAAACGGTTGTTCGGCTTCTGATGCTGGTCAGACGCATAACGTCCTGACAGGTGAGTAATTCTGCTTCAATCATAGTGAACTCCTTGGGAGGTTGCTGGAGTGTCAAAAGGATCAATATTGCCTTTGGCAGGACTTAGTTTTGCGAAAATTTGATGGGTCCATGAAATGCCATCGTTGTTTCCTGTCCGGGCGCTCTGGCCCTTTTGACAATATGATTGATATGCAGAAAGAGTATCTGTAGGAAAGAACAAAAAGTGAACGCAACAACGTTGCGCAATCAATATTGGACGGCGAGAGACACCCCAAAACAATATGGGACGGTAAATTTTTTTACGCTTTTCTCGCTTTTCTCGTCCGAAATCACTTATTCACATGCGAAATGGGCCGGGTTTGGGAATTTCTTGTCGCGAGTCGCGGCTCGAAATGGAGTGAGCAATCTTCTGATTGTTGAATTAGACGCCACTAATCACGATGCTTGTGCATCATTCTATAAATGGTTCTTATATAGCCCATGAAATAATGCTATGGTCCATATTTAAACCAATTGTTTGTTTTTATCAATCTCATGATGCTCTGACGGACAATCGTTTGAGGGGGTCATTCTCATACCAATAACGAGGAAGCTAAAATGGCGCAGCGTTCGTTAGCGCTTTCAAAATACTCCAAAGACGCTGTTCGTCTGCTCGCTACTCTTATTCGCTGCGCGCGAAAAGAGAAAGGCATGACCGAACAGGAACTCGCTGATCGCGTCGGCGTATCTCGCTCGCTTATCAGGCGCATAGAGAAGGCAGATACTAGCTGCGGTATCGGTTCGGTTTTTGAGGCTGCAACGATAGTTGGCGTCTCGCTCTTTGATATGGATCATTCCACCATTCGCTCCCAACTCTCTCAGCAAGAAAAGTTCGTGGCGCTTTTACCCAAAGCAATTCGGAAGAAGGAAGTTATCGTGAATGATGACTTCTGAAACGAAAAACAGCCGCTGGGTACTGGACCACAGATTCCGATATTTGCGCCATTAAAGCACAATGCACCACCGCGTACTATAGGCGCATCGCAAAGCGCTGGATTCAGCGAAAATATCGCCTGCGCTGTGCATCTTGGGAAGAGATCAAACAAATTTCAATCACTACTGGCCACCTCGAACAATGGCGAATTCGGGCTGAAGTAGCGATTTGGTTCCCGCACTGGCCAAGGAGCCCGATTATTTACGGGACGCGCCGGCCCGTTTTGGTGTGTTTCAGGCCTTCTGTCGGGTCTC